>Ga0310811_10006284_pt1 | contig 15174 bp, 15 predicted proteins | sample YCmetagenome_FD_207642 | JGI IMG/M metagenome (GOLD analysis project Ga0310811, IMG submission 207642) | Soil microbial communities from experimental microcosm in Duke University, North Carolina, United States - YC | ecosystem: Engineered > Artificial ecosystem > Soil microcosm > Unclassified ...
CCAGCGAACAGCTGCTGGCCGCTCCTCGATTGACGTTAAAATTGGCGCCTATGAGTGGCGCGCTCCCAGCCCATGACCCCTCCGTCGCCGTATGACGGCGACACCTCCCCAACTTCGTTGGGGAGGAGAATGAGCCTACTCCGGCTCGATGCCGGCGATCTTTGCGATCGCGGCGTAGCGCGCGACCTCGGCCTTGATGAAGGCGGCGAACTCGGCCGCTGAATCGCTGCGTGGATCGAGGCCGAGCGGGGCGAAGCGTTCCTTGACCTCGCGCTGTGCCACGGCGGTGCGCATCGCTGCATTGAGCTTGTTGACGATGGAGTCGGGCGTGCCGGCCGGCGCCATCAGGCCCCACCACGTTCCGACGTCGTAGCCGTCGATGCCGAGCTCGCTCAGGGTCGGCAGGTCGGGCAACGCGTCGCTGCGCCGGGCGCTGGTCACGGCCAGGGCGCGCAGCTTGCCGGCGCGGATCTGCGGCGCCGTCGAGGCCACCGACATGAAGGAAAGCTGGACGTTGCCGGCGAGAAGATCGTTCAGCGCCGGCGTGTCGCCGCCGTAGGGCACGTGGACGATGTCGGTGCCGGTCTTGGATTTGAACAGCTCCGCGGCCAGGTGCAGCGGCGTGCCCTTGCCGGCCGACGCGTAGTTGAGCTGGCCGGGTTTCGCCTTCAAGAGCGCAATCAGCTCCGGCAGCGTCTTGGCCGGCACGGCGGGATTGACCACCAGCACATAGGCGCTGGTGGCGGCAAGGCTGATGGCTGCGAAATCCTTGACGATGTCGTAGGGCAGCTTCTTGAATAGGCTGGGCGCCAGCGTGTGGGCGCCCGCGCCCATGAACAGCGTGTAGCCATCGGGCGGCGACTTGGCGACCATGTCAGCGCCGATCGTGCCGCTGGCGCCGGCGCGGTTCTCGACGACGAAGGATTGACCCAGCTCCTTCTGCAGCTCGGGCGCGATCACGCGGGCGACCACGTCGTTGGAGCCGCCGGGCGCATAGGAGACCACGATCTTCACCGGTCGCGACGGATAGTCCTGCGCCGCCGCCGGCACGGCGACAAGCAGGCCGATAACAACGGCAATCCATTTCATGACGCGGCTCCTGGTTTGCGCGGGGCGTAATGGGCGAGGTCGCCGCCCAGCCGGGCCGTCAGCTGCCGGCAGGAAGCGAGAAGGATCTCTCCCATCTTCCGGGCCTCGCGCTTGCGAAAGCGCGTTGCCGGGCCGGACAGCGATATGACGCCGAGCAGTTCATCGTCGGGACCGAACACGCCGCAGGCGATCGCCGCCAGCTCCGGGTCGTACTCGCCCCGGGTCACGATGGGCAGCGGATCGGAGGCGGTGGTGCGGATGGCGGCTGGCACCGCGCCGCGCTTCATGTGGCGCGACACGCCCGAATCGAAATGCAGGAACACCCGGCCGGGCGCGCCGACGGTCAGCGGGATCAGGTCGCCCTCGCGGATGTGATCGCGCAGCGTGCGTTGCGAATCGACGCGGCGCAGGCAGAAGCGGTGCTCGCCCTTGCGCACGTAGAGCGTGGCGCTCTCGCCGGTCTTCGCGACCAGGTCGCGCAGCACCGGCAGGATCAGGCCGTCGAGCGTGGTGCCGCGCTTGCAGATCTCGCCAAGCCGCACGACGGCCGAGCCGAGCTCGTAGCGCCCGCTCTCCTGCCGCACCAGGAAGTGCGCATTCTGCAGCGAGCGCGCCAGCCGCAGGATGGTGCTCTTGTAGAACTGCGTGCGCTCGGCCAGCTCGGCCAGCGACAGCGACGTGTCGTCGGCCTGGAAAGCGGCAAGCACCGCGAGCGCCCGCTCCACCGATGTCATCGCCTTGCCCATCGTCCTGGTTCACCGTTGCCTAGAGCAGAACGGCCTTTCCTTTTGACAGAATATCCGGCCGCTCCGTATTTTTGCCAGCGTGAAAGTTCCGAACCACGGCGAGCCGAGGAGCGTGCGATGGAGATCCGCCGGACCCCGATCGAGCACCCATCAGCGTGGCGCACTGCCGACGTGGCGGACGATCGCGCCTGGCGGGTCGAATTGGGCGCGGCCGATATCGCCGAGATCGAGCGGGCGCTGGCCGGCGTGCAGCGCCGCGGCCTCAGCGCCGGCCAGTTCGCTGCCGGGGATTTCCCGCTGCCGACGGTCGACAGGGTGCTCCAGCGCTGCCGCGACGACGTCCTGAACGGGCGCGGCTTCGTGCTGCTGCGCGGCCTGCCGGTCGCGGGCCGCGAGCTCGAGACGATACGCACGCTCTACTGGGGCATCGGTCTGCGGCTCGGCACGCCGGTGACGCAGAATCAAAACGGCGACCTGATGGCTGAGATCAGTGACCGCGGCCTCGACGTCACGGCGCTGAACGTCAAGCCGTCGCAGACCAATGCCGAGCAGCGCCCGCACAGCGACCCGGCCGACGTGGTGGCGCTCCTGTGCGTGCGCCGGCCCGAATCGGGGGGCCTCAGCCGCATCGCAAGCTCGCTCGCGATCTACAACGAGATCCTGGCGCATCACCCGGACTATCTCGAGGTGCTGCACCGCGGCTTCCACCACGACCTGCGCGGCGATGCCGCGAAGGACAGTCCCTACGGCGTCACGCCGCAGCCGATCCCGATCTATCGCTGCCGCGACGGCGTGGTCAGCAGCGTGTTCAACGCCAGCACCATCAAGGACGCGCAGCGCCGCATGCCGACAGGCGTGCCGGCGCACGAGATGGCGGCGGTCGACCATATCGTCGAGCTGGCCCATCGCGACGATCTCCGGCTCGAGATGGATTTCCAGCCCGGCGACATGCAGATCCTGAACAACTACACGGTGCTGCACTGGCGCACCGCCTTCGTCGACGGCGCCGATGCCGCCAAGAAGCGCCTGCTCTATCGCTTCTGGGTCAATGTCCCAGGCGCGCGGCCGGTCGATCCTGCCCTGGCAGCAGGCTACATCACCGGCGCCCAGACCGGCCGTACGACGGCGCCGGCGCATGCTTGAAGCGACCCTGGTCACCGGCGGCAGCAACGGCATCGGCCGCGCCATCGTCCGGCGTCTCGCCGATGAAGGCCATACGGTGGTGAATGTCGACATCGCCGCGCCGCCGGCCGACTCGCCTGGCCATTTCCGCCAGGTCGACCTCGCGGACAAGCCAGCCGCCCGGGCGGCCCTGGCGGCGCTCGCGGGCGAGTTCGCACTGACGCGGGTCGTCAACAATGCCGGCATCGTGCGGGCAAGGCCGGTCGAACAGGTGACGGCCGAGGAGTTCGACGCGGTCGTCGCCCTCAATCTCGGCGGCGCGATCCTCGCCACGCAGGCGGCTTTGCCGGCGATGCGCGCTGCCGGCTTCGGCCGCATCGTCAACATCAGCAGCCGGGCGGTGCAAGGCCGACCCAACCGTACCGTCTATTCGATGACCAAGGGCGGCCTGCTGGCGATGACTCGCACCTGGGCGCTGGAGTTCGCCGCCGACGGTATCACGGCCAACGCGATCGGGCCCGGTCCGGTCGATACCGAAACGTTCCGCCGCAACAATTCGCTCACGGTCGTCGCCAGCGTTCTGGCGGCCATTCCGATGAAGCGCCTCGCCATCGCCGATGACGTGGCGCAAGCCGTGAGCTTCTTCCTCGACGCGCGCTCGGGCTTCATCACTGGCCAGATGCTGCATGTCTGCGGCGGCCAGACGCTCGGCTTGCAGCCGGCAGCATGAGCACCGACACCGTCCTCGTCACCGGCGCCAGCCGCGGCATCGGCGCCGCCATCGCCGAGCGGCTGGCCGGCGAGTACCACGTCGTCAATCTCGACATCGCGCCGCCCGTCAAGGCCTCGGCTGCGGAGTTCGTGCCGGTCGATTTGCGCGATCTCGCGGCAACCCGCGCCTGCCTCGCCGACGTCTGCGCGCGCCATCGCTTCACGCGGCTGGTCAACAATGTCGGCATGTCATCGGCGGTGCCGCTGGCCGAGCTGGGCGACGATCTGACGGAGGCCTCGATCGCGCTCAATCTGCGCGCCGCCCTGCTCTGCCTGCAGGCGGTGTTGCCGGCGATGACCGAGGCGGGGTTCGGCCGGGTGGTCAACATGGGCAGCCGCGCGGCCCTCGGAAAGGAACTGCGCACGGTCTACAGCGCCACCAAGGGCGGCATGCATGCCCTGACGCGGACCTGGGCCCTCGAGCTCGCCGACCGCGGCATCGCGGTCAACGCGGTGGCGCCCGGCATGATCGATACCGAGCTGTTTCGCGGCGCCAATCCCCCCGACTCGCCGATCACGCGAAAGCTGGTCGGCGCGATCCCGATGAAGCGGCTGGGCACGCCGGACGACGTCGCCAAGGTCGTGGCGTTCCTGTTGTCGGATGGCGCGGCCTACATGACCGGCCAGATCGTCCATATCTGCGGCGGCCTGTCGGTCGGCGCGGTTCTTGAATGAGGGCATGAAGCGATGACTCCCCACTTCTTCACCGCCAGCGACGGGCTAAAGCTCGCCTACTACGTCGACGACAACAGCGACCCGTGGGCGAATGCGCCGACGCTCCTGATGCTGCACGCCGCGATGGGCTGCGCCGAGCGCTTCTATGCCTGGGTGCCCCTGCTCTCCCGTCACTACCGCGTGGTGCGGCCGGACCTGCGAGGCCACGGCAACTCGGCGACGCCGCCGGCCGACAGTCCGTTCGGCATCGACCGGCTGATGAAGGACACGCTGGAGCTGATGGACTCGCTTGGCGTCGCGAGCGCCCACATCGTCGGCAACTCGGCCGGCGGCTATGTCGGGCAGAACCTCGCCATGGCCCATCCCGACCGGGTGAAAAGCCTCATCCTGTTCGGCTCGACTCCGGGATTGCGCAACAGCCAGGCCGCGACCTGGGTGCCGCGCATCGCCAAGGACGGCATCCGAAAATTCCTGATGGACACCATCGCCGATCGCTTCGTGCCGGGCACCGATCCACGCAAGATCGAATGGTTCGTCGCGCGCGCCGCCGAGTGCGATCCGGCCTATATCGGCCGCTTCGTCAGCCACATGGCGTCGCAGGACTGGAGCGACAAGCTCGGCGCCATCAAGTGCCCGACGCTGCTGGTGATCCCGGGCGCCGAAACCGTGGGTTCGATCAAGAACTACGACGTGATGCGCGAGCGCATTCCCGACGTGCAGCTGATCGCCTACGAAGGCCTGCCGCACAACATCGGCGAAGCCGCGCCCGAACGCTGCGCCGAGGACGTACTGGCCTTCCTGCGCTGGCGCTTCGGGCAGCCCTCGCCGCCGCTGCACGTCGCCCAGCCGCATTGATCCGGGGTAACCGATGCGCCGCCTCTTCCTGCTCGCCCTGTCGCTTGGCCTTCTCGCCTTCGATCTCCAGGCCCAGCCCTTCCCGGCCCGCGCGATCCGCGTCGTCATTCCCTACCAGCCCGGCGGCGGCACCGACATCCTGGTGCGCGCCATCGCGCCCGAGGTTTCGCGCACGCTCGGCCAGCAGCTGGTGATCGACAACAAGCCGGGCGGCGCTACCCAGGTAGGCACCCAGATTGTCGCCGACGCGGCCCCCGACGGCTACACGATCCTCGCCGTCGACAGCGCGCTGCTGGTCAATCCCGGCCTGTTCGGCTCCAGGCTGCCGTACGACACGCTGAAGAAGTTGACGGGGCTCACCATGATGGCGAGCGGCCCAGTGCCGCTCCTGGTGCATCCTTCGGTGCCGGCGACCGACCTGCAGGCGCTGGTGGCGCTTGCCAAGGCGAGGCCAGGCACGCTCAATTTCGGCTCCGGCGGCAACGGCACGGCGCCGCATCTCGCCGGCGAGCTGTTCAAGCAGGTGGCGGGCATCGACATCGTGCACATTCCCTACAAGGGCACGGCGCCGGCCCTCAACGACCTGCTGGCGGGCGCCGTGCAGATGATGTTCGGCGGCATCAGCTCGTCGCGTCAGTTCGTCGAGCAGGGCAAGCTGCGCGCCCTGGCGCTCAGCGCCAACAAGCGCTCGCCCATCATGCCGGCCGTGCCGACCTTCGCCGAGGCCGGCCTCCCGGGCGTCAACGCCGAGAGCTACTGGGGCCTCTATGCTCCGGCCGGCACGCCAGCCGAGGTCCTGAAGGTGCTGAACGAGCACTTCGTGAAGGCGCTCAAGGACCCGAAGACTGCCAGCCAGCTGCACGAGCTGGGCTACGAGATCATCGCCAATCCGCCGGCCGACCACACCGCGCAGCTCGCGAAGCTGGTGGCGGAGTGGACGCAGACGATTGAGAAGGCGGGGATCAAGCTGGAGTAGGATTCATGCTCTTCTGGACCGCGGGCGTCCCGCCCCGCTCATGAGCTTGAGCGGGCGAAACGTTCGCGATCCGAACGAGCATGATTCATGAGCGGGCGGGACGCGGTCCAGAAGAGGACCTATGCCGCTACCCGGACCCGTCCATCCTCGACGACCATCGCCGCCGCCTTCTCCGCGATCATGATGGTCGGCGTGTTTGTGTTGCCTGAGGTGATCGTCGGCATCACCGACGCGTCGATCACGCGCAGGCCCTCCAGCCCGGTGACGCGCAGCCGTGCGTCGACCACGGCCATCGGGTCGGAGGCGATGCCCATCTTGGCCGTGCCGACAGGATGGAAGATGGTCGTGCCGATGTCGCCGGCCGCCTTGGCCAGCGCCGCATCGTCGTCGCCGACGCTGGGACCGGGCAAGAACTCCTCCGGCCGAAAGCCCTGTAGCGCCGGCTGGTGCATGAGGCGGCGGGTAACACGAATCGCGTCGGCGGCAACGCGGCGGTCTTCGTAGGTCGCAAGATAGTTGGGTGCGATCACCGGCTTGGCCGACGGATCGCGCGAGCGCAGCCGCACCGTGCCGCGCGACGTCGGCCGCAGGTTGCAGGCGCTCACCGTGACCGCCGGAAAGCGATGCAGGGGATCGCCGAACTTGTCGAGCGACAGCGGCTGCACGTGGAACTGGATGTTCGGCCGTTCGTGCTCGGGCGAGGAGGTCGTGAAGATTCCGAGTTGCGAGGGCGCCATGGTGAGCGGACCGGTCTGGAACAGGGCATACTCGGCGCCCATCAGGCCACGGCCAATCAGCGAGTGATAGGTCTCGTTCAGCGTCTTGACGCCGTGCACCTTGTAGATGGCGCGCTGCTGCAGATGGTCCTGCAGGTTGTTGCCGACGCCCGGCTTGTCGCAGACCAGCGGGATGCCGAGCTCGGCCAGGCGGTCGGCCGGCCCGACGCCCGACAGCTGCAGGATCTGCGGCGAACCGACGGCGCCGGCGGACAGGATGATCTCGCCCTTGGCCCGCGCCTCGACCAGGCGCCCGTTCTGGCGAAATCTTACGCCGACGGCGCGCTTGCCCTCGAACACCAGCTGCTCGACCAGCACGCCGGTCTCGAGCCGCAGGTTGGGGCGGCCGAGGACCGGCTTCAGGAAGGCGCGCGCCGCCGACCAGCGCACGCCGCGCTTCTGGTTGACGTGGAAATAACCGACGCCGGTATTGTCGCCGGTGTTGAAGTCGGGCGTACGCGGGATGCCCATCTCGATCGCCGCCTGGGCGACGGCGTCGAGCACCGCCCAGCGCACGCGCGGCTCCTCGACGCGCCATTCGCCGCCCGCGCCGTGATGCTCGGTGTCGCCGAGGAAGTGATTGTCGAGCCGCTTGAAGGCGGTGCGGACATCGTCCCAGCCCCAGCCCGGCAGGCCGAGCTGGCGCCAATGGTCGTAGTCCTGCGCCTGGCCGCGCATCGAGATCATGGCGTTGATCGCCGAGCAGCCGCCGATCACCTTGCCACGCGGATATTTCAGGCTGCGGCCGTTCAGCCCCGGTTCCTTCTCGGTCTCGAACATCCAGTCCGAGCGCGGATTGCCGATGGCGAACAGGTAACCCACCGGGATGTGGAACCAGATCCAGTTGTCGCGGCCGCCCGCTTCCAGCACCAGCACGCGCGATCGCGCATCGGCCGACAGCCGGTTGGCGACGACGCAGCCGGCCGAGCCGGCGCCGATCACGATGTAGTCGAAGTCACCTTCGAGACGCGAAGGGGTGTCCACCGCAACTGCCTCCTTCAAATCTGCGAGTAGCCCGAGCCGCTCATGTCGACGCCGCGGCCCGTGCCGGTCTCGATCCAGCCGAACTCCTTGAGGATCTGCTGGCTGTAGGTCACGCGGCCATTCACCTTCTCGGCCGGCTCGCTGGCCAGCAGCAAAGCCGCGTTGGCCATCATCGACGGCGGCTCGCCGGTCGGGTCGTCGAGGCTCTTGACCAGCTTGTGATAGACGGTGCCGGCCGTCGGCACGACCCGGGAGGGCGACACGCAGCTGACGGCGATGCCGCCGTGATGGGCCACTTCTTGCGCCAGGCCCTGGGTGAAGCGCTCGAGGGCTGCCTTGCTGGCGCCGTACATGACCCCGCCGCGCACCGTCTGGTCGGCATAGGGGCCGCGCCCCGGGCCGATCGCCGAGCCCGAGCTGATATTGACGATGGCGCCGCGGCCCGCCGCGACCATGTCGGGCAGCACCGCCTTCGACAGGATGAAGGGCGCATGGACGTTGATGGCAAAGGCCTTGATCCAACGGCTGGTCGGATAGTCGGCGGTGGGGATGTAGTAGTTGAGGGCGGCGTTGTTCACCAGCGTATCGACCCGGCCGTAGGCCGACCGTGCCGCCTCGACCAGCCGGAGGCACTCCGCCTCTGTCGAGATGTCGGCGGCGACCGCGGTCGCCTCGCCGCCGGCCGATCTGATCCCCGCGACGGTGCTGGCGAGCGAGCCTGCAAGCTGGTGGTCGCCTTCGTTCGCCGTCCGGGCGACGCAGACGACCCTGGCGCCCTCGCCGGCCATCAGCTCGGCGATCGCCTGGCCGATGCCGCGGCTCGCCCCGGTGACGATGACCACCCGCCCTGTCATCCTGGCGCCTTGCGTTTCGGCCATGGCTGCCTCCCCTTGACTGTCGAAACCCGGCCCTTGCCGGATCGCCCCACGGGCGCGCACTATTCGGGCAATACGGGAGCGAAGCCATGCAATACAAGCGCATTTCCGCCGATTGCCATCTCGACATGCCCTGGATGCCGCCCGACCTGTTCACGTCGATGGCATCGCGCGAGATGAAAGACCGCATGCCGTTTGTCGTCGAGACCGACGACGGGCCGAAATGGACGGCCAACAACGGGGCGAGCTTCGGCTACAAGAACGGCGTCGGCCCGGCCGGCTCCAAGTACGTCAAAGGCAAGCATCACCGCGTCGACGTCATGGCCGAAACCGGCCTCTATACCGACGGCGCCAAGGACATCCGCCGGGTCTCCGACCCGCACCTGCGCATCAAGGATCTCGACCGCGACGGCGTCGATGCCGAGGTGATCTACGGGATCCTGGGCGCCTCGAGCCGGCTCAACGACCGCGACGCCTCGAACGAGATGCTGCGCATCTACAACGACTGGCTGAAGGATTTCTGCAGCCACTATCCCGACCGCCATATCGGCCTGGCTTGCCTGCCCTATGGCGACATCGACGCCGCGGTGCAGGAAACCTATCGCGTCGCCAAGCTCGGCTTGCGCGGCCTCGAGCTCTCCTGCTCGTGGGACATGGAGCCGATGTGGCATCCGATGTGGGATCCCCTGTGGAAAGCGGTGAACGACGTGCAGCTGCCGCTGCACTTCCACACCTTCCCGACCGTGCCGCCCAACACCATCGAGAAGCACGGCGGCCGGGTCGGCCGCTCGGTGTTCTTCACCGTCGTCTCGGGCTTCCAGATGAACCTGGTGAACATCCTGGCCGCCATCATGGGCGCCAACGTGCTGGAGCGCTTCCCCAACCTGCGCATCGCCTTCGGCGAGAGCGGCTGCGGCTGGATCCCCTATGCGCTCGACCGCATGGACTTCGAATGGGAGGACCGCTTCACCGACCTCGGCCTCAAGATGAAGCCGTCGGATTACTGGCGCCGCCAATGCAAGGCGACGTTCCAGTTCGACCGCATCGGCGCCAAGCTGATCGACGACATGGGCGCCGAGAGCCTGATGTGGGGCTCCGACTATCCGCACGGCGACGGCGTGTGGCCGAACTCCGATCAGTACATCAAGGAGCAGTTCGCCGAGGTCTCGCCGGAGGTCACCAAGATGATCACCTGCACCAACGCCGGCAAGTTCTACGGGCTGATCAACTAGACCAGACCGCAATTGCGGGAACCGAAGCCAGGCTCGGCCGTTTCGTTTGCGGCTCGTGCCGATGAAGAGAAAGATCCCTCGCTGCGCTCGGGATGACAGCATCGTTGTCGCGGCGAACAGCATTGGCGCTGCCGGAGGTGGATCGAGGAGATCGCCACGATCGGGCTCGCCAGCTTGACGACGCCCAGCGCGAACACCAGCCCGATATAGAGCGGCGCCTGCAGCCAGCCATGATGAGCCGTTCGATGCCGACAGGAGGCGAAGGTTACTCCGCCCTAATCGAGACGCTGGCCGACGGTCTTCTCGTCGGCCATGGTCAGGTGAAGGCCTTGAACGTAATGACGGTGAACGTGTCCTTGACGCCGGGCAGCGTCTGGATGCGGCTGGTCACGAAATGGCCGATGTCGGTCTTGTCGTCGAGGTAGCACTTCATCAGCAGGTCGTACTCGCCGGAAGTCGAATAGACTTCCGACACCTGCTCGACATCGCATGCATCATCAGCCACGGCGTAGGACTTACCCAGCTCGCATTTCACCATGATGAAGATGGTCTGCATGGTTCCTGAGCGCCTGGGAGCGTTCAGCGCGGCGGCCGGGCGAGGAAGGCTGGAACATGGTCGCCGAGACCCACCGGCGCCCGCTCGTCGCGATCCCGCCGGCTCTCATGGCGCCGCTCAGGCCGCTGCTCCGGCCCACGCTCGCGGCGGTCCTCGCGATGGTCGCGATGCTCGCGTCCTTCCGGGTGACGCTCGCGCTGCGGCCGCTCGGCACGCTGCGCCCGCTCTTCGGGCCCAGGACCGCGATGTTCAGGGCGGCGATCGCCGCGCTTCGGACGCTCGCCGCGTTCGTCGGCGGCGCGATGTCCGCGCTCATCGGCCGGCTGCCCGTCGCGGCGCGGCGCGCGCTCGTCCGGGCGACGCGAACGTCCCTCTGCGCGGTGCCCTCGATCCGGGCGCTGGGCGTGCTCGTCGGCGTGCTGGACGCTCTCGGCATGTTCTTCGGTGCGCAGCCCCTGCTCTTCCGGCCGGGGCGCTCGTGCGCGGCGCGGCTCACGCGGCGCGCGCGTGCGCTCGGTCCCGCGCCCGCGACCACGGCCTCGGCCGCGACGGCGGCCGTCGCCTTCGGCAAAGTCCACGAGTTCCACGCCGGGAACCTCGATGCGAGGGATCGTGGTGCCGATCAGCTTCTCGATCGCCTGGACAAGATCGCCTTCGGACGGCGACGCCAGTGTAAACGAATGGCCCGTCTTGCCGGCGCGGCCGGTGCGGCCGATGCGATGAACGTAGTCTTCCGGCGAGAACGGCACGTCGAAATTGAAGACATGGCTCATGTCGACGATGTCGAGCCCGCGCGCGGCGACGTCGGATGCGACGAGGATCTGGATCTCGCCCTGCTTGAAGCGGTCGAGCGTCTCCATGCGCGCCGGCTGGCTCATGTCGCCGTGCAGGGCGCCGGCATTGAAGCCGTGCTTCTTGAGCGAGCCCTGCAGGATGGCGACGTCGCGCTTGCGGTTGCAGAACACGATGGCGTTCTTGACGTCCTGGCTGCGGATCAGCTCGCGCAGGGCTTGGCGCTTGTCCTCCTCGGGCACGATTGCGAGCCCCTGGACGATGTTGGTGCCGGCCGATGCCGATGGCGACACGGCCACTTCCTTGGGGTTGCTCAGGAACCGGTCTGCCAGCCGCTTGATCTCGGGCGGCAGAGTCGCCGAGAAGAATAGCGTCTGGCGCAGCGGCGGCAGCAGGCCGACGATGCGCTCGACGTCGGGGATGAAACCCATGTCGAGCATGCGATCGGCTTCATCGATCACCAGCACCTTGACGTCGTTCAACAGCACCTTGCCGCGCTCGACGTGGTCGAGCAGGCGACCCGGCGTGGCGATCAGGACATCGACGCCGCGCTCGAGCGCGCGTTCCTGGTCATCGAAGCTCACGCCGCCGATCAGCAGCGCCATGTTGAGCTTGTGGTATTTGCCGTAGATCTCGAAATTTTCCGCCACTTGGGCGGCCAGTTCGCGCGTCGGCTCCAGGATGAGCGAGCGCGGCATGCGCATCTTGGCGCGGCCCTCGGCCAGGATATCGATCATGGGGAGGACGAACGAGGCGGTCTTGCCGGTGCCCGTCTGGGCGCATCCCAGGATGTCGCGTCCCATCAGAACGATGGGAATTGCCTTTTCCTGGATCGGGGTGGGCTCGGTGTAGCCCTTTTCAGCAACTGCCTGCAGTACCGGAGCGCTCAGCCCCAAACTCTCAAAACTCATTTAATTTCCGTTACTTAGTCCATTTTTCCGCTGGACTGTGGAGCGGTCTCATCAAGGCCCAAGGCGTTGGGCCGGACCACTTGCGGCCCTTCATATGATCCTTGCGACTTGCCAAGTCAATGCAGGCTTCCTGCGGAATCGGGTCGCGGGCCAGCTGCAGCGCTGTCGACGATCTCACGCCTTGAGCTCGATCTCGACGAACACGAATTCGAAGGCGTTGGGGTTGATGACGTCGTGCTCCACGCCGGTCTGGCGTGCGTAGGAGATGCCGGCCCGTAACGGCGCCGGCACCGTCGTCTTGCCGTCAAAAATATGCAACTCGCCGGTGGTCACTGGAACCACGACATAGTCATGATTGTGGCGATGCCAGCCGGTGTGGCCACCGGGCGGGAAGCGCCATTCGGTGACGATCACACGCTCGTTCTCGACCTGCACGGTCGGCTTCGCCATGGGGCGCTGTTGGTCAGTCATGGCGAAAACCTAATGCGATGTCGCCCTTTTGTCAGGTGACAGCACAGCGCGGGTTGATACTGTGCATATGCACCCAATCGAGTCCCCCGCCCAGTCGAGTATCCTGAATGTCCCATCCGCTTCTCACGGCACCTCTCGGCGCCAGCCTGCTGCGCCTCGCCGGACCGACGACCGCGGTCATGGTGGCGCAGACCCTGGTCGCGATCGCCGAAACCTACTTCTTTGGCCGCCTCGGCACCGACGCCCTGGCGGGCTTCGCGCTGGTTTTCCCGTTCATGATGCTGATGACCATGATGGCGGCCGGCGGCATGGGTGGCGGCGTCGCCGCGGCGACGGCGCGCGCCCTGGGCGCCGGCCGCCTCGACGATGCGCGCGCCCTGGTGTTGCACGCCCTGGTCCTGGGTCTTGGCCTCGCCCTGCTGTTCACCCTGCTCGCCTGGACGGTCGCCCCGACCTTCTACCGCCTGCTGGGCGGCAGCGGTCCGGCGCTCGATCATGCCGAGACCTACAGCCACGTGCTGTTCACCGGCTCCATCGCGGTGTGGGCCAATTTCTTCCTCTCTGCCCTGCTGCGCGGCGGCGGCGATGCCGCCACGCCCGGGCGCTACATGCTGGTCTCCTCGCTGGCGCAGATCCCGCTCTCCGGCGTCCTGGCGCTAGGCGTCGGCGACTGGCCCGGCCTCGGCATGGCCGGCCCCGCCGTGTCGTCGGTGACGACCATGGCCATCGCGGCCGTCCTGCAGGCGCGCGCCCTGTGGCGCGGCAAGCTCGGCTTCACGCCGACGCTCCGGGGCATACCGCTGCGGGCACGCCTGTTCTGGGAGATCCTGCGAGTCGGGCTGATCGCGTCGTTCTCGGCGCTGACGGCCAATCTCACGGCGATGCTGGTGACCGGCCTGGTCGGCCGCTTCGGCGTTGCCGCCCTGGCGGGCTACGGCATCGGCGTGCGGCTCGAGTTCATGCTGGTGCCGCTCGCCTTCGGCATCGGCTCGGGCCTCACCACCCTGGTCGGCGTTGCGGCGGGCGCCAACGACTGGAAGCGCGCGGTGCGCGCCGCCTGGTTCGGCGGCCTGGTCGCTTTCGGCATGATCGGCACTTTCGGCTGGATCGTCGCCCTGGTTCCCGAAGGCTGGGCCCGCCTGTTCAGCGCCGACCGCCAGGTGATCGCCGCCACCGTCGGCTACATCACCTACGTGGCGCCGTTCTACTGCCTGTTCGGCCTCGGCATGACCTTGAGCTTCGCCAGCCAAGGCGCCGGCCGCATGAAGGCGCCGTTCTTCGCCGGCCTCGCGCGCATGGCGATCGCAACGCTGGGCGGCTGGCTGGCGGTGGAAAAATTCGGCCTCGGCCTCGACGGCGTCTTCACCGCCATCGCGGTCGGCATCATCACGTTCGGCAGCCTGATCGCCGGCCCGCTGCTGGTGAAGCCCTGGGGACCAAAAGTGCAACGCAGTCGTGCTAGGCTTTCGTCCAGGACGGGAGGAAGCCATGCAGCGTCCCTCGACGATCGCAACCTGGAACCGCAACCCCGCTGACGAAGAGGCGATGGGGGCCGCCCATGCGCCGATCTGGCGGCGCATGGTCGATGTCTCAGTGCCGCATGATCTCAGCGGCTCGACGATCCTCGACTACGGCTGCAACCAGGGCGGGTTCCTGCGCCTGCTGTACGACCGCCAGCCGTTCAGGTCGGCGGTCGGCCTCGACATCGCCCGCGAATCGGTGGCGCGCGCCGACCTGCTGAAGGGCCACCGCCCGATCGAATACAGGGTCGGCGATCGCGCGGCCAGCCTCGGGCGCACGTTCGATTTCGCCTTCAGCCATGAGGTGCTCTACCTGCTGCCCGACCTCGCCCAGCATGCCAGCGACATGAAAGCGGCCCTGCGCATCGGCGGCGCCTACGTCGCGGCCATGGGCTGTCACACCGACAGCGCCGTGTGGCCGCGCTGGCGCGCGCTGATCTCCGAGACGTCGTCGATCCCGATCTACGATCACTCGCTCGATGCCGTGGCCAGGACCTTCACCGAGTCGGGCTTTTCGGTGGCGGTGCGTCCGCTCGATCTCGACGCCTTCATGCCGGTGACGGTGGGCAGCGCCTATTTCCCCAAGATCGTCGACCAGTTGCGCTATTACAGCCAGGACAAGGTGCTGTTCCGCTTCGTGCGCAAACCTTAGGCAGACAGGGAATTCGGCCGCGGTGATCGTAACCTTGGGCCAGTCGTCCCGTTCTCCTCGGCGAACAGCCAAGGAGCATTCCATGGACGACAAGCCCAAGAAGGACAACCGCCTCGAAGGCGAAGGCAGCTACAGCGCCACCCGCGACTACAATCAGGCGACAGCCGAGTT
>Ga0310811_10006285_pt1 | contig 15173 bp, 14 predicted proteins | sample YCmetagenome_FD_207642 | JGI IMG/M metagenome (GOLD analysis project Ga0310811, IMG submission 207642) | Soil microbial communities from experimental microcosm in Duke University, North Carolina, United States - YC | ecosystem: Engineered > Artificial ecosystem > Soil microcosm > Unclassified ...
ACCGAGCTGACCGGGCTTTAATCCCCATTCGCGCACCAGATGCGGCGCGGCGAGAGCAATGGCGGCAATGTCGTAACCGTCGATCAGCGACAGCAGCACACACCAGAAAATCAGTTTGTAATGGAATGAGCTTAGTCCGCGTTGATCGAGCAGACGCGACACCTGGACGACTTCCGCCATGATTGCCTCCCCGCGCTTGTTATTGTGCTAACAATTCGCCGCAACCCCTGGCGATGCTATGCGAGCGTCGGGCCCGAGGAAAGCGGGCGCTCGACATGAATTTCGCCCGCGCCCAGATAGGCGCGCTGAACCGCGGGGTCGTCCTTGAGCGCTGCCGCGCTGCCGGAGCCGACAATGCGCCCCGACTCGATCAGATAGCCGCGGTCGGCCACCTTGAGGCTCTGCCGGGCATTCTGCTCGACCAGCAGGATGCCGACACCGGTCGCGCGGATGCGTGTAAGGGCGCCGAACAGCTCGGTACACATGATGGGTGCGAGGCCGAGGGACGGTTCGTCGAGCAGAAGGATTTCGGGGGATGTCATCAACGCACGCCCGACCGCCACCATCTGCTGCTCGCCACCGCTCATCGTGCGAACCACCTGCTGCAACCGATCGCGCAGCCGCGGAAAAAGATCGAGCACCATCTCGAGCGTGGCGGCCTCGCTTTGCCTTGCGCGGGCCGGAAAGGCGCCCAGCAGGAGGTTCTCGCGCACGGTCAGCTCGCCGAAAATCCCGCGGCCCTCGGGAACCAGCGCCAAGCCGGCCTCGACGATTTTGTGCGCGGGAAGGCCGGCAAGCTCGCGGCCGTTCATGGTCATGCGCGCGCCGGCGCCTGCGGGAACCAGGCCGGCGATCACCTTGAGCAAGGTGGTCTTGCCGGCGCCGTTGGCGCCGAGAATGACGACGATCGCGTCGGTCGCGACGTCGAGCGACACGCCGTCAAGCGCGCGATGCTTGCCGTAGAAGGCCGAGATGTCGCGGATCTCAAGCATCGGGCTCTCCAAGATAGGCCCGGATGACCTCCCGGTCGGCGAGCACGGCGGCGGGCGGGCCTTCCGCGATGATGCGGCCGGCATTCATGACCACGCAACGGTCGCAAAGCGATCGAATGGCGTCCATCACGTGCTCGACGATGACGATCGTCAGCCCTTCCTCGCGCAGCATTTTCACCAGCGCGATGCCGACCTGCAGTTCGGAGGGGTTGAGGCCGGCAAGCCACTCATCGAGCAGCAGAACGACCGGCGCAAGCGCAAGCGCTCGGGCAAGCTCCAGACGCTTCTGGTCGATGTAAGTGAGCTGCGCCGCCGGCATGTTCGTCTTGTCGCCGATGCCGACGCGCGCCAGCAAAGCGCGGGCGCGGGCGTCGGCCGCGGCGCCCCAGACCGGCTTGGCGTGGAAAGCAATTCCGGCGACCACGTTCTCCAGGCAGCTTGAATCCGGAAGGACGCGCACCAGCTGAAAGGTCCGCGCGATGCCGCGCTGCGCAATGCGGTGCGTCGGCAGCAAGGCGATCGGCCGGCCTGCAAGGGCGATGCTGCCGCGGTCGGCGCGCAGCGCGCCTGAAATGACATTGAGAGCGGTGGTTTTGCCAGATCCATTGGGGCCGATCAGCCCCAGAATTTCGCCGCGGCGAAGCGTAAAGCTCGCGTCGTCGACGGCGACCAGGCCGCCGAAGGCCTTGCGCACATTCGCGAGTTGCAGGACCGGCGCGTCATGGACTGCATCTTGGAGCGCGTCGTGCTCCGCCGCGCGCGGCCATACGAATTTTGTCACCACTTCAGCGATCGGCGACATGGCAACATGATGCGCGGCGCGACGCGTGAGCTTTGCCTGGACCAAGCCGATGACCCCGTTCGGCAGGCCATAAACGATGAGCACGAAGACGGTGCCCAGCACGATGCTGAAATAGTTTGGGAACGTGGCGATCAGCACTTCGAACAGCAGCACCAACGGCACCGCGCCGAGCAGCGGACCGAACAAAGTGCCGGCGCCGCCGAACAGCGCCATGATCACGACCTCGAATGAGAGCACCGGATTGAACGCGATCGCCGGATCGATGTAGGTCCAGCGCGGCGCCATCACCGCTCCGGTGACGGTCATGAAGCCGGCGCTCACCGCGAACAGAACGAGCTTGGCGCGGGTCGTGTCGATGCCGCAGTGACGGGCGACGGCCTCGTCCTGGCCGATGACGCGGACGGCAAGGCCGAGCCGCGAGTGGCGGATCAGCCAGCCGGTCGCCAGCACCATGACGACGAGCGCCAGCAGACGCCAGTAGATGCCTTCCGACGTGGTATCGGCGAAGATGTAGCGCCCGACCGAGCCATGGATGTTGATCTCGTACCAAGCGACCAGCTGGCGGATGAGCTCGGCCAGGCCGAAGCTGAAGATCACGAAATAGATTCCGGAAAGCCGCAGCGTCGACAGGCCGACAATGAGGGCCACAACCACGCCTACGGCGGCAGCGGCAAGCAATACCAGTGGCCACGGCAGAAAATCGGTCAGAACGGCGGTGGTATAGGCGCCGATGCCGAAGAAGGCGGCCGTCGCCAGCGAGATGTAATGGGTCGGACCCGAGAAGAGAGCCCAGGCGGTCGCCAGCACTGTGAAATACAGAAGGCTGATGGCGAGTGCGAGGTGATAGCCGCTCGCCACCAACGGAAAGGCGGCAAGCGCCGCGATGACGACTGCGGCTGCAGCGCCGAACATTTCCATTCGCATGGTCAACGGGCGGGTCTCCCGAAGAGTCCGGTCGGCCGCCACAGAAGGACGCTCAGGAACAGCGCGTAGGTCACTGCAATGGTAAGGCCTGGATCGACCAGCCTCGCCACCGCCGTCTCGGAAATCCCGAGCAGCAGGCCGGCGACCAGCGCGCCGAGCATATTGCCGACGCCTCCCATGATGACGACGATAAGGGCCTTCATCGTGAAAACGACACCCATCGCCGCGCTAAAGGTCAGAAACATGCTGATCAGGACGCCGCCCGCGCCGACAATGGCGCCGCCAGCTGCAAAGGCGAGCGCCGAGGCCGCATGAATGTCGATCCCGGAGAGCCGTGCCGCGTCAGGATTGACTGCGATCGCCCGCAACGCCGTGCCGTAGCGGGTCCGCGTCAGAAAAAGATAAAGAACACCGCCGATGACCACAGCGAACAGCAGCGCCAGTATGCGGTTGAGCGCAAGCGTGGTGCCAAGAATATAGACCGGCACCGACAGGTACGAGTAGCTCTGCAACGAGCCGCCGAAGGTCAGCAGCATCAAACCCTGAATAACGAACAGAATTCCGAATGTGCCAAGGATGCTGTCCACCTCCAGCATGCCCTGGTTTCTTGCGCGCCGGACCAGCGGCATCAGCACGATCTGGTAGAGCAGCCAGTTGGCCGCGAACGAGGCCGGCACGACAGCGAGCAGCCCGATTATCGGGTTCACCGCCATGCCACTGTAGAGGTAGAGGGCAGCAAACGCCGCTGCGACGAGGCACTCGCCGTACGACAGGTTCATGATGCGCGCGATGCCGTACTGGAGCGTGAGCCCCAATGCGATAAGTGCATACATCCCTCCAAGCACCAGCCCGGAGAGAACGATGTCGAGCGCGAGAGTCATGAGGTGCTTTCGCCGTCATTCCGGACGCAATCCAAACCGGCGAAAGCCGGTTTGGATGGGGAATCAATCACAAGGCGGATCCATTACCTGGATTCCGGGTTCGCGCGCTAAAGCGCGCGCCCCGGAACCAGTTTGTCTCTTACCACGCCGGCTTGGTGATGACAGGCTTGGCGCCCTGCTTCGAGATTGGCGCTACGCCGAAGAAGTCTGCGCCCTGCCATTGGCCAACGGCCCAGATATTTTTATTGAGGCCGTTCTCCAATTTGACCTTGCCGATGATGGTGTCAAAGCTGCCCGTGTTGATCTCCTTGATCACGGCCGCACGGTCGACTTTGCCCACGCGCTCGATCGCCTGTTGCAGGACTTGCAAGCTGGCATAGGTGATCGGGCTCGCCCAACGATCGGGTTCGCGTCCGATGATGTCCTTGTGGTGCTGGATGTACCACTTGATGCCCGGAAGCGAGGCATCGGAGCCGCCGATGCCCATGATCCCCTCCGCGCCTGCGCCGAACTTGCCCTTGTACATCGGAAACGCTGTGCCCACGCCAACGAAGAAAACCTTCGGATTGAAGCCAAGCACCTTGGAGGTGTCGGTGATCGCGAAAGTGTCAGGTGGATAGCTGAAGGCAAGGAGAACGTCGGGATTGGCCGCCTGCGCATCCTTGAGCACCGGCTGCATGTCCTGCGTGCCGAACGGATACGACTTGTCGTAGACCAGATCGAAGCCGGCCTTTTTCAGTCCTGCGCGTGTCGCCGTTGACAGCTCGATGCCGAACTGATCCCCGACGGCGATCATCGCGATCTTCTTGTTGATCTTGCCATCCTTCTCGAGCTTGGCGAAGGTCTCGACGATACCGTCGACGATTTCCGACGGCAGGCCGAGCCAGAAAGTCAGGTTGGGCCAGCGCTTCGTCAACTCCAGCGCCTGGTTGGTATTGGCCGTGACAGCAAGTTGCGGATAGCCGAGCTTGTTGAAGATCGGCGCGGCCGCGAGATTCATGCCTGTGCTCCAGGGCGGCAGGATGAAATCAACCTTGTCCTGCGTCGCCAGCCGCTCGACCGCCTTGATCATTTCTTCCGAATTGCTGCGGTCGTCGTATTCGATCACTTCAATCTTGAGCTTCTTGCCGCCGACATTGATGCCGCCGGCATCGTTCACGTCTTTCACCCACACCTGATAGTTCGGCAGGGTGGTGACGCCGGCGCCCGCCGCAAACGGCCCGGTCTTGGAAATCGCCCATCCGATCTTGATTGAATCTTGTGCCTGCGCCGGCGCGCCAGCAACCCACAACATCGCGGCCGCCACGACCAATGTCCCGATCGCAGCCAACTTATTCCTTCGCATCACAGTCGCCCTCCTCTTGTGAATGCTTGCCGGATTTGCACCGGCATTGGTTTGTTTGCAGTATGCTACCCAGCAGGTCACGTTCCAAAATCGTTGGGTCCCAAACCATTTGACCGGGGGTACCGACGCCGGGCGGGTGCTTGGGTTTGACTTCGCACCCGGGATCGTTCGATCTACTGGTCGGAATCGATTCCTTGCCTTTTCAAACGCTCGCCCACCCGGCTCGCTACGGCCGGCGGATCGAGCAGCCTATATAAGCAGGTTTTTTCGGCAGTGGGCAGAGATGGGAAGTTCGAACGATAACCTGCGCTCTTTTCTCGCAGGGCTGTTTCGCACCGCGGTATCGGCGGCACATCCAGCAACGTGCCTTCCTCCCCTCCTCCCCGCTTTGCCTTCAGGCCGGCTGATTTTGCTTGCCGCCGGCAAGGCCGCAGGGTCGATGGCCGAGACAGCCGAAGCGCACTACCTCGACCGGATGCGAATTGCCTCGGAGCGCCTGGCGGGGATCGCCGTTTCACGGCACGGCTATGCGCGTCATCTTCGCAAGGTTCGAATGATCGAGGCCGGACATCCAATACCGGATGCTGCAGGCCTCGAGGCTGCCGATCGCGCCCTTGCTTTGGCAGACGACGCAGGTGCGGACGATCTCGTCCTGGTGCTGATGTCAGGCGGCGCCTCGGCGAATTGGATCGCGCCGACGGAAGGAATTTCATTTGAGGACAAACAAACGGTGACTCGTGCACTTCTGCGCTCCGGCGCGGCCATCGGTGAAATCAACACCGTGCGCAAACATCTCTCACGCATCAAAGGTGGACGCCTGGCGCGGCATGCTCATCCGGCGAAGCTTTTGACTATCGCGATCTCGGACGTACCGGGCGATGATCCGTCCGCGATCGGCTCGGGGCCGACCGTTCCCGATCCGACGACGCTCGCCGACGCGCGGGCCATCATCGCGAGCTACAAGATTGAAGCCCCGGCGGCGATCACGCAAGCACTGATCAACCAGAAGAATGAATCGCCAAAGCCCGGCGATCCGGTATTTGCCGGCAGCCTATTCAAGTTGGCCGCGCGGCCGGCCGACGCCATGCGTGCCGTCGAAGGCGCGGTCCGCGCAGCTGGATACGAATGCATTTCTCTCGGCGATCGGGTCGAAGGTGAAGCGCGCGATGTTGCCGCTGACCACGCACGCCTTGCCCGCGAATTGCGGGGGCAGAGCAAGCGCGCCGTCATCATCTCGGGCGGCGAATTGACCGTTACGATTAGAGGCAAGGGACGCGGCGGACCCAACCAGGAATACGCGCTGGCGCTCGCAATCGCACTCACTGGAATGCCGGCGGTCGCGGCGCTCGCCGGCGATACAGATGGCACCGATGGCGGCTCGGGGGCGGCAACCGACCCGGCGGGCGCGCTGGTTGATGGCGAATCAGTGGTGCGTGCACAGGCCAAAGGCCTCGATCCCGCCGCCTTCCTTGCCGACAATAATTCGACCGGATTTTTCACGGCCCTTGGGGATTTGCTCTGTCCGGGGCCGACTTACACCAACGTGAACGACTTCCGTGCCATCGTCGTTGACACGCCGTGACCGAACACGCCACAACCGCACATCTTTCGGAACCGCCGGCGCGTGTGACCGCATTGCCATTCATCGCTATCAGGCGTCACATTTTGCATATCGTTACCCTCCTAGCGGTCCTGACCGCAGCGCTGGCAGTCTCGGCGCCGCCCGCCAAAGCGGATTTCCGCCTTTGCAACAATACCGGCAGTCGCGTGGGTGTCGCGATCGGATACAAGGATAATGAGGGGTGGACGACGGAGGGCTGGTGGAACGTTTCCTCACGCTCTTGCGAAACACTGCTCCGTGGCGCACTGGTTGCGCGTTATTATTACATTTATGCGGTCGACTACGACCGCGGCGGCGAATGGTCCGGCAAGGCTTACATGTGCTCACGTGAGAAAGAGTTCACCATCCGCGGGACTGAGAACTGTCTAGCGCGCGGCTACGATCGCACCGGTTTTTTTGAGGTCGATACTAACGAGCAACGCTCCTGGACGGTGCAGCTGACGGATACTGCCGAACAAGCGCCCGAGCGCCCTTTGCCTCCGCGCGCGCCCCTTGGAAATTCACGCCCGCCGACGACATTGTCGCCGCCGGCTGGAGGCGGCCGTCCATGAGACGTCTGCGCCGCGCAAAGATCGTCGCCACGCTCGGACCCGCGTCGTCGAATGCCGACATGATCGGGCAGTTGTTCAACGCGGGCACCGATGTTTTTCGCATCAACATGAGCCACACCACCCAGGACCGCATGCGCGAACTGGTTGGCATGATCCGCGCCGTCGAGCGCGATACCGGCCGCCCGATTGGAGTGCTCATTGACCTGCAGGGCCCGAAGCTTCGCCTAGGTACGTTCACTGGCGGCTCTGCGATCGTCAAAGCCGGTGACACGTTCGTGCTGGATGCCGACACCACAGCGGGAGATGCCAAGCGCGCCTACCTGCCGCATCCGGAAATTTTTGCCACCATCAAACCCGGCCACACGTTGCTGATCGACGATGGCAAGGTCAGGCTCGCCGTTACCGAAGCGGATTCGAAGCGAATCACGACCCGCGTTGCAGTGGGTGGGAAGCTGTCCGACCGCAAAGGCGTAAGCCTACCGGATACGACGATCCCGTTTTCGGCGCTCACCGATAAGGACCGGTCGGACCTAGAAGCCGCGCTCGAGACAGGCATTGACTGGGTCGCGCTATCGTTCATCCAGCGGCCGGAGGATATTGCCGAGGCGAAGAAGATCACGCGAGGGCGCGCGGCCGTGATGGCCAAGATCGAGAAACCGCAGGCGGTCAATCGACTGCCCGAAATCATGGATCTTGCGGACGCATTGATGGTCGCGCGCGGCGATCTCGGCGTGGAAATGCCCCTGGAAAAAGTGCCGGGTGTCCAGAAGCAAATGACGCGCGCTTGCCGCAACGCCGGTAAACCCGTCGTTGTCGCCACGCAAATGCTGGAATCGATGATCAGTGCGCCGGTTCCAACGCGCGCCGAGGTGTCCGATGTCGCCACCGCCATTTTCGAAGGTGCCGACGCGGTTATGCTGTCGGCGGAGTCAGCGGCCGGTCAGTATCCCGTTCAGGCCGTAGCTACAATGAGTCGTATCGCGGAAGAGGTCGAATATGATCCGTTGTACCGCAATATCATTGCCGCTCAGCGTGCCCAACCAGAGGCAACCGGCGCCGACGCCATCGCTGACGCTGCGCGCCACATCGCCGACACGCTCGACCTGGCGGCGGTCGTGTGCTGGACCTCATCAGGCTCGACGGCCCTGCGCGTTGCGCGCGAGCGGCCCCGAGCGCCCATCGTCGCGGTTTCCCCTAACCTGGCCACCGGGCGCAAGCTCGCCGTGGTATGGGGCGTGCATTGTGTTGTTACCGAAGATGCGCACGATGTCGACGACATGGTCGATCGTGCCTGCCGCATCGCATTCCGGGAAGGTTTCGCTAAAACCGGCCAGCGCATTATTACAGTGGCCGGCGTGCCATTCGGCACTCCGGGCGCGACCAACATGCTGCGCATTGCCTATGTCGGTGCAGACGCCGCTGCGGACTAATTTGCAATTGCGGCCGCGGTAAAATCAGATCAGATGTCCCTGCCCTCGACCTTTTCCTGCAGAGTCTTCACGAGATCGGGAATCCGCTCCATTCGCGGATAAAGGGTGAGTGCGCGGCGATAGACTTCCAGCGCGTGCTTATTGTCGCCGATATCCTGCATGATCAGCCCGAGGCCGGCCAATGCACCGAAATGCCGGGGTTCACGCTTGAGAACCTCGCGAATATCGCTGAGCGCACGGCCGTAATCTTTCTTCATATAGTAGATCGTGGCGCGCCGGTTCCACGCTTCCACATAGTCCGGCTTCACCTTTACGATCGAGTTCAGCAGTTTGACTGCCAGATCGAGATCCTTTGCCTCGATCGCGGTCTTCACGCGAGTCATCAAAAGATTGGCGGTGTCGCTCGGTGAGAGCGTCCACAATGCCCAGATGCGTTCCTCGATGGCCTTGGCGGTGACGTCGTCTGGCGCGACCTTTAGCGCGCCGAACAGGAAATCGAGGTTACGAGTTTTGTCGCCCCGTCCGACATGAGGCAGCTTGTCGGGCGGCTTCACCCAATTGCCGGACTGCGCCCCGGCCGGCGCGGCAGAAATCGCGGCTGTTGCGGCAATCAAAAGCGCTGTGAGGAATCGAATGCGCATGGGCGGAGTTTAATCTCTCCGCGTTTTTTGGCCAATATGGGGCGACGGAACAGGCGCCAATGCGTGGATTTCAGCCCTGCCGGGCTTTGAAGCGACGGTTGGTCTTGTTGATGATGTAGACCCGTCCCTTACGCCGCACCAAGCGGTTATTGCGGTGCCGGCCGCGCAGGGATTTCAGGGAGTTGCGGACTTTCATGTCAATCTCGGGCTGCTGTTTGCCGGGGTACATACGCAGCCCACTCGAGACTGTCAACGTGAGCGGCCCACCTGTGGTTAGCCGCCACGGCCTGTTTTACAGTTGGTTCAGGGAGTTCAAGCTGTGCAACGTAGCCACGACCGTTTTCTGACCACCCATACAGGCAGCCTGCCGCGTCCGGATGATCTCATACGCATGATGTACGCCAAAGAGGAAGGCGTGCCCGTCGATCCGCAGGCCCTTGCCGCTCGCGTGCGCACCGCGGTGGCCGAAGTCGTCCGCAAACAGGCGGACGCAGGCGTCGACCTGATCAATGACGGCGAGTTGTCGAAGCCAAGCTACGCCACCTACATCAAGGACCGGCTCAACGGGTTTGGCGGCACGGGCAATACGTTCGTGTATCAGGACCTTGCCGACTTCCCCCGCCTGGAAAAACGCGTGTTTGGCGACCCGGGCCGCTCGCGCCGCAAGACGCCCGCCTGCAACGCGCCGATCAGCGTGCGGGACAAGCAGGCTCCGCAAACCGATGCGGACAATCTCAAGGCGGCACTCAGGGATGTGAAGGCCGCCGGCGGTTTCATGAGCGCCGCCTCCCCCGGCGTGGTGTCGTTGTTCTTTCGCAACGACCACTACAAGGATTTTGAAACCTATATCTACGCGATCGCCGATGCGATGCGTCACGAATATGAAACCGTCGCCAAAGCCGGATTCGTTCTGCAGATCGATTGCCCCGACCTCGGGATGGGACGTCACATTCAGTACGCCGATCTGAGCCTGCCGGAATTCCGCAAGCGCGCGCAACTCCATATCGAGGCGCTCAATCATGCTGTTGCAAACATTGCGTCGGAACAACTGCGCATGCACCTTTGCTGGGGCAACTACGAGGGTCCGCATCACCGCGATGTGCCGCTCGCGGACGTTATTGACCTCGTGTTTGCAGCTAAACCCGGGGCGATCTCGCTCGAGGCGGCCAACCCGCGTCATGCGCACGAATGGTCTTTGTTCGAGCAGGTGAAACTGCCGGACGGCAAGGTTTTGATACCTGGCGTGATCGAGTCAAAATCGAATTTCATCGAGCATCCTGACCTGATCGCCCAGCGTATCGCCCGCTACGCCAATCTCGTCGGACGCGAAAACGTCATCGCAGGCAGTGACTGCGGCTTCGGCACTTGGGTCGGGCAGGCCGCCGTGGATCCCGACGTTGTATTCGCGAAGCTTAAGGCGATGGCGGACGGCGCGGCGCTCGCATCACGCCAGTTCTGGAAATAGGAAATATGAAATGAGTTTTGAACTGCCGCGGGCGGATAAACCCGAAGACGTTGGTCTCTCCTCCAGGCGCTTGCAACGGCTGACGGACGATCTCAGGGCTGACGTCGACAAAGGCATCGTGCCAGGCGCCGTCGCATTTATCGCGCGACGCGGCAAGATCGCATACGAGATAGCGCTTGGTTATCGTGACCGTGAGGCCGGCACCGCCATGGAAGTCGATACGATTTTCCGTGTTGCCTCGATGACCAAGCCGCTTACCTCTCTTTCCGCGATGATGCTCGCCGAGGAAGGCAAGCTGCTGATTGCCGATGCGGTTGCGCATTTCATTCCCGAATTTTCCAAGCTGAAAGTTGCCATCGATTCCGACAATGCGTCGGCAAAGACCCTCGGCACCGAGCCATGCCGGCGGCCAATGACCGTGCAGGACCTACTGCGTCATACGTCCGGCTTCACCTATGCGCATCTGACGGGGCCGCTGCTGAAACAGGCCTACGAGGCCGCCAATGTCGGCGATGACAAGCATACCAACGCCGAGATGGCCGCCCGCCTCGCCACGGTTCCGCTCGCCTATCAGCCCGGCAGCACCTGGCAGTACGGCATGTCGACGGACGTGCTCGGCCGGGTGGTCGAGGCGGCAAGCGGAATGGACCTCGACCGCTTCATCATCGAGCGCATCTGCAAGCCGCTCGGGCTCAAGGATTCAAGCTTTGGACCGATCGCCTACGGGCGTGCCGCCCAACCTCAAGTCGATCCTGCAACCGGCAAGCGTCCGCCGATGCGCGACCCGACGATCCGGTCAAACTGGATTTCCGGCGGCAGCGCGCTTCTATCGACCGCGCGCGACTATATGCGCTTCTGCCAGATGCTTCTCAATGGCGGCGAACTCGGTGGTATCCGACTCGTTTCGCCGACAACCGTCGCACTCATGACGTCGGACCACCTGACTCCCGAAACGCACCGCAGCCCGTCGACTCCCGTTCTCTTCGGCGCGTTGGCGCCATCGCCGGAGCTCGGCCTGGGCTTTGGGCTTGGATTCGCGGTGAGAACACACGCCGGACGCAATCCACTGCCGGGATCTGTCGGCGACTTCTCGTGGAGCGGCGTGACCGGCACTTATTTCTGGATCGATCCGAAGCAGGAGCTCATTGCCATCCTCCTGATGCAGGCGCCGGCGCAGCGGATGCACTACCGCTATCTGATGCGGACGCTGGTCTATCAGGCAATCGAAAAATAGCCAGGCGCGTGATGAAAGAGGTCCTCATTTATACCGCGCGTTATTGTCCCTACTGCACTTCCGCAAAATCGCTGCTGAAGCGAAAAGGCGTCTCTTTCACCGAAATTGATATCGGTGGTAATTGGGAGCGCCGCGACGAAATGATCGAAAAAGCCAACGGACGGGTCACTGTTCCGCAGATATTCATCGGGGACCTCCACGTTGGAGGCAACGACGAACTCCGAGCGCTCGACCGCGAAGGCAAGCTCGACGCGCTGATCCGGGGGGAGTGATGACCCAAGTGGGCGGATTTATCAGGCGACACGGCCTTTGGACGGACGAACAGCACCGTCTTGCCAAAGCGCTTGCGGCGCGGGTCAAGAAGAAAAAATTGAAATTGTTTCGCGTCGCGTGGGCCGACCCGCACGGCGCCTCGCGCGCGAAGACTGTCACCCTCCCCGCGTTCCTGGACGCATTGGAGAATGGCTACAACATAAACGTCGCGACCACGACCCTCGATGCCTCAGGCGCGCGGACGTTCGCCTCTTTTACGCGCGGCGGCGGAATGGACCTCGACGAAATGACGGGGTCGCCGAACCTGATCATCGTTCCCGATCCCGCAACCTTTCGCATCCTTCCCTGGGAGCCGAATGTCGGCTGGATTCTGTGCGACGAATATTTTGTCTCCGGCAAGCCTTTCTATTTTTCCCCGCGGCATTTACTGCGGCGACAACTCGATCGTCTTTCAAAAAGAGGGATGGAGTGCCGCGTCGGCCTCGAGGTCGAATGGTATCTGTTACACCTCGCCGAGGAGCATTTGCCACTCGAGAACATCGGGGCGCCGGGCCTCAAGTGTCGCGCGCCGAAGGTCTATCCCGTCGAGCCGGGATATTCATTTCACTCAGAGACCAATCTGGACCGGATGCAGGCGCCGCTTTCGGCGGTGGCGGATGCGCTGGAGAAACTAAATCTTCCGCTCAGGTCATTCGAGAATGAATGGGGGCCGGGACAGGTGGAATGCACCTTTGCGCCCCGCCCCGCGCTCGAAGCGGCCGACAACCTCGTCCTTTTCCGCACCGCCACGCGCCAGGTCTGCCGGCGCCTCGGCTACCTCGCGACCTTCATGTGCCGGCCGGCGCTGAAAGGCTTCTATTCGAGCGGCTGGCATCTGCATCAATCGCTGGCAAATGCGAAGACCGGGCTGAATCTCTTCATGCCAAAGTCATCCGAGGAGGTGCTTTCCCCTCTGGGGAATCATTATCTGGGCGGCTTGCTGCACCACGCCCTTGCAAGCACGGTGCTAGCCAACCCCACCGTCAACGCATATCGGCGTTTTCGCATTAATTCTCTCGCGCCAGACCGGGCCGCGTGGGGACTCGATCATCGCGGGGTGATGCTGCGGGTCCTCGGCGCCACAAAGGATCCAGCCACGCGAATCGAAAACCGCATGGGCGAGCCGTCGGCAAATCCGTACCTTTATATTGCCTCGCAGATCGTTACGGGTCTTGATGGCGCCGACCATGAACGCGATCCCGGTGCTCCCGAGACTGACCCGTACACCTCGCAACGTCCCATGCTTCCAGCGACGCTTGCAGACGCGTTGACCCTCTTCGAGCAGGAGCCCTTGTTCAGAGATCAGTTTGGGAAGACCTTTGTCGACTACTACGTCAAGATCAAGCGAACCGAACTGCAGCGTTACGAAACATATGCCAGAGACAACGGCATAGACCGCGGCAGCGACGCGACCACGCAGTGGGAGCAGGACGAATACTTCGATTTCTTCTGACGAAGCGCCGGCGAGGCAGCGAACAAGAGGATCCCGCGATGACAACATTGGAACGGATGCGAATCCCGTCGCGCGCCGGCAACGCCCCTTTGCACGACTGGGACGAGCTTGTGCAGGAAGACCGGGTGCATCGGCTGATCTACACCGACCCGGCCGTGTTCGACGCGGAGATGACACATATCTTCGGCGGCACCTGGGTCTATCTTGCGCACGAAAGCCAAATTCCGAACGCGAACGATTTCATCACCGGCAAGCTCGGCCTGCGACCGCTCATCATCACGCGCGACTCGGAAGGCGTCATCCGGGCGCTGTTTAACCGCTGCACCCACCGCGGCACGACGCTTTGCCGCTGGAATAAGGGCAATGCGCGCTCGTTTCAGTGCCCCTACCACGGATGGAATTTCGCGAACTCGGGCAAGCTTCGCGGTGTGCCATGGCCGGATGGATATGCAGAGAAGCTCGTTCGCGACCCGAAGTTCAATTTGGCGCAGGTGCCGCGCGTGGAGTCGTATCGCGGCTTCATTTTCGGAACGCTCAATATCGGGGCGCCATCAATCGAAGATCACCTTGGGCCCATCAGAAAACCGATTGATGAATGGCTCGACCGCAATCCGGGGGGCAAGGTCACCGTGTGCGAGGCCAACCGGTTCAAATACAAGGGTAACTGGAAGCTGGCCTACGACAATTCAGGCGACGGCTACCACGTCATCTATTCGCACCAATCGCTTCTCGAAACCGAGAACCGGTTCAAGGACGAGGACACGGCGAAGGGCATGTCCTACTACAGGCAAGAACCCGACGAGCAGCCGATGTACATCCAGTACATGGGCAACGGCCATCATTTCAAGGACAAGCGCCCAAATCTCGAGAAACGTCCCGGCGGTCTTTGGGCAATTGAATCCTTGCACCCGGGCATGGAGCATGTCGCCGAGAAGCTGCGCGCAAAATACGGCAAGAAAGCCGAGTCGCTTCTCGATCTTGCAGGCTCGGAGCCGGTAAACATTAACGTCTTTCCCAATCTTTCGCTGCTGGGCAATCACATCCAGGTCTTCCAGCCGGTTTCTTACGAGGAAACCGACGCAATCTGGTACGGTACAAAGATCGACGATGTTGACGGCAGCATCGGCGAGGACGCATTGAACGACATCAACGCGCTTCGTATGCGCACGCAGGAAGGCTTTCCGAATTTCGGCGAGGTCGACGACATCACCAACTTCGAGCAGATCCAGCGGGGCCTTCGCTGCATCGAAGATGAATGGATTTACATGCACCGCGGCCTCGGCATACCGGGGCGGATCGAGACCCTCAAAGACGGGACGATCAAAGGGCCGGCCACCGACGAGCTCTTCATGCGCGAGTACATCCGCGAATGGAAACGGCTGATGAAGACCGAACCCGACATTGCTATTCGCCGGGAGCCATGACGATGCGCAGCCCCGCAAACTACGATCCGTCGCGGTTTTCGTACTACGTGAGCGATGCATTCTACAGCGAGCTCGTCGAGGACTTTTCCGACTGGCAG
>Ga0310811_10006286_pt1 | contig 15171 bp, 14 predicted proteins | sample YCmetagenome_FD_207642 | JGI IMG/M metagenome (GOLD analysis project Ga0310811, IMG submission 207642) | Soil microbial communities from experimental microcosm in Duke University, North Carolina, United States - YC | ecosystem: Engineered > Artificial ecosystem > Soil microcosm > Unclassified ...
GACGACCGCGGGCTTTCGCGACGTGCTGGAGATCGGCCGTGAGCGCAAGTACGAGCTCTATGATCTCTTCATCGAGATGCCCAAACCGCTGGTGCCGCGGCCCTGGCGGCGTGAGGCGAAAGAACGGGTGGCGCCCGATGGCTCGGTCGAACTGCCCATCGATATCGACGCAGCCCTTGGTGAAGTGGCCGAGCTCGTCGAGCAGGGAGTCGAAAGCCTCGCCATCTGCTTCCTGCACGCCTACGCCAATCCCGCGCATGAACGCGCGATCGGTGCGGCGATCGCCGAGCGCTACCAGAACCTCTCGATCTCGCTGTCGTCAGACATCGCGCCTGAGATCCGCGAGTTTCAGCGCGCCTCGACGACGGTGGCCAATGCCTATGTGCGGCCGCTGGCCGAAGTCTATCTCGAACGTCTCGAGCAGGCCCTGCGCACCGAGGGCATTCCGGGCGGCCTGTTTTTGATGCTGTCCAACGGTGGCCTGACGCACGTCAGCGAGGCCAAGCGCGCGCCGGTGCAGCTCCTGGAAAGCGGCCCAGCCGCGGGTGCGCTGGCGGGCGCCTGGTTCGGTCGCAACGCCGGCCTCGACCGCGTGCTTGCCTTCGATATGGGTGGCACGACCGCCAAGCTCGCGCTGGTCGATGATGGCGAGCCGCTGGTGGCGTACGGCTTCGAGGCCGCGCGCGAAAAGCGCTTCCTGCGCGGTTCGGGCCTGCCGATCCAGATCGCCACCGTCGAGCTGATCGAGATCGGCGCTGGCGGTGGGTCGATCGCACACAGGAGCGAACTCGGCACGCTCAATGTCGGACCGGAGAGCAGCGGCGCCCAACCGGGTCCGGCCTGCTATGGCCGTGGCGGCACGGAAGCCACCGTGACCGATGCCGACCTGACCCTGGGTTACCTCAATGCCGACTTCTTCCTGGGCGGCGCAATGAAGATCGATCGAGTCGCGACCGACAAAGCCTTTGGCCAACTGGGCGATGCATTGAAGGTTGAGCCATCACGAGCCGCCTTCGGTGTGCATGACGTGGTGAACGAGAACATGGCAGGCGCCGCGCGCGTCGCCATTGCCGAACGTGGCCGTATTCCAGCCGAGTATGCGTTGCTCGCGACGGGCGGGGCCGGTCCCGTCCATGCCTGGCATGTGGCGCGCAAGCTCGGGGTCAAGCGTGTCGTCTGTCCGCCGGGAGCAGGTGCGGGCAGCACCATCGGCATGCTGATGGCGCCGGCGCGCGTCGATCGCGTCGCAAGTTTCACCCAGCCGCTGGCCGGCGCCGACATGAAAGCGGCGGAGAAGATCTTCGCCGCGCTGGAGAAGGAAGCGCTCGAGGTTCTACGCCTCACCGGCGCTGACGTCGCATCTCGCAGCATCAAGCGGCTCGCCGATATGCGTTATATCGGACAGGGCAGCGAGATCACGGTAGCGATGCCGTCATCCCTTGCTGAAACAGGCGTGCGCACGGCCTTCGAGGAGGCGTACAAGGTGCTGTTCGCGAGAACACCGCCGGGAGCAGCGATCCAGTTCGTGGCGCTGCGCCTCTCGCTCAGCGCGCCGATGCCGGGCACAGGCGGGAAGCTCGAGCTGACACGCCATGCCCCAGGCACGGCTTTCAAGGGAGTGCGCGACGTGTTCTTTGAAGACGGCGAAGGAATGTGGTTCCAGGCCAAGGTCTTTGATCGGTACGCGCTTAGCGTCGGTGACAGCATACGTGGACCGGCAGTGTTCGAAGAACAAGAAAGCACATTCATTATCGGCCTCGACGCGGTCGCGAAAATTCTGCCCGACGGTTCGATCCTGGCAGAGGTGGCGTGATGGCAAGGACCTTCGATCCGATCGAGCTCGAGCTTTTATGGCGCCGGCTGATCTCCATGGTTGACGAGGCGGCGGCGGCCATGGTGCGCACGTCGTTTTCGACCCTCGTGCGAGAGAGCTATGACTTCTCCTGCGTCATCACGGACGCCTCGGGCCAGTCGCTGGTGCAGGCAAGTGAAAGCATCCCGAGCTTCATCGGCACGCTGCCCGAGACGGTGAAGCACTTCCTGCGCTTCTTTCCGCCGGAGAAGCTCGAGCCCGGCGACGTCTTGATCACCAACGACATCTGGCTCGGCACCGGCCATCTGCCCGACGTGACGATGGCCAAGCCGATCTTCCGTGACGGAAGGCTGGTTGCCTTCAGCGCCACCACGGCGCATGCGCCTGATATCGGCGGCAAGATCAGGTCACCCGAACCGCGCGAGGTGTTCGAGGAGGGCCTGCAGATCCCGCCGATGAAAATGATCGCAGCCGGCAAGACCGACGAGACGCTGGTCACGATCATCCGCAAGAATGTGCGCACGCCCGATCAGACGATGGGCGATCTTTATGCCCAGATCGTTGCACTCGATCTGATGGAAGATCGGTTGAGGGTCCTGATGGAGAGTTACGGGCTGCCCGACCTCACCGATCTTGCGCGCGAGATCCAGGGCCGGTGCGAGACCGCGATGCGCGCCGCCATCCGCGAGCTGCCCGATGGCACTTACAAGAGCGAGCTCAAGACCGACGGCGTCCACGACACACCGATCACGCTCAAGCTCTCGCTCACTATCAAGGGCGACGAGATCTCGATGGATTTCGCTGGCACCGATCCGCAGGTCGATCGCGCCATCAACTGCGCTCTTTGCTACACCAACGCGATGGCGATGTACGGGGTCAAGGTCTGCACCAGCCCCAACCTGCCCAACAACGAGGGCGCGTGGCGGCCGATCAAGCTCTCGGCGCCGCCGGGCTCGATCGTCAATCCGGTGTTCCCGGCCTCGGGCGGCTCGCGCATGCTGATTGGCCACTATGTACCGATGCTGGTGTTCGGCTGCCTGGGCCAGATCGTGCCCGAGCGTGTGATGGCGGCCTGCGGCTCGCCGATGTGGGGCATGAACCAGTCGGGTGTACGCGAGGGCGGCAAGCCCTATGCCAACATGTTCTTCTACAACGGCGGCATGGGCGGCAACACACAGCGCGACGGCGTCACCTGCCTCTCCTGGCCGTCGAATGTCTCCTCGACGTCGATCGAGATCAGCGAGCACATCGCGCCCTTGCGCTTCCATCACAAGCGCTTGCGTCCCGATTCAGGGGGCGCTGGCCGCCATCGCGGCGGGCTGGGACAGGAGATCCTGATCGAGAGTCGCAGCGACTCGCCGATCGTCGTGTCGTTCCTTGCCGAACGCACAGTCTTCCCGGCCTTCGGCATCGAAGGCGGCAAGGACGGCGCGCCGGGCGAACTCAGGATCAACGGCGAGCCGTCCGATCCCAAGAGACAGTACGTGCTGCAGAAGAGCGATACGGTCTCCCTTGGCACACCGGGCGGCGGCGGACACGGCGATCCCGCGCAACGCTCCAACGCATCGTTGCAGGCCGATCTGGCTGCGGGATATGTGCTCGATCGAATCGCCTATCGCGGAGGACCAGCCAAATGAAACTCACTTATGGGGGGCCCAGCCCCTATGTGCGCAAGGTCGTGGCGTGCGCCATCAAGCGCGGCATCTTCGACAAAATCGAGCAGCTGAAGCTTGGCACCACCGATCCAGCGCTGCTGCAATACAATCCGTTGTCGAAGATACCGACATTCATCACCGATGACGGCATGGCGATCTATGACAGTCCCGTGATCTGCGAGTATCTCGACAATGTCGGCTCGGCGCCCAAGCTGTTCCCGCCTGCGGGCCCGGCGCGCTGGAAGGCGTTGACGCAATCGGCACTGGGCGACGGCATCCTCGACGCCAGCCAGCCGCGGCGGCGCGAAATCGCTCTGCCCCAGGACGACGGCCGCAAAGCCTATATCGAGCTGCAACAGGGCAAGGTGAAACGGGCCGTCGATCTTCTGGAGAAGGAGGCCGGGGCGCTGGGTGACCTCACGACCATCGGCGAGATCACCATCGGTTGCGCGCTGGGCTACCTCGATTTCCGCTTTGCCAACGAACCGTGGCGGCCAGGCCATCCGAAGCTCGAAGCCTGGTATGCAAAGGTGGTGAAGCTGCCGCCGCTCGCGGAGACCATGCCCGTGGCCTGATCTCAAGCGAAGGGCTGGCGGTCGGGGACGGCTTTGTCCTAGGATCGTACAGGATTTCGCCTCGGCATAGGAGCTGCCTATGAGCGACGACGTCGTCCTGAAGCCTGACACGATCGCCAAGCCCAAGATCCAGCAGCCGCGCCTCTACAAGGTCATCCTGCTGAACGACGACTACACGCCGCGCGAGTTCGTGGTGCAGGTCTTGAAGGCCGTCTTCCGTACCAACGAAGACCAGGCCTATCGCATCATGATGACTGCGCACCAGAGGGGCGCCTGCGTGGTCGCCACCTTCACGCGCGACATCGCCGAGAGCAAGGCGACCGAAGCCACCGACATGGGCCGCAGCAAGGGTTATCCGCTCGCCTTCTCGACCGAGCCGGAGGAGTGACGCTGCTTTCCTCCCCTCGATTCATATCGAGGGGAGGTGCCCGCGCAGCGGGCGGAGGGGTCGTGAGCACGCAGGGACCTTGCGACCTTTGATCCCTCCGTCACCGTAAGACGGCGCCACCTCCCTTGCTTGCGCAGGAGAGGGCTTGATCAGCGCAAATCCGCGCAGAACTCCTGGATGCGCCGGCAGCCCTCGCGCAGGCTCTCGATATCGGTTGCGTAGGAGATGCGAAAGTAGGGGCTCATGCCGTAGGCCGCGCCCTGCACGGTCGCCACCTGGCGTTCCTCGAGGAGCGCCGTCACGAAGTCGGTGTCGGTCTCGATCTTGCGGCCTGATTTGGTGGTCTTGCCGATGCAGCCTGCAATGTTGGGGAAGACATAGAACGCGCCTTCGGGCTTGTGGCAGGTGATGCCCTTGGCTTCGCGCAGCCAGCCCACGACGAGGTCGCGTCGGTTCTGGTAGTCGGCCGCGCGCTCCTTGATCAGGTCCTGCGGCCCGTCGAGCGCAGCGACGACAGCCGCCTGGCCGATGGTCGAGACACCCGCGGTCGCCTGGCCCTGCATGTTGGTCATGGCGGCGATCATCGCCTTCGGCCCGCCAGCATAGCCCACGCGCCAGCCGGTCATGGCATAGGCCTTGGATGCACCATTCACCGTGAGCGTCCGCTCCTTCAGCTTCGGCTCGACCGCGGCGATCGAGCAGAACTTCAGGCCGTCGTAGAGAAGGTGCTCATAGATCTCGTCGGCCATGATCAGCACGCGCGGATGCTTCAGGAGTACGTCTGCAAGCTCCCGCATCTCGGCCTCCGAGCAGACTGCGCCTGTGGGGTTGTTGGGAAAGTTCAACACCACCCACCTGGTCCGGGGCGTGATCGCCGCCTCGAGATCGGCGGCGCGCAGCCTGAACTGGTTGTTCTCGGGGCAGGAGACCGGAACCGGCACGCCGCCCGTGAGCTTCACCTGGTCGGCGTAGCTGATCCAGCCGGGCGAAGGAATGATCACCTCGTCACCCGGGTTCACGCTCGCCATGGTGGCGCCGAACATGATCTGCTTGCTGCCGTTGGAGACCATGATCTCGTCGAGCGCGTAGTCGAGCCCGTTGTCGCGCCTGAACTTGCGTTGCACGGCTTCCTTCAGCGCGCGCGTGCCGTCCTGCGCCGGGTACTTGGTGTCGCCCGCGAGTGCCGCCTTGTGGGCCGCTTCGATGGCATGTTTGGGCGTCGGAAAATCAGGCTCGCCCGAAGACAGCCCAACGATCTTGACTCCCTGGGCGCGCATCTCGCGCACCTTGCGGGTCATGGCGGCGGAGGCGGAAACCTTGACGTTCTTCAAACGCTCGGCAGGTTCGAACATGGTCCCTTCCAGATAAGGCGCAGGACAATAGGGGAGGGTCAGCCCGACACCAATCCCGCCGCAGCGATACCCGCTATGCAGACCGCCTCGTCTTCATCGCCCGTGCCGCCGCTGGCGCCGGCGGCGCCCAGGATGTTGCCGTCCTTGTCCTTGATCAGCACGGCGCCGGTCTGCGGCAGGAACTTGCCCTGCGCGGTGGCCGAGAGGGCGCCGTAGAAATGCGGGTTTTCCTTCGCGCGTTGCAGCAGCGTGCGGCTCGAGGCGCCCATACCAACGGCGGCCCAGGCCTTGCCGGTGGCGACATCGTTGCGGAACATGCTGGCGCCGTCCTCCCGCTGCAGCGACCTCACGTGGCCCGCCTCGTCGAGCACGGCGACCGCAAGCGGCTTCACTTTCGTCTTCCGCGCCTCGGCGAAGGCCGCCTCGATGATCTTGTTGGCCTGGGCGAGCGTGAGCTTGGTCATGAACTTCCTCATCTGGAGAAGTCCGCACAATAGCCGGACATTTCTGGTGTCCGGAACCAGCATTTCCACATGTGCGTTCCCCTCCCATGGCGTCGGACGTCCGCATAGGTATCTCGGGCTGGACCTATAAGCCCTGGCGGGGCGCGTTCTATCCGCCGGGTCTGGCTCAGAACCGGGAGCTGGCCTACGCAGCGTCGGTCTTTCGCAGCATCGAGATCAACGGCACGTTCTATTCAATGCAGCGTCCCGACAGTTTTGCGCAATGGGCCGATGACACGCCCGATGATTTCGTTTTTGCGGTAAAGGGCTCGCGCTATCTCACGCACATGCTGAAGCTGCGCAACGTCGAGGCGCCGCTCGGCAACTTCTTCGCCTCGGGCGTGTTGCGACTGGGCGCCAAGCTCGGTCCGATCCTGTGGCAGTTCCCGCCCAGCTTTCGCTTCAATGCCGAGAAGCTCGACGCTTTCTTCGCGCTTTTACCGCGCGATACCGATCACGCGGCGGAATGCGGGCGTCGGCACGACAATCGCCTGAAGGCCAGGGCGTGGCTGCGCAGCGACCGGCGGCGGCCGATCCGTCATGCCATGGAGATCCGGCACGAAAGCTTTCGCGATCCGGCTTTCATCGAGCTTTTGCGCAAGCATGACGTCGCGCTGGTCTGCGCGGACACGGTCGATTGGCCGCTCCTGATGGATGTCACCTCGGATTTCATTTACGTCCGCCTGCACGGCTCGACCGAACTCTACAAGAGCGCTTACAGCCGGCCGGCACTCAAACGCTGGGCGGCGCGGGTCGCCGCCTGGCGGGATGGCTGTCCAATGACGGACGGCTACTTCGTCGATGCCGAACAGCCGAAGCGGCAACCGCGCGACGTGTTCGTCTACTTCGACAATACCGACAAACTGCAGGCGCCAAAGGATGCGCTCTCCCTGATGCGCCTGCTGGGGCAAGGCTGACATGGCGGCCCAAAAGGCATCCGCGGCCAAGCTTGCCAAGGTGGCGGTGGAGGCGAAGGGCTGCACGCGCTGCCCGCTCTACCGCAATGCCACGCAGACCGTGTTCGGCGAAGGGCCGGTCGGCGCCAAGCTCATGCTGGTCGGGGAGCAGCCGGGTGACCAGGAAGATATTGCCGGCCATCCCTTCGTCGGTCCGGCGGGCAAGCTGCTCGACCGCGCGCTGGTTGAAGCCGGGATCGATCGCACCCAGGTCTATGTCACCAATGTGGTGAAGCATTTCAAAAACGAACCGCGCGGCAAGAAGCGGCTGCACAAGAAACCCAATCGCTACGAGGTCGAGGTATGCAAGGTCTGGCTCGGCCAGGAGGTTTCATTGGTGAAGCCGGGCCTCGTGCTGGCAATGGGCGTGACGGCGGCCGAGGCCCTGGCCGGCCGGCACGTGACGCTTGCCCGAGAGAGGGGCAAGGAACTGAGCTTCGACGAGGGCCAGCGCGGCATGGTAACGGTCCACCCGTCGTCGATCCTGCGCGTCCCGGATCGTGCGGCACGCCACAAGGCCTATGCGGAACTGGTGAAGGACCTGAAATCGGCGTTGAAAGCACTCCAAGCGGCTTGAATCATTGGTGAATTTGCCAGGGAATTCGGCCAGAACAGGGTTGACGGGGGAGCCATCGGTCCCTATTTTCCGCCCGCTTTTGGAATTCACCCCGGCGTCGCCGGGGCTTTTTGTTGAGAAGAATCATGAAGATCCGTCACTCACTCAAGTCCGTAAAGGCCCGCCACAAGGACTGCCGCATCGTGCGTCGCAAGGGCCGCGTTTACGTGATCAACAAGACCAACCCCCGCTTCAAGGCACGCCAGGGATAACCTGCGGCTGGTCGGACGCGTTCCGAACATGACAGAGCGGCGGAGCCACCGGCTTCCGCCGCTTTTCTATTTAGCGTAAGGAATCGGCCATGCAGATGCCGCTGCTCGATCCCGACATCCTGCGCCGCCGCAGCGAGATTGTGGCCGCCTTGCGGGCCATCGTGCCCGGCGAGGGGGTGATCGACGATCTCGACGGCATGCGCCCCTACGAGTGCGATGCCTTGTCGGCTTATCGCCAAATGCCGCTCGTGGTCGTGCTGCCCGAGACTGTCGCCCAGGTGTCCGCCATCCTGCGCTACTGCCAGGATCACAAGGTGAAAGTCGTTCCGCGCGGCGCAGGCACCTCGCTCTCCGGCGGTTCGATGCCGGTGGGCGATGCGATCCTGCTCGGCCTCGGCAAATTCAATCGAGTGCTCGAGATCGACTACGCCAACCGCTGCGCACGCGTGCAGCCGGGCGTCACCAACCTCGGCGTCACCAAGGCGGTGGAGCACGAGGGCTTCTACTATGCGCCCGATCCCAGCTCGCAGATCGCCTGCTCGATCGGTGGCAATGTGGCGGAGAATTCGGGCGGCGTGCATTGCCTGAAGTACGGGCTGACCACCAATAACCTTTTGGGCATCGAGATGGTGCTCATGAACGGCGAGGTGGTGCGGCTGGGCGGCAAGCACCTCGACGCCGGCGGCTACGATCTTTTGGGCCTGATGACCGGCTCGGAAGGCCTGCTGGGCGTCGTGACCGAAGTGACTGTGCGGCTCCTGCGCAAGCCCAGCACGGCGCGTGCGGTCCTGCTGGGCTTTCCGACCGAGGCGGGCGCAGCGGATTGCGTCGCCGCCGTCATTGCTTCGGGCATTATCCCTGGCGGCATGGAGATGATGGACAAGGATGCCATCAAGTGTGCCGAGAACTACGTCGGTGCTGGCTATCCGCTCGATGCCGAGGGGCTCCTGATCGTCGAGCTCGACGGACCCGCGGTCGAGGTCGATCACCTGGTGATGCGGGTCGAGGAGATCGCCAAGGACCGTGGTGCCACCACCTGCCGCGTGAGCCAAGATGAGCAGGAGAGGATGCTGTTCTGGGCCGGGCGCAAGGCGGCCTTCCCGGCCGTCGGCCAGATCTCGCCGGATTATATGTGCCTCGACGGCTCCGTGCCGCGCGGGCGGTTGGTCGAGGTGCTGGCCGAGATGCGCGAGATGTCGAAGAAGCATCACCTGCGCGTGGTCAACGTCTTCCATGCTGGCGACGGCAACTTGCATCCGCTGATCCTGTTCGACGCCAACGATCCGGAAGAACTGCGCCGTGCCGAGGAGTTCGGCGCCGACATCCTGCGGCTTTGCGTGCGTGTGGGCGGTGTGCTCACTGGCGAGCACGGTGTCGGCATCGAGAAACGCGACCTGATGGGCGAGCAGTTCACCGAGATCGACCTCGACCAGCAGATGCGCGTGAAGTGCGCCTTCGACCCCGACCATCTGCTCAACCCCGGAAAAGTCTTTCCCAAGCTCCGCCGCTGCGCCGAGCTCGGCCAAGTGGTGGTGCATCACAACAAGATGCCATTTCCCGACATCCCGCGGTTTTGACAGTCACAGGCCAACCGCCACGCCAAAGCTCGAATCGAGATCGGCAAAACCGCCTTCGGGATAGGCCGTCCGTGCCGCTTCCATGAAGAAGCGTTCGAACGCATCTGCGAGTGCGCTTCTGGGTCGGCTGGTTCGAACCATCGCAATGTCTTGGCCGAAGCGCTCGGCGCCGGGTACGGCCACGGCACGCAGCTGGTCGGGAAAGACGGCGGCATAGAAATGGGCGAGATGGCTGAAGATCAATCCGCCATCGGCCAAGCCGTTGATCAAAGCGTAGGGCACATCGCGATGCTGGATGCCGAGCCGACCGGCAAACGAGGTCAGCTCATGGCTGAATAACCGTTCCGTCGGCTGCTTGCCGACGAGTGCCTCCGAGGTCTCGCGATATTGCCGGCGTGCCCCTGGCTCGCTCGGACTGGCGACGATCAGTTTCTCGACTTGCCGGGAGAACTGCTCAAGATTGCCGACATTGGCCCGTTCCCGTGCAACCAGCATGGCCATGCCGCGTGTGTGCGTAAAGACATGGGCCTGCGCTTCCACGACGCCGGCGGCTCGAAGCTGGCGCAAGGGTGCGAGCCCACCCATCACCAGATCGGGAAAGACCGGCTTGTCGGGGCCAATCGGCAGCACGGCGTTGCCGAGCGAAATACCACCCTCGGTCAGCATGCGTACGATCATGGGCTGTGGCAGGGTGACGACCAGAATCCTGGAAGCGTCTGCCTTGCATGTTTGGTTAACGCGACACCACTCCGGGAAACGCTGCAACACCAGCGGCAGCAGTACGGGATAATGATTGCCCTCGGTGAAGATCGTGAGTTCGGCGCTGCCATCGATCGGTCCGACGAAATCCGGCACGGTGTCGGTGAAGCCATCGAATCGCAGCAGGTTGCGCACGGGTCCGAAGGCTGGCCAAGTAACGCTCTGGGCGTTTGCCGGAACCTGAGACAAAGCGGCCACCAGAACCGATAACCCGGCGATCAATACACGCATGGACGCCTCCAGGACGATATGATGCTTTCCGTGGATCCAGACTCTGAGAACAATGGCCGGCACAATCAAACCCCGCGACAGTAAGGAACTGCGGCAAGCGGTGGAATGGGCGCTGAACGACGGCGTCACGCTCGACGTGCGTGGTTCTGGCAGCAAGCTGGCGCTGGGCAAGCCGATGACCTGCGATCATGTGCTCGACGTGTCCGGAATCAGCGGCATCGTCGACTATGCACCGGAGGAACTGGTCGTCACGTTGCGCGCCGGCACGCCGTTGCGCGAGGTGGAGGCATTGCTGGCCCAACGCAACCAGATGCTGGCCTTCGAGCCACCTGATCTTGGTCCATTGCTCGGACAAGAAGCCTCGGCGGGAACGCTGGTCGGCGCGCTCATGGGCAATTTCGCCGGGCCGCGCCGCCTGTCCGCCGGCGCCGCACGCGATCACCTGCTGGGCTTCAGCGGCGTCAATGGCCGTGGCGAGGCCTTCAAGTCGGGCGGTCGGGTGATGAAGAACGTCACGGGCTATGATCTTTCCAAGTTGATTACAGGCTCGTGGGGAACGCTGGCGGTGCTCGACGAGGTCTCGGTCAAAGTGCTGCCGGCACCCGACCAGACCCGCACACTGCTCCTGCGCGGCCTCGACCCGGCGGCAGCCGTGAAAGCCATGTGCGCCGCGATGGGCAGTCCACACGAGGTCTCGGGAGCGGCGCACGCCGTGGGTCAGACAGCTTTTCGTCTCGAAGGCGTCGCGCCATCGGTCGAGGCTCGCTTGAAAGGCCTGCGCGAGTTGCTGGCCGACACGGCGGTCACCATGGAGGAACTCGACACGCTTGAAAGCCGGGCCTTCTGGGCCGAGGTGCGCGATGGCACCGTTCTCGATGCGGCTCGCGATGCCATCATCTGGCGCCTCTCCTGTCCGCCGACGGCGGGGGCGGGGATCGTCAGCCGCATCGGCGCCCAGCGTCCCGAAGCGAATGCAGTTTACGACTGGTCGGGCGGCCTCGTCTGGCTCGCCCTGCCGGCTTCCGCCGACGCCGACCACCTCCTCGTGCGCGGCGCCCTTGATACCAGTGGCGGCCACGCAACCCTGATCCGCGCACCAGAAGCGGTGAGGGCGGCAGTGCCGGTCTTCCAGCCCCCGCCGCCGGCGCTCGCTGCCTTGACGCAGCGCGTGAAGGAAAGCTTCGATCCCAAGGGTCTCCTCAATCCGGGCCGGATGGGTTAAGGCATGCAGACCAACTTCACCCTGGCACAACTGGCCGATCCAGAGACGGCGCGCAGCGAGCGGATCCTGCGCAAGTGCGTGCATTGCGGCTTCTGCACGGCCACCTGTCCGACCTTCGTGCTGCTGGGCGATGAGCGGGATTCACCGCGTGGGCGCATCTACTTCATCAAGGCGATGCTGGAGGGCAACCGCGCGCCGACGGCTCAGGAAGTGCGCCATGTCGATCGCTGCCTTTCGTGTCTGTCCTGCATGACGACCTGCCCGTCAGGCGTGAACTACATGCATCTGGTCGACCATGGTCGGCACCACATTGAAGAGACCTATACCCGCCCGTTGGCCGACCGCGTGTTGCGGCGACTGCTGGGCTTCCTCATGCCCAGGCCGCAATTCTTCCGCTGGGCCACCGTGTTGGCCTGGCTCGCCAAGCCGCTGGCGACGGCGCTGCCGGCGACCAGCCGCGATCCGGGTGGGGCGACTTTCCTGCGCCGCTTGAAGGCCATGATCGAGGCCGTGCCGCGTCGTGTGCCGATGCCGTCGGCGGTCGATCGGCCGCAGACCTTTGCGGCGATGGGCGTGCGGGTGAAGCGTGTCGCGTTGATGCCGGGCTGCGGCCAGCAGGTCCTGGCGCCGGAGGTGAACGAGGCAACGGTGCGGCTGCTGGTCCGGCACGGCGTCGAGGTGGTGAACGTTGCGGGTTCGGGCTGTTGCGGTTCGTCGGTGCAGCATATCGGCGACACCGAGCAGGCGCTGGAGCTTGCCAAGCGCAATATCATCGCCTGGTTGAGGGAGGCCGACGGCGAGGGGCTCGACGCCATCGTCATCAATGCCTCGGGCTGCGGCACGACGGTGAAGGACTACGGCGCCATGTTCGCCAACGATCCCTTGTGGCAGACCAAAGCCGAGCGTGTGGCAGCCCTTGCCAAGGACGTGAGCGAATTCATGGCGGCGGTCGGTCTCGCGAATGTGACGCCGAGGCCGCTGACCGTCGCGTACCATTCGGCCTGTTCCATGCAGCACGGCCAGAAAGTGAACGAGCAGCCCAAGAAGCTTTTGCGTGACGCGGGCTTCGTCGTGAAGGACGTGCCCGAGGGCCATCTCTGCTGCGGCTGGGCGGGGACCTATCAGGTGCTGCAGCCCGAGCTGTCGCAGCGGTTGCGCGACCGCAAGGTGGCGAATATCGAGAGCCTGAAGCCGGATGTGATCGCTGCCGGCAATTTTGGCTGTATCGGGAACATCGCAGGCGGCACAGGTCTTCCCGTCGTTCATACGGTCGAGTTGCTGGACTGGGCCACGGGCGGACCATGGCCGGCGGCGATGAAATGACGGCATGAGGGTCGTTCGCGCTTGCCTGACAGCCCTGCTTGGCCTGATGCTGGCAGCCGGCGCCGACGCTCAGATCTCCAATAGCGACAATGGGAGGGCCAACGTGCTCGATACCCTGTTCGCCAAGCTGCAATCCACCACGGACCCCATGGCGGCGCAGGCGCTTGAGCAGGCGATCTGGGAGCAGTGGACCATGGTGCCTGACCCCGGACAACGTGAACTCATGCTGCGGGGCATTGGGGAGATGCAGCAGCAGGAACTGCAGACCGCCGTCGCGACCTTCAGCAAGCTGATCGAGATCGCCCCGGATCTTTCCGAGGCGTGGAACAAGCGCGCCACGGTCTACTGGCTGCTGGGCAATTTCGATGCGTCCATTTCGGATATCTGCGAGACCGTGAAACGCGAACCGCGCCATTTCGGGGCTTATTCCGGCCTCGGCATGATCCGGGCGCAAATGGGCGAGCCGGCCCGCGCCGCCGCGGCCTTCGAGCTCGCCCGCAAGTACAATCCGCATATTGCCGGCATCGACGCCGAGATCGTGCGTCTCAAGGCGGAAGCAGGCTCCGATGCGCCGGCCGACCCGCTGGGTTGCGGCGAACGCACCGCCGGAAGATAGTGCGAGGCTTTTTCCAACGGGAGTTTAAGGTAATGGCGACGTTGTATGTCGGCGGCCGGTTGTTCGACGGCGAGAAGGTGCATGACGGTCAGGCGGTCCTCGAGGAGGGCGGCAAGGTCAAGCGCATCGGTCCGGCCGGCGAGTTTGCGGGCTTCGCTGGCGACAAGGTCGACACGTCGGGGGGCACGCTGATCCCCGGCATGATCGACTGCCACGTCCATTCGCTCTCAGGTGCGGAAGGCAATCCCGGTGTGGCGCAGGATCGCCTGAGCGCGGCTCAGCTCACCGTGCGCGGCATGGAATTCATGCGTGCGACGCTCGAAGGCGGCATCACCGCGGTGCGCGACTGCGGCGGCAAGGATTACATCGAGTTCGCGATCCGCGATGCCTACAACAATGGCCGTTTCCTTGGCCCGACGATGCGCTGCTCCGGTCGCATGATCTGCATGACCGGCGGCCACGGCAACCGCACTGGCCGGATCGCCGACGGGCCCGATGAGGTGGTAAAGGCTGTGCGCGAGCAGATCCACGCCGGCTCCGACCTGATCAAGATCATGGCGACGGGCGGGGTGATGACGCCGGGTGTCAATCCCGAGGATGCGCACTATTCGGCCGAGGAGATGAAGGCCGGCATCACCGAGGCGCATCGCTTCCACAAATGCTGCGCCAGCCACGCCCAGGGTGCGCTTGGCATCCTGAATGCCGTGCGCGGCGGCATCGACTCGATCGAGCATGGCATCTTCATGACCGACGAGTGCGTGAACGAGATGAAGGAGCGCGGTGTATGGCTGGTGCCGACGCTCGCGGCCGTGAAGAATATCCTGAAGGGCTATGATGACGGTGATCGCTCGATCCCCGACTATGTGATCGAGAAGGCACGCCGCGTGTTCGATCGCCACATCGCTTCGATCAAGATGTACTACAAGGCGGGCGGCCGTATCGCCATGGGAACCGATGCCGGCACGCCGCACAACCGGCATGGCGAGAACGCGCGCGAGCTCGAGTTCATGTGCGATATCGGCATCTCCTCGCGCGATTCGTTGTTCTTCGCGACGGCGAGCGCCGCCGACCTGATGCGTCTTGCCGACCAGGGCCGCGTCAAGGAGGGCAACTCGGCCGACTTCGTGTTGTGCGACGGCGATCCGCTGGCCGACATCAAGCGCGCGGCCCGCAAGGAGAACCACCGCATTGTGGTGAAGCGCGGACAGGTCGCGAAGGACAACCGCGCCGCCTTCGCGGTATCGGCCGTTCGCGCGGCGGCGGACTGACGCCGGGAGTGCCGACGGCGGCCTGGGGAGCCCTTGGAATACGTCCTGCTGATCCTGCTGGGGCTTGCATGGGCCCTCGGTACGCCTGTTGTGGCGCTCGTTGCC
>Ga0310811_10006287_pt1 | contig 15171 bp, 11 predicted proteins | sample YCmetagenome_FD_207642 | JGI IMG/M metagenome (GOLD analysis project Ga0310811, IMG submission 207642) | Soil microbial communities from experimental microcosm in Duke University, North Carolina, United States - YC | ecosystem: Engineered > Artificial ecosystem > Soil microcosm > Unclassified ...
GTTTTGCAGGTTTGACCACGGTCCGGCCGAAGTCCCTGGACTTGACCGCCTTCATCCGTAATCTTTGCACTCGCCATGAGCTCACTGTCATCGACCCGCCCCAAGCGCCTCGCCATCGTGCTCTGCACGACGGTCGCGCTGTGCGCGCCAATGACTATTCTCGGAGCGCAGGCCGCCCCGAAGCCGTTCGAGGCATTCAGCACCTCGGCCCGATCGCTTCGGGATTCGGCGGTGCAGATCGCGAAGGCCCAGCTCGGGCGGCGCTACCGGACCGGAGGTCAGACGCCGGAAAAAGGCTTCGACTGTAGCGGATTGGTCAAGTACATCATGTCCGCGCTCAACCTCGATCTGCCGCGCACCGCCAAGCAACAGGCGAAAGAGGGATTGGCAGTCACGAAGGACACCAGCCGCCTTCTCCCCGGCGACCTGCTGACCTTCGGGAAGACCAAGAAAAGCCCGATCAGCCACATCGGCATCTACGTCGGCGACGGCCGATACATTCACGCCAGCAGTGTTGCCGGCAAGGTGATCGAGAGCGCGATCGACCGTCCGTACTCGCCGCTCATCAAGGGCTGGCGGGGCGCTCGCCGGATCGTGACGCAAGACGACAGCATTCCTGCCCTGTCAGTCATCGCGCCGACACCGAGCAAGAACAACCATTAGCCGCTCGTCATTCCGACATCCGACGACATCAGCGACCTCACGGTCGCTTTTTCGTTTCCGTCACGGACGCCGCTTTCCCAGCACGCCGAGTGAATCGACGGTGGCTCCCGTCGTGGGAAAATCCAGCGCGCTGAGCGAATCGATCAACTTCCAGGCGCGCTTGCTCGCGTCGGCACGCAACACGCCCGGCCAAAGTTGCATTGTCGGCCGGAGATCGGCGGACGCCACGTGGCCCACCGAGTCGATCGCCGCGCAAGCGACGACACCGCGATTCGTCGGCTCCCCGAGCTTGAACGGACCGTACGTCAGCAGGTTGCCCAGCGAGTAGAGCGCCAACCGATCGTCGCGCCATTCCGCGGCGCGGAGCACATGTGGGCCGTGGCCGATCACCATCGTTGCTCCGGCATCGAACGACGCGTCGGCAAAGGCAACCGGGTTTCCACGGTCGATGGTAGTTAGAAAAATCTCATTGATGTTGCGGGTGCGCTGTGCCCCCACTCCCTCCGCCCCCAGATGCATCGTGACGATCACGACGCCGAACTGCTCGGCGGCGCGGGCGACGTGGCGTCGCACGGCGACGAGGTCGCGGGCATCGGGCGTCGTCGAATCGGTGTAGAACCCGAGGACGCCGATGGTGTCGCCGCTCGCGAGCGGCACCGCCGTCGCGAGTGTGTCGTCGCCCGTCACGTAGATGCCGGCCGCGCGCAGGTACGCAACCGTCGTGTCCCGCCCTTCGTCGCCGGCGTCCCGCGAATGATTATTGGCGATGTTGCCCACCACCGCGACGCTGCTGTCGACCAGGCGTCGCAACGCCAGTGCGGAGCCGCGTGGCTGACGAAAGGCGAAACAGCTTTTCGACCGCGGGCCGCATTTCTGCGGCGCCGGGCCCGCGCCGATCGCGCCCTCGACGTTGAGGAGCAATACGTCCGCGCCCTGAACGAAAGGCCTGAGCGCCCTGGTGAGAAGTTCAGGATCGGGGCGAAGGCCGTAGCGCCTGCGAAGCGTGTCAGCGGCGAACTTGGCCCACTTCGGGTCGAGGTTCGTCCCGAGCGTGACGTCACCGCCGGCGCAGATGCGGAAGGGAGCCGACAGCGGTCGCGGACGGTGCGACACGCTGTCGGCGGTTCGACGTTCGGATTGTGCGCGAACGAGTGCCGGCACGCTCAGGAGCGCGACCAGCGTCACGCTCCGTGAGCAAATTCTCATGGCCGAAACACGAACAGCTGGCCGCGGTCGTTCAACGCATAGCACGCGTTGGCATTCACGATGGCTGACTGGCCCGAGACGACCTGTGGCCCCGTCATGTTGTTCAGGGGCTGTGACACGATCTGCTGCCCCGCGATCGGTGGATTGTACGGCTCCGGTTGCGTGACTACGACCGGCGGCTGCACCACCGACGGTTGGATCACCGCCGGTTGAGCCGGGGCCGGCAACACGCTGGTGATGAAGGCGGTGCCGACGCCGCAACCGCGGACGATCTGCTCGAACCCTCGACCGAAGTCGGCGAAGACGCGCCCGTCGGGCAGCGCGACGACCGGAACGTTCGCGAGGAACGAACCGGGCGGTACGAAGAACACGCCGTTGTTCGGAACTGCGACCGTCGCTGGTGGTGGCGGAACCGGGATGATTCTCGCGACGACCCCCGCCGAGCCGGCCGGCGCTGTTGCGCCCGCTACCGGTTTCTTGACTTGGGCCGCCGCCGTTCCGGCCGCCGAAAACACCAACAGTGCGATTAGGCCTTTCAGGTTTGCACGCATGGAACCCTCCCGTACGAATACAACCCTCGCGCCTACGTTCCGCTCCTGCCCCGGCAACACGACGAATCGTCGGCTCACCGGGATGTACAGTCAACCTATTTCCATTTGCCGTTGTCTCATAGAGTCTGAAACCTCCGGACGCATGCGTCCGTCAGGACTGTTCGGTTGTGGGACATACAATCCCACAGTCGAGCAAAGCCCCCCGGAGACAGGCCTGCAGTGAACAGCGTAACTCATTGATTCAACGTGCGTTAATCGATGACAACGTTCGGCATGGTCCTTCCTAAAGCAGCTCGTCGTCACTAGGTCCTCGCCACCCGCCATCCCGCACGAGACGTCACTGTGGACATCAAGCGCGATCCCCCTAAAAAGACCAAACGGTACGTCGGCATTGCCGTCGGATTAGTCGTAATTGTCGCCGTTTCGATTGGTATCAGCCGACTTCAGCCAGCGGCGCCGCCCGTCGAGCGCGGTACCCTCTGGTTCGACACGGTCAAGCGGGGCACGATGAGCCGCGACGTGAACGCGCCGGGCACCCTCGAGCCTGAGTACGTCCGCAACATCACCGCGCTCACCAGCGGCCGAGTCGAGGAGCTCCCGATCAAGCCGGGACAGACCGTCACGACAAGCACCATCCTCGTCGTGATGAGCAGCCCGGACGAAGACATCAAGACGCTGCAGGACGAGCAGGCGCTCAATCAGGCCGTCGGCAACCTCGCCAGCCTCAAGACGAACCTGCACCAGCAGATCCTGAGTCAGCAGGGCGCCGTCGCGAATATGAAGACGCAGTACAACAACGCGGTTCGCACCGCGGCCGTACAGGACTCGCTGGCGGCGCGAAAGCTGTCATCGGCCAACGACGTCGCCCTGGCTCGCGACCAGGTCGCGGAGATGAAGCAGCGATTGGACATCGAGCAGAAGCGTCTCGATGACATCGTCAGCTCCGAGACGCAGCAGATTCAGCTCAACGAGCAGCAGATCGAAGGACTCAAGCGCATTCTCGCCGACCAGCGCCGCCGCGTCGCCTCAATGCGCGTGACGTCGCCCGAAGCGGGTCTCCTCCAGGCACTCGGCAACCCGCCGCTCGAGCTCGGCCAGTACGTCAACGCCGGCATGCAGTTGGCGCGTGTGGTTCAGCCCGGCAAACTCAAAGCGGTTCTCCGGGTACCAGAAAACCTCGCGAAGGACGTCGTCCCCGGCCTTGCCGCCACAATCGACTTGCACAACAACACCGTCGTGAAGGGCCGCGTGCTTCGCACCGATCCGGCGTCGGTCCAGGGAACGGTCACGGTCGAGGTCACCATTCTCGACCCGCTGCCCCCGGGCACGCGCGACGCGCTCGCGGTCGACGGCACCATCCAGATCGAGAAGCTGAACGACGTGATGTACATCGGACGCCCCGGTTTCGGTCAGGCGGAAAGCTCGGTCGGCATCTTCAAAGTCACCAAGAACAAGGGCGAGGCCACTCGCGTGAACGTGCTCCTCGGCCGCGCCTCCGTGAATCTCATCGAAGTGAAAGGTGGACTGCAGGTCGGCGACAGCGTGATCATATCCGACATGTCGCAGTTCGACGCCAGCAACCGCGTTCGTATCAAGTAGTCAGTTCTCGATCTCAACCCCAGCCCCGAGCTCCCCATGGCCACCGAGTCAACGTCCTCGTCCCCGGCTGCCTTCTCCGCCAACACGGGGAACCAGCCGCTGATCCGCCTTTCCGGGATCAAGAAGGTCTTTTACACCGACGAGGTGGAGACCCACGCGCTTCAGGACATTCACGTCGAAGTTCAGCCGGGCGAATACGTCGCCATGGAAGGACCCTCGGGTTGCGGCAAGACGACGCTGCTCTCGATCCTCGGCCTGCTCGACACGCCGACCGACGGTGAGTACACGCTGGCCGGCGAGCCGGTCGCGCAGCTCACGCCTTCGCAGCGCGCGAGAATCCGCAATCGCCAGATCGGCTTCATCTTCCAGGCGTTCAACCTGATCGGCGACCTCACGGTCTACGAGAACGTCGAGCTTCCGCTCACCTACCGCGGCATGTCGGCGGCGGAGCGCAAGCAGCGCGTCACCGACGCGCTCGAGCGTGTGGGCATGAGCCACCGCATGAAGCACTATCCCGCGCAGCTCTCCGGCGGTCAGCAGCAGCGCGTCGCCGTGGCCCGCGCCGTTGCCGGCGATCCGCTCATCCTCCTCGCCGACGAACCGACGGGTAACCTCGATTCGACGAACGGCGAAGCGGTGATGGAGCTGCTTCGCGAGCTGCACCGCGGTGGCGCGACGATCTGCATGGTCACGCACGATCCCCGCTACGCGGCACACGCTGATCGTTCGATCCATCTCTTCGACGGCCGCGTCGTCGAAGAGCGCCGAGCCGAAAAAGCGTCGGTCTAAAGCACGGAGCGGGAGGCGGGAAGCGAAGAGAAGTGGATCGCTTCCCGCTCTTCGCTTCCCGCTTCGAGGTCTGTTCCTGAGCTCGCTTCCTTTTTCCCGCTTCCCTCATGGACGCCGGCATCGAAGCGTTTTCGACCAACGTTCGCTTCAGCGTGCGCAGCTTGATGAAGTCCAAGCTCTTCACGCTCGTGGCATTGCTCTCGTTGGCTCTCGGGATTGGCGCGAACGTGACGGTGTTCAGTGTCGTCAATTCGCTCGCCTTCAAGCCGCTTCCATACGCGGAGCCTGGCCGGCTCGTCGACCTTCACGAATGGAGCGCGACGAAGCTCTGCGGAGGCTGCGGCGTCGGAACCTCGCCAGAGACGTTTGCCGACTGGCGCCGCAGTGCGCGATCGTTCGTCGGCATGGGCGCGTACATGGAACGCCCCTTCACGCTGTCTGGTTCCGAGGTGGCAGACCGCGTCGGCGGCGCCGTCATCTCGGCGAACGTCTTCGACCTGCTCGGCGTTCACGTGAGTCTCGGACGCGGCTTCGTCCCTGACGACGATCAGATCGAAGCTGCGCCGGTGGCAATCCTCAGCGACGCGCTCTGGATTCGACGGTACGCCGCTGATCCACGCGTCATCGGAAGGACGATTCGCGTGAACGGCGTCGCGCACACCGTCATCGGTGTCATGCCACCGCGCTTCAAGTTTCCCCAATACGCGGAGATCTGGCTTCCCCTCACTCCGAACACCGTCAACGCGACACGCGATCATCGCGACTATGACGTCGTTGCGCGCCTCAAGCCAGGTGTCTCCGCCGAGCAGGCGAACGCGGAAATGGCGGTGATCGCCAAGGGAATCGAAGCCGAGAATCCGACGACGCAGAAGGAATGGACCGCGCAGGCTTCCCCGCTACGCTCGAGCTTCGGTGCGATACCACCCGGGATGTACGCCGTGCTGCTCGGGGCCGTGGGCTTCGTGCTGTTGATCATCTGCTCGAATCTCGCCGGCCTCCTTCTCGCGCGCGGCGCCTCGCGCCAGCGCGAAATCGCAATTCGTCTCGCGCTCGGCGCGAAGCGGTCGCAGGTCGTCGCGCACCTCCTCACCGAAAGTTTGCTGCTCGCCTTCGCCGGCGGCGCCCTCGGGCTGATCGTATCGATGTGGGGCGTCGACTTCGCGGTGAAGAGCATCGGGACGCAGGCGCCGTTTTACGTCGATTTCGGACTCGACTGGGTCACGCTCGTCTTCTGCCTCGGCGTATCGATCGTCACGGGGCTGCTCTTCGGTGTGCTTCCAGCACTACGCGCGTCGTCCCCTGACGTGCACAGCACGCTCAAGGAGACCACGACGAGCGTACGCCCGAGCCGAGTCCGTGGCGGGCTGGTGATCGGTCAACTCGCGCTCGCGATGATCCTTCTCGCCGGTGCAGGCGAGTTGATGCGCTATTTCGTTCGCGTCAGTAGACCGGAGCGCGGATACGACGAGCGTGGCCTGCTCACCGGGAGCTTCGAGTTTCTCGACACCAGGTATCGCGAGCGAGCCGCGTTGCACAGCGCGGTCGATGAGATCATGGATGGCGTCCACCGAATTCCCGGCGTCTCGAGTGCCGCGCTCGACCATTTCGAATTCGTTGCCGGATTCGGCCGGAGGGATCAGACGATCCGTGTCGATGGAAAGACCAGCATTCCGGCCGGCGTTTCGCCGCGCTTCTATCACGTAGTAACGCCAGGGTACCTTTCCACTGTCCGACTCCCGCTCCTGAACGGGCGCGCATTCGACGAGCGCGACCGCGACGGATCGATGCCTGTCGTGATGATCAACAGGCACCTGGCGGAAACGCTCTGGCCCGCGGAGCCGCCAATCGGCCGGCGAATCAAGCTCGGGCAGGCGGACAGCTTACCCTGGCTGACCATCGTCGGAATCGTCGGCGACGTTGGGCAGGATACCGCGGTGCGCAACTACGCGTACATCCCCTGGTCGCAGACTCGAACCGATCGCGCCACGCTGCTCGTTCGAGGCGGTGATCGGCCGCTGGACCTGATCCCTGCTGTCCGCTCGGCGGTTCGGTCCGTCGATCGCGATCTGCCCGTGATCAAGCTTCAGACCGTCGCGCAGCAGCAGCACTCGAACTATTGGCTCTATGAGCTGTATTGGCTCACGATGTCGGCGTTCGCCAGCTTTGCCATCCTCCTCGCGGCGATTGGGCTGTATGGCGTGATCGCCTACAACACGGCGCAGCGGACCCGGGAAATCGGGGTTCGGATTGCCCTTGGCGCGGACCGGCGCCACGTCGTTGCGCTCGTTGCAAAACAGGGGAGCAAGTTGGTCGTGGCCGGGATCGTGGTCGGAATCGTCGGTTCGAGTCTTGTGCTTCGCCTGCTCAGCGTCCAACTCTCCGGCACCCGTTCAGTCGACATTCCGGTCTTTGCGACCGTGTCGGGTGTGTTGGCGATGGTCGCGATGGCGGCGGTTTGGCTGCCCGCACGACGTGCGGCGCGCGTAAACCCACTCGAGGCGCTGCGCGCCGAGTGACCGCCGCGAAAACACGGAGTTAACTTAGGAGTACCTATGTCATTCTTTTCCGCGCAACCCAAGCCAGCACTTCGCGACGCGGTTCCCGCGCCCATCGTCGGACCGCTCATCTCGATGCGTAACATCGAGAAAGTGTTCGAGACGCCGGCGGGCCGGTCGTTCGTGCTGCGCCGCATCAGTGGCGACATTCAGCCCGGTGAGTTCGTATCGATCATGGGCCCGTCGGGCGCCGGAAAGTCCACGCTCCTCGCGATCCTCGGCATGCTCGACAGCGTTTGGACGGGCGAGTTCTACTTCGTCGGCCATCCGGTTCACGCGATGTCGCACAAGCAGCGCGTCGCGCTGAACAAGGAGCACATCGGGTTCGTCTTCCAGCAGTATCACCTGATCGACGATCTCACCGTCGCCGAGAACCTCGACATTCCGCTGTCGTACCGGAACGTGAAGAAATCGGAGCGAGAGGCGATCGTGGCCGACACGCTCGACCGTTTCGGTATGGTCGGCAAGAAGGACCTGTATCCGCGACAGCTGTCTGGCGGACAACAGCAGTTGGTGGGTGTCGCGCGGGCAGTGATCGCCAAGCCGAAGCTGATCCTTGCCGACGAACCGACAGGCAACCTGCACTCGAGCCAGGGTCGCGAGATCATGGAGCTGTTCAAGAAGCTGAACGATCAGGGCACCACGATCATCCAGGTGACACACTCGGAAGAGAACGCGAAGTTCGGAAACAGGATCATTGAGCTGAAGGACGGCTGGATTACCACCTGAAGGCGCCAGCCGCTGGGCACTCGGCGCTAGTGAATTCGGAAGGGGCCGCGCGATGCGCGGCCCTTTTTTGTGCGGATGTGGGACGGCTGATCCCATCATCGGCCAGTGGCGCACGGGCGGCAGGCTCACGCGCTGAGGGAACTCATTGCAGCGCAGGTACTTCCGATGAGGCCAACGAGGCATGGCTCTTCCTTTAGTCCCAGTCGCCCCAATTCCTATTCCCGTTTCCCTTCCCGCTTCCGGCCATGTTTCAAGACTTTCGATATGCCGCCCGTCGACTCGCGCGCGCGCCGGGGTTCACGACAGTGGCGGTACTCACGCTCGCGATCGGGATCGGCGCGAACACGGCGCTCTTTTCACTGGCGAACGCCATCCTGGCGCGGCCGCTGCCGGAGATCGGGAATCCCGACGGACTCGCGTGGGTGACTCCGCTCAGCATTCGCGGCGGACGTTCACTCATGATGTCGTACCCCGACTTCCGCGACTACCGGGACTCGACCAAGGTGTTCGCGTCGGCGGTTGCGTTTGGCGACGTCCAGTTTTCGATCTCGTCGAACGGCGAGCCGATTCGCGTAAAAGGCACGCTCGTCGGCGGTGAGTATTTCCGCACGCTTCAGGTGCGGATGGCGCTCGGACGCGGCTTTCTTCCGGAAGATGACCGGGTCGGGACACAGAATCCCGTAGCGGTGATCAGCTATCGCCTCTGGCAAGAGCGATTCACCGGCGCGGAGGACGTGCTTGGTGCCAGAATCATGATCGACGGTCGCGCGTTCACTGTCGTCGGGGTCACACCGGACCGGTTCAACGGTCCCGACCATGGCGAGCGACGCGACGTATGGGTGCCGCTTTCGCTCGCGGGAACTGCGTTGCCGGGCTTCGACAATCTGCTCACGAGTCGCAACTCGTGGTGGCTCCGCGGCATCGCGCGGGTGGCGCCAGGAATTACATTCGAGCGAGCGAACACCGCGGTGGCAACGGTTGCCGCACGGATCGCACGAGCCGACTCGGTCGAGCATGGCGATGTCACGGCCCGTGTGGTTCCGTTGCGCAGCGGGCTGGGACCAGGCGACGGCAATGACATCTACCCGATCGCGACCCTCGCTGGCGCGGTCACGCTGCTCGTGCTCCTCATCGCGTGCGCGAACGTCAGCAACCTTCTCCTGGGCCGTGCGGTCGCGCGCCGACGCGAGATTGCCGTGCGCCTGTCCATTGGCGCGGGCCGCGCTCGTATCGTCCGGCAATTGCTGACGGAAAGCATCTTGCTCGCTCTTCTCGGCAGTATGCTCGGCTTCATCATCGCGAGCTGGTCGACCGACGTCGTCGCCTCGTTGGTTCCGGCACCGATCGATCTCTCACTCAATGCGCGCGTTCTCTGGTTCACCGCCGCTGCGGCGTGTCTCACCGGAATCGGATTCGGCGTCGTCCCCGCGCTTCACGCGACTCGCGGCGACGCAATCGTCGCGCTCAAAGACGCGACCGTCGGCTTCGATCGTTCCCGAGCCAGGCTGCAACGCGGCTTCGTCGTCGCCCAGATCTCTTTGAGCCTCGTCCTGCTGATCACGGCGGGGATGTTCATCAGTGCCCTCTACAAATCGAGTCAGGTCGACGTGCACTTCGATGCGACGGAACGCGTCCTCGCTGCATCGTTCGACCTCGGGCTCCAGGGCTATTCACCGGAGCGTGCGAACGCATTCCTCGACCAGCTCGGCGATCGGGCGTCGGCGTTGCCGGGTGTCGAGACGGTCAGCTTCACCAATCAGGTGCCGATGGGCGAACGCCACATCAGTGGCGAGATCTCGATCGACAACGGCCAGGGGACCGCGACGCGTTTCGGCGAGGGCCGCGGTCTCGAGGTATACGAAAGCACGATCGGGCCGCGCTATTTCAAGGCGATCGGCGTTCCGCTCGCGCGTGGACGAGACTTTACTCGCGACGACCGCGTCGGCTCCGAACTCGTGGCGATCGTGAGCGAGGACTTCGCCCGCGCGGCCTGGCCCGGCGGCGATGCGATCGGCAAGCGCGTCAGCACGAACGGAGCGACGGGCCCGTTTCTCACCGTGGTGGGCGTGGCGCGGGAGGCGCTCACGATGGGCCTCAGTGAGCGGCAGCGCCCGATCGTCTACGTCGCCCAGGCGCAACGTCCGCGCACGATGGACCTCACGCTTCTCGTGCGGCGAAACGTGGACGCGACGCCGCTTGCGCCGGAGTTGCGACGAATGATTCGCGAGCTCGATCGCGATCTGCCCGTGTACGATGTGCAGACGTTGGCCCAATACCGCGTCGATCGTGGCAGCGAGTCACGTATGGGCTCCACGTTGCTGGCGATCTTCGGTGGCTTGGCCCTGCTCCTGGCGACGATCGGCGTCTACGCCGTGATCGCATTCGCCATCGGGCAGCGCACGCGCGAGATCGGCGTGCGTGTCGCGCTCGGTGCGGCGCGCAGTCACATCCTGCGACTCTTCGTCGGCGAGGGCATGCGCCTCGCCGCGATCGGACTCGCCGTCGGCATCGTCCTGTCGCTCGGCGTCGTGAAGCTGCTCTCGTCGATGTTTCTCGGCTTGCGTCTGAGCGACGCGATCACCTTCGCCGCCGGCGCGAGCCTGCTCGGTGCCGCGGCGATCACCGCGAGCTGGATCCCCGCACGTCGCGCGTCGCACGTCGATCCGATGGTAGCGTTGCGTGCGGAGTAGGTGTGGGTGGCGTAGCTTTCTCATCAATGAAAGCCGATAACAGCCAGCCGCACATCCTCGTCGCCGACGATCAGGCCGACGTCCTCGAAGCACTCCGTCTCCTCCTCAAGGGAAACGGCTTCGATGTCGATACGGTCAACTCGCCGTCGGCCGCGCTTGCCGCGCTCGAGCGGCGCGACTACGACGCGATGCTGCTGGACATGAACTACACCCGCGACACGACGTCGGGCAAGGAAGGGCTCGAGGTGCTGCTCACGCTGCAGACCCTCGAGCCGAACATGCCCGTGGTCGTCATGACGGCGTGGGGAAGCATCGACAACGCTGTCGAGGCGATGCGTCGCGGCGCGCGGGACTATATCGAAAAGCCGTGGGACAACGCGCGTCTGGTCTCGATCCTCGCGACACAGGTCGAGCTGGGCCGAGCCCTGCGGCGTGCACAGCGTCTGGAGACCGAGAATCGTTTGCTTCGCCGCGACCATCTGCCACAGATGATTGCGGAATCGCCGAAGATGAAGCCGATTCTGCAGCTCATGGAGCGAGTCGGACCATCGGATGCGAACGTGCTGATCACCGGCGAGCACGGGACCGGGAAGGAGCTCGTGGCGCAGTGGCTTCACGCGTCGTCGCCCCGTTCCGCTCGGTCGTTCATTGCGGTGAACATGGGCGGCCTCTCCGAGGGTTTGTTCGAGAGCGAGCTGTTCGGGCACGTCAAAGGCTCGTTCACCGACGCGAAGACGGATCGCGTCGGCCGCTTCGAGCTGGCTGACGGAGGAACACTCTTCCTCGACGAGATCGGCACTGTGCCGCTGGCGCTGCAATCGAAGCTGTTGCGCGTTCTGCAAACCGGCGACGTCGAGCGCGTTGGCTCGTCCAAGGCTCGGCACGTCGACGTGCGAGTCGTGTCGGCGACGAACGCCAACCTGGCGCAAGAAGTTGCCGAGGGCCGTTTCCGTGAGGACCTGCTCTTCCGACTGAATACGATCGAGATCCATCTCCCGGCGCTGCGCGATCGGCGAGAGGATATCCCGGCGCTGGCGACGCACTTTCTGCGGCGACACGCAGCGCGATATCGAAAGGGCCTCGGTGGATTCGACGCCGGCGCGATGCAGTTGCTGCTCGCTCATCCGTGGCCGGGAAACATTCGAGAGCTCGATCACGCGATCGAACGTGCCGTGTTGCTCGCCCAGGGCGAATTGGTGCGTGCCGCCGATCTCGGGCTGCGCACGACGTCGAGCGCGGCGCCGCGGATGGAGGATCTTCCGCTCGAGGACGTTGAGAAACTTCTCATCCAGAAAGCACTGTCGCGGTATGACGGGAATGTGAGCCGGGCCGCGCAGGCGCTCGGGTTGTCGCGGAGCGCGCTCTATCGGCGCATCGCGTCCTATGGACTCTGAGCGCGCCGAGCGACCAGCCACCCCGCCGCGCGGCGAGCCGCGCGTTCCCCGCGCTCCCCACCACGAACGCCTCGTCTTTCGTCTGACGCTGTTGGCGGGACTGCCGGCCGTCGTCGTATCGATGGCACTCCTCTGGCGCGGCGGTTACAGCGGCAAGGTACAATGGACACTCGGCCTCGTCGTGATCGGAGCGTGGCTCGTCACTGCGTTCATTCTTCGGGAGCGCGTCGTGCGTCCGCTGCAGACCCTCTCGAACATGCTGGCGGCACTACGCGAGGGGGACTACTCGATTCGTGCTCGCGGCGCGGATCGCGACGACGCACTCGGGCTCGCCTTTCTCGAGTCGAATCTCCTCGGCGAAACACTGCGCACCCAGCGACTCGGCGCCATGGAAGCCACGGCGTTGTTGCGAACGGTCATGGCCGAGATCGACGTCGCGGTATTCGCCTTCGATGACGCAGACCGCGTTCGACTGGTGAATCGCGCCGGCGAGCGCCTGCTCAGTCAACCCGCGGAGCGGTTGCTCGGGCGAACCGCCGACCAAGTCGGTCTCGCCGAGGCGTTGCAGGGAGCGTCGCCACGAACGATGGATGTCACTTTCGCTGGCGGCGCCGGCAGGTGGGAAGTGCGACGCGGACCATTCCGTCAGGATGGCCGACCGCACACGCTACTCGTGCTAGCCGACGTGAGCAAGACTCTGCGCGAGGAAGAGCTCCAGGCGTGGCAACGCCTGGTGCGCGTGCTCAGTCACGAGATCAACAATTCGCTCGCACCGATCAAGTCGATCACGGGCAGTCTCACGACGTTGCTCGAGCGCGAGCCGCGTCCGTCGGACGCGGACGACGATCTTCGCCGTGGGCTTACGGTGATCGGCGGGCGGTCCGAGGCATTGGTGCGCTTCATGTCGGCGTACGCGCGGCTCGCGCGCCTCCCGGCGCCGAATCGCGTGCCGCTCGATGTGGGCACATGGGTGCGCCGAGTTGCGGCACTCGAGACGCGAATGCCGGTGAATGTCGACGCGGGCCCCGTTACGCTCGTGCGCGCCGACGGCGATCAGCTCGATCAGCTGTTGATCAACCTGGTCCGTAACGCGGTTGACGCGTCACTGGAGACGAATGGTGCCGTCCGCATTCGCTGGCAGCGACAGAACGGAACCGTCGCCCTGATGGTCGAAGATGAAGGACCCGGAATCGCGAACAGCGCGAATCTATTCGTTCCATTCTTCACGACGAAGCCGCAGGGTTCTGGTATTGGATTGGTGCTCTGTCGGCAGATCGCCGAAGCACACGGCGGCTCGTTGTTCCTCGAGAATCGCCACGATCGGCGCGGTGGTATCGCGACGCTACGATTGAGTGTCGAAGAGTAGGTGGGGACGGGCGACGGGCGACGGGCGAGCGAGAACCAGGACGTAGGAAATAGGAGCTAGGCAGCAGACACCAGACAACTATAAACTAGAAACTGAAATAAGATGTTGGCCTCGCCGTGTCCTCGCCGTTAACCGCGTCGCCCGTCCCCCGCCCTAGTCGAGTCCGGCCCCGCACCGTGCCTTAGGTAGTTCAGCTTGCTGCTTTGTATCGGCTCGGCTCCCCAATAGCCTATCCTGCTTTCCGCCGTCGGCGCGTGTTCCGGCACACCGTCTGCCCCCGCACGTCATCGCCGCGACGAGGTACGTCGTCCGGAGGGTCAGCAGCATGCTGAGCCTTCGCCCGGTTGTCGTCCGCGGGGGCAAGGCGAGGATGACTTCACAGGGAGAGTTTATGACATTCCGTTTCACACCAAAGACCCTCTTCGGCGCCACGGCCATGCTCGTCGTAGGCGCGGCGCTGGTTTCTGCCCAGGACACCAGCAAGGCAAAGCCGCGTTCGGAGCGACGGATTCCGATCTCGAAGGAAGCTCCAGGCGAAGTCGTGCGCACCGACACCGTGATGATCTATCGCACGGACACGCTGCAATTGACGACGCGAGTCGTCGACACGGTTCGCATGACGCGTACTCGAGTGGACACCGTCATCCCGCGGTTGCCGAAGTATACGTACCCGAGGGGATTCTACGGCGGTCTCGCCGGCGGATTCAGCACGCCGTCCGGCGCGCTCTACACGCCGAACAGCACGGGTGGCACGGCACAGCTGCAGCTCGGTTGGCAGAATGCGAAGCAGGCGCTCGGTGGCCGCTTCGACGTGAACGGCGCGTGGCCGGGACGGGACTCGCGGTTCTCGGCATTCCAGGGACAGGCGACGCTGTGGAACTTCAGCCTCGACGCCAAGCTCCAGTGGCCATTCAATTTCGGCGGCCAGAAGTACACCGTGAAGGACGATCCGTGTGAACCGGCGAAGTCGTACACTCGCGGACCTTTCCATCGCTTTGCGATCTACGGCATCGGTGGCTTCACGTACACCACGTATCACAACCTCCCGCTTCGCGTCAATTCGCCGAACGGGTTCGATAGCATCACCGTCATCAATGGCAACACGGTCACGGTCGTGAACCCGAACAACGTGAACCTCACGAATCTGAACAACGTGGCGTTCTTTGTCCCGGGTGAAGACAACTGGCACAGCCGTGGTGGCTGGAACGCCGGTGGCGGCGTGTCGATGCTGTGGGGACACTCTGAGCTCTTCGTGGAAGCGCGCGTCATCGGCTTCCGTCCGCACAACAACGGCTTCAATACGAGCGACGGCCCCCAGGCACGTCAGGTTCCAGTCGTCCTCGGATTCAACTGGTACTAACCGATCAGGCACGTAGCACCACGTAGCACCAGCTCGTAACACCGTACCGCCAGTACGACTAGTAAGTACGACACTGCTCCACTTGCGAGAACTGTGATCTACTCGCACTTCATAAAGTCGATCACGGACAGCCCCACCTCGCGGCTCCGGTATGAGCCGCGAGGTGCCGAAGCGGAAGATCGCAGAGGGTTGTTGAACGACGGGCTATCCGTGGTCGGTGGAGTGACGGATAGTGGAGGAACGAGGGGAACGCGCGACGACAGCGAGAG
>Ga0310811_10006289_pt1 | contig 15168 bp, 21 predicted proteins | sample YCmetagenome_FD_207642 | JGI IMG/M metagenome (GOLD analysis project Ga0310811, IMG submission 207642) | Soil microbial communities from experimental microcosm in Duke University, North Carolina, United States - YC | ecosystem: Engineered > Artificial ecosystem > Soil microcosm > Unclassified ...
AGCCGGCGGCGGTTCTCCTGGCTCTCCGCCGCCCATGCCTCTACCCGACGGCACTCATCGTCCGTCGTTTCATCCAGCACATATTTTATCAGCAGCTCATCCATATTCGTTTATTAGAAGTAATCGGCCAACTCCTCCCGCAGCCGTTTCAAAGCCTTGCTCATCTGAGCCTCTACTGTCTTGATGGAAATGCCCAGTTGTTCGGCGATGTCCCGGTAGCGCAGCTCCCCAAACCGGCTCAGCTGGTAGATATGCCGGCATTGCCCGGGTAGTCCGGCCACCACCCACTCGAACCGGGCCTGCAGTTCGGCCAGCTCCAGCCTGCCCGCGGCATCGCTCCCCGCGGCTGGCCCCGGCCATTGTCGTAGGGCCACATCGGCCTCCCAACCTTCATGGGTACTCCTCTCGACCTGCTCCGTCTTCCGCCGCCGCAAGTGATCCACACAAGCATGATATACACACCCATATAGATACGCCTTCGGCGAGCTCATCTCGGGAAGGCTTGTCCGCCGCTCCCATAGACGGCAAAATACGGCCTGCACTACCTCCTCGGCCTCGGCGTCGTTCTTCAGAAGGGAAAGGGCATAGGCATGCAGCCCGCCAAACCAGTCGGTAAACAGCTTCTCGAATGCCTGTTCGTTGGTGATCACCATGCTTTGCAATAAGACGGAAGATAAAGGGGTTACCCTTATGCGCGGGGAAAATTTTGAAAGATAAAATATCCGGTCATGTCCTCTTCCCCCACAATCTACCGATCTTGCTCGCCTTGAACTCCACAATATCCACGCTCGCCAGCCTGCCTTTCACAAACGGGTCCTGCCGCATGATGCGCTCGACAGCCGCCCGGCTTTTCACCCTCGCGATGATAATCCCCCCGGTCCTTGGTTCTTGCCGGCCCGCCACCAGGAAATCCCCTGCTTTGAAATATTTATTCAGGAAGGCCGCGTGCTTTGCCATGGCTGCATCGATGCGGTCCAGCGCAACGAGATAGTGCAGCGACACCACAAAGAGGGATGGCTTCGCTTTCGCCTCTTTCTCCTTCCGGGCTTGGGCCCGGGCTGCGTCGCGGGCTGCTTTCCGCTCGGCGGCGGCGTGCTTCTTTTTGTCTGCCACCTCCTGTCGCTTTTTCTCCGCCGCTGCCTTTCGGGCAGCCGCAGCCGCTGCGGCCTTCTTTTCCTCCCGTTCACGACTTCGCACCGCCGGAGCAGTCTTTTTCTTCGTCTTCCGGCGACCCGCAGCCGCCCTCTTCTTTCCGCCGATCCTTTTCTCAAGAAAGGCCTTCCGTTTTAATAACTTCTCCACCTCCGGATCCGTCCCAAACGCCGTCGCACTCTCACCCCCTAACCTGCGCAGCACCGACATCCCGATCTTTGCCGCACCCGGGTGCGAACGGATCCATTTCTGTTGGGCCGTCTTATCCTCCTCGGCCACCGCGCCTAACGCCGCCTCAACAACCGCCAGCTCGCGGGCGTACTCCTTCAGGCGCCGGTACACCACCAGCAACCTCCCCACCGCATCGCGGTTTGCCGGATCGGCATCCACTACCTGCTGGTAGGCCGCCGCCGCATCCTCCAAATGACCGGCCTGCTCCCGCCGCCGGCCCTCTTCAAACAGACTCTTGCTATTTTTAGCCGATTTCATCGTGTCGTCGTTTTTTTTGTCGCAATCCGCCTTCTAACTTGTCGGATCAGCCACCGCTGACTGTCGAAAAAAAGCCGCAGCTTTACAAAGTAAAAAAAATCAATCGCCATGTCAAAAGTATCGATCTATCTCAACTTCCAGGGAAACACCGAAGAGGCCTTCAACTTCTACAAGTCCGTCTTTAAGACCGAGTTCGCCGGACCACTCATGCGGATGTCGGACATCCCCGCCCAGCCCGGGATGCCCGCTCTGCCCGAAAAAGAGAAGAATGCCGTCATGCACGTCGCCTTGCCCATCCTCGGAGGCACCGTGCTGCAGGCCACCGATATGCTGGAATCCATGGGCCACAAGCTGAAAATAGGAAATAACACGACCATTTGTCTCGAACCCGACAGCAAGGAAGAGACCGAGCGGTTGTTCAACGCTCTTTCTGCCGGGGGATCGGACATGCAGCCGCTGCAGGACATGTTCTGGGGCGCCTACTGGGGCTGCTGCCTTGACAAATACGGCATCCGTTGGATGTTCAATTTCCAGAAGTAGGAGGGCAAAACCGTATCTTCGGAGCATAAGATGACTTATGCTCCTTTTGCCGCTGCCGAGAACCTTTAGCAATGAGATCACTCCCCCGGAGTATTCCGATCACTATCTCTTTTTCGAGCGGCTCCAGCGTCCCTATGAATGCCCGGAACATCCCGCCAACATCGGCCTGCTCATCTCCACCCGTGGGACCTGCGGCTATTATGTAAACGGCGCAAAGAACCTCATCGCCGGAACAAACAGCTTTTTCATCTCCCGCGGAAGCCGGCTGGCCATCCGCACCGTCGGGCAGGAGGTCGCCCCGGCGCTGCTCTTCTTTCATTCCCGGCTGCCCGACCTCGTCCAGCATAGCCTGCTGTATGGCGGCGAAGTGCTGCTTGAAAAACCCTTCGACAGCCTGCCCTTCGACTTCTCCTGGCTCGAACGGGTACATGTCGACGCAAAGCTCCACGAGACGGTCCACTCCCTGATCGAGCTTGGCGACAGCTGCAGCTCCTTTGCCGGGCTGCATGCCGATATGGTCATCCGGCAGCTGTTCGAAGACCTGCTCGCGAAAAACCAGGATGCCTACCGCAAAAGCCTGAACGTACAGGCGGTAAAAGCCTCCACCCGCCTCGAGATCTTCCGGCGGATCTCCACCGCCCGGGATTGGATGGAGGCGCACTACAACACCGAAATGACGCTCGAGGACATCGGCGCCGTCGCCGCGATGAACAGCCAGCATTTTTTGAGAATGTTCAAGCAGGTATATTCCATTACCCCTCATCAATACATCATTGACCTGAAGCTGCGCAAGGCAAAGGAACTGCTGGAGACAACCCCACTGACCATCAGCGAAATATGCCGGAATATCGGGTTCGAGAGCGTTTTTTCCTTCAGCATCCTGTTCAAGGGCCGCTTTGGCCTCCCTCCCTCGGGGATCCGCAAGGAAAAATAAATTATCTATTTTCGATAAAGGCAGTTGTGGCCGCGCCGATTAGCTTTGTTGCATCAACAAAACAAAGATCATGTCACAGCAATGTTTGACCCCAGCCGATTTCAGCCAGTTCAAGCTACGCGTCAGCGTTAAGACACCTATCGAGAACGCCTACCGGGCCTGGGCCAGTCCTGCCGGCCTTAGCTCCTGGTTCATCGGGATCATGGAATTCAAAGGCCCCAACGGCGACATACGGACCGGCGAAGACCTCGCACAACAAGGGGACGAATACACCTGCTTTTCCCGGAAGAACCCCGCGAACATCGTGATCAAGGGAAAAGTGCTGAAAGCAAACGGCCGCGATCTGTTCAGCTTCACCTTCTCAAAGGAATGTCCCGTCACCATCTCGATCTATACCGATCACGACGAGACCATCGTGGAATTGATCGAAAGCAACCTGCCTACGGATGAAGAGACCATGCGCCGGCACTATGTCGGGGACTCGAAAGGATGGATATTCTATCTCACCAATCTAAAGTCCGTCCTCGAAGGTGGTCTTGACCTTCGCAACAAGAATGCCGATATCACCAACGTCATCAACCATTAAAAATACATCAAATGAAACAGAGAGATTTTCAATTCAGCATCACCGCGCCCATCAGCGCCGAAGAGGCCATGGAGCACATCAGCGACGTCCAGGGCTGGTGGGCCAAACAGTTCGAAGGCAGCAGCAGCCGGCTCCATGACGTGTTCACCGTTCGTTTCGGCGGCCCCAAGGGTACCTTTGTTACCTTCGAGATCACCGAGCTCATTCCCGGTAAGAAGGTCGTCTGGTATGTCACCGACTGTTACCTGCACTGGATAAACGATAAGCACGAATGGACCGGCACCAGCGTCGTCTGGGAGCTCGCAGCCTGGGAGCTCGCGCCGGACGCGGAAGGGACGACGATCCATATGACCCACCAGGGCCTTACTCCCGAAGTGGAATGCTTTGAGGACTGTAAGGCCGGCTGGACGCATCATATCAAGGACAGCCTGCTCAAATACATGACCGAACAGGTCGGACTGCCGGAATAAGCCTCCTCAATAGAAGAACCGTCCGAACGCCACAAACAACGATAGCACCAGCAGTAGGACGTTCGTCGCCACATTCCGTGGCTCTTTCAACCGGTAATGGATCGGCGCCGCCAACAGCATGATCACCGCAAAACAGCACGCCGCCACTGGCGTCACCCAGGGCAGGATACCCGTCCAGCACGGCACGATGATGCCGATCGATCCTAAAATTTCCGCAATACCGATAAAATGGATCGCCCCCGGCGAGTATCCTACGACACCCGTCTGTCCGCGGTTGATCAGCTGTTGTTCGGAAAGAATGGATTTATTGATCCCCGAGTAGAGAAAGGCGAGAGCCAGGATAATTTGACACGCCCAAAGTATACTATTCATAACGTTGAATTTTATGATACAAAGCTCCGGCGTGGGCAAATGTATTCCTTTGACATATGTCAAAAAGCGGCTCGTATCCTGCTCAATGTCTCCTGGGTGATCCCCAGGTAGGACGCGATCATCCCTAATGGGACCCGATTCAACAGGGAAGGGTTGGCCGTGATCAGCTGCTGGTACCGCTGTTGCGCCGTTGCGAAGTGCAGGTCGTCAAACCGCTGTTGCAGCTGGATGATGCCCTGGCTCAGCAGCAGCCGGCCAAGCCGCTCGATATCGTGATGCTGGCGGTACAGTGATTCGAGATGGGTATAGGAGAGGGCATGGAAGACGGAGTCTTCCAGCAGCTCGATGCCCCGGCGGTCGGGCTGGTGCGTGAGGAAGCTGATGATCGACACCGCGATGCTGTTCTCCGCGCTGATCCAGTCGGTGACCTCCTTGCCGTCTTTCAGGTACCAGGTGCGGGTCAATCCTTTTTCAATAAAATACAAATAATGACAAACGGCCCCGGGGCGTAGCAATGAATGCCCTTTGGGAAGCTCCAACCGCTCTAGCGCGGCGGCCAGCGCCTCCTGCGCCGGCCCGGAAAGCAAGGTGATGCCGCCGATGAAATTAAAAAAGGATTGCATAGGTTGGCTTCTTCCAAATTTGTTTAAGAAAAGATAATTTTAAGGTACGCGAAAAACCTTGTTTACAGAATAATTTCACCGCATGAAGAAAGCCCTTTGTTTCCTTTCCTTCCTCGCCGTCAGCAGCCTGACGCAAATGCAAGCGCAGGACCTTGCCACCATCGAACAGGGTAGAGTAAAGCTTCCCAACGGTTGGTCACTGACGCCGGTAGGTAAAACCCTTCCGCTTGGCGATCTTCCACTCAATATCGCGGTCAGCAAAAGCCACCGCTACGCGGCCGTCACCAACAACGGTCAGAGCAATCAGACCATCCAGCTGCTGGATGCAAAGAACGACCAGGAGCTGGACAGGGTATTTGTCAGCAAGAGTTGGGGCGGCCTGGCTTTTAGCGACGACGAACACTATCTATACGCCTCCGGCGGGGACAACAACTGGGTCGTTCGTTTTACGATCGCCGACAACAAGCTCCACCCCAGCGATACGCTCCGGCTGGGCGAGGCCTGGGGCCGGCAAAACCCGAAGGTCGCCATCTCCCCCACGGGGTTGGCGGTAGATGATAAAAAAGGAGTCCTCTATGTCGTGACAAAACAGGATAACAGCCTTTACCGCATTAACCTCAAGACAAAGGCCATCGAGCAGAAGATCCCATTAGGAAGCGATGCCTACACCTGTCTTTTGTCCGCCGACCGTTCGACGCTATACATCAGCCTCTGGGGCGGCGACAAGATCGTCCTCTTCGACACAAAGCAGAATCGCCTGACCGATTCCATCGCCGTCGGCGACAACCCGAACGATCTCTGTATCTCCCATAGCAAACGCTATCTCTACGTCTCCAATGCAAACGACAACACCGTTTCGGTCATCGATCTGAGGAGCAACAAGGCGCTCGAGACGCTGAATACGGCCGTATACCCGACCCCGCTCAGCGGCACGACCAGCAATTCGGTGGCCCTGAGCGACGACGACAAGACGCTGTACATCGCGGATGCGGACAACAACTGCCTGGCGGTGTTCGACGTCAGCAAGCCGGGCGCCAGCCATTCGCTGGGCTTTGTGCCCACGGGATGGTTTCCCAGCGTCGTGCGGGTCATCGACGGAAAGCTCTATGTGGCCAATGCCAAGGGGCTTTCCTCCCTTCCCAATCCCAACGGACCCAATCCTACCGGCGCCAGAGAGACGGTGTTGCTGCATGGCGGCGATCCCGGCAAACCGAAGGCCGTACAATACATCGGCGGCGGCCTGTTGATGGGCGTCCTGAGCATCATCCCCATTCCTACGGAGCAGCAGCTGTCGGTCTATTCCCAGGCCGTCTATCACAATACGCCTTATCAGCGTCAGCAGGAGACGACGGCGGATGGGGAGGCGGGCAACCCGATCCCGCACAAGGTGGGAGATCCTTCGCCGATCAAATATGTCTTTTATATTTTGCAGGAGAATCGTACTTATGACCAGGTACTTTCTGATATGCCCGGCGGCAACGGTGACACCAGCCTGCTGTTGTTCGGTCAGAAGATCACGCCCAACCATCATGCGCTCGCCGGGAATTTCGTGCTGCTGGACAATTTTTATGTGGATGGCGAAGTCAGCGCCGATGGCCATAACTGGAGCATGGGCGCCTATGCGACGGACTATATGGAAAAGAACTGGCCCACCTCCTATGGCGGCCGTGGTCGCGGCGGCGTCGGCGAGGCTGGTCTCAACAAGCTTTATATCTGGGATCAGGCCAGCCGCCACAATGTGTCCTATCGCACCTATGGCGAATTTGTCGGCGCCGACAACAGCGCGCGCATCCCCGTGCTGAAGGATCACTTCACCCCGGAATACCCCGTACACGATCTCCGTGACCCCGATACGATGCGCTATCGTATCTGGGAGAAAGACTTCGACTCGCTGCTCGCGCAGCATGCCGTCCCGCGGTTGTCGACGATGCGGATGTTATCAGATCATACGGAAGGTACCGCCGCCGGCCGGCCGACACCGTTTGCGCATGTCGCGGACAATGATCTCGCCGTCGGCATGCTCGTCGAGCATCTCAGCAAAAGCCCCATCTGGGACAGCTGCGCCATATTTATCGTCGAGGATGATGCGCAGAACGGCCCCGACCACGTAGACGCACACCGAACCACCGCCTATCTCGCCGGTGGTTACGTAAAGCGGCATTACGCAGATCATACGATGTATTCCACTTCCTCGCTTTTGCGCACCGTCGAGCTGATCCTCGGTCTGCCGCCGATGACCCAATATGACGCCGCGGCTACGCCCATGTGGCGCAGCTTCAGCCCAACCCTGGACGCAACGGTCTTTAGTAGCCTCCCGGCTAATATCGATCTGCACGAGACCAACCCCGGCGGCACAAAGCTGGCGGCCATGGCGCGCGGTCTCAATTTCTCGGAAGTGGACAGGGTATCCGACGAGGCGATGAATGCGATGCTTTGGAAAGCCGTCAAGGGCGAGGGCGCAAAAATGCCGGTGCCCGTTCGCGCAGCGTTTGTCAGGGCGACAAGGTCCGCCGACAAGGATTGACGACGGGATCAATGGTCGCCGGTTTCTTGTCATATGGCAAGCGCGGGGCGCGGTGGAATGATTTCCTTTGTGGGAAATTCATTCGTCATGACTCAACAAATCCTTTCATTTGAAGGCAATATCGCCGAGCAGTATGAAGAGCTGCTCGGCCCTTTTCTTTTCGAACCCTTTGCCGCCGATCTTGCGGCCCGCACCGGCGATCTGTCTTCCTCGTCTATATTGGAGCTGGCCTGTGGAACCGGCCGGCTTACCCGGCATCTCGCATTTGCGCTGGGGCCGAAGGCGCGGCTGGTCGCTACCGATATCAACGCCGAAATGTTGGCCGTTGCACGGCATGAGGTGGCCCATCCGCGGATCGAGTGGTCGGAGGCCGATATCGTGGCCCTTCCGTTTGCCGATGCGGAATTTGATCTTGTCCTTTCGCAGTTTGGAATGATGTTCCCCGCTGACAAGGCAAAGGCGTTTGCCGAGACCCGGCGGGTGCTGCGCAGGGGTGGGCGGCTGCTCTTCAATTCCTGGGGGCCCGGGGCCGGCAATCCCGTATGGGCCTTGTTGGGTGAGGTGATGCGGTCGGTGTTTGGGGAGGGCGCCAACGCGCCGATCGCGCAGCCTTTCTCCCTGAGCGAGGAAGCTTCCGTATTGCAGCAGCTGGAGGACAGCGGGTTCACGCGGGTGTCCGCGCATCGTGTCCGGCTGACCGTGCAGATCGAAAGTGCGGCGTTGGCTGCGCAGGGAATGATCGCGGGGTTACCGGTGATCAACCTGGTCCGTCAGCGGGCGCCCGAAGCCTTGCCGGGTATGCTGGAGCGGCTGGCGGCCCGCTATGCGGAAGTCTTTGGGGATCACCCGATGGTCGCACCGGTAGATGCAAGAGTGTTCGAGGCAGTGGTATAGGCGCGGCCGGCGGCCGGGTCGTTCATCTCGCCATAAACTCCCTTCGAATGCGGCTAAGCGAGGTATCCGTCATCCCGAGGAACGAAGCGATATGCTTTAGTTGGGCGTGTTGGAATATCTCCTTTCCATTGGCGATCAGCGAAGCATATCGCTCCTCCGCCGTCTTGTTGATCATCGCGAGCGTATGCTGCTTATAAGCGACGTATTCGCGCACCAGCATGGCGCGGCCAAACTCCCGGAACTCGGGGATCGAATGGAACAGGTTGTTCAGCTGGCAGAAATTGGTAAGATATCCCCGGCAATGGGTCACCGCCTGGATATTTTCCAGGGAGGGCGTGTGCAGGAAGAAGGAGGATGGTTCGAAGATGCACCGGCCCTTGGGATAGAAATAGGTCGTGATCTCATTGCCGTCGGTGTCGAAGGTGAAGGCGCGCATGAAGCCTTCGACCAGATAGAAATATCCGCTGACCTTCCCCTCTTTCAAAAGATAATCGTGTTTGGCGAATTCGACCTCGTCGAAATGCCCGGCAATGATCTCCAGGTTCTCCCTCGATACCCTGAAACCGGGTAGGCTGCTTTCGATGAATTCGATGAGCGGTTGCTTGTCCATAGTCATTGGGAATAAAAGACCCCCTCCTTTTAAAGGTAGGGGTTTTTATTTGCGTTGAGACTTGTCTTATGACAAGAAATCATTTTTTCACCTTGACCGGATCATCATCCAGTCCAAGCCCTTTTAATATTTGCGGAATATATTTCTCGACCCTTGCCTCCCGGGTCTTTGCCAGCTTGGGTTGAGAAAAATGCAGCAGGTAGGCCCGTTGCCGGCCGGGTGTAAGCTCGTAAAAAGCCTTTGCCAATGCCGGGCGCTTATCGAGCTTCTTTTTGAACTCCTCGGCCATGGGGAACTCCGCCGTCTTTTTCAGCTTCACGTGCAATCCGGCCTTTTCCACTTCGATCGCTTCGTAGATATAGGCCTTCAGGGTGGCTTTCATCCCGCTTATTTCTTTGGCGCTGGTGAGTCGGATCTGCCTGGCAGCCTGCACATTCTCCGTTTGCTGGATCAGGATGCCCTCGGGGTCGTTGAGCAGGGCGCCCTTGAAGAACAGGAGGGCGCAGTACTCCTTGAATCCATGGATCAGAACGATATTGGTATTATCGAACGTATAGCAGGGCTGACCCCATTTCAATTCTTCGGTCAGGCCGCAATCGAGGACGATCGACCTCAAAAGTTTGTATTCCTTTTGCCAATGCGAATCTTTCTCAAAAAAGAAATCGACTTTTGGATTCATATGCATTCGTTTATGGGTGAGCTAGGGCGAGTCTCCGGTCCGCGGGCCGGAAATACCAAGATACGAAGAGGATGGCGGATTCCAGAAGGGAGGGGAAGACATCTTTGAAGGCATCGCCCATCGCGAGATGGGAGAAGATGGCCCCGGTCATGAGGAAGAAGAGGCCGGCGTAGGTCCACTCTTTTACCCGTGGGAAGCCAGGCATCAGGAGGGCGACCACGGCCAGGAATTTCCAGATGCCGATCAGGGTCAGGCTATAGTTGGGATAGCCGAGATGGGTGATGAAGTTGATGTCCCCCTTTGTGTTGAACACCTGTTGGATGCCCGTGGCGACCAGGCCCAGTGAGGCCCAGAGAGTGAAGACCCAATAGAGGATCGTTTTTGTCTTTGTCATCGCTGTCTTTTTTTGGCGGTTATTTTAATTGTTTGGCGACTTCTTCGATGCGGTTATGGGCTGCGTTGATGCCGGGTCCCATTCCCCATTGGATCACCTGGTCTCGTTGGGCGACCGATTCATAGAGGACGTGCATAGTCAGCTTGCTGGTGTCATCGGTGAGGGGTTCGAATTTGTAGAATTCCAGCTGGACGCCCGCCGGGGTATTCTCCATTTCGAAGGTCCGGGTGATGTTCTTGTTGGGGGTGAACTCATGAAAGGTCCCGTTGGCCCGGAATACGACCTTGCCCTGGTCGTCCTTTTTTTCGAACTGGTAGCCGCCGTGCTTTTTGTTGTCCAGCTTCAGCACTTTGGAGCCCATCCATTGTTCGACGATCTCGGGCTCGGCATAGGCCCGGAACAGCAATTCCAGCGGCAAGTCGAATTCGCGGGTGATGAACATTTCCTGCTTGCCTTCTTCGGCGGTGACTTTTGTTTTTAGTTCCATGATGTTTATTTTTGGGTTTTGTATTTACTCATGATCTCTTCGATCTTGTTGAAACGGTCGTCCCACATCCTGCGGAACGGCTCGATAAAGTCGGCTACTTCTTTCATTTTTTTTGCATTGATATGATAATGGACCTCGCGGCCGCTCTGGGTCTGCTCCAGCAGCTCGCATTCGGTCAGGATGGACAGGTGTTTGGAAACGGTGGGCCGGGCGGTGTCGAAATTGGCCGCGATCGCCCCGGCCGTCATCGATTGGGTAGCGACCAGCAAAAGGATCGCCCGGCGGGTGGGGTCTGCGATGGCCTGGAATACGTCACGTCGGAGGTTCATTGTGTAGCTATTTGGCTACAAATATATGTGTAGTTATTTAGCTACGCAAATTTTTTTTCTATCTTGGGGGTCAATGGGACCGGATTTCTTCGAAAAGTTCAGGCGTCAGTTTCCCCTCGCGGCGGAGAAATGGGAGGAATACCTCGGTCATTATCACCGCATTGAGGTGCCGGCGCGGACTGTCCTGTTGCGGGAAGGCGAGATATCCCGGAAGGCCTGGTTGATCGAAAAGGGCTGCGTCCGCGCCTGGTTTAGCAGCAAGGGTAGGGATATCACCTTTCAGTTCTTTATGGAAGACATGGCGGTATCTTCCGCCGAAAGCTTCCGGAAAAAGATCCCCAGCATTTTTACCCTTGAGACGGTCGAGCCCTGTGTTTTGCATTGGATCCACAAAAAGGATATGGACCAGATCATGCAGGAGATAATGTGTGTGCCGGAATCGAGGGATCGGATGATCGAAACGCTTTTCGAAAGACAGGTGAACTACGCCAATCATTTCCTTTCTTTTATAAAGTATACGCCGCAGGAGCGATATGAGCAGCTGCTGACCGAACGGCCGGATCTCATTTTACGGGTGCCGCAGCGATACATCGCTTCTTACCTGGGCATTACGCCGGTTTCCCTGAGCCGGATCAAAAGCAAGCGGATGCGATAGGCATTTGTTATCTTTTGTTATTTGCGGCGGCTGCGGGCGCGGATACCTTTATGAAAAAAAGCGATGAAAGCAGCAGTGATGCACGCATTCGGCGACACACCACAGTATAGTGAATTCCCAGACCCCGTTGTTTCTGATGGCGAGCAGCTTCTCGCCGTTGAGGCCTGTGTGTTGGAGAACTTTGACAAGGGAACGGCTTCCGGCAGGCATTATTCCAGCAAGAAGCTTTTCCCGCAGTTTCCCGCCATCGTGGGCACGAAAGGTGTTGGGAGAACGGCGGACGGCGGGCTGGTTGCCTTTGGAAACATTCGCGCGCCCTATGGGGCCTTCGCCTCAACCGTCGCGGCGGGTTACATCCTTCCCGTTCCCGATGGCGTCGATCCGGCAAAGGCGGCGGCGATCCCGCCCTCGGTGCTGACCTCACTGTTGCCGTTAAAATATTCCGCAAAGCTCCAGCCCGGGGAAACGGTGCTGGTCAATGGCGCCACCGGTGTGTCGGGGCGTATTGCCGTCCAGGTGGCAAAGATGCTGGGGGCGGGGAAGGTGATCGCTACGGGTCGTAATGAGCGATCGCTGCAGCTGCTGTCGCAGCTGGGCGCGGATGTCCTTATCGATCTCAAACAGCCGGAGGAGCAATTGACGACTGCTTTTGCAGCCGCCGCCGGGGCGGGGGTTGACATCGTCATCGACTTCCTCTGGGGGCGCCCTGCCGAATTGGTCCTCGGCGCCTTTATTCCCAGGGAGGCCGGCTTCGCCAGGCGGCGGATCAGGTATGTCCAGGCCGGCGAAAAGGCCGGGTCCGCTATTGCCTTGCCCGCATCTGCGCTGCGTACCTCGGGCCTCGAGCTGATGGGGATCGGGAAGATCCCGTTCGAGGTGGTGTTGGAGGAGATGAGGCAGATATGGAGCTGGATTGCCGCGGACCGGCTCTATATGGAAATAGAAAAGGTCCCGCTGGCCGATATCGCCGATGCGTGGTGCCTCGATGACCTGGAAGGGAAGAGGTTGGTATTGGTGCCTTAGAATTAGACTTTCAACAGGCCCCGGAATCCCCTGGCGGCGTAGTAGGATTCGGCGCCGTTGTGGTAGACGAAGACGGTGTCATAGCGGCGGTCGCAGAAGAGGGCGCCTCCAAGCTTGCGGATGGCGGCGGGGGTCTGGATCCAGCTGGATGTTTTCGTGTCGAAGGGGCCTGCCAGCTGTACCTTTCGGTATTGTTCTTCCGTCAGGAGCTCGATCCCCATGGCGGCCGCCATATCGACGGCGTTATCTTCCGGTTTGTTCTCTTTCCTGGAGTCCAGGGCCTTTCGGTCGTAACAGAGGCTTCTGCGGCCCTTGGGGCTCTCGGGGGAGCAGTCCACGAAATGGTATTGACCGGTTTCTTTATCATAGTCTACGACATCGGGTTCGCCGCCGGTTCGCTCCATTTCATTGAGGGACCATTGTCCTTCAGGGCTGGATTCCAGCCTGGCCTGTACTTTCGCCCATTCAAGACCTTTGTGGCGGTGTTTGTTCTTCTCGAACCGGGTTTTCAATAGCTGGAGTAGCTGTTGGCTTTGTTCGGGGGGCAACTTCCTCTTCATGGCTTTCCGTTTAGAGTTATAAAAGTAATAACTTTAAAACATGCGGCAATCGTCGGAAATTGACACAGAACACGGCTACATCGCCAAAATGATCCACAGCGTAAACACCGGAAGTGTACCGAGCCGGCCGGAAATAGAATTGATGAGAAAGCATTTTCGGGTAAAGAAAGCGGCCAAAAAAGATCAGTTGTTGATAGTGGGCCAGGTGTGCAAGTATGTTTACTTCGTGGTCAACGGCTGCCTGCGTACTTTTTATACCACGGAGAAAGGCGAGGAGTTTACCCGCTGTATCGCCCTCGAAAATTCATTCTGCTGGTCGATGCCCGGCTTTTTAAGACAAACGCCGGCTACGGAAAATATAGAAGCGCTCACGGAAACGGAGCTTTTAGTGATCGATCATAGCTCTTTTGAACAGCTATGTGGACAAAGCCCCTGGTTCAGGATCAGCTATCAGGCGGTACTGGAGAATTTATGCATTTCCTATGCCGACCGGGTAAAAAGTTTTCTGACCATGAATGCGGCAGAACGATATAAAAATCTCTTGCAGCAAAACCCTGATATCGTCCGGCAACTGCCAAATAGAACGGTGGCCTCTTACCTGGGCATTACCCAGGAGTCCCTCAGCAGAATAAAGGCAGCCCGCTGATTTTTTATCATTTGTCAATATTTCCAACGACCCGAACAGCGAAATTAGCTGTCAAAAGACTATGCTTATGAAGACAGAAAAAAGAATTGCCTATCTGTATCATATCTGCATCGCATTGATGGGCATTTTTTTTATAATTAGCGGCTTTTACGAGATCACAAAAAACCCCGCGACCTATCCCAAAACACTCAGAATGGGCTACCCGCCCTATTTTATTACCACATTGGGCTGTGCAAAGATCGCCGGCGCGCTGGCTTTATGGTTGCCGGGATTCAACAGGCTCAAAGAATGGGTTTTTGCAGGCTTTACCTTTGACGTTATTTTTGCCTTTATTTCCGGCCTCCAGGCGAACAGTGTTGGTGACTATGGCAAGGCGGCCGCGGCATTTGTTCTGATCCTCCTTGTTTATGTCTTATTCAGGGTAACGAATAGCGACATCAGAAGGCATACCGCAGCGCAAACGGGAACCGGGCAGCATTGAAATCGGTGCCATGCGTCACAACATAGGCGGGACGCCAGTCGAACGTGAAATTGGGGAGATACCGGCGTTGACCCGGCGGGAAAAGGAGATCCTACGCCGTATTGCGGATGGCTTTACAACGGCGCAAATAGCGGAGAAGCTGTTTATCAGCCCGCTGACGGTGGAGACCCACCGGAGGAACCTTATGCAGAAGTTCCAGGTGAATAACGCTCCTTCTTTGATAAGGATCGCGACGGTGAACAATCTTGTTTGAACGCTTATTTTACCCGAGAGGAAGTATTCGTATAATTCCATTCCCATGTCTTTCCATTGTCATCGGAGAAGGCCTGGGACCACCGGGGATGCTCCGGGTCGCGCTTGTCCCATTTAAACACGATGATGACGGGTCTTCCGACCTGGTAATCCTTGGCAAAGAACAGGCCGATGCCGTTTTCGAATGAGCCTATCTGGGGCGGATCGAGGGGACCGCCATTGCTGTCCATCCAATAGAGCCGCCAAAGCCGGGTCTGGGGATCAAAGGTGCGAACGGTTCTGCCTTCATATACCGTTCCATTATCGAGCTTGCGGCGGACCACGTCGAAATTGCCCATCCCTTCGAGGCCGGCATGATTCTCCACCTGGCTTTCGAATTCCGTATATTCCTTGCAATTGGCCAGTCTTGCGTTCAGGTGCTTATTCTTCATGACCCATTTTCCGACCAGGAAATCGAAGTCTTTGTTC
>Ga0310811_10006290_pt1 | contig 15168 bp, 13 predicted proteins | sample YCmetagenome_FD_207642 | JGI IMG/M metagenome (GOLD analysis project Ga0310811, IMG submission 207642) | Soil microbial communities from experimental microcosm in Duke University, North Carolina, United States - YC | ecosystem: Engineered > Artificial ecosystem > Soil microcosm > Unclassified ...
CGTCGTTATCGGTGCAGGCCCCTGCGGCCTCTTCGCCGCACTGATCCTCGCCCAATCCGGTTTCCGCCCGATCATCCTCGAGCGCGGCAAGGTCGTGCGCGAGCGGACGAAAGACACCTGGGGCCTGTGGCGACGCTCCGTTCTCGATCCGGAATCCAACGTGCAGTTCGGCGAAGGCGGCGCCGGCACCTTTTCGGACGGCAAGCTCTACAGCCAGATCAAGGATCCGCGCCATCTCGGCCGCAAGGTCCTCACCGAATTCGTCAAGGCCGGGGCGCCGGAGGAGATCCTCACCGAGGCCCACCCCCATATCGGCACTTTCCGCCTCGTGACCATGGTCGAGAGCCTGCGCGCGACCATCGAGAGCCTCGGCGGCGAATACCGCTTCCGCCACCGCGTCACCGATCTGGATCTCGACGAGCGCCACGCCGTGCGCGGCGTGATCCTTGCCGACGGCTCCCGCATCCAGACCGATCACATCGTCCTCGCCGTCGGCCACTCCGCGCGCGACACCTTCGAGATGCTGGCGCGGCGCGGCGTCGACATCGAGGCCAAGCCCTTCTCCATCGGCTTCCGCATCGAGCATCCGCAATCCTTGATCGACAAGGCGCGCTACGGCCGCACGATCCCGGAGATCGGCGCTGCCGAATACCGGCTGGTGCATCACGCAAGCAACGGCCGCTCGGTCTACAGCTTCTGCATGTGTCCCGGCGGCACGGTCGTCGCGGCGACCAGCGAAGAAGGCCGCGTCGCGACCAACGGCATGAGCCAGTATTCACGCAACGAGCGCAACGCGAACTCCGGCATCGTCGTCGGCATCACACCCGAGGATTATCCCGAGCATGTGCTCGCCGGCGTCGATCTGCAGCGCAAATGGGAGAGCAAGGCCTTCGCAGCCGGCGGCGGCACCTACAAGGCGCCCGGCCAGCGCGTCGGCGATTTCCTGAGAGGCCAGCCGTCCACGGAACTCGGCGCCGTGACTCCGTCCTATCGCCCCGGCGTGCATCTCACCGATCTGTCCCATTGCCTGCCCGAATACGCCGTCACCGCGATCCGCGAAGCGCTTCCGGCTTTCGCGCGCCAGATCCCCGGCTTCGCCATGGAGGACGCGATCCTCACCGGCGTCGAGACCCGCACCTCCTCGCCGATCCGCATCAAGCGCAGCCCCGATTTCGAAAGCCTCAATACGAAAGGCCTCTATCCCGCAGGCGAAGGCGCAGGCTTTGCCGGCGGAATCCTCTCCGCCGGCGTCGACGGCATTAAAGTCGCCGAGGCGGTGGCGAAAAGTATCGCGGGTCAGACAATCACCGCGACCAGCGCCGAACTGCCGCTGCCGCCGTAATCCTCGATGAACACCAGCACCTTGTAACCCGGCACCAGCAGCGGCTTGCCGCTGGCGTCATGCAGGATCACGCCCTCGCCGCTGGTGCGGTTATGCGCGCTGTCGAACGCGAACACCGGAACATAACCGCGCTCTTCCGCCTGGAAGCGCCGGAACAGCTCAGCCGCCTTCTCGGGCGGCAAACGCACGCAACCGCCCGAAGCACGGCTTCCGAGCTCGGCGACATGGACACCCGCCGAATGCAAAGCGACACCGGTCTGCCGCCCCTTGATCGTGGCGTTCAGGAACATCGCCCAGGGCATATGCGCGTGCCAGGTGCGCGAGTAATGCGATTCCTCGAAGCGGTCGGGATCGAGCTCGAACAGCCCCGTCGGCGTCGAGGTGAAGTAACGCTCATGCCGCTCGCGCCCGGTGGAGACCGGAAAGCTCTGCTCGAAGACGAGGCTGTTGTCCGCCGCCCTGTGGAACATGAAGGCGTGCTGTGCGAGCGAGCCGTCCGCCGCCTTGCTCACATAGATGAAGACATCGAAATACGGATAAAGCTCCGGCGGAATCTTGCCCTGCAACCGTCCGGCGGCATCGGCCTGCAGCGCGAGCGCCGGATCGGGTGGCGCGGCCTGCAGCTGCTGCTTCTGCTCGCCCTGCCCGCCCATCGCATAGCGCAGCGCGGCATTCGCTTCGTTGGAAGCAAGCCGGATCGTTTCGCCGACAAGCGCCGGCCGGAACGCGATCCGGACATCATAGTCATGCGACAGCGTCGCGAGCACCGACATGGCGGCCATCAGCACCGCGGCCGCACCAGCCAGATAACGCAATCCAGGCATTCTGCCCCCACCCCGTTTGATCGAAGCCTAGCAGAATTCCGCCGCCTGTCTTGTGACGGAGGTCAGATTTGACGCGCTTTGGGAACCCGCTGTTGCGCCGCCGCAATCGCCTCATAGGTCTCGCGGATCACGCGCCCGGCGATCGGATCGTTCGGAATCGCCTTCCAATAAGCCGAAAGTTTGGGGAAGTCAGGTTCGGGATTGGGCCGGTCGAACAATTTCGGCGCCCATTCGAACGCCAGCATGAGTTGCGGCGCCAGCGCGCCATCGGCCTGCGTCAGCGACCTGCCGACGGCATAGCCGTCGGTCCCGATATAGTGCTCGAGATAGCCGAGCGACTTGTGCACCTCGGCGAGCGCGGCATCGATCTTGGCCATATCCCAGCTCTTGCGCGGTCGCCCCGCCGCGTTGAACAGCGGCACCATCGCGAAGACGAGATAGAAGTCGCACAACCGCGAGATCAGCCGCACCTGCGCCAGCGCCCAGGGATCGGATGGCCGCAGGGTCGGTGTCGGATAAAGATCTTCAAGATACTCGCAGATGACCTCCGACTCCGGCAGCGTCCGCCCGTCGTCCAGCTCCAGTGTCGGCACGCGGCCGAGCGGATTGATGTCGAGATAACCACCCTTGCTCGACCCGTCATGGATGCCGCTCGGCTCCACGAAGGGAATGTCGAGCCCCTTGGCATACATCACCAGCCGCACCCGCGTCGGGAACGGCGATAGAAAGGTCTGCCACAGTTTCATGACGTCACAGCCCCAGAACCAGACGCGCGATGATATCACGCTGGATCTCGTTCGACCCGCCATAGATCGAGCCGGCGCGGTTGTTCAGATAACGCGCCATCGCCAGCAGCCCGTCCTTCGGCCCGATGGGCTCGACATTCGATCCCGGCTTGCGCGCCTCCGGCTGGTCGACCGCCGCGTAATGAGCAAGCGCCTCGACGGCGAGTTCGTCGAGCTTCTGCATCGCCTCGGTGCCCTGCATCTTCAGCATCGACGAGGCCGGTCCGGGATTCTTGCCGGAGCTGAGTGCGCTCATCACCCGATGCTCGGTCATCTCGATCGCTTCGACCGCGACCGCGGCGCTCGCGAGCCTGCCACGGAAATCTGCATCGTCGAGCAGCCGCCCGCCATCGTCGCTCACGACCGACGCCGCCAATTCGCGGAGACGTCCGATGGAGATCTTGAGCCCCGCGCCCGATCCGCCGCCGCGCTCGAACTCGAGCAGGTATTTCGCCACCGTCCAGCCGTCATTCTCCTCGCCGAGCCGGCCCGATTTCGGGACGCGGACATCGTCGAAGAACACCTGATTCACCTCATGCTCGCCGGCGAGCGTGATGATCGGCTTCACCGTGATGCCAGGCGTCTGCATGTCGAGCAGCAGAAAAGTGATGCCGGCCTGCGGCTTGCCGTCGAACTTGGTCCGCACCAGGCAGAACATCCGGTTCGCCCAATGCGCGTGCGTCGTCCAGATCTTCGAGCCGTTGAGGACGTAGTGATCGCCGGCGCTCACCGCCTTCAGCTGCAGCGAGGCGAGATCGGATCCCGAGCCCGGCTCGGAATAGCCCTGGCACCAGTAATCCTCGCCGGCGAGCATGCGCGGCAGGTAATGCGCTTTCTGCTCCGCCGTGCCGTAGCGCATGATGCAGGGTCCGACCATGCGCAGCCCCATCGGCGCGAGGCTCGGCGCGCCGGCGCGCGCGCATTCCGCCGACCAGATGTAGCGCTGCATGTCGCTCCAGCCGGTGCCGCCATATTCCTTCGGCCAGCTCGGCGCGACCCAGCCCTTGGCGTGCAGGATTTTCTGCCAGGCAAGGCTGTAGCGCTTCTCCATGAAGACGGAGGTCGCGCGCCGTCCGGCTTCACGCAGCTCCGGCGTCAGCGAGGCGTCGAGAAACGCGCGCACCTCATCGCGGAACGCAAGTTCCTCTGGGGAAAGATCGAGATTCATGCTTCCGAGCCTGAGGCTCGCGCGGCCCGCGATCAAGATACTTCAAACCGGCTTGTCGCCTTTCAGCGTGATGCGATGCATGACGCGGCGGTAGCCTTGGTAGTCGTTGAGCGGGTTGTGCAGCACGCAGCGATTATCCCACAGCACCAGTGTGCCGGGCTTCCACTGTACCGGCGCGACGAAATCCTGCTGGATCTGATGCTCGAACAGGAAGCTGAGCAGCGGCGCGCTCTCCCGCTCGCTCTCGCCCTCGAAGCACAGCGTATGCGCGCGGTTGATGAACAGCGATTTGCGTCCGCTCTCCGGATGCGTCCGCACCACCGGATGGGTCGCGGTATAGGCCTCTGCTGCATCGTCCTTGCCGGCTTCGCGAATCCGATCCTCGCGCGAACGCTTCGTTTCGGCCTTGGCCGAGGTGCTGACGGCACGCCGTCCATCGATCGCGACCTTGAACTCGGGCGCGAGCGCGTCATAGGCGGCGTACTGGTTGGCGAACAAGGTGTCGCCACCCGAAGGCGGCACCTCGCGTGCGAGCAGCATCGTCGCCGAAGGCGGCTCGGGCAGATAGGTCGTGTCGGAATGCCAGATGCCGCCGAAATTGACGGTCTCGTTCTCGTGCTTGGCGACCACTGTGATCTGCGGGAAACCGTCGAGCCCCTTCAGGAACGGATAGTCCATCGGCTCGCCCATGCGCTTTGCAAACGCAAAATAGGCGGCAGGCGAAAGCTGCTGGCCGGGAAAGACAAGGACAAGATACTCCAGCCAATGACGGCGCAATTCTGCCACCACGTCGTCGGGGAGATCTTGTGCAAGATCGATACCCGATACTTCAGCACCCAGAGCATCACAGATGCGTCTGATCTTCATGGGGTGACCTTGTCCTCCATTCTACGCCTTCCCCGTGCCGCCCGGATAGCGGCGGCGCAGCGCCTGAAGCTCGTTCTCGATCGCACCCAGAAATCGCGAACGATCCTTTGGTGTAAATCCGGCATTGTACGTCTGCCCGCCGCTTGCCTCGCGCAGGTGACGTTGAAAGTCGCGCATGCCGAGCGCGGTGCCAATATTGTCGGTGGTAAACGGGTGGCCGCTGGGCCCGAGCGCGCGGCCCCCCGTTTTGAGCACCCTGTCCGCCAGCGGAATGTCTGCCGTCACAACCAGGTCGCCCTCGCCAGCATGCCCGGCGATCCAGTCGTCGGCGGCGTCCGGCCCGGCATCGACGGTGACATGGCGCACGGAGGGATTGCGGCTCGGTCTCAGTCCGCCATTGGAGACGATCACAACGGGCAGGCCATGCCGGCCCGCAACCCGCTCGATCTCGTCCTTCACCGGACAGGCATCGCCGTCGACATAGACCGTGAGCACGGCGGGGTGATCCAAAGCAGCTGTCGATCCTGTAAAGTGACTCGACGCAGGAGGGAACTGTGGCACTAGACCCCAGTGAAATGGACTTCATCCAGAATTTTTCGACCCTGTGGGCCGTCTTCCTCGGCGCCCTGCTCGCGACCATCGGCGGCTTCGGCGCAACGCAGCTCGAATGGCATATCGAGCGCAAGCGGCGCGAGCGCAACGCGGCGCTCTTCTTCGGCGAGGTGCTGGCGACGCTCAAAATCCTGCTCGGCTTTGCCGCCGACACCAGGAAGATCGGCGATCCCTACGGACCGATCACCCAGCGCATGCTGCGCTCCGCCGCCGGTGAGCTCGACATCTACGCCCGCAACCGCGAGACGCTTTATGACCTCAGCCATCCCGAGCTGCGCACCCGCATCCACACGCTGTCGCTACGCATCGGCATGTCGATCGATGGGCTGTTCGACGCCAATAACGCGATCGTCGCGCTGCAGGATCAGATGGCGGATATGAGCGAGGCGCGCCGCCTGGAAAGCGAACAGCGCATTGCCAACCTGACCCGCAGCCGCGAGGGCAGCTTCGAATTCCTGATGGAAAGCGCCGAGCAGTTGAAAGCCGTCATCCGCGAGCTTGAGCCGATCGCGAAGTTTTCCTTCGAGAACGTCGAGCGTGCGGTGCGGAGATCGACTTAGGCGGCGCGCTTCTTCGGACCCTTGGGACGCCAGCGGCGCTTCGGGTTGCGATAGTTGCGCTGCTCACCCGGCACATGCTCAGGATTGGGCCGGCGGTTCTCGCCGGTGTTCTGGATCAGCGCCTCGGGCGGCAGGTTGTGCGGGACGACCGGCAGCTGGCGGCGGACCAGCCGCTCGATGCTCTTCAGATGACCCGTCTCGGTCGGATCGCAGAACGAGATCGCGATGCCCTCGGTCCCGGCGCGCGCGGTGCGGCCGATGCGGTGGACGTAGCTCTCCGGCTCGTTGGGCAGCTCGTAGTTGATGACATGGGTCACGCCGTCGACATCGACGCCGCGCGCCGCGATGTCGGTCGCGACCAGCACGCGCACGCTGCCCGACTTGAAGCCGTCGAGGGCGCGCTGACGCGCGTTCTGGGACTTGTTGCCGTGGATCGCGTCGGACGACACGCCCTGCTTCTCGAGATGCTCGGAGACCCGGTTCGCGACATGCTTGGTGCGGGTGAAGACGATGACGCGCTTGAGGCTCTCATCGGCCAGCAGATGACCGAGCAGGGCGCGTTTGCTGCGCTGATCGATATGGATCACATGCTGCTCGATGCGGTCGGCCGTCTTGGTCGGCGGCGAGACCTCGATGCGCTCATGCGTGCCCATCATGTCGTGGACGAGCTTGACCACGTCGTCCGGCATGGTGGCGGAGAACAGCATCGACTGACGCTGCTTCGGGATCATGCTGACGATGCGGCGGACGTCCCGGATGAAGCCCATATCCATCATGCGATCGGCCTCGTCGACGACGAGAATGCCGACGCCGTCGAGGCGGACATGATGCTGCGACACGAGATCGAGCAGGCGGCCCGGCGTCGCGACCAGGATGTCGACGCCGTTGCGCATCGCATTGACCTGGCGGGTCTGGTTCACGCCGCCGAGGATCACGGCCTGGCGGAAGTTGAGATGGCGGCCATAGGTCTGCAGGCTCTGGTCGATCTGGACCGCGAGCTCACGCGTTGGCGCCAGGATCAGCGCGCGGGCGCCCTTCGGCTTCGGTGCCGTGCGGTTCTCGGCGAGCTTCTGGAGGAGCGGCAGGCCGAAGGCCGCGGTCTTGCCGGTGCCCGTCTGGGCGATGCCGAGCAGGTCGCGCCCGGCCAGCAGCGCCGGGATGGCGCGGGTCTGGATCGGAGTCGGCTGGATGTAATTCTCGGCGGCGAGGGCGCGCAGGAGCGGCTCGGAAAGGCCGAGGGATTCAAACGTCGTCGTATTCAAAACAATAGTTCCTTGACCGCAAAAGACGTGCGGCATGCACGTGTTGCTACGGCTTGTTGCCGTCTTCCACGCACATCTGGAGCGAACGGAGAGTTGTCTGGGGCTTGCAGTGAGAGCGCCAAAAAGAATTCGGCGCCGCGTGCGACCACGAAGCGATGGTGCGGCTTATCTGCGGAGCCTGTGGAAAAGTCAAGTCAGGGATTGAGGGGGGCCAGTTTTCCTCCCGTCAGCACCATCGCCGCCGGCAGCGCGAGACCGCGCCAGAACGGCATCGGCGCGAAGCCGCAAACGCGGCTCAGATAGATCGAAAGGATCGTCCCATGCGTCACGACAAGAGCATCGCCGCGCAGCCGCTCGATCGCTGCCGCGAACCGCGCGAAGCACGCATCGGCTGTTTCTTCGCCGAACATCAAGCGGTCCGGATTGTCGAACAGCGCGGCGATCTTCGTTTCAATCTCGGCACGGGAGAGGAAGCCGGCCGAGCGCCGCGAATGCTCGGCAAGGCCGTCATCGATCGTCACCGGAAGCGCAACCGTCTCCGCGATGGCCTGTGCGGTCTGGACAGCCTTCGGTTCGGGGCTGCTCGCAAGGCTGGCAAATTCGAAACCGTGCAGTGCCTTGCCCACGGCACGCGCGGCGGCGATCCCGTCGGGCGTGAGCGGCCACGCGGCGGACGGCACACCCTCCTCGATCTTCGGCTGGGCGTGGCGCACCAGCACGATCCGTCGTTCCGCCATGGCTAGTGACATTCCACTTCGACTTGCCGAGTGTATCCGCATGACCGATCTGCCCGAAATCCGCTTCACCCGCCGCGCCTGCAACGGTGTCACGCTCCACGTCGCTGAAGCCGGCCCCGAGGACGGCCCGCCCGTCATCTTGCTGCATGGCTTCCCGGAGTTCTGGTACGGCTGGCGCTACCAGATCGGTCCGCTGGCGGAAGCCGGCTATCACGTCATCGTGCCGGACCAACGCGGCTACAATCTTTCCGACAAGCCGAGGGGCATCGCGCAATACGATGTCGACAAGCTTGCCGGCGATATCGTCGCGCTCGCGGCGCATTACACCTCGGCGCCGGTCCGTCTGGTCGGTCACGACTGGGGCGCCATCGCCGCGTGGTGGACCGCGACGCGTTATCCCGAAAAGCTTTTGAAGCTCGCAGTGCTGAATTGCCCGCATCCTGCAGTGTGGCGCAACGCGATGGACAACGAGCCGTTGCAGCGCCGCGCGAGCTGGTATGTCCGCGCCTTCCAGATCCCGTTCCTGCCCGAGCTCCTGATGCGCGCGCGCAATTTCGACGCGATGCTCGGCGCGTTGCGCGAGTCCCGCCTTCCGCTCTCCGACGCCGATGCCGCGCGCTATCGCGCCGCCTGGGGCCAGCCTGGAGCGCTCACGTCGATGATCAACTGGTACCGCGCAGTACTGCGCCGCCGCTTCGATCCCATCGCACCGGGCAGCATCAAGCTTCCCGTACAGATCGTCTGGGGACAGCAGGATCGCTACGCCCTGCCCGCGCTGGCCGAGGCCAGCAAGGCGTTGTGCAGCGACGTCCGCCTCACCTGGCTACCCGACGCCACCCATTGGGTCGCGCATGACGAAGCTGCAACAGTCAGCGCGATCCTGCGCGATTTCCTGGCGTGAAAAGCGGGGAAAAGTTCAATGAATGCCGCAGCTTCGCGGAATTCATTGCGCGATAAACGGCGCCCTTTCAGGTGTCGTAGGCGGATTGTCTCTTCGCCTCTTTCCTTGCCCAACTCTGGCGGGTGGAAGAACTCGACTTGGCGAATTGCAACGATTGGGCAGCCCCCCGTTGCAGATTCACCCTAGTTTTGCGCATGATAGCTGGACACGCGCCTGCCCGTTACCGGGGCGGTTGGGCGCGGCACTGGGTATTTCCGGCAGGGCACGGTTTCGGCGGCATCATGGCAAACTATGACGGTGGCGGCTCGCGCGGCGGTCTCGCGCAGGCTTCGGTTAAGGGCACGGTGAAGTGGTTCAACGGCACCAAGGGCTACGGCTTCATCACACTTGAGAACGGCGGCGACGCCTTCTGCCACGCTTCGGCGCTGCAGGCGGCGGGGCATGCGGAGCTGCCGCAGGGCGCGACGATCGTCTGCGACCTTCAGGATTCTCCGCGCGGCCTTCAGGTCGTTGCGGTCCACAGCGTCGACCTCAGCACCGCCGAGCCAGGCGGCGGCGGTGGTGGCGGACCCCGCGGTCCACGCCGCGACTTCGGCGATCGCCCACGCGGCGGTGGCGGACGCTTCGGCGGAGGCGGTGACCGTTTCGGTGGCGGCGATCGCTTTGGCGGCGGTGATCGCTTCGGCGGTGGCGACAGGTTCGGCGGTGGCGATCGCTTCGGTGGTGGAGACCGCTTCGGCGGCGGCGACCGGTTCGGCGGTGGTGGTCATCGCGACAGCGGCCCCTCCGGCCCGATGGTCGAAGGCAAGGTCAAGTTCTTCAACGACCAGAAGGGCTTCGGCTTCATCATGCCGGATTCCGGGTCGGGCGATGTCTACGTCCATGCCAGCGCGCTCCGGCGTTCCGGCATCCAGGTCCTCCTGCCGGAGCAGCGCATCCGCTACTCCACCCGGCAGGGCCAGAAGGGCGTGGAAGTCGACAAGGTCGAGCTGCTCTAAGCCCCTATTTCTGTAGGGCTTTTCGCTAGTTTACCGGTTTGTCCACTGTGCAACCCTGCGCCGCAGAGTAAATTTGCGGCGTGCGCTTGAATTTCGCACCTGCGAACATATATAGCGTCGATCTATATCGGTCCAATATAGATCAGGGGTCGCAGCGTGGATGTGCGGACGATCTGCCTTGGGATTCTGACCCGGGGCGATGCCACAGGCTATGAAATCAAGAAGCTGTTCGAAGAGGACGGCTACGAGCACTTCGTCGAGGCGAGCTTCGGGTCGATCTATCCGGCCCTGAACCGGCTCACCGAGGAAGGCTATGTCTCCGTGCGCTCGGAAGCGCAAGAGAAGCGTCCCGACCGCAAGGTCTATTCGATCACGCCGGCCGGCCGCACCGCCTTCGTCGCCTCGCTGCTGAAGCCGCTGCCGGAAGACCGTCACCGCTCGCCCTTCGTCTTCGCGATGCTGTTCGCCGATTTGCTGCCGGGGCCCCGTGTCACCGCGATGCTGGACGCCTACATCCACCAGATCGGAGAGAAGCTGGCGCATCTGAACGCCCGCGTGGACGCATCCAAGTCCAGCGGAGAGCGGTTCGTCGCCGATTACGGGCGCACGGTCTACGAAGCGACACTGAATTTCCTCCGCACCCACCGGGCGGAGATCGAAAAACAACAGCCGGCCCAGGCGGCGGAATAGCGGAGCCCAGGAGATTATGTTCAAAGCCATCGGCGACGCCCTTAACAGCCTGTACCAGACCGTGATGCCGGGCTTCTGGCTGCGGATGAAGCCCGCCTATCAGTGGGCGGCCGGCATCGCCGTGCTGGCCGTGCTGTGGGTCGCGAGCGGCCAGTTGATGGGGCACGCCAAGCCCGTCGATCCTGACGCAGCCGTGACACCGGCCTCCAGTATTCCGCAGGTGCGCGTCGCCGCCCTCTCCGCCACCTCCCGCGATGCCACGGTCACGATCCGCGGCCGCACCCAGGCGAAACAGGAAGTCGATGTGCGCGCCGAAATTGAAGGCGTCGTGCAGGCCATCCACTTCGACAAGGGCGACCGTGTCCGCAAGGGCGACATTTTGTGCGAGATCAAGCTCAACGACCGTGGCGCGAGGGTGCAGCAGGGCCAGGCGCTGGTGGCGCAGACCCTGAAGGAGCTTCAGGTCGCGCAAGATTTGTTCAAGCAAGGCTTCCGTTCCAAGACCCAACTCGCGCAGGCCGAAGCCGCCTATGCACAGGCCCAAGCGGCACTGGCCACAATGAACATCGCGCTCGAAAACACCCGTGTGCGCGCGCCCTTCGCAGGGTTCGTCGATGACCGCTACGTCAATGTCGGTGACTACATGCGCGCCGGCGACAAGTGCGAAATGATCATCGCGCCGGAACCGTTCCTCGCCACCGGCACGGTGTCGGAGCAGGATGTCGGCGGCATCAACCTCGGCGATCTGGCCACCGTCAAGCTCGTGACCGGCGAGATCGTCATGGGCAAGGTCAGCTTTGTCGCCGACCGCGCCGACCAGATGACGCGCGCCTTCCGCATCGAAGTCGAGCTTCCCAACCCGGACCGCAAGCTGCGCGATGGCGTCAGCGCCGAGATCGACATCGCGATCAAGAAGGTCAAAGCGCACCATATCTCGCCCGGCATCCTGGTGTTGAGCGACAAGGGTGCCGTGGGCGTGCGTGTGGTCCAGAATGGCGTGGTCGCCTTCATCCCCGTGCGGGTGCTGAGCGAGGACCCGGACGGCGCGTGGGTCACCGGCCTTCCCGACACGATCGACGTCATCACTGTCGGCCAGGAATTCGTCAACGACGGCCAACGCGTCCAACCCGTGTTCGACAAAAACGGAAAAGCGTCATGACCAGAATCGTCGAGTGGGCGGTCAGCAACACCCGCGTCGTCATCGCCCTGATGCTGGTGGTGATCGTCGCGGGCGTGATGGCATTCGCGAAAATTCCGAAGGAGGCGCAGCCGGATATCCCGATCCCGGTGCTCACGGTGCAGGTCACCTATCCGGGTATCAGCCCCGAAGACAGCGAACGGCTCCTGGTCAAGCCGCTCGAGACCACGCTGCGCTCGGTCGAAGGCATCAAGACGATGACCGCACGTGCTTATTCCGGCGTGGCGGTGATCATTCTCGAATTCGACGTCAATTTTAACAAGCAAAAGGCGCTGGAGGACGTCCGCGCCCAGGTCGATGAAGCCCGTTCGCGACTGCCGCAAGAGGCCAATCCGCCGGTTGTGCAGGAGGTGAATGTCGCGCTGCAGCCTGTGATCTCGGTCGCGCTATGGGGCGACGTACCGGAACGCACCTTGCTGCACCTTGCACGCGATCTCAAAGACAACATCAAGCTGATCCCGAGCGTCCTCGACGTCGATATCGGTGGCGAACGCGATGAGATGCTGCTGATCGAGATCAATCCGGCAAAGCTCGAAGCCTACGGCATTACGCAGCAGGAACTGTATTCCGCGGTGTCGAACAACAACCGGCTGGTCGCGGCGGGCCTGATCGACACCGGCCACGGCAGCTTCGCGGTCAAAGTGCCCGGCGTCATCGAGAACGCCTCGGACCTGTTGAGCCTGCCGATCCGTTCCAATTCTACAGCGACCGTAACATTGGCCGATGTCGCGTCGGTACGGCGCACCTTCGCCGATCCGGTGACCTACTCCCGGCTGAACGGGAAGCCGACGCTGTCGCTCAACATCTCCAAGCGCATCGGATCCAACATCATCGCCAACAACGCGCAAGTGCGCGCGATTGTCGACAAGGCCGCGAAAAGCTGGCCGGCCGGCGTGCACGTCACCTATCTGTTCGACGAGTCCACGGACATCCGCGATCAGCTGAGTTCGCTGACCGACTCGATCGTGCTCGCCATCGTTCTGGTAATGATCATCGTGGTGGCGGCACTGGGCCTCAGGTCAGGTCTGCTAGTCGGCGTCTCTATTCCGACTTCGTTCCTCATGGCGTTCATGGTGCTGAACAGCCTCGGTTACACGCTGAACATGATGATCATGTTCGGCCTGCTGCTGGCGGTCGGTATTCTGGTGGACGGGGCCATTATCGTGGTCGAGTACGCCGACCGGAAGATGACCGAAGGGCACAAGCCGCGGCAGGCCTTCGCCGAAGCGGCCTTGCGCATGTTCTGGCCGGTGCTGAGCTCCACCGCGACGATGATCGGCGCCTTCCTGCCGATGCTGCTGTGGCCGGGCGTCGCCGGCAAGTTCATGAGCTACTTCCCGATCACCCTGATCATCATTCTGGGTGGTTCGGTGATCGTGGCCCTGGTTTTCATGCCGGTGCTCGGCGGCATCTTCGGCAAGGCCCCCGCGCACGATGAAGAGCACGAGCGCGCAATCGAGGCATCGGAAACCGGCGACTGGCGGGAGATTCCCGGCATCACCGGATGGTACGCTAGGTGGGCAGAACGGCTCACGCGCTACCCCGGACGTGTGATGGCGAGCGCCGCCGGTCTCGTGGTCGCCGTGCTCACCCTGTTCGTCGTCTTCAACAACGGCGTGATCTTCTTCGCCGACGAAGACCCCGATTTCACCCAGGTGCTCATTTCGGCGCGCGGAAACCTGTCTGCCGACGAGAAGCGCGACATCGTGATGAGCATCGCCCGCATCGTTCAGACGATCCCGGGCATACGCGACATCAATGCGAGCTCCGGTGGCCAATCGAACAGTCTGAACAGCCAAGGTGGTCTTCCGGTCGACAACATCGGGCGGCTGAGCATCGAGCTGAAGGGCTATCGCGAGCGTCATCCCGCGAAGTGGATTGAGGAGCAGATCCGTCTGAAGACGGCCAACGTTCCGGGTGTACATGTAGAAGTTCGTCCGCCACAGCAGGGTCCGCCGACCGGCAAGGACGTGATGATCGACGTCAGCTCCGACGACTATGCGGAGCTGACCCAGGTAACGGCGGCAATTCGGGCTCACATGGACAAGTTGCCTGAGTTGCGCGACGTGGAAGATACGCGCCCGCTGCCGGGCATCGAAATGGATCTCGTTATCAACCGCGAGATCGCGAGCCGGTTCGGCGCCAATGCGCAGACTATCGGCACGGCAGTTCAGCTCGTCACCAACGGCATCCTGGTCGGCAAATACCGGCCCGATGACAGCCAAGACGAGATCGACATCCGTGTGCGCTATCCGAGCGAGGCGCGCGGCATCCACGCGCTCGACAACTTGCGCATCACGGCAGCGGACGGATCGATGGTGCCAATCAGCAACTTCGTCGAGCTGAAACCGGCACAGCAGGTCAACTCCATCGAGCGTGTCGACGCACACCGCGTTTATCATGTGCGCGCGAACGTGAAGCCAGGCGTCAATGCCACGGCCGAGATCGTCAAGATCAAGCAGTGGCTGGCGACGCAGACCTTCCCGTCCGACGTGCGCGTCTCGTTCAAGGGCGGCAGCGAGCAACAAGACGAGTCCGGCGCATTCCTCTTGGTTGCCGCGGGGCTGGCCCTGTTCCTGATCGCGATCGTTCTGCTGGCACTCTTCAACAGCTTCTATCACACCTCGCTGATCCTGGTGGCGGTGGTGCTGGCCATGATCGGCGCCTTGCTGGGCATGGTGGTGATGCATCAGCCGTTTTCGATCATCATGACGGGCACCGGCCTTTTGGCGCTGGCAGGCATCGTGGTAAACCACAACATCGTGCTCATCGACACCTTCCACCGTTTGCGCGACAGCGGCATGGATCCGATCGAGGCCGTCATTCGCTCGAGCGCTCAGCGGTTGCGTCCGGTGTTCCTGACCACGATCACAGCCATCGGCGGCCTGCTGCCGATGATGTTTGCGGTCGAGATCAACTTCTGGACGCGCGAGGTGACAATCGGCGGCCCCAACGAGTTGATCTGGGTAAGCCTGTCCACCGCCATCGTATTCGGCCTGGCGTTCTCCAAGCTGATCACATTGGGCCTGGTACCGGCGATGCTAGCACTGCCCTATCGCATCCGCGAACGTCGCGGGAGCTTCGGCTCGGCCGCTGCAGGGATCATCACGGCGCCGGTTCGCGCCGTGCGCAAATGGCGCGGCGGCGGTGCCGAGCCGCAGGCCGACGCCACGCCGGCGGAGTAAGATTGGAAAGAGTTAGTCCGCAGCGACCGGCGTGGCGCG
>Ga0310811_10006291_pt1 | contig 15166 bp, 13 predicted proteins | sample YCmetagenome_FD_207642 | JGI IMG/M metagenome (GOLD analysis project Ga0310811, IMG submission 207642) | Soil microbial communities from experimental microcosm in Duke University, North Carolina, United States - YC | ecosystem: Engineered > Artificial ecosystem > Soil microcosm > Unclassified ...
CAGAGTAAGCGCTAAAGCACTAACTCTGGTCGACCGCGATAAGACTGCATGGGACCAGAGTAAGCGCTAAAGCACTAACTCTGGTCGACAAAGGAGACACTGTGTCCATCGCTCATACCCGCCCGGCGCCCGTGCTAGGCCTGCATCATTTTGCGTGGCGCTGCCGCGACGCCGAAGAAACGCGTCACTTCTATGAGGACATTCTCGGTCTGCCGCTGGTTCATGTGATCCGGCTGGACTGCGTGCCGAGCACGGGTGAATATTGCCCGTACGTGCACCTGTTCTTCGAAATGGCCGACGGCTCGAACATCGCCTTCTTCGATCTCGGCGACTCCACGGCCGCACTTCCCTCAGCGAACACGCCTGCCTGGGTCAATCACATCGCACTGCGGCTCGAAACGCTCGAGCAGCTCGAATCGACGAAAGCGCGCCTGATCGACAATGCAATCGAAGTGCTTGGCGTGACCGACCATCACTTCGTTCGCTCGATCTACTTTTTTGACCCGAACGGATTGCGCGTCGAACTAACGGTGCCCGTTGCACCCGCCGAGGAACTCGCAGGTTATAAAATGCGTGCTCGGCCGGCGCTCGACGCCTGGACCGCTGAAAAAAACAAGGCAGTATCGGAGACACGCCCCGCATGAGTGCACTCAATTTCACGCACGACCCGGCGCGGCGCAGCTGGATCGAATCAGCGAACGCCAGTAACGCGGATTTCCCCGTTCAAAATCTGCCGTTCGGCACTTTTGTTCGCGACGGCGAATTGCGTACCGGTGTGGCGATCGGCGATCGCATCGTCGATCTGCGCACGCTGCATCAAATGGTGCTGCTCGACGGCAACGCGGCGCTCGCCTGCGCGTCTGCCAGCGACGGCACGCTCAACGCGTTGATGGCGCTGGACGCTCGCCATGTGAGCGCTTTGCGCGCCGCATTGTCGGACCTGCTGAAGCACGACGCGCCCGCGCGTTCGCGCCTCGAATCGTCGATCGATGCCGTGCTGCCGCGCATGACCGATGTGGCATTGGCGTTGCCCTGCACGATCGGCGACTACACGGACTTCCTGACGTCGCTGCATCACACCGAGCGCCACGGCCGTTACAAGGGCCTGACCGATCCGCTTCCGCCCGCATTCAAGTCGCTGCCGATCGCATACCATGGCCGCGCTTCATCGCTGCGCGCCAGTGGCGGCCACGTGCGGCGCCCATACGGCCAGTATCGCGACGCGGATGGCAACGTGCGCTTCGGGCCCGCACCGATGCTCGATTTCGAACTGGAACTTGCTGCGGTGATCGGGCGCGGCAACGAGCTGACGCAAGCCGTTTCGATCGACAATGCGCGCGCGCATATTTTCGGTTATTGCCTGCTCAACGACTGGTCGGCCAAGAGCATTCAATGGTTCGAACAGGTGCTTGGACCGTTCCTCGGAAAAAGTTTCCACTCCAGCGTATCGCCGTGGATCGTCTCCGAGGAAGCGCTCGCGCCGTTTCGCAAGGCAGCGCCGCGACGCACAGCGGACGACCCCGCCCTCCTGCCGCATCTTTGCGGCGCGGAAGACCAGCAAAGCGGCGGCCTGAATCTGGAGCTGTTCGCGCATCTGTCAACGGCTGCGATGCGCAATGACCGCATCGAGCCGGCGCGGATCACGCATACCCGGTTGGACAATCTGTATTGGACATTTGCGCAGATGGTCGCGCATCACACGAGCAACGGCTGCAATCTGCGCACGGGTGACTTGCTTGGCAGCGGCACGATTTCGGGTGCGAGCGATGAATCGCGCGCATGCCTGACCGAACTGAGCGAAGCGGGCAAGAAGCCGCTCGCGCTGCCGGGCGGCGAATCACGCGTCGCGCTCGAAGACGGCGACGAGATCGTGCTGAGCGCACGCGCGAGCGCGCCCGGTGCCGTGTCGATCGGCTTCGGCGAATGCCGCGGACGCATCGCGCCAGCGTTGCCATACCCGCAAGCGTCAAACGCGCTCACGCACGCAGAGCACTGAATCATGACGACACTCAACGGCTTCACGCAGTTCGGAGACGGTCCGCATAAGGTGATCGGGCTGAACGGCTGGTTCGGCAGCTCGGCCGACTGGAGCGCGCTCGCGCCCGCGCTCGATCCCGAACGCTTCAGCTATGCGTTCTTCGACTATCGCGGCTACGGGCTTTCGCGCGAGATCGACGGCGCGTTTACGTTTGATGAAGTGGCGAGCGACGTGCTCGCGCTCGCCGATCGTCTCGACTGGCAGCGCTTCAGCCTGATCGGCCATTCGATGGGCGGCATGGCGATGCAACGCGTACTCATCACCGCGCCGCAACGCATCGTGAAGATGGCGGGCGTATCGGCCGTGCCCGCGTGTGGTTCGCAAATGGACGCCACGCGTCTCGCGATGTTTTCCGCTGCAATCGACGACGTGACGAAGCGCGCAGGCATCATTCACTTTTCGACGGGCAGCCGGCTCGCCGCGCGATGGAGCGCCCATCTCGCCCTGCAATCGCAGCGCGAATCGCGGCGCGAAGCATTCGCGGCCTATCTACCGCACTGGGCAACGGGCGACTTTGCCGCGCAGGTTGAAGGCAACCCGACGCCGGTGAAGCTGTTCGTGGGCGAACACGATCCGGCCATCACCGCGGACCTGACGATGCGCACCTGGCTGAAGTGGTATCCCAATGCCGCGTTGGAAACGTTACCCAACGCGGGACACTATGCGATGAACGAAGTGCCGGTGGCGCTTGCCACAGCACTGGAGAACTGGCTCTCCGAGCCCTAACAGACCGCAATGCGGCAATCAGGCATGCGCGCAAGGACGACGGGCATGCTGCAGGAGACACAATGTACGAGACCACGTATCTGCGCGCTGCGTCGCTTGCCGAAGCTGTTGGCTGGCTGCGCGAGCATGAGGAAGCGCGGCCGCTGTCGGGCGGCATGACCCTGATTCCCACACTCAAGCAGCGCCTCGCAGCGCCGTCGCATCTGATCGATCTCACGCGAATCGACGCACTGCGCGGCATCGAAGTGCGCGGCGACACCTTGCGCATTGGCGCACTGACGAAGCACGCCGAAGTTGCGGCATCAAGCGTCGTGCGCGACGCAATTCCGGCGCTCGCCCATCTGGCGAGCCTGATCGCCGATCCGCAGGTGCGCAACCGCGGCACGATGGGTGGTTCGGTCGCCAACAACGATCCCGCGGCCGACTACCCCGCCGCCGTGCTCGGTCTGAACGCGCACGTCGTCACGTCGTCGCAACGACGCATTCCCGCCGACGACTTCTTCATCGACACGTTCGAGACCGCGCTCGACGCGGACGAGCTCGTCATTGCAATCGAGTTTGCGGTTCCGCGGCGGGCCGCCTATGCGAAGTACCGGCATCCGGCGTCCGGGTATGCCGTGACCGGAGTACTCATCGCGCAGTACGAAGATGCAATCCGCGTGGCCGTGACGGGCGCGGGCGCGTCGGTGTTCCGCTGGTTCGATGCGGAAACCGCGTTGCAGCAGAACCTTTCGCACGCGGCGCTCGCGTCGCTGTGCATCGACAGCAATACGCTGCCCGACGACGACAATGCGTCCGCGTCGTACCGCGCACATCTGATCGAAACTTACACCCGCCGCGCATTGCAGGCGCTGATCGCGTCGTAACGGCGCCCGCTCATTGAGGAGACAAGGATGGAATTCACCGGATCGCAAACCATCGCGGCATCGCGCGAACACGTATGGCAAGGACTCAACGACGCAGCAGTACTGCAGGAATGCATTCCTGGGTGCGAGTCATTCGAGGCTGAAAGCGAAGACCAGTACAAGGCAGTCGTGGTGGCCTCCGTGGGGCCCGTGAAAGCGCGCTTCAAGGGTACGCTCGAATTGTCCGATCGCGACGCGCCGAACGGCTATCGGATCGTCGGCCAGGGCGAAGGCGGCATCGCGGGCTTCGGCAAGATGACTGCGACCGTGACGCTCGCCGATGCCGAAGACGGCACGCTGCTTACCTACGTGGCTGAAGCGCAGGTCGGCGGCAAGCTCGCTCAGATCGGCTCGCGCCTGGTAACCTCCGTGGCGAACAAGCTCGCCGCCGAGTTCTTCAAACGCTTCAACGCGACGCTGAGCGCTGCCAGCCAGACCGCCGGGCAATGAGCGTGCCGCAAGAACAGGAAACACAGGTGAATCATGGTTGAAGTCCAATTGCAGGTGAACGGCGCGGAAGTCAGGCGCGACGTCCCCGATAACACGCTGCTGGTCGAATTCTTGCGCGAGCACTTGCGTCTTACGGGCACGCACGTCGGTTGCGATACGAGCCAGTGTGGCGCGTGCACGGTCCATCTCGACGGTCATGCGGTCAAGTCCTGCACCGTGCTCGCCGCCCAGGCGAGCGGTGGGCAGGTCGTCACGGTGGAAGGTCTCAATGCGACGTGCGGCGGCAAGCTGCACCCCGTACAGAATGCCTTCGTTCAATGCCACGGCTTGCAGTGCGGCTTCTGCACACCGGGCATGATCATGGCGAGCGCGTTCTATCTACGTCAGGAGCCGGCACTCGACCAGGCGAGCATCAGTCACGCGCTCGAAGGCAATATCTGCCGTTGTACGGGTTATGTGAACATTATCGAGGCGGTTCGCAACGCGGCGCGCGAGATGTACCCCGATGCGCCGTTCGCCCGGACGGAGGTGCACGCGTCATGATCGGCAAACCGATACCTCGCATTGAAGACCAGCGCTTCGTCACCGGCAACGGCCAGTACACAGACGACATTCACGTCGACGGACAGTTGCACGCGGCGTTTTTGCGCTCCCCGCATGCGCACGCCGTGTTGCGTTCGATCGACATTAGCGCTGCGCGCGAGGCGCCCGGCGTGGTCGCGGTGCTGATCGGCCAGGATTATCTCGACGACGGCTTCCAGGGCGTCGACCATGTGCCGAACCCCGTTGATGCGGTCGACGCGACGAAGAAAGCCTTCCTCACGTCGCTGACGGGTTCCATCTTTAACCAGTTTCATATCCCGCTGCCGATCGATCGCGTGCGGTACGTAGGCGAAGCGATCGCCATGGTGATCGCGGATACCCCGCTGCAGGCGCGCAACGCGACGGAACTGATCGAGGTCGATTACGACACGCTCGAAGCCGTCATCAACGGCAGTGATGCGATGCAGCCCGATGCGCCGCAACTGTGGGACGGCGCGCCCGGCAATCTCTGTTTCCAGACGCAGATCGGCGATCGCGAAGCGGCACGCAGGATCATCGGCCAGGCCGATCACGTCGTGCGCCGCGAGTTTCACAACAGCCGGCTCGTCAACTGCCAGATGGAACCGCGCAGTGCGATCGGTGCTTACGACCCGGCCACGGATGCCTACACGCTGATCTCCGGCAGCCAGGGCGCCGTGCGCCAGCAACTGTGCCTCGCCGCCGCGCTGAAGGTGCCGCCGGCGCGCGTGCGCGTCGTGTGTCCGGACACGGGCGGCGGCTTCGGTCCGCGTTCGTTCATCTATGTCGAGCAGCTTGCCGTCGTGTGGGCCGCGCGCCGCATCGGCCAGCCTGTGAAATGGACGAGCGATCGCAGCGAAGCGTTCCTTTCGGATTATCAGGGGCGCGATGCAATCATCCGCTCGACGATCGGCTTTTCGAAATATGGCCGCATTCTCGCCATCGACAACGAGTGGATCGGCAACGTCGGCGCACACACGGTCTCCTATGTGCCGATGTCGAACGGCACGCGCATCATGACGACCGTCTACGATGTGCCCGTGGCCGCCGTGCATGTGAGTGCGGTGTTGACCAACACGGTGCCGACGGCGCCTTATCGCGGCGCGGGCCGTCCCGAGGCGACGCACGTGATCGAACGCATGCTCGATCTCGCCGCCGCCGAACTGCGCATCGATCGCGCGGAAATCCGCCGCCGCAATCTCGTGCCGCACGACAAACTCCCCTACCGCAGTCCGATGGGCCTTACGTACGACAGCGGCGACTTCGCGCGCAACATGGCGCGCGCACTGACACTCGCGCAATGGGACAGCTTCGAGGAGCGCCGTGCGCAGTCCCGCGCGAACGGGCGGCTGCGCGGTATCGGCCTTGCGAACTACATCGAGTCACCGGTCGGCGCGCCGCGCGAGCGCATCGAACTGACGGTACGCGCGGATGGCAGCGTCGATATCGTGTCCGGAACCCAATCGACAGGCCAGGGGCACGAGACCACGTTTGCGCAGGTGATCGCGCATCACCTCGGCGTGCCGATGGAAGCCGTAAAGCTGCGCACGGGCGACACCGCCTTCGTGAGCGTCGGTGGCGGCAGCCATTCCGATCGCACGATGCGATTGGGCGGCATGCTGCTCGTCGATACCGCGAACCAGATCATCGCAACCGGCAAGCGCGTGGCCGCGGCGCTGTTCGATGTGGACCCCGCCGGCGTCGAATTCGCCGACGCGCAATTCACGGCGGCGGCTCGCGGCCTGCGGATCAGTCTTGCCGAGATCGCGCTGCACGCCTCGAAGGACGGGCTGCCGGGCGACCCGTCGACGAAGAGGCTGCACGCGTACGCGGAAGTCAGCACCCGCGTGCCCGCGCACCCGACAGGCGCGGCCGTCTGCGAACTCGAGGTCGACCCCGACACGGGTGCCGTGGAACTCGTGAACTACACATCTGTCGACGACGTGGGCCAGCCGATCAATCCGCTGATCGTCGAGGGCCAGGTGCACGGCGGACTCGCGCAGGGGATCGGCCAGGCGCTGTCCGAAGGCTTCTATGTGGACCGAGACACGGGACAGGTACTGACCGGCTCTTACATGGACTACGGCATGCCGCGCGCTGGCGTGATTCCGCCTCTCAATGTCGAGTTGACGGAAGATCCGACGCACGGCAATCCGTTACGTGTAAAAGGCGGCGGAGAAAGCGGCATCACGCCCGCCACGGCCACCATCTTCAACGCACTCGCGGACGCGCTCCGTGAGTACGGTAGCGACGAACTCGCGATGCCGGCCACGCCGAAGATCGTCTGGGAATACATTAACCGCGCGCAAGGAGGCGCTCATGTCAACTGAATCCGTAGCAATTCGCCGTGAAGGCGCGTTGCTAGAAGTGGTGCTCGACCGGCCCGAGAATGGCAATCTGATCGACCAGACTATGAGCGATGCGATCATCGCCGCCGTCACCACGATCGATGACGATACCAAGCTCGTGCGCATCATCAGCAGCGGCAAGGATTTCTGCAAAGGACGTCAGTCGCCGATGCCGCCCGCCGGCGCGAAGCCGTCGGCGGAAACGCTGCGCCGCGTGGTCGCGGCGCCGCCGCTCGCGCTCTACGATGCGTTGAAGGCCGTGCGCGTGCCCGTACTGTCCGTGGTGCGCGGCGAGGCGATCGGCGTGGGCTGCGCGCTTGCGGGTGTCTGCGATGTCGCGCTCGCCGCCGACGACGCGGTCTTCCAGATTCCAGAAATGGAACGCGATATTCCGCCGACACTCGTCATGTCGGCGCTGATCGGACGTGTTCCAGTCAAGACGGTTGCGCACATGGTGCTGAGCCGCGTGCGGCTCTCCGCTCAGGAAGCACTGGTGGCGGGTCTCGTGAGCCGCGTCGTTGCCGCCGCCTCACTCGAAGCCGAAGCTGATGCGCTCACCGAAACGCTGCTCGGCTGCAGTGTGGTCACGCTGCGCGCCGTCAAGCAATTTCTGCAACTCGCTCCAGAGATGCCCGCCGCGGGTTCGAGCGGTTTTGCCGCGCACCTTGCAGCGACTGCGCTGTCAGCGCGCTTCTGAGAGCCCGACGCCCTCTCCGCACAAGGACACTACATTGAGACCCAGGACCACCATCCCGTCAGCCGCGCAAGGCGCGGAACTACCCGACCTCGAGCGTTTCCGCCTGCGGCGCTTTCTGGAGTCGCTCGACGAAACGGAACTCGAACGCCGTGACGAGCCCGTCGATCTCGCCGACGTCGCCGCCATCATGGAAGGCAACCCGCGCGCTGTCTGGTTCGCACAACCGGCAGGCGGCAGCGTATCGCTTGCAGGCAGCGTTGCCGCGAGCCGTTCGCGCCTCGCCAAAGCATTCGACACCACGCCTGACCGACTGCTCGAAGTCGTGCGCGACCGTCTGCGCGCGAAAGGCAAGCTCGTCGAGGTGAGCCGCGAACAGGCTCCCGTGCAGCAGGTCGTGCTAACGGACGACGCTTGCGATTTCACGGCACTGCCCGTGCATCTGCAGCACGATCTGGACGGCGCGCCGTATATTTCGGCGTCGATCGACTTCGCGGTCGATCCCGACACCGGTTGGACCAATGTCGGCATTCGCCGGCTGATGCTGCGCGGGCGCCGTATCGCGGGAATCGACCTCGTTGCGCCGTCCGATCTGCGCGCGATCTCGATGGCGCATTCGAAGCGTGGCGAGCGCCTGCCGATCGCATTCGCTGTCGGCACGCATCCCATCGACCACGTCGGCGCGACAATGCGCATTCCCGCCGACGAACTGGAACTCGTTGCGGCATTGCGAGGCGCGCCGATGGGCGTCGTCAAATGCGTCACCAACGATCTGCTCGTACCCGCCGACGCGGAGTTCATCCTTGAAGGCTATCTCGACGAGCGTGGCCACGCGGAGCCCGAAGGACCGTATGGCGAATTCCTCGGCTACTACGGCGGCATCAAGACGAACCCGGTATTTCATCTGACGGCCATCACGCATCGCAAGGACGCGGTGTTCCAGACGTGCACGATCGGCGGCCGCACGATGGCGCGGACCGATACGGCTCAACTCGCTGCACTGCGTACAGAAGTGACCGTATGGCGTGCGCTCGAAACGGCCGTGCGCGAAATCAGGGCTGTTTATGCGAGCCCGGCAACGGGTGGCATGTTCAACGTGCGCGTCGCGATGCAACAGCGCGTGCCAGGCGAAGCGCGCAACGCGATCGCCGCCGTGTTCGCCTCGCTGGCCAACGTCAAGCACGTATTCGTGGTCGATCCCGACATCGATATCTTCTCCGACGAACAGATGGATTGGGCGCTCGCCACGCGCTTCCAGGCCGACCGCGATCTCGTGATGCACAGCGGCATGCGCGCGATGCCGCTCGATCCATCCCTTGGCGGTGCGGCGGTTACAGCAAAAGTTGGCTTCGATCTGACGCTGCCGCTGCTGCGTCAAGGCGAAGAACGCGATCTCGAACATCGCGTGCCGACACCGCCTGCGCTAACGGGCGCGCGTTTCGATTCGCTCGAAGCCGCACTGGAACATGGCCCCAAGCGCTTCACCGAACTGATGTCGGCGGCGGGAACGCGCGACGGCCGCGAAGTCGTGCGCTGGCTCGAAGACACCGGCGCAACCCGCGCCATTGTCCGCGACGAGGAAGGGCGATACGCGTTCGCATGAACGGCGTTCACCCGCAACTCGCATCGCGCATCACCGCGGCGTGGCAACGTTTGCGTAAAGGTTGACCGCCAGGTCACAGGGCACGTCAGCCGCGATCGGGAGTTGTCCCGGTCGCGGACAACCATGCGCGGCGCTAGAATCCGGGCAGCCCTATCGTGCCCCCCAAGGATCGTCGCAGATGAATCTGTCCCTCAAACAACTCAAGGTCTTTCTCGGCGTGGCGAACGCGTCCAGCTTCACGAAGACCGCGCAGAGCATGCACCTGAGTCAGGCAGCGCTGAGCGCGATCATCCGCGAACTCGAGACGCAACTCAATTGCCGGCTGTTCGAGCGCACCACGCGCACTGTCGCTTTGACGGAAGCCGGCCGCCTGTTCTATCCGACGGCAATGAAAATCGTCGACACGCTCGAGAAGTCCGTGGTCGAACTCAACGAGCTTGGCCGGCAGAAGAAGGCATCGTTACTGCTCGGCTGCACGCCGATGATCGGCGCCAGCCTGATGCCGCAAGTGCTTGCGCGTTTCGCCGAGACCAGTCCGCACGCGCAGATCGAACTCGTCGACCGTCCTCCAGGCGAGCTGCTGAAGATGGTCGAGGAAGGCGATCTCGATGCGGCGTTCGGCATCTTCTTCTCGCAACTGTCCGGCATCGATCGCGTGCCCATTTTTCCGACGCGGCTCGTCGTCGTATCGTCGACAATGGAAGGTGCGCATGGAATCGGCAAGGTGCCGCGCGACGGCGTGCAATGGCGCGCGCTAGAGGGGTTGCCGCTCATCACCCTGCCGAAGGACAACCCTTTGCAGCGACTGATCGAAGCATCGCTGTCGAAGGAAGAAGTGACGACGGGACGGCGGACGGTTGTCGGCCACCTGCAGACTGCGATCGCGATGGCTCACGAAGGACTTGGCGTGGCGATCATGCCGTCGTTCTGCGAGCATATCTGCCGTCACTATCAGGTACGTATCGACGTGATCCGGCCAGAGGTGGAATTTTCGTTCTATCGGATTACGCGCAGTGGCCGCGATACGATACCCGCACTGGATCAGTTCACGCAGATGTTCGCCGCGGCAGCGCAGCTCAGTCCCTTCGATAAGGCTGCGAACGCCAGATAAGCAGCGCTCCTGCTGCCGCTTCGCATCCTTACGCGAAGCACGTCAGATCCATTTCGAGAGACGATGCCGTCCCTTGTGCTGCCTTCGCCGCACCAACCTGCAACGATGGCGGCATGACCACACTGTTCTTCACGGCTGTCACTTCCGCAAGAATCGACACGGCGATTTCCGGCGGCGTCCGACTGCCGATGTATATCCCAACCGGCCCACGCAGCCGCGCCAGTTCTGTGTCACTGAGATCGAACTCCTTAAGTCTTTCGCGCCGTGCCGCGTTGTTGCGTCGCGAGCCCAATGCGCCGACGTCGAAAGCACGCGTTTTCAAAGCCTCCATTAACGCAAGATCATCGAGCTTCGGATCATGCGTAAGCGCGAGCACCGCGCAACGTTCGTCGAGCTTCATGTCGAGCACAGCGTCGTCGGGCATCGTGCGGATGAGCTGAGTCCCGGGCACGTTCCATTCATCCGTATACCTTCAGGACGTGGCGACGAGCCCCACGTCTTGACCACTGTCACGAGCAGTGAGCGATGTCCCTGTTCAAGTCATCGTGCGGTAGATTTCAACACTTCGAGATTGACACTGTCCACTATCAATACCTCATCGCCACGAATCGTTAGCACGTAGTTCACTGGCCGTGTTCAGGGACGTGAATCGGTGAATATCGATCAACCGATCGAAAAAGATGAAAAGTTGCGCAGCGAATTTATTGGTCAGCTATATGCAGCGGCAATTTGCTGGAGACGTCACGGTGGAGCAGACACGTTCAACCTTACTGTCAATTTGCCGAGCGTGAGACGAAAAGCCGGCAGGTGTGACGATCGTTAAAAGCCGGTCGAATGAAATGAGCGGCCCCCCTCATCAGTGAGTACGGGCAGGAGGTGGACCCTCATGGGCCGACGGCGTCAAAGTGCCCAAATTGGAAGATCATGAAGATCTTCACAGGCAAACCGGAACGGCCAAAATAAAGCATGCATCACTTGGTGTGGACATCACAAAAAAACAGCAGGAGCGCGAGTCGTTGTCGGTACTCACTCACGCATTAATTAGTAGTGTTTTAATGCCACATAGCCTTGCGCGATACCGGGGATTTTTTATGCGGCGAGTTTCTAGAGATCGATCGGGCTGGTCGCGCCCAACCTCCACCAGGTTTTCGTGGCGGTATGCAGGCGAACAAGCTCGACGCAAAAGGCCGTTGACTCGTGCAACAGGTTCGCGCGCCGCCGTCCAGGCGGCGCTCCCGCTCAGAACCGATGCCGCAGGCCGCCGATCAGCGCCAGCTGACTATTCCGCCCTACCCCCGCCGGTCCGAAAACGTTGATTGCGACCACGCTCGCGTCTCCCGCCAGACGCTGATAGACCGCCGACAGGTGTATGTCAGTCCGCTTGGAAAGCAAATAGCTGATGCCCGCATTGACCTGGTGCCACTTCGGCCGGTCGCCCGTGGCGAACGATGTGGCGCCACTGCCGGTGTAGCCGTCCCCGTCGGTGTAGATGTATCCGATACCCGCAGAAAGAGCCGGCGTCACCAGATAGCGGCCGTTGATTTCGTAGTTGTCCACCCGCAGGTGATGTGCGCCGCGATAGTCGAGACGCGTATCCGTGACGACGAAATTCACCGTCGCCGGGCCGATGGCGTAGCCAGCGCCGAGCGCATAGATGCGCTGCCGCTCGACGAAGCCAGCGTTATAGAAGATGCTGGTCGACCCGCTATATTCGTCGCCGACTGCGCCATTCGGGTTGGTCGACGTCGCGAGGCCCGCCGACGGGTTACTCAGATTCAGGAAGCTCGCCACGACATGCAGCGGGCCATTGGCATAATCGAGCCCAAAGCCGTACGCGCGATTGTTTGCAAAGCCCGCGCCGTTCGCGCCCGCCGCCTGATTGCTGAAGGCATACAACGCACCGAGTCTCAACCCGCTGAGCGGAGAGACTTCGTACTTGGCTGTGTTGTTCAAGCGGAATGTCTGGAACGTGTCGTCGACATCGCCAATATGCGCGCCATAGATGCTTCCGAACTGAAGCCACGACAACAACGGCGCCACGTAGTCGAACGTGTAGTCATATTGCCGTCCCATCGTGAGCGTGCCGTATGTCTTGCTCGACACGCCCACATACGCCTGCCGTCCGAAAAGGCGGCCGCCTTGCGAAGACGTGCCGTTGATGCCGCTAAATCCCGATTCGAGCCGGAACACCGCGGCCATGCCGCCGCCCAGGTCTTCCGTCCCGTAAAAGCCCCAACGATCGCCGCTGCCGAAACCCGTCGCCGCGGACCAGCGTTGCGCGCCTTTCGCGGTAATCGACGATGCGACTGAATTTGTATAGGCAATGCCGTTATCGATAATGCCGTAGAGCGTCACTGAGCTTTGTGCCTGAGCGGCGGTGGACGCGATACAGGCGTACAGAACCGCAGCAGCGCAAACTGCTGTCTTCATTGTCTATCTCCGGTATGGTTCGTTATGTTGTTATCGTTCGAGTCCTGCGTCGGCAAGCTCCGCACGCGCCGAAGGAAACAGGCGCTGCACGGTCAATACCTTGACAGGTAGAAGGCTTGATCCCTCAGTGGTCAGCCGCAGTCTTGGCGGGCTGGAAATGCACGCCCTCTCCCGATGGCTCCGCGTCTGCGTTCGTTCGATAGACCCGCCCGAGTACGAACGACAGCACGGCAACCGCGATGACCGGAATCGCAGCAATGCGGAACAGGTCCTGCACGGGCAAGTGCGCGCCGATCAACATCCCGCCGATCATCGGACCGGCAATCGAACCGATCTTCGCGATGCCGATTGCTGACCCGGTGCCTTTCGAGCGAAAGCTGGTCGGATAGACCATCGACGCCACGGCGTTCAGACCGGACTGCGTGCCCGCGACGCAGAAACCAACGCCGAACACCGCGGCCACGAGGAGGCCAGCGTCCAGTCCCATGCCGAGCGACGCAACCAGCGGAAAGCCTATGACCGGAAGACACGTGATCAGCAGCACGCCGCGCCTGTCGACGAAACGCATCAGCACCAGGCCGCCCGCGGTGCCGCCGATCGAGAATAGCGTCGTCATCAAGGCAGCCTGACGCGGTGCTACGCCAACGGCTTCGATGAGAACCGGCAGCCAGTTCTGCAGGAAGAACAGCGCCATCGAATTCGCGATGTAAGCAAGCCACAGTACCGGCGTCACATAGCGCAACCGGCCTGCAAACAGAAGTCGCGGTGAGAACTGGCTGAACCTCTGTTCATCCGCGACGACGAAGGTCGCATCCTGCGGCAGGTCCAGATCGGGCCGCACGCGCCGCGCGGTGGCGGCGATGCCACGCAATGGCCAGCCTTTGAGCACCTGGAAGCGCAGCGACTCCGGCATCACGATTGCAGCCGCGATAGCCACCACTAGCGGAGCAAGCCCGCCAATCACGAACACTGCTGGCCAGCCGAAATGCGGCACCAGCCACACCGCCACACCACCGCCGAAGCCTGCCCCGAGTGTGTAACCCGTGAACATCAGCGTGACCCAGGTCGCACGCAGGCGCTTCGGCGCGAACTCAGAGACAAGCACGAACGCATTCGGCACAGCGCCGCCGATGCCGATACCTGCCGCAAAGCGCAACCACAGCAGTTCGTGGACCTGTGTCGTCCACGCCGTCGCGAGCGTGATCAGGCCGTACCAGCAGGCACCCAACAGGATTGCGCGCTTGCGTCCAATCCTGTCGCCGACATAGCCGAACAGGATCGATCCCACCATGATGCCGAAGATGTTCGCGCCGAATACCGGTCCGAGCGCGCCTCGCTCGATGTGCCATGTCTTGATCAGCGACGGCGCGGCGAACGCAAGCGCGCTCAGTTCGTAGCCGTCGGTGAGCATCACGAGCCACGTCGAAAAAATCAGGACGATCGCGAACCAGCCGACCTTCTGTTCATCGATCAGACGCGATACATCCACGGTGCGTCCGTCAGCTGCCAGTTGAGTCATGTCTCCTCCTTTGCGTCCGCAGCGGCAGTCGAAGTCACTTCGACAGGCGGCGAATCTTCAGTATTGCGATCAGAGATCCACTAGGCGTGCTGTGTGTCTTCTGTGTGCACACGGTGCATCGCCCGGGAAATCTGTCGCGCCGGCATCAGTTCTTCAGATGCGGCGGATCGATCCGCTCGACGTTGTCGTAGAGACGCTCGCGCAGCATCGCGCGGTCTATCTCGTGGACATTGCCGCCATCGGCGAGATCGAGCGAATGCGCCGCGGCCGCGCCCATCGCGATGCAAGGGCCCATCACCCGCACACTGGAAAGCGCTGTCGCATCGGCGTCGATACAACGGCCGACCGCGATCAGATTGTCCGCATCTTTCGCCAGCAGGCTGCCGAGCGGCACGGTATGGAGGTGATCGTCGCCGAAGGGTTTCCACTCGTAACCCTCGGCGCGGTCGTGCAGTTCGATCGGCCACGAAGTGCGCGCCACAGCGTCGGGGAATTTCGTCGCGGAGATCACTTCTTGCGACGTCAACTGCTGCGTGCCGACGATCCAGCGCGTCTGACGGATACCCGGCAAGCCGTAGCTGCGAATCCGCGCGTTTTTATAGATGTGCGGATACTCGCCGAGCAGGAACTGGAAGGCACTGTCCGCCTGGTTGCGTCCCACCAGCGCACTCTTCGATGCCGCCATCGGTTCGAGCGGCGTTTCCACGTGAGTCATATTCACGATGCCGACATTGCGGCCGCGGAAGTAGAACACGAGACCGTCCTTGCGCTCCAGCCCGTA
>Ga0310811_10006292_pt1 | contig 15165 bp, 12 predicted proteins | sample YCmetagenome_FD_207642 | JGI IMG/M metagenome (GOLD analysis project Ga0310811, IMG submission 207642) | Soil microbial communities from experimental microcosm in Duke University, North Carolina, United States - YC | ecosystem: Engineered > Artificial ecosystem > Soil microcosm > Unclassified ...
ACGTGCAATCCTCTCTTCCCGCCCGTCCGCTCCGGCTGCTGGCCGGGGCGGCGATTGCCATCGCGGTTGCGGTGTTGGTGGCGCTGCTGTTCGGCGCCATCATCGTCGCGGCGCAGGGGCAGGCGGGGACGGCGACCGACGGCGTCGATATCGCCCACCTCCTCAGGATGACCGCGATTCAGGCCGGGCTCTCGACCGTCCTTTCGCTGGTCGTCGGCGTGGCGCTCGGGTGGGCGCTGAATCGGCTGCGCTTTTTCGGCCGTGGGGTGGTGATCGGCCTCTTTGCCTCGGCGATCGTCACCCCCGGCCTCATCGTCGCCTTCGGTCTGCTGACCGCCTGGGGGCGGAGCGGTTGGATCAATGCGGCGGCGCACGCCGTGGGCGGCAATATCGACGCGCCGATCTTCGGTCTCGGCGGCATTCTGGCCGCCCATCTCATCCTTGATGGGGCGTTCGCCGCCCGCATCCTATTGGCCCGGCTTGATGCCATTCCGGCCGCGCGGCTCAAGACCGGGCAGAGCCTTGGGCTTTCCGCACTGACCCGGTTTCGTGTGATTGACTGGCCGGCGATGCGCGGGACGCTACCGGGGCTGGCGGCGATCATTTTCCTCCTCGCTTTTACCAGCTTTCCTATCGTCTTGCTGCTCGGCGGCGGGCCGGCCAACCAGACGCTGGAGGTCGCGATCTATTCGGCCGTACGGCTTGATTTCGATCTCAACGCGGCGGTGACGCTGGCGCTGGTGCAAATTGGCATCTGCGGCGTCGTCATCGTGCTGTCGAGCGCTTTCGCCCCGATCCCGGCAAATTTTGGTGGACCGGCTGAGCAGCATTGGCCGGATGGCCCGTTGGCGCGGGCCCTCCAATGGCTCGTGCTGTTGCTTAGCCTCCTGGGCTTTGCGCCGCCGCTGCTTGCGGTGCTTTCCGGCATTTTCGGGGGCGGGATCACCGGTCTTTTCGCCCGGCCGACATTTTGGCGAGCCGCTGCGACGAGCTTCGGCATTGCCACCAGTTCGGCCGTGCTAACGCTGCTGCTCGCGCTCGGCCTCGCGATGGGCCGCTCCGCAACACCCCGTCCGGGCTTCCGGCTGCTGCTGGCCGCGCCGGCCTACACCTATCTGGCGGTGCCTGCGATGGTTCTGGCGCTTGGCTTTTTTCTTCTGGTCCGCAGCCTTGGCGTCGCGCCGGAGCAGGCGGGAGCGCCGGTCGTCGTGCTCGCCAACGCGCTCCTCAGCCTGCCCTTTGCCATCGCGACGCTCGGGCCGCCGCTTGAAGCGATCGCGAGAGGGCAGGGGCGGTTGATCCGTTCGCTCGGCCTTTCCGGCTGGCGGCAGTTCGCGCTCGTCGAATGGCCATTGATCGGCCGCGACATTGGCGTGGTGCTGGCGCTGGCCTTCTGCTTCTCGCTCGGCGACCTGGGGGTGATCTCGTTGTTCGGAACCGAGGATTTCACCACCCTGCCGCTGCTGCTGGTCGAGGCGCTCGGCGCCTACCGCACCAATGATGCAGGGATCATCGCCGCGCTGATGTTGATCGCAACCGTGATCGCCTTCACCGCCCTGCCGCCCCTGTTTGAAAGGCTCGCCCGTGCTCGTGCTCGATGACGTCAGCTATTCGCATCCGGGCTGGGCGGCGCAGTATCGGTTCTCGATGACCGCTGTCCCCGGAGAGATCACTGCGGTCAGCGGGCCGAGCGGGGCTGGCAAATCCACCTTGCTCGATCTGATCGCGGGCTTCATTGCCCCGCAATCCGGGACGATGCGCCTCGATGGTCTCGACCTCCTGCCGCTGCCCCCCGAAAAGCGGCCGGTCTCGATCCTGTTCCAGTCCGAGACGCTGTTCGAGCACCTCTCGGCGGAAAAGAACGTGGCGCTGGGATTGCCTGAGGGAATGCCACGCGGAGAAGTGAAGGAGCGTATCGCTGCCGCGCTTGCCGAAGTGGGGCTTCCCGATATCGGGCTACAGCGCGCCGCCACGCTTTCCGGCGGCCAGAAGCAGCGAGTAGCGCTGGCCCGCACCTTGCTCCGAGCGCGGCCGGTGCTGCTGCTCGACGAGCCGTTTTCCGCCCTCGACGATGATACGAGGGTCATCGTGCGCGATCTGGTGCGAGCGCTGACCGAGCGGCATCGATGGATCACGATCCTCGTCAGCCACCACGCTGACGACGTCGCGGCGCTGGCGGCGCGGCGTTATCGGATCGAGGATGGATGGCTGGTGGGGTGAGGATTGAAGTGGGCTAACCCCTCACCCGGGTCGGTGGCCGGACCTCTCCCCGTCGGGGAGAGGTCGGCCGAGCGCAGCGGGGGCCTTGTGAGGGGGCGACCAAAAACAAAACCCCGCGCGATGTCGCACGGGGTTCGCGATGCATCGACAGAAGAAGTCGTCTCAGGCGCTTTCGGAATAGACTTCGTTCTCATCGGGCTCGCGCAGCACATAGCCGCGGCCCCAGACGGTCTCGATGTAGTTCTTGCCGCCGGTGGCGACCGAAAGCTTCTTGCGGAGCTTGCAGATGAAGACGTCGATGATCTTCAGCTCTGGCTCGTCCATGCCGCCATAGAGGTGGTTGAGGAACATTTCCTTGGTGAGCGTGGTGCCCTTGCGGAGCGAGAGCAGCTCCAGCATCTGGTATTCCTTGCCGGTCAAGTGCACGCGCTGGCCGGTGACTTCCACGGTTTTGGTGTCGAGATTGACCGTGAGATCGGCCGTCTGGATGACCGACTGGGCATGGCCCTTGGAGCGGCGGACGATGGCGTGGATGCGGGCGACCAGCTCGTCCTTATGGAAGGGCTTGGTCATGTAGTCGTCGGCGCCAAAGCCGAGGCCGCGGACCTTGTCCTCGATGCCGGCGAGGCCGGAGAGGATCAGGATCGGCGTCTGCACCTTGGCCACGCGCAGCGTGCGCAGCACCTCATAGCCCGACATGTCGGGCAGGTTCAGGTCGAGCAGGATAATGTCGTAATCATAGAGCTTCCCGAGATCGACCCCCTCTTCGCCGAGGTCGGTCGTATACACGTTGAAGCTTTCAGATTTGAGCATCAGCTCGATGCTCTGCGCGGTCGCGCTGTCATCCTCGATCAGGAGTACCCGCATGCCAATCCCCTTAACCCACGTCCCTTGCTGGAACAAAGCCCGGCACTTTTGCCGGCACTCTTTACCGATCCTTACTGGATATGACTCAAACCTAAGCCCAATTAGTTAACAAAGTTTAATTCCGATCCGCAATACGCAATTGGATGGCTGTACAATTAAAGTTAAGCCTTTGAAATGAAATACATTTTTGGCTGAAATTTTCTTAAGATTTTAGATTAAGAAGGGTCCTTAACGGACTCTGCCGATTCAGCGATTGCGGGGTCTGGAAGGGTGAATTGCGGCAGCGCCAAGGGGCGCGCAAAAAGCCGCTCACAGGCACGATAAGCCTTTTTCCTTAACGCTGGGTTACCCTTAACATGGCCTCGCGATTCGAGCCGGGAACGAAGCCGTGAAAGCCCTCAGCGCTGCCATTGAAATGATCGACGAGGTCGAGGTCTTCGGCCGGGTGAAGACCGTGCAGGGGCTCCTGATCGAGGTCGTGGGGCCGGTACGCGAATTGCGCGTGGGCGGCCGGGTGATGATCGAGGCGACCGGCGGGGAGCGGCTTGCCGCCGAAATCATCGGTTTTAGGGACGGCCACGCGCTCTGCCTGCCGTTCGGGCCGGTTTCAGGGGTGAGGCTGGGCTGCAAGGCGGTGTTCCAGCGGCATGACGGTACGGTCTATCCGGCCAATGACTGGCTCGGGCGGGTGATCAACGCCGATGGTGAGCCGATCGACGGCAAGGGGCCGCTGGCACGTGGCGCGGTGCCTTATCCGCTCAAGGCCTCTCCTCTCGCCGCGCACGACCGCGCGCGCGTAGGCGCGCCGCTCGATATGGGCGTGCGGGTAATGAACACCTTCACCACCATGTGCGACGGCCAGCGCATGGGCATCTTCGCCGGCTCGGGCGTGGGCAAGTCGGTGCTGATGTCGATGCTCGCGCGCAATGCCCAGGTCGACGTGGCAGTGATCGGGCTGATCGGCGAGCGCGGCCGCGAGGTGCAGGAGTTCGTCACCGATTATCTGGGCGAGGCCGGTATCGAGCAGGCCGTGGTGGTGGTCGCGACCTCGGACGAGGCGGCGCTGATGCGGCGGCAGGCGGCCTATATGACGCTGGCACTCTGCGAGTTCTTCCGCGACCAGGGCAAGCGCGTGCTCTGCATGATGGATAGCCTCACCCGCTTCGCAATGGCGCAGCGCGAGATCGGGCTGGCGACAGGCGAGCCGCCGACGGCCAAGGGCTATCCGCCAACCGTTTTCACCGAATTGCCGCGGCTGTTGGAAAGGGCGGGGCCGGGCCTTGTGAATTCAGGCTCCGTTACCGGTCTATTTACCGTTTTAGTCGAAGGTGACGATCATAATGAACCTATTGCAGATGCTGTTCGCGGCATCCTCGATGGGCACATTGTAATGGAGCGCGGCATTGCCGAGCGGGGTCGCTACCCCGCGATCAACGTGCTGCGCTCGATTTCACGCACCATGCCGGGGTGCGTGCCGGCCAAGGTCAGGCCGGTATTGCAGCAGGCGCGCGAACTGCTGTCGGTGTTCGCCGACATGGAGGAACTGATCCGGCTGGGGGCTTACCGGAAGGGATCGGATCCGAAAGTGGATCGTGCTATCGCGATCAACCCGGAGCTGGAGGCGTTTTTGGGCCAGCAGCGGGAAGAGCGGATGTCGATCGCCGACGGCTACAAGATGCTGGAGGCGATCGTCCAGAAGGCGGGCGCTCCCGCGGCGGAGAAGGGGAAATAGACCCCCGCACCGTCAGGCTGACTTGATGGGGTAAGGAGTACAAGTCAATGAAGTCGCGCAGCGAGAGCCTCATCCGGCTCAAAAAGTTCCAGGTCGACGAAAAACGTCGCCAGGTTGCGCAGATCGAAATGATGATTGCTGATTTCGAACGGATGGCGGCTGAGCTCGACCAGCAGATCGAAATCGAGCAGGCGAAAACCGGCATCTCCGACGTTGCCCATTTCGCCTATTCGACCTTCGCCAAGGCGGCGATGGCCCGCCGCGACAACCTCATGGCGTCCTCGAACGACATGAAAGACAAGCTCGAGAGCGCCCAGGATGCCCTGGCCGAGGCCATCGAGGATTTGAAGAAGATCGAATTGCTCGACCAGCGCGAGCACGGCCGCGAGCTGGAGGCCGAGGCCAAGGCCGAACAGGCCGAATATGACGAGATGGGCCGCCTCCGCCACATGCGGTCGTGAGGGGGCTGGTCTCCTCCTTCAAACAGAGATTCCCGCCTTCGCGGGAATGAGGGGTTTTCGGGAAAATTCGTGCCCCAGCGACGTCGTCATTCCCGCGCAGGCGGGAATCTCTGTTGATTCGGGTTCACCGGGACTGACGTCCTTGAGGCGTGGGAAGGCAGCTCTCCCTGTGGGCCGCACACCACACATGCCCAACAGAAGCCCTCACCGCATGGTAAGCCTGTCGGACCGCCGGCGCGTCATCGCGCCTTTGCCGTCCGCTCCATCAGTTCGATGCGATTGCCGAAGGGGTCGCTGATATAGACGCGGGAATAGCCCTCCAGCGGCTCGTCTTCCCGAATTCCAACGCCATGGGCAAGGATCTGCTCGATCGTTGCATCCAGGTCGTCTACGAGAAAACCTGGATGCGCCTTGCGTGCCGGAACGAAGTCCTTGTCGATTCCCAGATGCACCTTCACGGTTCCCCGTCCGAACCAGACGCCGCCGCGCACCGCGAGGTTTTGGGGCTTGGGGATTTCCTCAAGGCCGAGTACCCCCGCATAAAATAACCGTGCCTCACCTTCGCCGCCTTCGGGCATGGCAAGCTGGATATGATCAAGCGCAATGATGGCCATGGCCCCAAGCTTAGCTGCCGAATCCTTTCGGCGGTAGCGGGAGGGCGGCAGTTTAGGCCTTCCTTTTAAGCCTCCCTTCATCCCGAAACCGTAGTCTGTGGCGAACATGCAGATGCAGCCCGTTTCGACACGGTTTCGGCAGATCAACCGCGGCCTGGCTGGCGCGGTGCTGGCGCTGCTCGCGCTGGCGATGCTTGCCTTGCTGGCCGCTTCCTTCGGCGGTACCGACCCGACCCCGGCGGCCACAGTCGATAGCGGCGACCTTGCCCTTTATACCCGCATCGTCGATCGGCTGCGGGAAGGCCAAGACTATTATACGGCCGCTCATATCGAGCTGAGGGCAGGGCACTATCCCACGCTCTCGGTGTTCAACTGGCGCACGCCGTTGCTGCTCTCGCTCGTGAGCCTTGCCCCCTTTACCGCCTGGGCGCAGACGGTGCTGACCGCGTTGGCCGCCGCGGCGGCGGCCCTGGGCCTGGTCCTCGTCTACCGACAGGGGAACTGGATATTGGCCGGCGCGGCAATCCCGCTGCTGATCGTGTCGCTGGCGACGGCCGTGGTGCCCGGCACGGTTTATTTCGGCGAGATCGTCGCGGGCATCCTGATCCTTGGCTCGTGCTGCTGCTATGGCGCGAAACTATGGCTGCCGGGCGTGCTCCTCGCGCTGCTGGCGCTGTTCATCCGCGAGCTGGCCGCCCCCTATGTCATGATCTGCCTGGCTTTGGCGCTGCTGCAGGGGCGACGAATCGAGGCTAGCCTGACGCTTCTCGGGCTCCTCGCCTATTCCGTTTATTACCTGCTGCACGCCCATGCCGTCGGCGCGCTGCTCGGGCCGAGCGATTTCAGCGATCCGGGCGGCGGCTGGATCGCGCTTGGCGGCCTTGATTTCGTGGTCAAGACGGCGGCGTTCGACGGCATGCTGATCTTGGTGCCGCTCTGGGTCAGCGCGCTGGTGCTGCCGATCGCCGTCCTGGGGCTCTGCGCCTTTCCGGCGGGCCTCCGGATGGCGCTGGTGGTTCTTATCTACGCTGTGCTCTTCACCATCGCCGGCAAGCCCTTCGATGTCTATTGGGGCGGCATGTACACCCCGTTGCTGGCATTCGGTCTCGTCTGGGCGCCGTTGGCGATCCGCGACCTTGTCCTGGCCGCGCGCCCGATCCGGTTCCGGCTGCTGCCGTCAGACGGCGCCGACAGTCTTTAGCCTCACCCGCGGGTGCACCTCGGTCTGGCTCATCACCACCGTCTGCGGACGGAAGCGCTCGACGATGGCGCGCACATGTGGCCGCACCGAGGGCGAGGTGATGAGCACCGGCAGTTCGCCCTGCTGGGCGGCCTGCTCAAAACCCTTTTGCACCCCGACGATGAATTGCTGCAGCCGCGACGGCGCCATCGCCAGATGCCTGTTGTCGCCGTCCCCGACCATCGCCTCGGCGAAGTCGCGCTCCCATTGCGGGGAGAGCGTTAGCAGCGGCAGGTTGCCATCGGGGCCGAGATTGGCGGCGCAGATCTGGCGGGCAAGACGCGCCCGTACATGTTCGACGATGGCCTGGCTCGAACGGCCGGCGGCGGCAACTTCGGCAATACCTTCGAGCACCGTTGGCAGGTCGCGGATGGAGATACGCTCGGCCAGCAGCATCTGCAGCACGCGCTGGATGCCGGAGATCGAGATGTGGCTCGGAACGATGTCCTCGATCAGCTTCTGCTGATCCTTGCTCAGGCCGGCGAGCAGGGTCTGCACGTTCACATAGCTGAGGAGTTCGGCAACGTTTGCCTTCAGCACCTCGGTCAGATGGGTCGAAATCACCGTCGAGGGGTCGATGATCGAGTAGCCCTTGAGCTCGGCCTCGTCGCGCATTCCCGGATCGATCCAGGTTGCCGGCAGGCCGAAGGTCGGCTCGGTGGTGTGATAGCCGGGGAGCGAGATCGGCTTGCCCGAGGGATCCATGATCATCAGTTCGGCGGCGCGCACATGGCCCTTGCCGGATTCCACTTCCTTGATCCGGATCCGGTACTCGTTGGGCTCGAGCTGCATGTTGTCCAGGATGCGAACCGGCGGCATGACGAAGCCGAGATCGCTCGCCAATTGCCGGCGCAACGCCTTGATCTGTTCCGTCAGCCGGTCGTTGCCGCCGTCGTCCTCCTTGACGAGGCTGAGCAGGCCGTAGCCGAGCTCGAGCTTCAGCTCGTCGATCTTGAGGCTTTCCTTGATCGGGCCGTCTTCATTGCTCGCGAGCGGCGTTCCCTCGGCTGGCTTGGCGGCGTTGGTGACGGCCTCGATTGCCGCCCTCGCCGTTGCAGCAACCTTGGTCTTGTTTGAGCGGAAGGCGAGGTAGCCGGCGCCGCCGGCGACAGCGAGGAACGGGATAAAGGGCATGCCGGGCAGCAGCGCCATCAGTGTCATGACGGCAGCCGACATGCCAAGTGCCTTGGGATAGCCGGTGAACTGGGCCACCAGCGCCTTGTCGGCGCTGCCGGCCACGCCCGCCTTGGAGACCAGCAGGCCCGCGGCGGTCGAAACGATCAGCGAGGGGATCTGGCTGACGAGGCCGTCACCGACGGTCAGCAGCGTATAATTGTTGCCGGCCTGCTGGAAGCTGAGGCCTTCCTGCAGCACGCCGATGATCATGCCGGCGATGATGTTGATGAAGGTGATCAGGAGGCCGGCGATGGCGTCGCCGCGCACGAACTTGCTGGCGCCGTCCATGTTGCCGAAGAAGGCGCTTTCGGCCTCGAGATTGGCGCGGCGCTTCTTGGCCTCCGCCTCTTTGATGAGGCCGGAGGAAAGGTCGGCGTCGATCGCCATCTGCTTGCCGGGCATGGCATCGAGGCTGAAGCGCGCCGCGACTTCCGCGATACGGCCCGAACCCTTGGTGATGACGACGAAGTTGACGATCACCAGGATCGCGAACACCACGACGCCGATGACGAAATTGCCGCGCATGATGAACTGGCCGAAGGCCTGGATCACATGCCCGGCGGCGTCGGTGCCGGTGTGGCCGTTGGAGAGGATGAGGCGGGTCGAGGCTAGGTTCAGCGCCAGCCGCATCATCGCGGCGATCAGCAGCACCGTCGGGAAGGAGGAGAATTCGAGCGGTGTCTGGATGAACAGCGCCGTCATCAGGATCAAGACCGAAAAGACGATAGAGATCGCCAGCAGAAGGTCGAGCAGCATCGCCGGCATCGGCAGGATGAGCACGACGATGATCGCCATGACGCCGATCGCCAGCGCGATGTCGGTCGAGCGCAGGAGATCCGAGACCTCCCTGAGGGTCGGGAGCTTGAGGCCGGAAAGCGGGTTGCCGCCGCTATTGGAGAGATCAGCCATGCGTCACCCGCTATTGGAGCTCACAACCTTCCCAACCTCCCCCGAGGGGGGAAGCTATCGAGGCATTTCGGGAAGCGTCTTGCCGGCCCGGCTGGCCGGCACCTTCCCCCGGCGGGGGAAGGAAAGAATCGCAGAAAGAACGATTTAAATTATCACGCTGCGTTCGAGCGCTGTTCGCCGGGCGCGGGGATATCCACGCCTTCGTCGGCATATTGGTTGAGTTTGTTGCGCAGGGTGCGGATGGAGATGCCAAGGATATTGGCCGCATGGGTGCGGTTGCCGAAAACGTGGCCGAGGGTATCGAGGATCAGGTCGCGTTCGACATCGGCGACCGTGCGGCCGACGAGGCCGCGCGCGGCGGCGCCCTCGACGGCCGGCTGGCTCGCCGCCGAATGCTCGCGGACGAGTGTGCTGAGGCCGGTGCCGTCGGGCATGGCGATCGCGCCCGGCCCGATCACTTCGCCCGAAGCGAGCAGCACGGCCCGGTGCAGGGTGTTCTCCAGCTCGCGGACATTGCCCGGCCAGGGCGCCTTCAACAGCTCGGCGCGCGCCTCTGCCGATAGCGACCGCCGCGGCAGGCCATTGGCCTTCACGTATTTTTCGACGAAGTGCTCGGCCAGGGCGGCGATGTCGGCCGGGCGATCCCGCAGGGCCGGCAGCTTCAGGTTGACGACGTTGAGGCGGAACCACAGGTCTTCGCGGAACCGGCCCTCGCGGACCGCATCGGCGAGGTTGCGGTTTGAGGTCGCCAGAATCCGGATGTCAACCGGCACCGGCTTGCTGCCGCCCACGCGATCGATCATCCGTTCCTGGATGGCCCTGAGCAGCTTGGCCTGCAGGCGAAAATCCATCTCGGAAATTTCGTCGAGCAGCAGGGTGCCGCCATTGGCCTCCTCGAATTTGCCGATGCGGCGCGCCACGGCGCCGGTGAAGGCGCCCTTCTCGTGGCCGAAGAGTTCGCTTTCGAGCAACTGTTCAGGAATGGCGGCGCAGTTGATGGAGATGAACGGGCGCTGGGCGCGGCGGCTGCGGGCGTGGAGGTATTTAGCCATCACCTCCTTGCCGGTGCCGCTCTCGCCGGTGATCAAGACGCTCGCGTCGGAGCCGGCGATCTGGTCCGCGAACTGCACCACCCGCGCCATGGCGGGATCGCGGTAGAGCAAGTCACTCGATTCCCGGGCGACGGCCGCCACGACGGCCGCGATCAGGTCGGCGTCGGGGGGCAGGGGGATATATTCCTTGGCGCCGGCGCGGATGGCGTTGACCGCGGCGGCGGCATTGCTCTCGGTCCCGCAGGCGACGACCGGAATATGGAACCGCTCGGCGTCAAGGGCTCCGATGAGTCCGGCAATATCTGCCATCACGTCGACGAGCAGCAGGTCGGCACCCCGACCGCTCCTGAGCGTTGCCATGGCGATTTCGACAGTTGCGGCGTGAGCGACCTTGGCGCCGCCATCCATGGCGAGCTTGGTCGCCTGGGTGAGCTGGCCGTCCAGGGCTCCGATGATCAGAAGACGCATGTGTCCACTCCTCTCATGTTGCCTTGATGATTTCGGTCATGGTGACGCCGAGGCGGTTCTCGACGAGCACGATCTCCCCGCGTGCCACCAAACGTTCGTTGACGTAGATCTCGACGGCCTCCCCGACCTGCCGGTCGAGCTCGATGACGGTGCCGATGTCCATCTTGAGGAGGCCGGCGACCGGCATCTTGGTGCGGCCCAGCACGACGGAGATGCGTACGGGAACGTCGAAGACCGCTTCGAGATCGGCAGCGGTGCGCTCACCGGCCGGCACGGCCTGGTTGGCGCTGCTGGCATGCATTTCCTCGAAGGTCACGCCGGTTCCTGCGCCGGATTGCGGTTCGTCGGCCATCAGGTGATCTCCTCTTCTTGTTGCTTGTTGTTTGTGGCGAGGTAGGCGGCGATGCGGGCATCGATCGCCGCGGAAATTGCGGCCTCATCGCGGACGAGGCCTCCGTCGGCCCATTCGATACGGCCATCGCCGAGGGTGATGTCGGGATCGCCCATGACGATCAGCCGGCCGGTAAACCCGCTGGTGGCGATCCGCGCGCTCGCGATGTCGCGCATCGCATCGGCGAGGTCCGGATGGCAGCGAATGACCAGATGGGGCACGCCGTCGAGCGAAGACAGGCAATCGATCAACAGGGCCTCGAGTTCGGCAGCGGGCTGCTTTGCAAGAAGCGCCGCCGCGAGCTTGCGGCCGACCGTCGAGGCAAGCTCAATCGCTTCCCGGCGCCTCGCGCTGCCATACTGGTCCACCTGGGCGAGCAGGGCGGCAGCGCGTCCTCCCAGCGCATCGGCGGCCTGGGCGAGGGACCTGGCCGAGGTGGCCGCGGCCGAATGCTCGCCGGCCGCGACGCCATCGGCATAGCCGGCATTGCGAGCCTGCTGCTGCAGTTCGGCGCGGGCGGCCTCGCTCATCAGCAGGCCCGACGGCGGCTGGTCGCGGAGATCGAGGTCGAAGGTGAATTTGGCGGGCGCTGCCGGCATGGGTCAGGCCACCATTTCTTCGTTGCTGCGGTTCTTGTTGATGAGGATCTCGCCGCGGGCGGCCATGTCCTTGGCCATGTTGACCATCTTGCTCTGGGACTCATCGACGTCCTTCAGCCGCACGGGGCCAAGCGATTCCATGTCGTCCTTGAGCAGCTTGGCGGAGCGCGCCGACATATTGGCGAAGAAGGCTTCCTTGGCCTCGGCGTTGGCGCCCTTGAGGGCGAGCGCCAGCTCCTTCTTGTCCATCTTCTGCAGCAGCGTCTGGATGGCGGCGGCATCGAGCCGGCTAAGGTCCTCGAAGGTGAACATCAGCGCCTTGATCCGCTCGGCGTCGTCGCGAGCCTTGTCCTCGAGCGAATTGATGAACCGCGCTTCGGTCTGGCGGTCGAAAGCGTTGAAGATCTCGGCCATCTGCTCGTGGCTGTCGCGACGCTTGGTCGTAGTCAGCGTCGACATGAATTCGGTACGCAGGGTGTTCTCGATCTTCTCGAGGATATCCTTCTGCACCGGATCGAGCCCGAGCATGCGCTGGATGACATCGAGCGCGAGGCCCTCGGGTAGCGCGGCCAGCACCTTGCTGGCGTGCTCTGTCTGCAGCTTGGAGAGGATAACGGCGACGGTCTGCGGATACTCGTTCTTGAGATAGGTCGCGAGCACGTCTTCCTGCACGTTGGAAAGCTTTTCCCACATGTTGCGGCCGGCCGGACCACGGATCTCCTCCATGATCGAATCGACCCGGTCCTGCGGCAGGAACGAGAGCAGCAGCCGCTCCGTGGTCTCGGACGTGCCGGCGATGGTGCCGTTGGTCGAGATGCCGAGCACGAATTCGGCGAGGAGACTGTCGAGCATGTCCTTGGTGATGGGGCCGAGGCCCGCCATGGCCCGGGACAGGATCTTGATCTCGACGTCGTCGAGCTCGTTCCAGATCGGCTTGCCGTAATCCGGGCCGAGGGCCAGCAGCAGCACGGCGGCTTTTTCGCTGCCGCTGAGAACGCGCTGGTTGGACGTATCGCCGAAGACGAGTTGCCTGCCGGGCGCCGTCGCCGGAGCAACGACCTGGGTACCGGCAACGGTGGCGGGAACCTGGGTGGTAAGTGGGGGAGTGGGGGGCATGGGCATCACGCTGCGTTATTGAGCCAGTCGCGGACGATCAGCGCGGCCTGCTTGGGGTTTTCTTCGACGAGCGTGCCGACCGTCTTGAGCGTCTGCAGCTGGGCCTCGCCCATTAATCTGGCGTCGTCCACCAGCGTCGGGCCGTTCGCGTGATCGACCACTTCGCCGGCGATTTGCGGCACGGGCGCCAGTTCGGCGCTGGACGGCAGGGCGAGCGGCTTTTCCGGCATCAGCACCCGCTTGAGCAGCGGACGCATGACGAAGAACACCAGGGCCAAGGCGATCAACAGGGTCACCAGCATCTGCGCCCCATTGATCAGGTCGTCGCGGGTGAAGTCGAAGAGGCCCGGGCCGGACGCACCTGCATCCGCCGCGGTCGGTCCCTGCGCAAACTGCAGGTTGACGACCTGGATGGAGTCGCCGCGGGCCTGATCGAAGCCGACCGCCGATTGCACCAGGGATTTGATCTGGTCGAGCTGGGCCTGCGGGCGCGGCTGGTAAGTCTGACTGCCCCTGCCATTGGCGACGTAGTTGCCGTCAACGAGAACCGCGACGGAGAGCCGCTTGAGGCCGCCCGGGCCGGCGATCGAGGTCTGCGTGGTCTTGGAGATCTCGTAATTGGTGGTTTCGTCGTCGGTGGCGCCGTTTTGGCTGGCCTGGCCATTGGCGCTCTGCGCCGCGCCGGGGAGCGAATTGGACACCGTGACCGCGCCGTTCGAGCCGGGACCACTGGAGGAGTTGTTGACCTGCCGGGTCTGGGTAGAGCGGACAACCTGCCCGTTGGGGTCGAAAGTTTCCGAAGTCGTGGTCGAGCGATCGAGATTGAGCTCGGCGCTGACCTGCACCCGCGCCCGTCCCGGCCCGACGATGTTGTTGAGCAGGTCCTCGATGCGCTGGGTCAGTCGGCTCTCGATGCCCGAAGTCTGATCCTGCGCGTCACCACTCAAATCGGGGCTGCCGTCATCGCCGCCGCCCGAGGCCAGCAGCTGGCCGGAATCATCGACGATGGCGACACGGTTGGGGGTGAGACCCTCGACCGCTGCCGCAACCAGATGCTGGATGGCATGGATTTCGCCGGACGAGAGTTCGCCCCGAACCGTCAGCACGATCGAGGCGGTGGGATCTTTCTGGTCGCGGCTGAACAGCTCGCGCTGTGGCAGTACCAGGTGAACTCGTGCCGCCTTGATGCGGTTGAGTGACATGATCGTGCGGGCCAACTCGCCTTCGAGCGCCCGGACATTGTCGATGTTCTGGACAAAGCTGGTTTCGCCGAGGCTGCTCTGCTTGTCGAAGATTTCGTATCCGACCTGGCCCTTGGAGGGCAGGCCATCACCCGCCAGCGTCATCCGAACCGATGTCACCTGGTCGCGCGGCACTGAGATAGTGCTGCCGTCGCCGACCAATTCGAACGGGACGTTCATGGTCTGCAATTCTTTGGTGATCGCCGCCGAATCATCGAGCGACAGATCGGTGTAAAGCGGCGCCATCGATGGACTTGAAACTCGCATCACCAGGAAGGCGAAGAACCCGAGCATCAAGACGGCCACAACCGCCATCGCCGCGACCCGGGCTACGCCCAGGCGATTTAAAAACTGAGTAAGGTTAGTCACGCCGCCGAGCCCCAGACACGAAGCGGGTGCGAATTTTGCCCGCTATCGATGGGCAAGTTTTACCTATCGGATAGTAAACAAGTCCTTAACGCGGGCTCGCAAAATGCGATAAGGGGGGCAGAATGTGCCTAGGAGACAGGGCGTTGAAAATTTTGGGACGTGTCACCTCGATCAACGTGCGCAAGGTGATGTGGGCCGCGGACGAGCTCGGTCTGAGCTACGAGCGCGAGGATTGGGGACTGCCGATTCGGGATCCGGCGGTGCCGGAATTTTTGGCGCTCAATCCCAACGCCCTGGTGCCGGTGCTCATCGAGGACGGCTTCGTGTTGTGGGAATCCCATCCCATCATGCGCTACCTCGCCGAGCAGCATGACGGTGGACTGATCCCGCGTGACGCCCGTGCCCGCGCGCTGATGGAGCAGTGGCTCGGCTGGCAGGCGACGGAACTGACGACCAGTTGGGCCTACGCCTTCCGCGCCCTCGGGCGGCCCACCCCCGGCTATGACGATCCGGGCCGCATCGACGCCTCGATCGCCGCATGGTCGAAGAAGATGGCAATTCTCGAAGGGCAGCTCGCGGACGGCCGGCCTTATGTCAACGGAGCTGAGTTCTCGCTGGCCGATATCGCCCTCGGCGTTTCGGTGCATCGCTGGGTGAGGACGCCGTTCGACCGACCGGCGCCGCTGCCGGCCCTTGAAGCGTATTACGAG
>Ga0310811_10006293_pt1 | contig 15164 bp, 12 predicted proteins | sample YCmetagenome_FD_207642 | JGI IMG/M metagenome (GOLD analysis project Ga0310811, IMG submission 207642) | Soil microbial communities from experimental microcosm in Duke University, North Carolina, United States - YC | ecosystem: Engineered > Artificial ecosystem > Soil microcosm > Unclassified ...
AGTGATGCCCCGTTCGGGGACAACGGGGCATCACGTCATGCGACGGGGGTGTGGGGGGACGCGCAGCCGTCACATATTGTGGTCACGCTCGTCGTGGCGGACGTCACCGACGTAGAGAATCACCGGCACTTCACCGAGGTTCTTCCACCAGTGTGACGTGCCTTGGGTTTCGGCCCGGATGTCGCCGGCCTTGTGATGGATGGGCCCAGCGCAATTGCTTGCGAATTCAAGGATCTCGCCTTGCTGAACGAAAATCAGCGCCGGCCGGTCGTCATGGCTGTGCCACGGGACTATGCCACCCGGTTGGATGACGAGCTTGCGGAACCGCAGCTCGCGGCCGGCAATTTTCGCCTTCTCTTTGCCGAGATCGATCGAGCCGAGCGTGGTGTCGGTCACGCCGACGGCCTTGAAATCGACCGGCTGGCGCGCATTCGGCATGCGCTTATCTGCCGGGCACTCACCCGCCTGGGCGTGAAATGCGACGCCGGACGTGGCGACGAAGGCCGCGGCAGCGAGAGCGCGAAGCAAGCCTTTGCTGATTGAAGTGGACATCGTTATCTCCTCTCTGTTTCGCCGCGGCCTCGCTATGAGCCGCCGCAGTGATTGCAATGATGAAGCGCGGCGAAATTGAAAGGAAATGCCGGGTTGCTCTAATCGCGATAGCCGACCGCTATTCGGCGCATCGTTGCTTGAGAATTGGCTCCGCCGCGAAGCGCCGGAGCCGAATTGACCTAACGGCGTCAGGCCTTCACGCTCGAGGTAATCGAAGCGATCACCATCGATGCCATCTTGAACTGCTCGGTACGATTGACGATGCCGTGACGTGCGGCGATCCAGGCAAAGTCGGTGTAGACCGTCCATACCGCGCCGGCGCTGTCCTGGATCACCAGGAGCCTCACGGGCCAATCCAGACCTGCGTTCGGATTTGCCGTCATGAACTGGGTGCCAAGCGGCGGGTTGCCGAACACCAGCAGCGTGGATGGATTGAGCTTGATGCCGGCCCCCGCAGCAAGCTCGGTTTGATCGATTTCGTTGAAAAACCGGATGCCTTTCGCAGCGATATCCTTCTTGAGCCGCGCGATTGTCTCCTGGAAGCCGTAGCTGCTTTTGACACGCACGATACCGTCGTTCGATTTCGGCATGGCCTCGGGTGAAATGACGACTGCTGCGGCGGTCAAGCCGGACAGGCGCAGGAATTTTGCTCTGGTCAACATGGATCATCCCTCAGAATTTGACTCGCGCGTGATTGCGCCAGCCTTCCTTCCACCATGCAGCGGGACGACCGGTGACTGAATTACAATTACTCTCTCGATCCGATAGCGGGCATGCATCGCACTTCAGCTAACGAGTGAGCCGTCACTCGTGGTCGAGCGGCGGCCCATTCGCCAAAAAAGGCGTTCAGGCTTCGCGGTGGGTGAACGCAGGTGCCGGTAGCCGTCCGTGCCAGATCAGATGGTCGAGGGAAATCGACCCAGGCCCGCGCGCAACGATCAACGTAAGCAGTGACAGCCACAAAATATGCTCCGGCCATCCGCCCGGCACCACGAAGAGCTGAATAACCATCGTCATCCCGAACAATGCGAGCGCCGACAGCCGGGACGCCAGCCCGAGAAACAACAGGATTGGGAAAATGTGCTCGCTGATCGTGCTCAGATACGCAGCGACATCGGGTGGCAGCAGCGGCACCTTGTACTCCTCGCGGAAGAGATAGAAGGTTTCTTCGCGGATCGAGAACCCGTTCACCTTGGTCCGGCCCGAGCGCCAGAAGACGTCGGCAACGGCAATGCGCGATGCAAGCGCGATCACGCTGTAGGGGATGCGTTCGGCCAGGTCACGGCCTTTTTCGAGATAATCGCGCGCGCTCATTGAAAGTCTCCTGTCGGGGGCTGCTATCCCGGCAGGAAAGCCCGACAGCCGCGGTTTTTGAAATACCGATTGGCGATGTGCGCCATAGCCGGGGTCTATTCCCGCTCCAAAGCCGCTCGCTATCGTAACTTTAGCAAACCGGCATTTCCCGCCGATCCCCGCGCCATGCACATTCGCGGCAACAACGGCGTGTTGCCTTGCAACGGAAGGGATCGGGCCATGAACATTCAAGTACCTCTTCGCATCGAGCACAGCTCGCGCCCATTGGAGGGCCGGGTCTCGCTCGTGACCGGGTCGACCAGCGGCATAGGGCTTGGAATCGCCCGCGCGCTCGCGGCGGCGGGCTCCGCGATCGTGCTCAACGGCTTCGGCAAGCCCGAGGACATCGCCGAGACTCAGGCCAAGATCATTTCCGAGTTCGGCGTGCGGGCCAGCTTCTCGCCGGCGGACATGTCGAAGGCCGCGCCGATCGCCGGCATGATTGCAGCGGCGCTGGACACCTTCGGCCGCATCGACGTCCTGGTGAACAATGCAGGCATCCAGCATGTCGCACCTCTGGAGCAGTTTCCGTCCGAGAAGTGGGACGCAATACTCGCGATCAACCTGTCGTCGGCGTTCCACACCACGCGGGCCGTCCTGCCCTCGATGCGCGGCAACAAGTTTGGCCGCATCATCAACATCGCGTCGGCCCACGGACTCGTCGCATCGCCATTCAAGTCCGCTTATGTAGCGGCAAAGCACGGCATCGTCGGCCTCACCAAGGTCATCGCGTTGGAAACCGCCGAATCCAACATCACCTGCAACGCCATCTGCCCGGGCTATGTCTACACGCCGCTGGTCGAGGCGCAGATCGATGGACAGGCAAAATCGTACGGCATCCCGCGAGAAAAGGTCATTCGCGACGTGCTGCTTGCCCAGCAACCCAACAAGCGCTTCGCCACGGTTGAAGAGCTCGGCGCTCTTTCGGTCTTTCTTGCGAGCGATGCAGCTGCGTCAATCACCGGAACGGCTTTGCCGGTCGACGGTGGCTGGACCGCGCATTGAGACAGAGAAGCCTCTTTGCTCGAAACGTTACTTTGGGAGGGAAACGTGGACAAGAATTCATCGACGCGTGTGGCGCGGCTTGCTGAAACGCAACCACAGAAAGATCGACAGACCGTTCTGGTTCTGCAGGGCGGTGGCGCGCTCGGCGCCTACCAGGCCGGCGTCTATCACGCACTGCACGAACACGGGGTTGACCCCGACTGGATCGTCGGCACGTCGATCGGTGCGATCAATGCAAGTCTGATCGCCGGAAACACGCGCGAGAACCGGCTCGAAGGGCTGAAGGAATTCTGGACAAGGATGGCGTATCGGCCTCCGTTCAACGCGCCCGCATGGACCGGACTGCCCGATGTCCTCTCTTACTGGAAGACAATTCTCCGTGGCATTCCTGATTTCTTTGAGCCCAATCCCGGGGCATTTCTCGGGACGCATGTTCCGCTTGGACGTGATGCAGCCGGTTTCTACTCCACCGCGCCGCTCGAAAAGACGCTGCTGGAACTCGTTGATTTCGATCTGGTGAACAAGTGCACCCCGCGACTCACGGTCGGTGCGGCGCACGTTCGCACGAGCGAGATGAAATATTTCGACAGCCGCGACGGCGAGATTGGCGTCAAGCACATCATGGCATCGGGTGCGTTGCCGCCCGCATTTCCCGCGGTGCGGATCGACGGCGAACTCTATTGGGATGGCGGCATCCTTTCGAACACGCCGACCGAAGTGATCTTCGACGACAACCCGCGCAGGAATTCGCTGATTTTCGCGGTTCACCTCTGGAACCCGATGGGCGATGAGCCCGGCACGATCTGGGAGGTTCTCAACCGGCACAAGGACATCCAGTACTCGAGCCGGGTTGCAAGTCACATTGCCCGCCAGCGCCAAATGCACAAGATGCGGCACATCATTCGCGATCTCGCCAAGATGCTGCCGGACGAGGTTCGCCGGACGGAAGAAGCACGGGTCCTTGCTGCATTTGGCTGTCACACGACGATGCACGTCGTGCGCTTGCTGGCCCCGCAACTCGAGAATGAAAATCATACCAAGGACGTCGACTTCAGCCCGACCAGCATCAGCATGCGTTGGGAAGCCGGCTACACAAACACCATGCGGGCGCTCGAACAGGCACCCTGGGAACGCGAATTCGACCCGCTCGAAGGCGTGATCCTTCACGAGCCGAGGCCGGAAATGATGGAGGCCGCGGAATAACCGACGGGCCGGTACTAGACCGAAAACAAACGAGCGGTGACATGCAACGCTACGACGCAATCATCATTGGAACCGGTCAGGCAGGGCCGGCGCTCGCGCATCGGCTTGCCGGCGCCGGGAAGACGGTCGCGGTTGTCGAGCGCAAGTATTTTGGCGGAACCTGCGTCAATACCGGCTGCATTCCGACAAAAACGCTGGTGGCGAGTGCCTATGCCGCACACATGGCGCGTCGGGCCTCCGACTTTGGTGTGAAAATCCCCTGCGACATCACCGTCGATATGAAGGCGGTGAAGGCGCGAAAGGATCACGTCTCAGGCCTCTCACGGACCGGGGTCGAGCAGTCGCTGAAAGGCCTCAAGGGCTGCACGGTCTACGAAGGCCACGCCCGATTTTCCGGCCCGCATTCGCTCAAGGTCGGAGATCAGGAGCTGGAGGCGCCGTGGATTTTCGTCAACGTCGGTGGACGAGCGCTGGCACCGCCCGTTCCCGGACTCGATAAGGTTGGCTACCTCACAAACAGCTCGATGATGGAGGTCGACTTTCTGCCGCCGCACCTGATCATCCTGGGTGGCAGCTATATCGGCCTGGAGTTTGCACAGATCTACAGGCGCTTCGGAAGCGAGGTATCCGTCATCGAACTCGCGCCGCGCCTGATCGCTCGCGAAGACGAGGACGTTTCGGCGGCGGTCGCCGACATCCTGCGTGGCGAAGGGATCAAGACCTACGTCAACAGCAGCGTTGCGGGCATAGCGCGCAGCGGGAATGACATTGCGGTTGAGGTTGTAGGCGAAGGAACGACCTCGCGAGTCACTGGATCGCATCTGCTCCTGGCGATCGGCCGGCGGCCCAACACCGACGATCTCGGGCTGGAAACTGCCGGCATCTCAGTGGACGAGCGGGGCTTCATCAAGGTCGACGACCAGCTGCGAACCGACGTGCCCGGGGTCTGGGCTTTAGGGGACTGCAACGGCCGGGGCGCCTTCACGCACACATCGTACAACGACTTCGAAATCGTCGCAGGCAACATTCTTGACGGTCAGCAGCGGCGGCTCTCAGACCGTATACCTGCTTACGCACTCTACACGGATCCGCCGCTCGGCCGGGTCGGCATGACCGAAGCGGAGGTTCGCCAGGCCGGCTACGCCGCGATGGTCGGCACTATCGAAATGAAAAGAGTCGGCCGCGCTTACGAAAAGGGTGAAACGCTCGGGTTCATGAAGATTCTGGTCGACAAGGCCAGCAAGCAAATTCTCGGTGCCTCTTTCCTAGGTCTTTCGGGAGATGAGATCGTCCATTCGATCCTCGACCTGATGTACGCAAACGCGCCTTACACCGTCTTGCAGAAAGCAGTTCACATCCATCCGACTGTGTCCGAGTACATTCCGGTCATGGTCGGCAATCTCAGGGACCTGCAATAGGAGCCCGCCGATGTCTCATATGTCACCCGCAGCGGACATGCTCCCCATGAGCACGCATGGCGACACCGCGCGCGTCGTGCGCCGGACCATCGTCATCGGCTTGATTGCCTTCCTGACCGTCGTCGATCTCTTCGCGACCCAGGCCATCCTGCCCTCCCTGGCACAGGCGTACCAGGTCATGCCTGCTGCAATGAGCTTCGCGGTGAATGCGAGCACGATGGGAATGGCGGTCGCAGGCCTCACCGTGGCTTTCTTCAGCCGGCGGATTGACCGGCGCATGGGCATTCTCATCAGCCTTTGTGTGCTCGCGATTCCCACCGCACTGCTTGCGGTCGCACCTGACATCACGACATTCATGGTGCTTCGGATCACGCAAGGCCTTTGCATGGCATCGGCATTCACCCTGACGCTGGCCTATCTGGGCGAGGAATGCAGCGCGATGGATGCAGGCGGCGCATTTGCCGCGTACATCACCGGCAATGTCGCAAGCAATCTGGTCGGTCGGCTGATCTCTGCCGGCGTCGCCGATCACTTCGGATTGGCGGCCAACTTCTATTTCTTTTCCGCGCTCAATCTTGCCGGAGCAATATTGGTCTATTTCACCGTCCGCACGACGATGCCCATCATCCCCGCGGGAGAAACGTCTTCCACCCCGCTTGAAATCTGGTCGAAGCACCTGCGCAATCCACCTCTGCTGGCGAGCTTCGGCATCGGATTTTGCATCCTGTTCGCCTTCATCGGCACCTTTACTTATGTGAATTTCGTTCTTGTGCGAGAACCAATTTCGCTCGGGCGGATGGAGCTTGGCCTTGTCTACTTCGTGTTTTTGCCGTCGATCGTGACCACACCGTTCGCCGGCGCGGCGGTCCGGCGATGCGGCACGCGGCCGACCTTTTGGACCGCCCTTGCATTGGCCGGCCTTGGGTTGCCGCTGCTGCTGCAGCCCAACCTAGTATCGGTTGTCATTGGATTGATGCTTGTGGGCGTCGGGACCTTTTTCGCGCAGGCGGCCGCCACTGGCTTTGTCGGTCGCGCGGCGACGGCCGATCGCGGGTCGGCGAGCGGTATCTATCTCGGCTGCTACTTTCTCGGCGGACTGATCGGCACGGCCGTACTCGGCCAGATCTTTGACCGGTTGGGATGGGTGTCTTGCGTTGCCGGGATCGCACTTGCCTTGGTCACTGCGGCGCTTCTGGCCGTTGGCCTGCGGCTTCAATCCGATACGATTCGCTAAAGCCAAGCTGCGTTACTTCGGCGCGCGCAACGACTTGAGATAAACCGCCATGGCCTCGCGATCGGCCGCGCCAAGCTGCCGCGTGTTGGCGACGACCTCGACCATCGCGCCGCCGACGCGATCGGAATCCGGCGTCATGCCGCTGTCGAGCACCTCGACGAAATCCTGGACCTTCCAGTCGTGCAGCTTGCCTTGCGTGAGGTCAGGCACGCCGCCCTGCCCGGTCGGGCTCTGACCACCGGTGAAGCGCCGGCTGGCGATAATCGCGCCGAGAAGATTGCGCGGCGAATGACATTCGGCGCAATGGCCTGGTGCGTTCACCAGATAGGCGCCTCTGTTCCACTGCGCGGATTGCGAGGCGTCGGGCTTGAACGGCGCATCGTCGAGAAACAGCAGCTTCCACAAGCCGACGGTGCGGCGGATGCTGAAGGGAAATTTCAGAGCGTGGTCGGGCGCGGCGCCGGAAACAGCCGGCAAGGTTTTGAGATAGGCGAAGAGATCGCGCAGGTCTTCGGTGCGCATTGCTTGATACGACGTGTAGGGAAAGGCCGGATACAGATGCTGCCCTGACGGCGACACGCCATGCCGCATGGCGGCGATGAACTGGGCCTCGCTCCAGCGGCCGATGCCGTCTCTGATATCCGATGAAATATTCGGAACATGGAAAGTGCCGAAGGCCGTCGGCAGCGCAAGGCCGCCGCCAAGGCGCGTCGTATCCTCCTGCTTCGGCACTGCGTGGCATGACGAACAGCCGCCGATGAGAAACATGGTACGGCCATTCGCCAGATCGGGATTGTAAGCCGTCAGCGCGATGTGCGGCGCCGCGGGCGCGCTCAGCACCCAACCAACGGCCAGCGCCAGCGCGCCGGCCGCAAGCAACACCAGTGCGACCAGGCTTTTCCTCATTGCATCGCCCGCGCCCCGCCGCAGTCATATACAAATCGACGTGCCGGCGCGACCCTGCCACGCCGGCACATTCGCATGATCGTTTCGCCGCTACTGCCGCGCCAGCCGATAATCCTTGTGGCAGGCGTCGCAGGCATTGCCGATGGCCGGAATGGCGGCACGCAGGCCGTCGACCGAGCTCTTGGCCTTGTCGCGATTCTCGGCAACGACCTTGCCGAAGGCCGCGGCCTTCTCGTCGAAATCGGCTTTCGACGTCCAGATCTTCGGCGCAGCGCGGGTCTTCTGACCGGTCTTCGAATTGTCTGGAAAAAGTGACGGCAGTTTCTGCGCGGTGTCGGTCCATTGCGCGAAGGCGGCCTCGACTTTGGCCGAATCGAATGCCGCCTGCCCTCGCATCATCCGCACGACGGTTTCGGCATTGCCCTGGTTTTCTTTCATCAATCCCATGCGGGTCGCGATCGGATCAGATTGTGCGATCACCGCGCCCACTCCGAACACGAGAAATGCGGCGGCGAGAGCCGCTCCGGCAGGTCGTCCCATTGGCTGATCTCTCTCTGATTTCTTTTGGCTGGCCCCATCCCCCCAGACAAACATTTGTCCCACAAGGATTATTCCGGCTCCCTTAAGCGGGGGTCGCAATCACGAAATCGTGAACAAGCGCTAGGCAGCCGTGGAGGTGCGTGCCGACCGGATCGCCTGCCAGATGCGCTGCGGCGTCGCCGGCATATCGATGTGGCGGATGCGGTGAGCGCGCCAGAGCGCATCGACGATCGCATTCATGACCGCCGGGCACGAGCCGATTGCGCCGGCTTCGCCCGCGCCTTTCACGCCGAGCGGATTGGTTTTGCATGGCACGTTGCGCGTCTCGAACACGAAGTCCGGCGCATCGCCCGCGCGCGGCATCGCGTAGTCCATGAAGCTCGCGCTGAGCAGCTGGCCGGAGGCGGGATCGTAAACGGTGCTCTCCATCAGCGCCTGCCCGATGCCCTGCACCGCGCCACCATGCACCTGTCCGGCGAGCAGCAGCGGATTGAGCGTCGCGCCGAAATCATCGACCACGATGTAATTGAGAATCGCTGTCGCGCCGGTGTCGGGATCGACCTCGACCTCGGCGATGTGCGTGCCATTCGGATAAGTCGGCGGCTCGACGCTGAATTCCTGCGCCGCGCGCAGCTTCTCGGGCGACGCGCTCGGATGCGCGGCGAGATCGGCAAACGAGATGACCCGATCGGTGCCGGCGACGCGCACGGCGCCATCGGCGATCTCGAGATCGCTCACGCTCGCTTCCAGCGCGTGGGACGCAATGTCCTTGAGCTGATCGCCAAGCGTCTTGGCGGCGCGGTCCACGGACACGCCGCCGACAGGAATTGAGCTCGAGCCGCCGGTGCCGGCGCCGCTCTTGATGCGGTCGGTATCGCCCTGCACCATTCGCACGCGCTCCGGCGGAAGGCCGAGCCGCTCCGCGATCAGCTGCGCGTAGGACGTCGCATGCCCCTGCCCGGTCGACTGCGAGCCGATCAGCAGCGTGACGCCGCCATCACGGTCGAGCGTGAGCGTCGCCGTCTCGGGTCCGTTATTGCCGCAGGCCTCGACATAGGTCGCGATGCCGATGCCGCGCAGGCGCCCGGCGCGCCGCGATTGCGCCGCGCGCTTGTTGAAGCCGTCCCAGTCGGCAAGCTCCTGCGCGCGCGCCAGCGTGCCGGCGAAATCGCCGGAGTCGTAGACCTTGCCGGTCGGCGTCTTGTAGGGCAGCGCCTTCGGCTTGATCAGGTTGCGGCGGCGCAGGACATCGGGTGCGATGTCGAGATCATGCGCGACCGCATCGACCGCGCGCTCGATCAGATAGGAGGCCTCCGGCCGCCCGGCGCCCCGATAGGCATCGACCGGCACCGTGTTGGTGTAGACCGAGCGCAAACGCACATGCGCGACCGGGATGTCGTAACACCCGGTCGCCATGCCGACGCCGAGCCAGGGAATATAGGGCGCATAGGCCGACAGATAGGCGCCCATATCGGCGACGATGTCGAGCTCGAGCGCGAGAAATTTGCCCTTGTCGTCGACGGCGAGCCGCGCAGTCGAAATATTGTCGCGCCCGTGGCTGTCGGCGAGAAAATGCTCGGAGCGCTCGCAGACCCATTTCACCGGCTTGCGCAGGCGCTCGGCGGCAACGGCGGCGAGCGCATATTCGCGATAAGGAAACAGCTTGGTGCCGAAGCCGCCGCCGACATCGGGCGTGACGACGCGCATCTTTTCCGGCGGCAGCTTCATGACGTCGCCGGCGATGATGTCGCGAATGATGTGGCTGCCTTGGCTGCCGAGCGTCAGCGTGTAGCGGTTGCCGTCGTACTCGGCGACCACGCCGCGGGTGTCGAGATAATTGGTGACCAGCCGCTGGTTGACGATGGTGAGCTCGACGACTTTCGTCGCCCTGGCAAAGGCATCTTTCGTCGCGGCCGCATCGCCGACGGCGACCTCGAAGGCGAGATTGCCGGGCCGATCTGCCCAGACCTGTGGCGCGCCTTTCTTCAGCGCCGCGATGGCACCGGTGACGTGGGGCAACGGCTGCCAGTCGATCTCGACCGCCTCCCATGCATCTTTGGCGGCGGCGAGCGTGTCGGCGACAATGAAGGCGACCGCATCGCCGACGTAGCGCGCGACCTCGCGCGCGAGGATCGGATGCGTCGGGATCTTGATCTCGACGTCGGGCAGCACGCCCGGGGTCGGCAAGGGCCCGAGATGGCCGATGTCGGCCGCGGTCAGCACCAGGCGGACGCCGGGCATGGCCCGCACGCGCCCGAGATCGCCGATACGGAAACGGGCATGGGCATGCGGCGAGCGCACCACGACAGCATGCAGGGTGGCGGCCGGCGCGACATCGGCGATGTAGCGCCCCGCGCCGCGCAGGAGAGTGTCGTCTTCCTTGCGGGTAAGCGGCTGGCCGAATCCGAATTTCATTGTCATTTGCGGCTGTCGGCTTTCGTAGGTCGTTTGGAGGGCTCTTGCTGCCCGCGACGGGCCGTCAAGTGTACCGCAATCCAGCGGGTGACCACATAGAAGACCGGCGTGAAGATCAGCCCGAACAAGGTGACTCCGATCATGCCTGAAAAAACCGCGGTACCGAGCGTCTGGCGCATCTCCGAGCCGGCGCCCACCGCCCAGACCAGCGGCGTCACACCGAGAATGAAGGCAAAGGATGTCATCAGGATCGGCCGCAGGCGCAGGTGAGCCGCCTCGACTGCGGCGTCGAAGCGGTTACGCCCGCCGTCCTCAAGTTGCTTGGCGAATTCGATGATCAGGATGGCGTTCTTGGCGGCAAGGCCGATGAGCACCACAAACCCGACCTGGGTGAGGATGTTGTTGTCCTGCCCGCGAAGCACCACGCCGACGATCGACGCGATCAGGCACATTGGCACGATCAGGATGACCGCGAGCGGCAGCGTCAGGCTCTCGAATTGCGCCGCCAGCACCAGGAACACGAACACCACCGCCAGCAGGAACACGAAGATCGCGGTGTTGCCGGCGCGGATCTGCTGGAAGGCGAGCGTGGTCCATTCATAAGTGAACCCCTGTGGCAGCGTCTGCGCCGCGAGCTGCTCCATGATCTTGATCGCCTCACCCTGGCTGTAGCCGGGCGCCGCCGCCCCGTCGAGCTCGGCGGCAGGGTAAAGATTGTAGCGCGGCACGCGATAGGGAGCGGTGATCGTGCGCACCGTCGTGAAGGCGCCGAGCGGCACCGTCTCACCGGTGCTGTTGCGCACGCGGATCTTCAGCACGTCTTCGGTAACGGCGCGGGCATCGCTCTTCGCCTGCGCGATCACGCGGTAGGTGCGGCCGAACAGGTTGAAGTCGTTCACGTAAGACGAGCCGAGATAGATCTGCAGCGCCGCAAAAACGTCGGGCACGTTGATGCCAAGCAGCTGCGCCTTGGTGCGGTCGATGTCGAGATAGAGCTGCGGCGTGGTGTTCTCGAACAGCGAATAGACCTGCACCAGGCCGGGCGTCTGCGCGGCGCGGCCCATCATGGCGTAGACCGCTCCCTGCAGCGCCTGCGAGCCGCGGCCGCCGCGGTCCTCGACCATCATGCGGAAGCCGCCGGCATTGCCGATGCCCGAAACGGGCGGCGGCGCGGCGACGAAGATCAGGCCATCGTGGATGGCGGACAGTTTCTGGAACAGCTGGCCCTGGATGGCGGCCGCCGACTGCATGGGATCGGCCGCGCGCTTCTCGAACGGGTCGAGCGTCACGAAGACGGCGCCGGCATTGGGCGCGTTGGTGAAGGTCGCGCCGGAGAAGCCGACGATGTTCACGGCGTGCGCGATGCCGGGAATCGAGAGCGCGATCTCGGTCGCCATGCGGTTGACCTCATCGGTGCGATCGAGCGAGGCCGCCGGCGGCAGCTGGGTGATGATAATCAGGTAGCCGCGGTCGAGCTGCGGGATGAAGCCGACCGGCGTCTTGCGGAATTCGTTGAGGCCGAAGGCGATCACGCCGGCATAGACGATGAGCATCAGGACCGCGATGCGCACCAGCTTCGCCGACAGGCGGCCGTAGCCGTGAGTGAGCTTGTCAAAATAACGGTTGAACAGGCTGAAAAAGCCGCGGATCGGCCTGCTCCACCAATGCCCGTCGGCGATCTGGTGCTTGGGCTTGAGCAGCAGCGCGCAGAGCGCCGGCGAGAGCGTCAGCGAGACGATCAGCGAGATGAAGGTGGCGCCGGCGATGGTGAGCGCGAATTGCCGGTAGAACTGGCCGGAGATGCCGGTGATGAACACGGTCGGCACGAACACCGCCGTGAGCACGAGCGCGATCGCGATCAGCGCGGCGCCGACCTCGTCCATGCTTTTGACGGCGGCGTCGTGCGGGGTGAGGCCGGCCTCGATATTGCGCTCGACGTTCTCGACGACGACGATCGCGTCGTCCACCACAATCCCGATCGCCAGTACCAACCCAAACAGGGACAAGTTGTTGAGCGTGAAGCCGAACAACGCCATGAAGAAGAATGTGCCGATCAGCGACACCGGAATAGCGACGATCGGAATGATAGCGGCGCGCCAGGTCTGCAGGAACAGAATGACCACGAGAACAACCAGAACTATCGCCTCGCCGATCGTCGACTGCACCGCGTCGACCGACTGCTGAATGAATTCGGTTGGATTATAGACGATGTCGTATTTCAGCCCGGGCGGAAAACGCTTGGCCAGCTCGTCCATCGTGGCCTTGACGTTCTTCGCGGTCGAAAGCGCATTCGATCCCGGCCTCTGAAAGATACCGATCGCGATCGCGGGATCACGATCAAGATACGAATTCGTCGAGTAGTCCTGCGCAGCGAGCTCGACCCGCGAGATGTCTTTCATGCGCACGACCGCAGTCGCGGTCTGCTTGACGACGATATTGCCGAACTCCTCGGTGCTGGTGAGGCGCCCGAGAGTCTGTACCGAGATCTGGAAGGCGCCAGATTTGTCCATCGGCGGCTGATTGAGAACGCCGGAGGCAACCTGCACGTTCTGCCCGGCAAGCGCGTTGACGACGTCGTTTGCGGTGAGGCCAAGCGACTGCAGGCGATCGGGGTCGAGCCAGGCGCGCATCGCATAATCGCGGCTACCGAACACGATGAGCGAGCCGACGCCATCGACGCGGGTTACGGCGTCGGTGATCTCGATGGTCGCGTAGTTCGAAATGAAGAGGGTGTCACGCGATTTGTCGGGCGAATAGAGATGCACGACCATCATCAGGTCGGGCGAGCTCTTGTTGACGGTGACGCCGATGTTGCGCACGTCGATAGGCAGGCGCGGCTGCGCGATCGAGACGCGGTTCTGCACCTGCACCTGCGCAATATCGAGATTGGTACCGAGCTCGAAGGTGACCGAAATCGTGAAGCGGCCGTCGCCGGTCGAGTTCGACGACAGGTAGATCATGTTCTCAACGCCGTTGATCTGCTGCTCGATCGGCGTGACAACCGTCGCGGCGACAACGTCGGCGCTCGCGCCCGGATACTGCCCCGACACGGTGATCGTCGGCGGCGCGATTTCCGGATATTGCGCGACCGGCAGCCGCCAAAACGCCACGCCCCCGAGGATCACGAAAATGATCGACACCACGGAGGCGAAAATCGGCCGGTCGATAAAGAAGTGAGATATGCGCATGCGTTCGCGCGGCCCGCTATTTTTTCGACTCTTGCGCGGGCCCTCCCGCCTGCGCCGGCGCAGCCGGCTTCGCTCCCTGATCTTCGGGGTGCACTTTGGTGCCGGGGCGGGCCTGCATCAGACCGTTGACAACGACGCGATCGTCGCCGCCGATGCCCTCCTTGATGACGCGCAGATTGTCGGAGGTGAGCTGGCCGAGCGTCACGTATTTGATGCGCGCGGTATCCTGATCATCGACCACGACAACGTACCGGCGCGCCTGCTCGGTGCCGATGGCAATGTCAGGGACGAGCAGGCCCTCATAAGGCGGCGAGCCGGGCACCCGCACACGCGCGAACATGCCCGGCGTGAACACGCCATTCGCGTTCGCGAACACCGCACGGCCGCGGATCGTTCCCGTCGAACGCTCGATGACGTTGTCGACAAAGTCCATGTGCCCTTCGTGATCGAAATCCCGCTCGTCGATGAGCTTGAGCGCCACCTGCACGCCCGCATTGCGACTGGCGACGTCCTGCCCGCCGGCTTTGGCCAGACGCTCGTAGCGCAAATAAGAAGCCTCATCGAACGTGAATTCGAAATAGATCGGGTCCGTCGACACGATTGTCGCAAGCAGCGTCGTATTGCCGCCCGCGCCGCCGGTGACAAGGTTACCCGGTGACACGCGGCGGTCGCCGATGCGCCCGTCGACCGGAGCGCGCAGCTCGGTGAATTCGAGATCGAGCTCGGCCTGCCGTACCGCCGCCTCGTTTGCCGTTACCGACGCCTTGGCATTGCGGAACGCCTGCGCACGCTGCTCGAACGTCTGGTCGGTGATGGTCTTGTCGCGCACCAGCGCCTGTCCGCGCGTATAGTCGGCTTCCGTGTAGGCCAGGTTCGACTGGGCTTGCACCAGATTGGCGCGCGCCTGGTCGAGCGTGTTCTGGAACGGCCGCTTGTCGATTGTGAAGAGAAGATCGCCTTGCTTGACGAGCTGCCCGTCCTTGAAATGCAGCTTGTCGAGATAACCCGATACGCGCGCGCGCACCTCCACCGAATTGATGGCGGTGAAGCGCCCGACATATTCGTCATAATCGAACACTGTGCGCTTGACCGGCTTTGCAACGGTCACGGCTGCCGGTGGCGGCGCACCACCCTGCTGCTGCCGCTCGCCGCAACTCGCGACGAAAGTCGCAATCGCCAGCGGCAACGCAAACCGTGCGACGTGACGCATCAAGAAAAATGATGAAACAACCCGTCGGGAGTTCATGAATTCCTGCAGCCAACAGCAATGATTGCGGGCAGTCCCAATACCGTCGCCAGTGACCTATGTCCACCTCGGCAATTCGGCAATAGCTTGAAAATAATGCTTTT
>Ga0310811_10006295_pt1 | contig 15161 bp, 14 predicted proteins | sample YCmetagenome_FD_207642 | JGI IMG/M metagenome (GOLD analysis project Ga0310811, IMG submission 207642) | Soil microbial communities from experimental microcosm in Duke University, North Carolina, United States - YC | ecosystem: Engineered > Artificial ecosystem > Soil microcosm > Unclassified ...
CCGTCGATGACGTCACGCTCGACATCAAGGCTGGTGAGTTCTTCTCGCTGCTGGGCCCGTCCGGTTGCGGCAAGACGACATCGCTGCGCATGATCGCGGGCTTCGAGATGCCCGACTCAGGCCGCGTCCATGTCGGCGGCGAGGATATCACCGACGTGCCCGTGCATCGGCGCGACATGGGCATGGTGTTCCAGTCCTATGCGCTTTTTCCCCACCGCACGGTGGCCGAGAACGTGGCGTTCGGGCTGCGCATGCGCGATGTCCCCAAGCCCGAGATCGCCAAGCGCGTCGCCGCTGCCCTGGCGCAAGTCGCGTTGACCGGCCTTGAGGAGCGGCGACCGGCCCAGCTTTCCGGCGGCCAGCAGCAGCGCGTGGCGTTGGCCCGAGCGCTGGTCATCGAGCCGCGCGTGCTCCTGTGCGACGAGCCGTTGGGCGCGCTCGACCGCAAGCTGCGCCAGCAGATGCAGTTCGAGTTGAAGGAGCTGCAGCAAAGGCTCGGCGTCACGCTGGTGTTCGTGACCCACGACCAGGAAGAGGCGCTGGCGATGAGCGATCGCATCGCGGTGATGAACCGGGGCCGGGTCGAGCAGGTGGGAGCACCGACCGAGATCTACGAGCGGCCACGCACGCGTTTCGTCGCCGATTTCATCGGCGAGATCAATCTCCTGGACGACGGCCCGAATGCGCGCGCCCTGCGGCCGGAGAAGATCCGGCTGGTGCCGGCGGCCGAGGCGAGGCTCCAGGGAACGGTAGAGACGGCGAATTTCCTGGGCGGCGCCACTCTCTACAGGGTGAATGCCGGTAGCCGCACTTATCTTGCCCGGGAAACGCATTCTGGCGAACGCAGCCCGCGGTTGGCCGGTGATGCCGTGGGGCTTGCCTGGAACGACACCGACGTGGTGTCGTTGGAGTCGTAGGGGAACAGCATGGCTCGTACGCTCGGCATCATCACCATCGGTCAGGCGCCTCGCGATGATATCGCGGCGCTGTTTGCGCAGCATGCGCCGACCGGCACCAAGGTCGTGCTGCGCGGCGCGCTCGACGGGCTGAGCGATGCCGAGGTCGACAAGCTCCAGCCGGAGAGCGGCGGCGATACGCTCTACACGCGCCTGCGCGGCGGCCGTGACGTGAAGATCTCCAAGAAGGCGGTGATTGCGCGCTCGCCCAAGGCGATCGCGCGGCTGCGCGACGATGGGTGCGATGCAATCGTCTATGCTTGCACCGGCGAGTTTCCGCCCATCGCTGGCGATGAAGGGATCCTCTTCCCGTCGCGCGTCCTGAATGGGCTCGCGACCGGCCTGCTGCCGCAGGGCCGGCTGGGGCTTCTGATCCCGCTAGCCGAGCAGGCGGAGAAGCTTGCGGCCAAGTGGGCGCGGCCCGGGCTCGAGATCGTCGCCGAGGCGCTGGCGCCGAGCGCCGATGCCAAGGAGGCGAACGCGGCGGCAGAGCGATTGGCCGCCCGGAAACCCGACCTCGTCGCCATGGACTGCATGAGCTACACACCCATCACCAAGGAGCAGGTGAAGCCTGCACTCGGTGTGCCGACCCTGCTGGCCATCACGGCGACCGGCCGCGTGCTGAGGGAAATGCTCGAATGAAGGTCCAGTGCTGCATCGTGGGCGGCGGCCCGGCTGGCATGATGCTGGGCTTCCTGCTGGCAAGAGCCGGCGTCACGGTTGCAGTGCTGGAAAAACATGCCGATTTCCTACGTGACTTCCGCGGTGACACTGTCCATCCCTCGACTCTGAACGTGATCGACGAGCTTGGCCTGCTCGACGATTTCCTGAAGCTGCCGCATCACAAGGTCTCGCGCTTTGCCGGCCAGTTCGGCGACACGCGCGTGCAGATCGCCGACTTCTCCCACTTGCCCGCGCGTTGCCGCTACATCGCGATGATGCCGCAATGGGATTTCCTCAGTTTCCTCGCGGCACACGGCCGGCAGTACTCGGGCTTCACGCTCCTCATGCAGGCCGAGGCACAGGAGCTGATCGAGGACGGTGGCCGCGTCTGCGGCGTGCGCGCGATGGTGAGCGGGGCAACCGAGGAGATCCGCGCCGATCTTGTGGTCGGCGCCGACGGCCGCCACTCGACGGTGCGCGAGAGGGCGGGGCTCGAGGTCGATGTGCTGGGCGCGCCGATGGATGTGCTGTGGTTTCGCCTTCCGCACAAGGCGGGCGATCCCGAGGAGATGATGGGCCGCTTCGACGCTGGCAGCATCCTGGTGATGCTCGATCGCGGCGACTATTGGCAATGCGCCTATGTCATTGCCAAGGGCTCAGCGGAGAGGGTGCGCGCCGAGGGTATCGAGAAGGTACGCGCCACGATTTCACGGCTGATGCCTGCCTTCGCCGACCGTGTCGGCGAGCTCAGGACCATGGACGACCTCAAGCTGCTGACGGTCGGCGTGGAACGCCTGAAGCAATGGTGGAGGCCGGGCCTGCTCTGCATCGGCGATGCCGCCCATACCATGTCGCCGATCGGCGGCGTCGGCATCAACATCGCCGTCCAGGACGCCGTGGCCACCTCGAACATCCTTGCCGCCCCGTTGCGCGAGGGGCGGCTGAAGGATTCTGACCTCGCCGCCGTTCAGGAGAGGCGCCTGTTCCCGGCGCGTGCGACGCAGGCGGCGCAGGTCTTCCTGCAGGACCGCATCATCGCACCCTCGCTCGCCGGCACCGACGGCGGCAAGGTCGAGGTGCCGTTCATCGTGCGCCTGATGCAATGGTTCCCGGTGTTGCGGCGCCTGCCGGCGCGGCTGATGGGCATGGGCGTGCGGCCCGAGCATGTCCGCACGCGTGCGGCTTAGGCAGATCTCGAAAAATCACGATATCACCTCACCCTGAGGAGGCCGCGAAGCGGCCGTCTCGAAGGGTGGGAACGCGCACCATGTCTTTTGCCCATCCTTCGAGACGCGCGCTGCGCGCGCTCCTCAGGATGAGGTGATCCAGTTGATTGGGATTTCGCTCTACCGCCCGACGGAAACCAGCAGGAAGGGCGGGCGCTCGCGCTCGCAGGCCCATTCCGGATGCGCTGCGATCTGCGCGTCGGTCGGTCCCCATTCGTCGATCTTCAGGATCGAGAAGCCTGTTGCGATCAGCAGGTTGAGGTAAGTCGCCATCGTGTGGTGTTGCTTGACCACGCCCTTGGCGAGCCAGTCGGTGGTACGCGGCCCTTCAGCAAGGTAGCCGTCAACGGGCCAGACATGCCGGCCTTCCTCGATCCTCCAGCCCTGCTTGCTCGGAGCCGTCATCAGCGGATGCTCGACCGAGAAAACGAACCGCCCGCCGGATGCCAGTGCCCGATGTACCTGGGCAAACAATGCCGGAAGATTCACGAGGTAGTGCAGCGTGAGCGAACTGTAGGCGAGATCGAACGCATTCTCGGGCAAAGCCAGGGTCTCGAGGTCCGCGCGGCGATAGACGATCGCGGCGTCCGAGGTCATTTCGCGCGCCCGGGCGAGCATGTTCTCCGAGACGTCGATGCCCAGCACCTGAGCGGCGCCCGCCTCTCGCGCGAAGCGGCAGAACCAGCCGAAGCCACAGCCGAGATCGACCACGCGCCGATCCCGCAGGTCTGGCAGCATGGCGCGCAGCGTTGGCCATTCCGGCGCTGCGTCCAATCCCTGCACTGAGCGCGGTAGCGCGCTGTAACCGGCGAAGAACGCTGGCGTGTCGTAGATGTTCTGGGTCACGTCACCGTTGCCGCGGCCTTGGCCTGACGGACGGCGAGCGCAAGGGCGACGCCGAAATCCACCAGCATCTTGCCCGTGGCTTCGTCAGTGAGCTTGCCGTCGACGAACTTGTTCTGCGCCTGGCCGATCATGATCTCGGGCTTGTTGATCGGTCGGCCGTCGAGGAACACCAGCGTCTGGCGGAGCTGGTATTGCGCCCGCGCCGTACCCAGGACGCCTCCCGAGGCACCCATCATGCCGACGGTCTTGCCGGCGAAGGGCTGCGGCGTCATGCGCGACAGCCAGTCGATGGCGTTCTTCAACACACCCGAGATGCCGTAGTTGTATTCGGGGGTGACGATGAGGATTCCATCGGCCGCCAACATGGTCTTCTGGGCTGCCTGCACCTTGTCGGGAAAGCCCTGGGCTTGGATGTCGGCATTGTAGAGCGGCCAGTCGCCGATCTCGATGGTCTCGACCGTCACGCCCTTCGGCACGCGCTCGGCAAAGGCGTGCAACGCCAGGCGATTGAACGACGCTTTGCGCAGGCTGCCGCAAAAAGCGGCCAGCTTGATGGACTCCGACATTGCGTATGGTCTCCCCGCTGGAAGTGTGCCCTTTGTCAGGCGACAGGCAGCCGGCTACATAAAAGGCGCTGAAGGAGTTGGCAAACGCAATGCCGCTACGCGACATCACGCTCGATGACATCGAATCGCTGGCCGTTGGCGCCTGGGTGCTGGGCACCGGCGGTGGCGGCAGCCCCTATCTCGGTCTGCTGAACATGCGTGCGCTCTACAAGGAGGGCCACCGCGTGCAGCTCATGCCAGCTTCGGAGCTGGCCGACGACGATTGGGTGGCCGCCGTCTCCAACATGGGGGCGCCGCTGGTGGGACAGGAGCGGCTGACCGACAGCCGCACCATCGCCCGCGCCGTCGCTCTGATGGAGCGCCACACTGGCCGCACGTTCCGGGGCATCATGGCACTCGAGATCGGCGGCGGGAATTCGATCCAGCCCTTCATGGCAGCGGCGCACCTGGAGCGTCCGGTGATCGATTCGGACATGATGGGGCGCGCCTACCCCGAGGCGCAAATGACCTCGGTCGCGGTGGGCGACCTAAAGCCTTGTCCGCTGACGTCAGTCGACGTGCGAGGTCTCGAATCTGTCGTCGAGACGGTGCCGACCTGGAAGTGGATGGAGCGCGTCAGCCGCAAGATCTGCGTCGAATACGGCTCGATCGCGTCGACCTGCAAGGCGCCGCGCACCGGCGCCGAGGTGAAGAAGTGGGGCATCCACGGCACCACGACCAAGGCGATCGCCATCGGCCAGGCCGTGCGCGAGGCCCAGCGGCGGCACGAGGATCCGGTCGCCGCGATCCTCGCTGTCGAGCCGGGACGAATCCTGTTCACGGGCAAGGTCGTCGATGTCGAGCGCCGCGCGACGGAAGGATTTCTGCGCGGCCGGACCAAGTTCGACGGCATGGACGACGATCGCGGCTCGGCCTTCGAGATCGCGTTCCAGAACGAATGGATTGTGGCCTGGCGTGACGGCAAGCCGGTCGCGATGTCGCCGGATCTGATCTGCGTGCTCGATTCGGTGGCCGGCGAAGCGGTCGGCACCGAGACGATTCGCTACGGCCAGCGCGTCACCGTGATCGCGCTGCCGCCGCCGCCGGTGTTCCTGTCGGACAAGGGCTTGCAGCATGTCGGGCCACGCGCCTTCGGCTACGACATCGACTTCAAGAGCGTGTTCGCATGAGGGCGGTTGCGTGAGCCTGCGCGAGATCACCGCGGACGATATCGAATCGCTGGCCGTCGGCGCTTGGGTGCTGGGCACGGGCGGCGGCGGCAATCCCTATCTGCCGCTCCTGAACATGCGTGCGCTCTACCGCGAGGGCCATCGCGTGCAGCTCATGGAGGCGTCGGATCTCGACGATGACGACTGGGTGGGCACGGTCGCCAATATGGGGGCGCCGCTGGTTGGCCAAGAGCGGCTGACCGACAGCCTTACGCTGGCGCGGGCCGTCAGCGTGATGGAGGAGCATACCGGCCGCCGCTTCCGGGCATTGATGAGCATGGAGATCGGCGGCGCCAACGGCGTGCGCCCGCTCATGGCCGCGGCGCACCTCAAGCGGCCGGTGCTCGATTCGGACACGATGGGCCGTGCCTATCCCGAGGCGCAGATGACCTCGGTCTCGGTCGGCGGCCTCACGCCCTATCCGCTGAGCGCCGTCGACGTGCGCGGACTGGAATCGATCGTGAAGAAAGTGCCGAGCTGGAAATGGACCGAGCGGGTCGCGCGCAAGATTTGTGTCGAATACGGCTCGGTCGCCGCCACCTGCCAGCCGCCGCGTACCGGCGCCGAGGTGAAGAAATGGGGCATCCACGGCACCACCACCAAGGCGATCGCGATCGGCCACGCGGTACGCGAAGCCCAGCGCAAGCATGACGACCCGGTCGCGGCCATCCTCGCCGTCGAGCCGGGCAAGCTTCTGTACAAGGGCAAGGTGATCGACGTTGCCCGTCGCGCGACCGAAGGCTTTTTGCGCGGCGTGGTGCGTTTCGACGGTCTTGACGACTGGAAGGGATCGACCATGACGATCAACTTCCAGAACGAATGGATCGTGGCCCTGCGCGACGAAGCGCCGATCGCCATGACGCCCGACCTGATCTGCGTGCTCGACTCTGTATCGGGCGAGGCGGTCGGCAGCGAAACCATCCGCTACGGCCAGCGCGTCACGGTGATCGCGCTGCCGCCGCCGGCGGTCTTTCTGTCGCCGAAGGGGCTGGAGTATGTCGGCCCGCGCGCCTTCGGCTACGACCTCGATTTCAGGAGCGTGTTTTCGACATGAGACGTATCGGCATCGACGTCGGCGGCACCAATACCGACGCTGTCCTGATCGAAGAGGGCAAGGTGATCCGCGCCGTCAAGGCGCCGACCAGCGAGGATGTCACGACCGGCATTCTCGATTCGCTGAAAAGCCTCGGCGCGACCGGCGTCCTGAAAGGCAAAGGGATCGATGGCGTGATGATCGGCACCACGCATTTCATCAATGCCGTGGTGCAGCGCCGCCATCTCACCAGGGTCGCGGCCCTTCGGCTCGGCATGCCGGCGTCGGCCTCGCTGCCGCCGTTCTGCGATTGGCCCGAGGATCTGGCGGCGCTGGTGCGCGGCGGTGTCTGGATGGTCGAGGGCGGCCATGAATATGACGGCCGGCCTTTCATGCCGCTTGACGAGGCGGCCGTGACCAGGGCCGCCGGGGAGATGAAAGCGGCCGGGCTGAAGTCGGTCGGCATCTCGTCGATCTTCTCCCCGCTCGATCCCTCGCACGAGCGCCGCGCCGCCGAGCTGGTGGGCAAGGTGATGTCCGATGCCGTCATCACCTGCTCGTCCGACCTCGGCCGCATCGGCCTGCTGGAACGGGAGAATGCCGGTCTCCTGAACGCCGCTTTGGCCGATCTCGCGCGAGACACGATCGCGGCCTTCGAGCAGGCGATCCGCGATTCCGGCATCGCCGCACCACTCTTCATCACCCAGAACGACGGCACGGTGGCAGAGGCAGGCCAGGCGCGGCGCCTGCCGGTCTACAGCTTCGCCTCGGGTGCCACCAACTCCATGCGAGGTGCTGCCTATCTCTCGGGCCTGCAGGACGCGATGGTGATCGATGTCGGCGGCACCACGACCGATGTCGGCCAGCTGAAGCACGGTTTTCCGCGCGAAGCGAACTCGGTGGTCAAGGTCGGCGGCGTGCGCACGCTCTTCCGAATGCCCGATCTTTTGTCGATCGGGCTCGGCGGCGGCAGCCATGTCGAGCTCGAGCCGCTGACGGTGGGTCCGCTGTCGGTCGGCTATCGCCTGTTGAAGGAGGGCATTGCCTTCGGCGGCAAGCAGCTCACCACGACCGATATCGCCATCGCGGCCGGCCTGCTGGCGCTCGGCGACAAGGCGAAGGTGGCCCACCTCGACGCCGCCACTTGCCGGAAGGTGTTCGACGAGGCCGCGCGGTTGGCCGAAGAGGCGATCGATCGCATGAAGACGGAAGCAGGCGACGTGCCCCTGATCGCGGTCGGCGGTGGGGCGTTTCTGATTCCCGAGAAGCTTCCGGGCGTTTCGCAAGTGATCCATGTCGAGCATGGCGACTGCGCCAATGCTGTGGGCGCTGCCATCGCCCAGGTGTCGGGCGAATGCGACCAGATTTTCAAGGATCTTTCCCGCACCGAGGCCTTGTCGGCCGCGCGCGGCATTGCCAACGATCGCGCCGTCGCTGCCGGCGCCGCGCGCGCCTCGCTCAAGACCATTGAAAGCGAGGACATGCCGCTCGCTTACCTGCCGGGCAATTCGGTCCGCGTGCGCGTGCGCGTGGTGGGCGATGTCGCGGCAAGCTGACCGCTAGGCCCGTTCGTCGTCCCGACCGGAGCCGAGCGAAGCGAGGCGCAGTGGAGGGACCTTGTTTCAGCGATTTGATATCATTTTGTCGAAACGAGGTCCTTCGACTTCGCTTCGCTCCGCTCGGGACGACGGTTAACTGAAGAGCTTTAAACCACCTCTTCCGATGCCAATTGGCAGGGATGGTCGGGGTCGCCCGACTCGATCTGGAGGGTGCTGTGCACGATGCCGAACTGCTCGGCGAGCTCGCGGGCGGAGCGGCCGAGCAGCCCGTCGTCGACAGGGCAGTCGGGCCGCACGAGATGGGCGGTCAGCGCGACCTCGGTCGTGCTCATGCCCCAGATGTGGAGATCGTGCACTTCGGTGACGCCCGGCAGGCCGGCGAGATAGGTCTCGATCGCCGGCCGGTCGATGTTCTCCGGCACCGCGTCGAGCGCGAGGTTGACCGAGGCGGTGAGCAGCGACCAGGTGCCGAGCATGATCACGACTGCGATTGCGATGCTGACCGCGGGATCGAGCCACAGCCAGCCGGTCGCCATCACCGCGACGGCCGCGATCACGACGCCGAGCGACACCGCCGCGTCGGCCGCCATGTGCAGGAAGGCGCCACGGATATTGATGTCGCTCTTGCCGCCGCGCATGAACATCAGCGCCGTCGCGGTGTTGATGACGATGCCGACAGCGGCCACCCAGAGGACGGTCATCTCCGCCACCGGCTCGGGCTGGCCAAAGCGGCGCACGGCCTCCCAGACGATCATGCCGACCGCGACCAGCAGCAGGATCGCGTTGGCGAGCGAGGCCAGGATCGAGCTGCGCTTCAGGCCATAGGTGTGGCGGGCGGTCGGGCGGCGCTTGACCAGTGCCGCTGCGCCCCAGGCCAGCAGCAGGCCGAGCACGTCGCCCAGATTGTGGCCGGCGTCGGCCAGCAGCGCGAGCGAGTTGGCGAGGAAACCGTAGGCCGCCTCGACCACGACGAATCCGGTGTTGAGCGCGACCCCGATGGCAAAGGCCCGATTGAAGTCCGTCGGCGCGTGGCTGTGCGAATGGCCGTGCGCGCTCCCGTGCGCATGCTTGCGCCCGTGATCATGCCCGTGATCATGCCCGCGATCATGCTTGTGGGCGTGGCCGGCGTGCGAAGGATGGTCATGCATGGCGGAACGCATTGTTATAGTGTTGCATATAATTGTTCACTTGAACAACCGTTTGAACGTATATACGCTCGCCCGGTTTCGTCAATCCTTCGTGATGCTGCCAAAGCGTCCGATATCCGCGCTCCAAGCTGCTAGACTTCGACCGGCCCGCGGTCTTCCGAGCCCGTCTGGGTCTATCGACGTTCGGGGAATTGGAAAAGGAGGATCACATGAGGATCGCTTGGTATTCCAATGTCGCATGCCTTGCCGTGGTTGCCGCCCTGGCGGCAGCACCTGCGGCCTTTGCGGAAATGCAAAGCTATTCTGCCGAGCTGAAGGCTTCGTCCGAGGTGCCGGCGAACGACAGCAAAGGCGCGGGCATGCTCACCGCGACCTACGATACGACAAGCAAGAAGCTCACCTATGACGCGACCTATTCCGGCTTGACCGGTCCCGCGACCGCGGCGCATTTCCATGGGCCGGCGGCGGCGACCGCCAATGCCGGCGTGGTCGTGCCCGTGAAGGATGCCAAGTCGCCGATGAAGGGCGAGGCCACGCTGACCGACGCGCAGGCTGCGGACCTGCAGGCCGGCAAATGGTATTTCAATGTCCACACCGCGGCCCATCCCGGTGGCGAGATCCGCGGCCAGGTGATGAAGAAATAGGACGAGGCGCCGGCCGGCTCGGGCTTCGTCCGGGTCGGCCAGCCTATGCCGACTGGCCTATTTCGTGCGCCGATACAGGAAGCAGTTGTCAGCGGGCGGCATCTCGATGCCCTGATAGAAGGTCATGGCCGTCGGCGCCGACAACAGCAGCGTCGTCGTCATGGCGCCGCCGGCCTGCGCTCGCGTTTCCTCGATCAGACGCTTGCCGATCCCTTGGCCCTGGCAGGCCTTGTCGACGGCGAGATCGGAGAGGTAGCAGCAGAAGCAGAAATCGGTGAGCGAGCGGGTGAAGCCCACCAGCTTGCCGTCCTGACGGGCGGTCACGATGAGGTTGGCGTGAGCCAGCATGCGCTCGACGCGGCCGCGATCCTCGATCGGACGGTTGAGGCCCGACTTCCTCACGATGTCGATGTAATCGTCGGCGCCGAGATAGTCCTCGCGGGCATAGACAGTCGTCATTCGCTGAGCCACCTCCTGAGGGCGTTCGTCACTTCGTCGGGCCGCTCGAGCGGCGTCATGTGCCCGCTGCTCTCGATCACCACCAGCCGGGCATTGGCGATGTCGGCGGCCATCTCCTCGGACCGCGGCAGCGGCGTCGCCTGGTCCTGGCGACCGACAATGACCACCGTGGGCACGTCGATGTCGACCAGGAGCGGTCGGCTGTCCGGCCGGTCCATGATGGCCTGCTGCTCACGCATGAAGCCCTCGGCGCCCACTTCCAGCGCCATGTCGAGGATGGGCTGGACGACGGTCATGTCCTTGAGGCGCGCGGGATGGATGAAGGTCGGCAGCAGGGCAGGCTGCACGCCATGGAAGCGGCCGAGGCGCGTCTGCTCGATGAAGCCGCGCCGGCGCGCGGTCACCTCCGGCCTATCCGGCGTCGCCTGCGTGTCGATCAGGGCCAGCTGCTCGACCCGAGGGGCGGCCCGCCGCAGGATCTCGAAGGCGACGTAGCCGCCCATGGAAAAACCTGCGAGCGCAAAGGTCGGCGGCGCGGCGGCGAGCGTCGCTTCGGCCATCGCGCCGATCGAGTCGTGGCGATAGAGCTCCGGCACGATGACGTCCACCAGGTCGCCAAGGGCGGCGATCTGATGGTCGAACAGGCGGCGCGTGTTGAGGAGCCCCGGCAACAGCACAAGCGTCTGTTTCGGCATGCGTCAGATCTGGATCTGGTTGCCAAGCTCGATGGCGCGGTTGGGCGGAATACGGAAGAAGGCCTTGGAGGCCGAGGCGGTGTGCGACAGCGAGATGAAGAAGTCGCGCCGCCATCGGCCAAGCCGGGAGCGGGACGACGGCACAAGCGTCTCGCGTCCAAGGAAGAAGCTGGTTTCCATCTCGTCGTAGGCGATGCCATACGGCCGGCAGGCACGCAAGGCAGCGGGCACGTCCGGCTGCTCCATGAAGCCGTAACGTGCCTTGACGGAATAGAAGCCTTTGCCCAGACGCTCGACGTCGACGCGCTTGGCCGCAGGGATGCGCGGAACGCCGACCGTATCGACCTGCAGGACGATCACGCGTTCATGCAGGATCTTGTTGTGCTTGAGGTTGTGCAGCAGGGCGGGCGGCGTCGAGGAGGCGTCGGCCGTCATGAACACGGCAGTGCCTGCCACTCGGTTGGGCGCCCGCTCCATCCGTTCAAGGAACTGCGCGAGCGGCAGGGCACCCTCGGCCGCCTCGGCACTCACCAGCTCGCGGCCGCGACGCCATGTGGTGATGGTGTAGAAAACCAGGCTCGCCGCCACCAACGGCAACCAGGCGCCTTCGGGGATCTTGAGGGCATTGGCGATGAAGAAGGCAAGATCGGGAATGGCAAGCAGGCCGAACACACCGACGGCGAGCAGCCAGTGCCAGCGCCAGACCAGGATCGCCACCGCCGTCGCCAGCACCACATCGACCAGCATCGCGCCCGTGACGGCGAGGCCGTAGGCGCCGGCCAGGCGATCGGACGAGCCGAACCCCACCACCAGCGCGACGATCGCCGCCATCAGGAGCCAGTTGACGCGCGGCAGGTAGATCTGGCCGATCTCGGTCTCCGACGTGTGCCGGACCTCCATGCGCGGCAGATAGCCGAGCTGGATGGCGGCGCGGCTGAGCGAGAACACCCCCGAGATCACTGCCTGCGAGGCGATGATCGCGGCGAGCGTCGAGAGTGCCACCAGCGGCAGCACAATGCTCTGCGGCACCATGGCGAAGAACACCTGGCGGACGACGCCCGGATTCTCAATGATCAGCGCGCCCTGGCCGAAATAGTTCAGCATCAGGCCGGGCAGCACGATGCAGAGCCAAGCCAGCCGGATCGGTCGGCGGCCGAAATGGCCCATGTCGGCATAGAGCGCCTCGGCGCCGGTGACCGCGAGCACGATCGATCCGAAGGCCCAGAAGATGCCGAAGCCGCGATCGAAAATCAGGCGCAACCCGTAAAGCGGGTTGAGCGCCCACAGCACGCCCGGATGCTGGGCGATCTGCCAGGCCCCGATCACGCCCAGGACCGCGAACCAGACGAGCATGACCGGCCCGAACAGGCGACCGACACCGGCGGTGCCGCGCGATTGCAGGGCGAAGAGCGCCACGAGAATCAGCAGCGACACAGGAACGATGTATTGCGTCAGCCCCGGCGCGAATGAATCGAGGCCTTCGACGGCGCTCATCACCGTCATCGCCGGGGTGATGATCGCGTCGCCATAAAACAACGCCAGGCCGGCGACCGAGAAAAGCACGATGGCGTAGCGCACCCTCCATCCCCGGCCGATCAAATTTTGTGAGGCGAGCGTCGCGAGGGCAAGCACACCGCCTTCGCCCTTGTTGTCGGCACGCATGATCAGGGTGACGTACTTGATGGTGACCGTGAGCGTGACGGCCCAGAAAAGGATCGACAGCACGCCCAGCACATGGTCGGGCGACGGCCGCATGCCCGAACCGTGCACAAAGGTTTCACGCAGCGTATAGAGCGGGCTCGTGCCGATATCGCCGAACACGACGCCCAGCGCGCCCATGACCATTGCCGCACCGGCGGCTTTTCGGGGAGATGACGGCGACGATGCGCCATTGCCGGCATGATCTGCCGGTACCGCGGGCGAAACGTCGGGGGACGGCGAAGGACGGGAGTCGTCTGGAGCCATGATGTGAAATGCCGACTTTCACGCCAGCAGGGGTGGTGTGTGCCCGCCCTATCCGACTGTCAACGTTCTGAAACAGACCTAGTTGCGGCGAAAGGGCTTGACTCGCCAAGGCTCCGGGGGCGGGCTTCCGGCATGAACGATCACGTCGATGTCGGCGATCCAGTGCTTTATTGGGAAGACAGCTGGCGTCCGCACTTCGCCCGCCTGCGGCGGGAGGACCCGGTCCATTTCCATTCGGAAAGCCCATACGGACCCTACTGGTCCGTCACGCGCCATGCCGACATCATGAAGGTCGAGCTCGATCACCGGACCTACTCGTCGGCGTCCGTGATGGGCGGCATCCAGATCAAGGACCAGCCGGCGGGCGAGGAACTGCCGAACTTCATCCGCATGGACCCGCCCCGGCACACGGCGCAACGCAAGACCGTGGCGCCGATCGTGGCGCCGTCCAATCTCGCCAACATGGAAGGGCTGATCCGCGAACGCACCGCGCGCGTGCTCGACGGCCTGCCGCGCGGCGAGACCTTCGACTGGGTCGATCGCGTCTCGACCGAGCTCACGGCAATGATGCTGGCGACGCTGTTCGACTTTCCGCAGGCCGACCGGCGCAAGCTTACCCACTGGTCCGACGTCGCGATCGCCAATATCGAAGCGCCCGACGCTCCGATAAAGAACGACGCCGAGCGTCTGGCGGTGCTGCGCCAGATGGCGGAGACGATGGCGGTGCTGTGGAAGGAGCGGGCGGCTCAGCCGCCCAAGTTCGACCTGGTGTCGATGATGGCGCATGCCGAAGCGACGCAGAACATGCCAATCAACGAGTTCATCGGCACCTTCGCGCTCCTGATCGTGGGTGGCAACGACACCACGCGCAATTCGATGAGCAGCGGCCTGCTCGCGCTGCGCGACCATCCGTCCGAGTTGGCCAAGGTTCGTGCCGATCGTAGCCTGATCCCCAACCTGGTGTCGGAGATCATTCGCCACTCCACGCCCGTGATCCATATGCGCCGCACTGCGACGACCGACACTGAGCTCGGCGGCAAGGCCATAGCCAAGGGCGACAAGGTGGTGATGTGGTACGTCTCGGGAAATCGCGACGAGGAAGCGATCGAGGATCCGGAGCGCCTCGACATCAGCCGCCCCAAGGTCCGCCAGCACTTGTCGTTCGGCGCCGGCATCCATCGCTGCGTCGGCGATCGTCTGGCCGAGATGCAGTTGCGCATCCTCTGGGAGGAGATCCTGGCGCGCGATCTCAAGATCGAGGTCATGGGCCCGCCGGTTCGGCTCTACTCGAATTTCATCCGTGGCATTCGCGCCCTGCCGGTCATTCTCAGGGAGTGATCCCTTTTCGAAAGACCGCGCTGGCAGTGCTGGAATTCGCGGCAAACCGGCGTCGATCCTTGATGGAGATCGACGGACCCACTAGCGTGCACGGCGACTGACTACCAAGGGAGTGAGCCATGAAGCTCTATTACATGCCAGGCGCCTGTTCGATCGGCATCCACGTGCTGCTGGAGGAGATCGGGAAGCCTTACGATCTGCAGAAGATCGACGGTGCCAAGCAGGAGCAGTACGGACCGGAGTTCGTGAAGATCAATCCGAAGTCCAAGGTGCCGACGCTGGTACGCGATGACGGCTCGGTGTTGACCGAATTCCCGGCCATCGCAACCTGGCTTGCTCGTAAGAACCCCGAGAAGGGCCTGCTGCCGACCGACGCCGAAGCCGAGGCGCGCGCACTCGAGGCGATGGACTATATCGTGTCGACCATGCACATGCAGGGTTTCTCGCGCATGTTCCGGCCGGCCAACTATGCGCCAACTGAAGCCGACCACGACAAGGTCAAGGCCCGCGGCAAGGAGATCATGGAGAAGGGCCTCGCCGTCCTCGACAAGACGCTCGAAGGCAAGGAGTACGTTGCCGGCAAGTTCTCGGTCGCGGATGCGGCGGCCTTTTACATCCTGTTCTGGGCCGGCGCGCGTATGAAGATGCCGCTGCCCAAGAACTGCGCCGCTCACTATGAACGCATGAAAGCGCGTCCGTCGGTGAAGCGCACGCTGGAGCAGGAAGGCCTCGCGCAAGCCGCATAATAGAGTCATATGGACCGCGCGCACCTGCCCTGAGCTTGTCGAAGGGTCTTGCGCGCTCATACGTCGGAGCGTCTTGGAGGCGCGCGGTCCAAAATGACGTGATGCTTCC
>Ga0310811_10006296_pt1 | contig 15160 bp, 9 predicted proteins | sample YCmetagenome_FD_207642 | JGI IMG/M metagenome (GOLD analysis project Ga0310811, IMG submission 207642) | Soil microbial communities from experimental microcosm in Duke University, North Carolina, United States - YC | ecosystem: Engineered > Artificial ecosystem > Soil microcosm > Unclassified ...
ACCCGCTGCAGCATGCCTTTCGAGAACCTGCGCAGCTGCAGCCGCCGTTCCGCCCCGATGCCCACCCGATCGAGCGTCGTCGAGACGCGACGCGCACGGCGGTCCAGCCGGAACAGCCGGCCGTAGTAGTCCAGCAGCTCCTCGGCCGTCAGGTGGTCGTAGAAGTAGGGGTTCTCCGGCAGGTAGCCGATTCGCCGGCGAACGGACAGGTCGCCGACGGGCCGTCCCAGGATTTCCGCGTCGCCGCTCGTCGGAAACACGAGCTGCATCAGCAGCTTGAGCGTCGTCGTCTTCCCTGCGCCGTTCGGGCCGAGAAACCCGAACACATCGCCTCGGGCGACGTCAATCGAGAGGCGGTCCAGCGCCCGGTACGGGCGCGGACGCCAGAATCCAACCGAGTAGTCCTTGCTCAGATCGCGAGTGCGAATCGCAACGTCGGTCATGCGGCAAGGGGCGCCGGGCGCTACTGCCCTCCGGCCTTCTTGATTTCGAGTTCGATGAGCGCGTCGAGCGCATTCGGAGGCAGCGCGGTAATCCGGCGCCCATTGAGGAAGAACGCCGGCGTCGAGTTGACGCCCAGAGCGCCGCCGGTGGCAGCTTCGGTCTTCACCCGCTGGATCGCCTTCGGATACTGGGCGTCGAAATCCGTGATGCCGGCGACGTCCTTCGCGGCCGTTCTGACGGTGGTCGGACTCAATTGATCCTGGTGCATGAAGAACCAGTCGGTCAGCTTGTCGAACGCTCCCTTCGACTCCGCCATGACGGCTGCCGCGGCGGCATCGCAGGCGGCGGGATGCACCAGGTTCGCGACGGACCCATTGCACTTCGGATCCAGCGGAAAGTGCTTCAGCAGATACTTGAAGTCCTTCGGCCGATCCTTGTATTTCTCGATGACCGGCTCGTACGCGAAATATGTCGCACGGCACGGCGGGCACTGATAGTCGTTGAACTTGATCAGGAGGACCTTCGCGCCGTCGTTCGAATACGGCATGTCCATTTTCGGCTGCAGGTCCCACCACCGTTCCAGCTCGCTTCGTTGATCCTGCGGGAGCGCCTCGACCGTCACGACGGGCCGCTCTTCGGGACGCGGGAAGAAGGCCACCGCAGAAGCAGTGCCGCCGGCAAACAGCAGCGCGACAATCAGCGGCACGGGACTGGACACCAGCGCGCCCAAATCGCGCATTCCACGCCTGGGTAAGGACGATAACGGCACCGAGCTGGCCCCTCCGGAGATCATGAAGATGCCGGCCACCGCGACGTATGTCGTCACGCACAGCGGGCAGACTTCCTTCAACACGAAAAACGACGCGTACGCGAGATAGAGCACGGCCGCGAGCGCGAGCGTCGACAGCGAAAAGATGTACGCGGGCGCTGAATCGCCGATCCGGCTCTTTCCGCGGCTGCCCCACACCAGCAGCAGCACGAGTACGAAGAACGCCACGCCGCCCAGTGCGACGGGAACCCCGCCGATCGATCCATATCGGCTCAAATACGCCTGCCTGCAGGACACCGTCGCGTTGACGTCGCAGAACGAGGTGTAGTCGGGATTGACGATGAGGTGATAGTGCACCCATGTGGCCGCGCTCGACGCGGCCAGTCCGAGCACACCGAACCCCACCAGAAGCTTCCGGGCCAGCGCAGACATTAGAGAGTTGTTGCGTGGATCTTAGCAAAGATCCTTGCTCATTTATCTTTGCGGACTTCGGTGCCGTGCTCCGGTGCACCCGATTCCGGCATGTTGCCGGTAAACGTCTGCGTCTCGTCGGCGTACACGACGCGGTCCGCATTGATCGCCAGGAATCGAGTCCCGCTGACGCCTGGGGATATCGGGTCGGCCGTTACCGCGTAGCCCTGCGCCACGGGTACGCCACTGCACGACGGCGGCGCATCGTCGATCGGTTTGGCGGCCATCTGGAACAGGTAGCCCGAATGCTGCACCTGTTCGCCTCCTGTCAGGTCGGGACCGAGAAACGCCTGCCCCGTCGACGGAATCGGCTGCGCCAGGGCCGGCAGCGTGGTGGCGTACTTCTCGCGTCCGCACGTGAGCGCGAACGTCCACTGGGCGGTTGCGATCGTTCGCAGTGCGCTGTCGGCCGACGCTTCGTCGGCACGCGCGCGCATGCCCTGGTAACGTGCGAACGCAATCGCCAGCAGAATCCCGATGAGCGCCATCACGACCATCAGCTCGAGCAGCGTGAATCCAGCCTCTGCGGACGACGGGCGCTTCCGGCGCGGGAGCACGAGGAAGCAACAGAACACGATGGCGATCCCTGAAAGGCTTAGACCGGTGACAAGCATGCGTGGCCGGTACACGAACCGTATCACGTGTCTGCCGGCACGGACGTGCACCGCGCGGAAGAGCGTATCGGCACGCAGGACGTCAACGGCGGCGCCGTCGACCGTTGCGCGCCAGCCGGGGTCGTACGAATCGCGCAGGACGACGAATGCGTCCTGCGGCAGCGATACGGCAAGCTCGACTTCGTTCGTCCAATCCTTCGTGATTGCGGCGTCCAGACGATCGGCCGCTTCCGCGCCAGGGGCGGAGTCCACCGTCGCGTCGATGCGAAGTACGGAGTCCGCCAACGAGGGATCGAAAAGCGCATCCTGCTGGGATCGGAAATTCGATGAGATTTCCGCCGAGGTTGCGACGAAGATCCGGCTCGCGGCGGGGTTGCACTCCGTGACGATCATGTGCCAGTCGGGCACCTTCGCGATGATTCTGCCGTCTGCGAAGTCCTCCGGCAGCACGCACCAACGGACGCCGGAACGCCGCAGGAACGCCTCGCGTGCGAAAGGACCGGCGTCGACGAACCGATGCATCGCCGCGCCGTACTCTGCGGGAAGAAGAACCGGCAGGTCGTACGAAACGGACTCTCTGGCTTTCCATCCGGAGGGTTCCATGGGCAGCTCCGCGTTCAGTACGGCGCGCCCCGCGATGGCGGAAGGTTCCGCCGGGATATCCCAGCCGGGGCTGCCGTCCGGATCATCGGCGTCCATGAAGCCCCGAAGGCGGCCGCCGACGTAAATGCGATCACGCGAAGCGAGTTGTTCGTACCACGCGGGCGGCCGGAGTTTCGAGACTTCGACGGTCGGATTGAGCGAGCCGTTACTGATCGCCAGATCACCGGCACAGAGCGCGAGCAATACCATCCGCGCAGTACGCCGACGCGCACCGTGCTCACCCGCCGCCAGCGCGAGCACGCCGGCTCCCGCGAGCAACAGGCCGATGGATCGTGAGGCCAGCGGCTCGCCGACGTGGAGCAGGAACGCGGCGGCGGCATCCGGATCGGAAACCTGAATTCGCGCCGCGACCTGATGGATTGCATGCAAGGCAGCAGATGGAGCGGCAAGTGCAACGATTACGAGCGCTGCGAACAGCGTTGCGAGCGCGCCGCCGCCCGCCGCGGTCCGTCGGATCCGCGGATGGCGGTCGGGATCATACAGTCCCTCACACCCGTACGCCGCCAGAACGGCGAGCGCGAAGAAGGCGACGGCGAGGTACTTGATGGGGAACCTGAAGAACGCGAGCGGATGAAACAGCCGTCGCACCGCCGGGTAAATGGGTGTGTACTGTCCGGCCGCCGCGATGCCGAAGATCACCAGCAGCACCAGCCAGGGCGCCGACCGGCGTGGATACGCAGCGGCGCCCGCACACGCGAGCAGCACGATCAACGGCCCCACGTAGATGGAATAGAAGAACGGCTCGCGCCCGCTGTTGAGCGCCGTCATCCATGGCAGATCGGCGAGGAATGCCGAGTAGTAGTTCCCGAACAGATGCGGCACGACGGCTTCGAGCGCGGCAAGCGGATGGAGCGACCAGAAATCCGGTGTTTCGGACCACGCGGCTCGGCCGGCATGGATGCCAGCGGCGGTGGTCGGCAGCATCTGCACTGCCGACAGCGCAGCGCCAATCGCAAGCGCAGCCAGAACCCACGTGAGCGCGCGCGTCCTGCGCACACCCGGACGCCGCGGCGCTGTCGTCGAACAGACCGCGAGGACGATCACGCTCGCCGCCAGCGTCACAGGTTCGCCGCTCAATGCCTGCAGCGCGGCGACGACGGCAAGGCTCACGAGGGCCGGCGCGGAGGGTTGAAACACGAGGCGATCGCCCATCCAGCAGAGCCAGGGCAGCAGCGCCAGTGACCAGGACAGATTCGGAGCGTTGAGCGACGACACCATCGCGCCGGAGAGCGCGAAGCCGCAGGCGCCCAGGGCGGAAGCCGGGATCGTCAGGCGGCGGCGCAGGAAACCGAACATCCCGAGCGTCGCCACCGGCAGCGGCAGTGCAATCCAGAGGTTGAATGACACCACGTCCGAGGGCAGCAGCCGCACGACGAGGGTGAGCGGCATGAAGATCTGGTTCAGCGCGTCGGCGTAAGCGGCGTGGCCTGCAGCCGTGTATGGATTCCAGAGTGGCAGTTCGCCGCCGAAGATTGTGTGCCGCAGCCAGAGGTGGCGCGACCAGAAGAAGAAGCCGAGATCCCGCACGAAGAACAGGCGGCCGGTCGTAAACAGCCCGCGGACCGGCAACAAGGCGAGCACGGCCAGTACCGCGATGGTCGTCCGTCCGGTCGCGGAAGGTCGTGAGGTCACCGCGCCCGGAACGTCGACGCGGGCAGCGGACCCGCAGACCCCGAGAGAATGACGGGCGCCCAATACAGAAAGCTGCTTGTGGCGGACGTCCGCCGGATCTGGAGCTTGGCAGTACGAAGGGCGTCCGCGCGCGTCGCGCCGGACGCGAGTGCCTTGTAGAAGCGGTGCATCAACTGGCGCTGCACGTCATCGTCGACGTTCCAGAGCGGCGCGACGAACGTCCGGGCGCCAGCGATCGCCGCTGCCCGCCGCATGCCGTAGACACCTTCTCCGACCGACGCCACGCCGTTGGCCATGCGGCATTGCGAGAGCACGACCATCTCGGTTCCGCGAAGATCCACGTTCTGCAGTTCGTCAGCCGTGACGAGGCCGTCCTCATCGGACGCCCCACCCCTTCCGTACGCTTCCTCGAGCACAATCCCCGACAGCGCCATCGTCCGTTTCAGGGGATCGGTCGTGCCGGCGCACGCCGAACCGCGGCACGTCTCGTCGCCGGCCTGGATGACGCCGTGGCCGGCGATGTGCAGCAGCAGCGGGCCGTGCAGCGCTTTCAGCCGACGTTCGGTCGCGCTGCCGATGCCGAACAACGTCGAGTCGGCTATCGTCCGGCGCACATCGTCGGCTTCGGCCACTGCCGCGGTCAGCGGAGCGAGTTGTTCGACGTTTTCTCCCCCGGAATCGGACTTCCGAACCGAGCCCGGGCTGACCATGACGACCGGAGCCGACGCCGGGCGCGGCGACGCATCCTCGATTGCCAGGTCGCGGCCCGCGGGCAGATAGGCGATCGCGAAGCGATCGATCAGGGCGCGGCCGTCCGACAATGCCTCGAACGGCACCAGATTGAGGAGCCCGTCCGGCGCAATGCGCAGACGGTGAACACCTGCGACCGAATCGACGAGCGGCGCCAGCGGCGTCCAGATCTGTTTCGACAGAGTCGTGACGGCGTCGGCGGCGGTCCGCGCGGAAGCAGCGGCCGCCAGGGTCTCGTGGTTCGCGACCGACGTGCTCCAGTCGTTTGCGGCGGCGAGCAGGTCCCGGATCGATGCGTCGATAGGTCCGGCTGGTCCGAGATCCCGCCACGACAGGGACCCGGCGTTATCGAGCACAAACGCACCGTAACGCTGGCCGCTCGCTTCCGCGTCCTTCGACTCGAAGGATACGAACTCGATCAGACGTTCGCCGGACCCGAGACGACGCCGGATGCTCTCGACCGAGACTTCCGCGGGCTCGGCCCCTCGTCCGCCCAGCGCGCGATTGAGCGACGCTTCGAGCGCGTCGCCGCGGCGAGTCAACGTATCCACGGCAGCCACGGCCCTGGCTGCGAGGTCGTCGCTTCGCCGCGTCCGTAGATCGCTCAGGAGCCGCTCGTATCGACCTGCCAGATCGGTGTGCTCCAGACCGCAGCCACCGACAACGCTGGGCTTGACGTCGCGATAGCCGAGCGCGACGTTCAGCGATGTCCGGCATTCGAGAAGCGCCTGCCATTCGGCGGCCATTTCGTGCAGGTGCGGATCCGTCGTGTCGCGCAGCTCGCGGCGCCAGCCGCGCACCTGCTCGAGTACACGCCCCTTGCGCCAGGTGACCGCTTCGAACGCGAGCACGCGGGCCTGCGGCAGGTGATCACCGGCTGCCTCCTGAAAGGCAATCAACGTCGGAACGGGATCGTTGGCGTGCGCGATCGATTGCCGCTTGAACGCTTCCGATCCGATTTCAAGCGCATCGGCCAGGGAACGGTTCCTGATTTCGAGGCTGCGCCGATACCGCGACTCTGCGGCGGCGAAATCTCCTTGCTGCACGTCCAGCTCGGCCAGCGCGTCGAGGAACGAGGCAAGGTCTGGGTGGTCGGGGCCGTGAGCCTCGACTGCGACGCGGATCGCGTCGTCCAGCGTCCGGCGCGCTGCAGTGGCGTCACCAGCGGCCATCGCGAGCAGCCCGCTCTCCCGGAGCGCGGCAGCATATAGCGGATGGTGAGTACCGAGGCCGGCGCGTGCGACCTCGATGGCCTTGTCGATCGTCGATCGCGCATCGGCGAGCGCATTCCGCTCGCGTTGCGCCCGGCCGAGTCCGAGCAGCACGCTCGTGTCGTCGAATGGCGGTGGACTGGACGCGTGCGAGTACGTCTCGACCGCCTCGGCGAAGAGCCGCTCCCCCGCGGAGTGATCGCGCGGGTATGTGAGATGCGCGAGATTCCGAAGCGTACTCGCCGCCTGCGGACTACCGGGCCCGTAGAGTTTTCGTTTCAACTCGAGACTGTGCTGGTAATCTGCCGCCGCCGCGTCGGCGTTGCCAATCGCCTGATACAAAGCGCCGCGGTTGTTCAGGGCGCTTGCGTACATGGGATGCTGCTCGCCCAGCTCGGACTTGAGCAGCGTGCCGCCCTCGTCGTACAGACGCTCGGCATCGACGTACTTGCCGATATCTGCCTCGAACGCGGCGAACGCCAGGAGGCTGACGGCGTATGCGGGATGGGCAGTGCCTGGTTTCACGCGAAGCGAGTCGAGCCCTTTCTGAAACGTGCGTTCGGCGGCCGCGTATTTCCCGAGGCGCTGGTACGTGCCTGCCAGGTTGACGCACAAAGTCCCGTATTCCTCTGACGCGCGTTCGCCCGGCGAGCGCTGGTCATGGATCGACATCGCCCGTTCGAACGTGGTCACCGCCGTCGCGTAATCGCCAGAGAGGCCCTGGATCGTGCCGAGCGTGTTGAGGCTCTCCGCAAGCAGCAGGTCGTCGGGCCCGAGCAGGCGCTCGCGAACGGCCGCGGCCTTCGAGGCCAGCGACACCGCCTCGTCCATGTGATGCCGGTCCCGCAGCAGCATGGCGAGATCGTTGGCGGTCTCGGCGTAGTCCAGGGATTCCCGTCCGAATGCCTCTCCGCGAACCTGCAGCGACTGCCGGAGCTCCTTTTCTCCAGCGGCCAGATCGCCGGCGGTGTAGTGCAGAAAGCCGAGACGGTCGAGACTCTTGCCCGATTCGCGCGGCGAAGCCGCAATCCGCAGCGCCGCCTGGGCCGCCGCGATGGCCTGCGGGAGGTCGCCGCGAGCGTAGAGTGCAGCCGCGCTCGCATCGAGCGATTGCCAGTCCGTTCGTGCCTGCTCGATGAAAGCGGCCTCGTTGGTGGGTGCCATCAGCGACACTGCCAACGCGCATAGGATCGCGGGAGTGCCGCTGAGGGCCGGGAGGCTCATCGCACGGCCGTGAGATCCGCCAGGTTCTTCTCGATCGCGCGGCGTTCGTCCGCGGTCGCGGGCGTGCGGCCCAGCGACCGCAGCGCCGATTGATAGAGTGCTGCCGCCGCTTCCCGATCACCACGCATCGCAGCCACCGCGCCGAGATTGTTCTCGATCCGGCCGGCCGCCGCGCCCGAAGCAGTCGTCTGCGCCAGTCGCAGCGCCTGACTGGCCGCCTCCCCTTGATGCACCTCGGCGAGAGCGGCGGCGAGTTCGGTGAGCGTATCGGTCCGCTCGCCGGCTGCAGTGCGAGCAGGACCGTCGAACAGTGCGGCCGCGGCCCTCAGGTGTTCGACGGCGCGATCGACGCTGCCGGAGCGGCGCTCGAGCGCGCCGAGCAGCGCGAGTACTCCGCGCTTGTCGCTGACCGGAACATCGGGCGCCTGCAAGAGGGCGGCGGCCCGATCGCCCGTCGCGCGCGCAGCCGCGATCTCCCCTGCTGCGATCAGCGACACCATGCGCTGATGGAGAGCCGCAACAACGAGACGTGGCGGCAGGACCGCAACGTCGCCGGGACGCGGCGACGCCGTCGTCGTCGATCCGCGCATGCGATCGCGAAACACTGCGTTGGCCGTGATGCTGCCAATCGAATTCGTACGATCGCGTCCGCGGAAGATCTGCAGAACCGCACCCTGGGTTACGCCGTCGACTGAACCCAGCGCGGCCCAGGCTTCGTGCTCGCGAACAGAGGTGATCGCGCCCTCTGCGTTCGGCGGGCGGCTTGGCGAGGGCGCCGCTCGAAATGCGGCAGTGGCAGTGCCCGCGAGGTCCTCGAGATGCGCGGTGAGGAAGGTCGGCGCCGGTAGATCCGGCGCTGAAGGCGCAATAGGCCGCAGCGGCTGAGACGCCGGCGCCGGCGCGGAGGGCGTTGACGGCGCTGCCGTCCTGCGTGCGATTGGAGAGACGACCACCACGATGATCGCGGCCGCGGCCGCGGCCAGTACTCCACGGCCGACTGGCGTACGCAGAAACCGAACGGCCCGGTTTCCGACGGCCGTCACCGGGACTGCCGCGCGTTCGCCGGCGCCTTCGAGGCGGAGAGCGGCGTGGGTGGTGCTCGCCGTCATCAACGCGTCGAACAACTCGCCGTCCTGGAGGGCCGCCTGCGCGATCTCCCGCTCTTCACCGCGGGAGAGTTCTCCTGCCATGAATCGCTCGAGGCGGCTTGAAACGTCGGCCATCAAATCCTCATTGCTTCTGATATCCCTGGTCGTAGATCGCGTGCGCCTGCGCGCGCATCCGTTCCTCGACGAGACGCGTGACCGCATGCGTCCCGCGGCGGACCCAGGTCGCCACGGTGTTCCCGCTGACACCCAGCCGTGCTGCGATCTGCTCGTACTTCAGGCCTTCCGCGCGCAGCAGCAGCACGCGGCGCTGATCGCCTTTCAACGAGGTCAGGCACTCGCGGACGATTCCGCGCAATTCGTCGTCGATGAGGGCCTCGAGCTGGTCCGGCGACGGATCGCACACATCCATCACACCGTCGTCGGATCGAAACTCCCGGCGCGCGCTCGCATGCGCGCGTTCCTCCCGGACGACGAATCGCAGCACGCCATAGAGCCAGGCGAACAGCTGCTGCAGCTGCCACTCCGGCGATTCGGCGCCGATGGCCGGATCCTCGCGAAAGTAGTAGACGATTGCGGCGCGGGAGATTGGGTGCGCGAGGGACCGTCTGAGCGCTTCCTGCGCGGCCGCCTCGCCGTCCGTGGAACCCAGGCGCGCAGCCTTCGAGGCCAGCGCGGCTACGAGTCTGCGGTAATCCGTCGCCGGGTCGCGAACGATGGTTTGCCCCTGCACGCGTCCACTCTGGACCCGTATTCTGGCTGAAGGCCGGCGAGTGCTGCAAGCCGCAACATCGAGCTTAGACGATGGACGGCCGCCTCCGCGCGTCGAGCACGCACCAGATCGTCAGCGTCAACGCTGCCACTGCGGTCAGCACGGCGCCGAGATACAGGAATCTCGGGCGGTAGGTGAAAGTGACGATGTGCGTGCCCGTCCGCAGGTGCACGGCCCGAAACAGACCGTTGGCGCGCATCAGCGGCGCCGGCGCGCCGTCCACATCGACGTTCCAGTCGGGATCATAGGAGTCGAGGAGCGCGAGATAACCGTCGGCGGGCAATCCCGCCCGCACAACGACACGATTCAGGCCGTCCTCGATGAACTCTGCTGAGGCCGCAGCGGGGGCGCCGGGCAGCCCCGCAGGAGGCGGAGGCGTTTCGGAGACCAGCACTCCGGCCGACGGATCGAAACGGGGCTGGAACAGGCCCTCGACGGCCCAGTCGGGATCCGGGCCCATCAAGGCGTCACCGACGACGTATGCTCGATGCGCGTTCGGGTTGACGTCGTACAGTTTCAGCTGCTCCGCGCCGACGAACGTCGCAAGCGGTTTCAAGCCCTGAGGCGCCGGCGCTGGCAGGATCGCGTACCGCATCCCGGTGCGCAGCAGGAAGCGCATCCGGTCGGCGCGCGGCGCGGTGCGGAAGCGGTTCTGCGTCTTCATGTTGAGCACGGGCCAGATGAGCGGCAGGTCGTACGACATCGTTTCCCGAATCTGCCAGCCGGACGGATGGAACGCGAGCTCGTTCACCGCGATGAAGCGTTGCTCCATCGGCGTGTACCCGGGAATCTCCGCGATGTATTTCGGCGCGTCCACGTCCGTCGCTTCGACGTATCCGCCGAGGCGTCCGCCCACGTAGATGCGCTCGTGCAGATTCGCCGGAATCTGCTGCAGCCACGCGGGCTTGTCGAGGAGTGCCGCCGGCATCGTCGGGTTCACGCTGGCGTTCGCAAGTACCAGATCGACCGCCGCAAAGGCCCCAAGCGTCACGAGCGCAAGTCGCCGCTCCGGGCGGCGGCTCGAGGCGACGGCGAGCAGGAACGCGCCACAGATGATCTTCAGCACCATCGCCGACAGGAGCGGACGCGCGCGATAGATCAGGAACTCTGCGCCCTGGATCGGCGAGCGCACGTGGACGCGTTGCGCGGTCTCGAATACGAGATACAACGGAAGCCGCGGCGCAATCATCTGCCACGCCACGAAGCCGTAGACGACCGCCGCGATGAGCACCCATGCCGCGACCGCTATCCGCAGCGCGGCGCGCGGCACTTCGCCCCGCATCATCCAGTCGATCGCCAGCGCGGCGAGCACCGAGACGCCCATGGCGGCCAGTGAAAGGTATTTGACCGGGAACCGGAACGCGCGCAGACCGGGCACGACGGATTGAAGGAACGGGTAGAACGGCGTGTGCGCGCCCATCGATGCGAGCACGCATCCGGCGATGACGGCGGCCCAGAACGTGGTCCGAGGCCGGCGTGCGCACGCGGCGACGCTTGCCGCAAGCGCGAACGGGATTCCCATGTACATCGAGTAGTAGAACGGCTCGCGCCCGCTGTTCAGCGCGGGCATCCACGTCAGCTCGGCGAGATTCGAGTGGAAGTACTCGCCGAAGAAATGCGGCGCAAACAACTCGAGCAGCGCCAGCGGGTGCAGCGACCAGAAGTCGTCCGGTTCCATGAAGGATCGAACCGACTGACTGCCGGCGTGCGCCAGCGGCACGAACTGGATGGACGCCAGCAGCACGCCGAGGGCAACGGCGCTTCCCGTCAGCACCAGCAGCCGCCAGTCGCGCCATCCCTTCAGCGGCCAGACGACGTACAACGCCGCAATCGCGAGGGTTGCTGCGAACGTCACGGGTTCGCCTGCCAGCGCCTGCGCGGCCAGCGCGATCGACACGACCGCTGCGGATGAGGCGCGGCGCGTCACGGCTGCGCGGTCGACCGCCGCGAAAACCCAGGGAACGCACGCCACAGACCACGACAGGTTGGGAAAGTTCGTTGACGACACCGTCGGGCCGGCGACCGCAAATGCGATCGCGCCGAGCGACGCCGCCGCCGGCTGCACGTAGCGCTTCAAGTAGACATACGCGCCTGTTGCCGCAAGCGGCACGGGGAGCGCGATCCACACGTTGTAAGCGATGACGTCGGGAAGGAGCAGGCGGATCGGGATCGACGGAAAATGAAAGAGCTGATACAGGGCATCGCTCACGGCCGGCTGGCCGTTGGCAACGTAGGGATCCCACAACGGGAAGACGCCCGAAAAGACTGCGTGTCGAAAGAACAGGAAGCGCGACCTGAAGGCCAGCGTGAGGTCGCGGACGAAGAAAATACGCGAGAGCGTGAAGACGCCGGCGATCGGAACCGTGGCTGCAACGACGGCTATGAGCGGCCAGATCCAGCCGCGGTTGCGCGGACCCGGCATCAGATCAGACTGAGGATCTGCCCCGTGAACGGTCGCTGTGTGTGCAGTCGCGGGAATCGACATCGACGGGCGGCAAGCGGCACGGATCGAAGGCTGTATCGGTCCGGAAGTCGGGTTCCGGCAGGCCTCCGAGAAGGAAATCGCCAACGCCCGGGTCTGGTCGGCCCGGGCGTTGGAAATGGGAGGTGACTGGCCTTACTGGATAACGCTTCCGGTCGAAGGCGTGCTGGAGTCGTCCATGCCGCTCAAGGTCGCGGTCGCCTGCCAGATCGTACCGGTCGTGTTCGTGCCGAAGTAACGCGTGCCGGTCGACGTCGAGACGGGGTCGGCCCATGCGTGATAGCCGGACGACAGCGTCGTCGCGCCGTTGCAGGCCGTGCCTGACGCGGTCGAGCCGCCGAGGCTGACCGTGTAACCGCTCTTCGTCGCGGTCGCCGAGGCGCCAAGGTCCGGGCTGATGAACGCCGAACCGCCGGAGGGGCCGCTGCCGAGAACCGTCAGCGACGAGGTGTAGAGTCCGTTCGCGCAGCTGGCGGAGAACGTCGACTCCGCGCTGGCGATCGCCCGCATCGATCCGATGGCCGACGCTTCGTTTCCGGAGATACGCGCCCGCAGCAGGCCGGGCACCGCGATGGCGGCAATGATTCCGATGATCGCGACGACGATCAGCAATTCGATCAGGGTGAAGCCCCGTTCCTTCCGAACTCTCATGACTGCAATCTCCTGTCTTCGATACGCGGCCTGGACGGGCCGCACGCGGTTGCCCCTCCCGAAATGAAATGAGGGAAGCCCGGCCGGGCTTCCCTCGTGTTGTGACGCGGCTCGAGGCCCGTGTTACTGGATGACGGTGCCGGTCGACGGCGTGCTGGAGTCGTCCATGCCGCTGAGCGTCGAGGTCGCCTGCCAGATCGTGCCCGTCGTGTTCGTGCCGAAGTAGCGCGTGCCGGTCGACGTCGACACCGGGTTCGCCCACGCATGGTAGCCGGACGACAGCGTCGTCGCACCGTTGCAGGCCGTGCCGGTGGCGCTCGATCCGCCAAGGCTCACGGTGTAGCCGCTCTTGGTCGCCGTGGCCGAGGCGCCCAGATCCGGGCTGATGAACGCGGAGCCGCCCGAGGGGCCGCTGCCGAGGACCGTCAGCGAGGAGGTGTAGAGACCGTTGGCGCAGCTCGCCGAGAACGTCGATTCCGCGCTGGCGATTGCGCGCATGGACCCGATGGCCGATGCCTCGTTGCCGGAGATGCGCGCCCGGAGGAGGCCGGGGACCGCGATCGCCGCGATGATGCCGATGATCGCGACCACGATCAGCAGCTCGATAAGCGTGAAGCCCTTCTGGTTCCGAACTTTCATGAGCGAATTCTCCTGTGTCCGTTGTGTGGTGGTGGCCGCGTCACGTGCCCGCCGCCCCCGGGCCACGTCTCGGCGGCTGCGTGCCTGCCGATTGAGCAACCGGGGTGCCACGCTCGTCCATAAGACGCGCAGCGCCGCTTAAGGGCCTTTGGTTCAGCTATTTGGTGTGGGTTGGACGTCTCAAATTATACCGCGGGCATGGTGCCATTTCACGGCACCTGACAATAAATGGCACCCGTTTATTGTCATGAATTGTCGTAATCAGCCCCTTCCCGCTCTTTGAGAGCAACCGCAATGCCCGGCAGCGCCCAGCGGCGTCATTGCAGGCATAAAGCGCTGTGTGCAAATGAAATAGCTGTTTCCCGCGCCCGGCTGGCCCACCTTCGGGTCGCGAGCAGGATGGTCCGGGCGGAAACCGGCGGAGACGCCGCAATCCGCGGTCGACGCGCGCGGGATTACTGGATGGGCGTGCCCGTCGACGGTGTCCCGCCGTCCGTCAATCCGCTGAGGGTCGTGTCGGACTGCCAGACCGTGTTGGTGGTATTCGAGCCGAAGTAGCGGACGCCCTGATTCGACGAGATCGGGTTGGCCCACGAGTGAAAGCCCGACGCGACGTCGGTCGATCCGGTGCACGTCGTGCCGCTCGCCGCAGTCCCGTCGAGCGAGAACGTGTAGCCGCTCTTCGTGACCGTAGCCGACACGGTGAGGTCGGGGCTGAGGAAGGGCTGCTGCCCCGAGGGCGCGGTTCCCAGATCACCGAGTTGCTTCGCGTACAGACCGTCGGCGCAGCTGCGCGAGTACGTCGCCTGCGCGGTGGAGATGGCACGGATCGAGGCGATCGCCGAGGCCTCGTTGCCGGAAATGCGTGCGCGCAGCAGTCCCGGAATCGCGAGCGCCGCAATGACGGCAATGATCGCAATCACGATCAACAGTTCGACGAGCGTGAACCCCGAGGCCCCGAACCTCGAACGTCGGGTTGCCAGGAGGCCTGCCTCGCACGTACGCCGAGAGCGATTCGGAAACTGACAATCACACACCACGGCTCACCCCAGGTTGTATTTCTTCATGTAGTAGCGAAACGAACGGAAACTCATGCCGAGCAGTTCGGCAGCCTTCACCTTCACCCCGCCCGAGCGTCGGAGCGCCTCGGCGATGTATTCGCGCTCGATGTGTTGCACGTGCTGTTCCAAATCGAATCCGGTGTCGGGCAGCTGCGCCCCCGCGACGGCCGACGGAATGCGAGAGGCCGCGGCGGCAGTCCCCCGCACCGCGTCCGGCAGGCTGTCGACGGTCACGGTCGTGGTCCGTTCGAGGGCGACGGCGCGTTCCATCGCGTTCTCCAGCTCGCGAACGTTGCCGGGCCACGCATAGCCCGTGAGATGGACCATGGCAGGCGCTGCAATGCTCGAAATCTCCTTCTTCATCTGCGGCGCGAACTTCGCGACGAAGTGCTCCGCGAGCTGCGGAATGTCGCCCGTGCGTTCGCGCAGCGGCGGCATCCGGACGGGGATGACGTTGATCCGGTAGAACAGATCTTCACGGAACTGCCCGTCGCTGACCATCCTTGCGAGGTCCCGATTGGTGGCGGCGATGATGCGAATATCGGCGTCGATTTCCTCGGTGCCGCCCACGCGGCGGAATCGGCGTTCCTGGAGCACGCGCAGCAGCTTGACCTGCAGCATCGGGCTCATCTCGCCGATCTCGTCGAGGAAGATCGTGCCTTTGTCGGCGA
>Ga0310811_10006297_pt1 | contig 15159 bp, 11 predicted proteins | sample YCmetagenome_FD_207642 | JGI IMG/M metagenome (GOLD analysis project Ga0310811, IMG submission 207642) | Soil microbial communities from experimental microcosm in Duke University, North Carolina, United States - YC | ecosystem: Engineered > Artificial ecosystem > Soil microcosm > Unclassified ...
GCGCTCGGTTGTCTGCTAGGGCCAATGATGGGCCTACGGCCGAGCCGGGTCCCCCGGCTCCGTCCAAATGCGCCAGCTCTCTTCAGCCTGGAGGATCAGCATGTCATATCCATTCTCGACCACTGCGCCTCTCTCCTCCCCTTTCTGCAAAAACAAAGTCCTCGAAGGATTATAAATAAGGTCAAACAAATAATGCCTCGAAGTCAGCGCGGCATAAGGCAGCGGCGGACATTCCGATACCTTCGGATGCATCCCCAGCGGCGTGGTATTCACGATCAGCGTATATGTTTCAAGCAATCGCGCATCTACTTCTTCATAACCCATATCACCCGTATCCGGCCTCGGCTTCCGTGTCACCAGCCGGTAACTGATCCCCAGGTTGCGCAACACATATTCCACAGCTTTGGCAGCCCCGCCCGTACCCAATACCAGGGCTGAACGGTGATGATCCCCCAGCTTCCTGACCAGGGACTGCTCAAACCCGACGACATCGGTATTGTACCCCGTCAGCCTGCTGCCCTCGATCCTGATACAATTACATGCCCCAATCTCCGAGACAACAGGGCTGCTTTCATGTAAAAAGGGAATTACCTTCTCCTTGTATGGGATCGTAACGTTTAACCCGCATAGCGAAGCATCCGACAGGACTTCGGTCAGCTCCCCAATATCCGGCAGGGAAAAATTGGAATAAGAACAATCCGCTATCCCTTCACGCTGGAATTTCTCCGTGAAGTATTGCTGCGAAAAGGAATGCGTCAGCGGATAACCCAGTAGACCATAACGTCGCATTACGAAAGCACTTTATCAAGGAACATATGGAAAGTATCCCCGCGAAGACCCACGCGCATGGCTTCCATGGCGATAACCTCCGACGGAGCTATATTACCCAGGTTGACATTACAACCGATCAGTTCGATAAAATACAATTGCTGCGCCTTCTGCGGAGCTTCCCACAGGATCTTTTCCGCAGGGATCTGTGTCAGTATTTCCTGGACCAGCCCTTCCCTCACCTCACCACTGCCTCTATAGATACCCACGTTCCCCGCTTCCCGGGCCTCGGCGATAACGTATGCAGCTCCCGCACTCAGCTCAGCGCTCATCAGCTCGATCCACTTATAAGGCGGGATAATATGCGCGGCATCTTTACTGCCCACTTCGCTCAGTACAGTAAAATGTTTTGTCAGCTTCTCGATATATCCACATTTCTCCGCGTGCGGGATGGTGATCGACCCGTCACTGACTTCCACATGGGTGATGCCATAGTCCTTACAAACTGCTACATAATCTTCAAATTGGCCCCGGATCAGGAAAGCTTCAAAAAGGGTCCCTCCAAAATACACAGGAAGACCATAGGACTTGTATACTTCTATCTTTTCCCGAAGATTGGGTGTTACAAAAGAGGTCCCAAAACCCAGTTTGACAATATCCACATGAGGATTTGCTACACTCAAAAAATTCTTTGCCTCCTCGATACTCAACCCTTTATCCATAACCATTGTAATTCCATTCTGCCGTGACTTCTCAAGTCTTTCCGGCATCTGCGTAAGTTTAAAATTCATCTCTAGTTTTTTGACTCCGTAAATTATTAGTAACTCTTTAATAGTAACCCGCGCAAAAATAGGAAACAATCGCATACGAAAACCGCTGGCGTCAAATGAGACAATATTATAATGTAATTAAAAACGACTTACCGCATCATCGCTTATTCAGGCAGCAAGCCTTTGCTCAGAGTGTATTAAATGGACTTATTCTTCTTATAGCGGGCAATAACTTCCACCACCGGCTGGTATTGTAGTATAACAGGATTCAACTCTAATAACTTCTTAAGCAGCTTTGGCGCCTTCGCCATCGCATTCTCCAGCTGCAGCAAGCCTTCCCGGCTTCGGCCAAGCGCAAAAAAGACAGCCGACAGGTAGAACACAAATAAGGGTTTTCCCCCTGTGATCCGGATAGCTGTCTCTACCTGCTCCAGCGCCTCTTCGAAGTATTCGGCATTGTACAGACAACGGATGAGAGCCTCCCAGCTGGAAATATTTCGCGGCCTTATCCGCACTACATTGGAAAAGAACTGAATGGCTTCCCTGAACTCCCCAAGCTGCATCTTACATTCTCCCATGGCCAGGTTATACTCCGGCTGCATGGTATGGATCCGCATCGCGGCTTCCAGCTGCTTGACAGCCTGTCCCCATTGCTCCTCGTTGATGTATGTACAGGCCAGCTTATAATATAGCTTACTATCGTCCGGATTCAGATGCGATGCCTTCCGGTAATAAAAACGGGCCTGCCCGTAATTGTCCAGCTTGTCATAACAATGACCTATCGCCTCATAGATCACATCCTCGGGCCTCGAAAGCTCCAGCACCTTCTCCAGCGATTCGATGGCATCCCGGTACTTCCGGAGCCGGATATACGCATCTCCCATATTCCGGTAAGCGTAATCGAACTTCTCGTCGATAGCCAATGCATATTTGTAGGCATCTACCGCCTTCTCATAAAGCTTGAGCCCCTGAAACGCCGCAGCCAGGTTAAACCAGGCCAGCTCGTTGTAAGGCTTCTCATCGATGATCTGCTGATGCAGCCGGATACTCTCTTCATTTCTTCCCGTAAAATCGGTCCAGAAACAGATCTTGTACAAAGCCTCCTCATTGGTAGGCTCCTGCTCCAGTATCAGCTTCAGACAATCAAAGATCTTGTCGAACTCCTCGTAATCATCATACACATCAGCCAGCTCGAACAGCAGCTCGATCCGCTCATCCCCTTCGAAATGCATCAACGCACTTTCCAGTAAAGACGCCGCCCTCTGAGGCTGATCCAGTGCCAGATAAGCATCTGTTTTCAATATGTATAGGTTGATATCCGAACTATCCAGCACCTCTACCTGCTCGAGTATGTCGAGAGCATCCTGGTAGCGCCGCGTTGCGATCATCAAGTCCGCCTTCTTTACCATTAAGGCAGATGAGTAAGGATACTGCTCAATCCCCAACTCTACCGCCTCGATCGCCTGTATCAAGTCCTCTGTGTCGTCAAAGTAGTCGATTATCCTTTCAAAGGCCTCCTCTTCCATAAAAGAGTGCCGCCTACCACTCTTCAAATCCTGATACTGCTTCAACAATTCCTTCATTTCTTCTCTATCCTGATGGTATGGATTTTCTTGCATGTGTTAAAGGTTATTGTAAGTTACGGGATAAAAATATCTCTTCCGAAAATATTTCCACCCCAAAAAGCCTCGTTTAGCCGTTTCACCAGCTCCCAAAACCGGTCCGTCAATTCCCTCTCGAATTTTATCCCTTCCCCATTCGCTCCCCCTAAAATCCCATTCCACCCCCGAAGGGTAAAATTCTTCTGTCCACGGCAACCTTCGGCAACCCACTTCCGTATATATTACTAGTAATCACCGGTAAATAACCGGCAAAAAGGTTGCAGAAACCGACAATAATCTGTAACTTTTTACAGATCAAAGCGTTAAAGGTTTACTAAAATTTGTGATAAGCGGTTAAAAAATACCCAATTTTTTTTACTATCTTTGTTTAATAATGTTAAAACCAGCTACTATAAAATGGAGGAAATTGATGCGCAGAACGCTCGTCAGTACTCTGCTGATCGCAGTTGTTGGTCTTACTTTTGCCAGCAAAGGCGGGGGCGGCGACAAGAATAAAGCGGCCAGTATTCCCCTTAAAACAAATTTCACTCCTATCCGGACGACCAATGGCTTTACCCTGAAAGCAGGCCCCGCCTACACCGGAAGTTATATCTTAGGAACAGAAAAGACCACTAATTACGTCTCTTTCAATACACTCATCACCTATCAGAAAGGCAACAGCACTTATATCCTGCCTTACCAGTACAAGATGAATACAGCAGTCTATCTGCACAATAGCGGCAGCAACCTTCGGCTGCTCGACCTTCGCGTCAATCTGCACAAATAAGATCAGACTATTTTCTTTTTTTATCCCCCGACATTCATTTTCTTGCTTTCCTCGTAATTCATTTCCCGGTATCCGGAATTGGGGAGGTCAAACTTAGAAGCCGGAACGGGATTCAAATTGATCCTCGACACCTGGTAATTGATCTTAACATTCCCATTGGTCAGCTCGTATTCCAGCGGCAAGCCGTCCAGGGTCCTGAACGCCGGATCGTATTGCCTGTTCTCCGGAATGATATCCCGCGTATAATAAACAGAAATGATCATTCCCGAATGCGTCTGCCCGGTCGCCTTTAGACACTTATAACCCGCAATCTCCTTCGTCTCACCCGTATTCTTGTAAACGACCCCATCGTACATCTGGTTCTTTTCCGTCCAGTTATCCGGATTGAGCCGGATCAGCAGCTTCTGGCCGCTTACCTCCTTAAGGATGACGGCAAAACCCGTGTTGGCATCAAAAATAGTGGTGGAAGAAAATAGCGAATTGATCATCTCAGACCGGCTCTTATTGCCCTTGATGTAGATGGTATGCGTAGCGACCCCGATCCCATCCGACTTAGCACCTCCGATAGTGACAGAGTAATCGTATGTTATGGTAAGCTCCGATATCTTTTTCTGGGCCTGGACAGCCGACAGGGACAAAAGACAGCTGCACACCAGTATAAGAATTGCCCTGCACGCTGCTAATTGATGGCCTACGTATTGGTTTTCCCGGAACGTCCCTCCTTGCACCAGCTCACCTCGAAGGTTCCGGGGTTTTCCAACGGCTTTTGACGGATTTTTCATAAAAATTTGTTGAGCCAATTCTATAAAAGTAACAAAGACCCACCAAACTTGCAAATAACCCACGTTTCCACTTATTTCTTCCGGCTGCCCATGCCGCAGCACCAGCTCAAGCTATTTCTTCGGCTGTATCCTCTTCTGGGCTTCCTTCTGCTGCTCCTGCATCTGCTCAAGCCTCTCCTGCCACTTGGTCTTGGTCTTTGGCTTGCTCCTGTTCTCTTTCAACTTGGCAAGGATCTTTTCGTGATCGATAATATAATTCTGGATCACGAACTGCAGCGCCAGCGTGATAACGTTGGAGACCGTATAATACCAGGTCAGCGCAGAAGCCAACCGGTTGAAGACAAGTAAAAGCACTACCGGCATGATATAAGGCATATACTTCATGGCCGGATTGCTCTGGTCAGGTGTCATGCTCATCCCATACAGGGAGATCAAAAAGCTGGTCAGGACAGCACACAAGGCAAAAAGACTGACGTGATCCCCATACCCCGGTATGGCAAACCCAAAATGAAGAATAACATCATAGGTCGACAGATCATGAGACCACAAGAAATGCTCACCCCGCAAACCGATATTGGAATTAAAGAAGCTATACAAAGCAAAGAATATAGGGATCTGCAACAACGCCGGTATACAACCTCCCAATGGGTTTACTCCCGCCTCCCGGAACAGCTTCATCTGCTCCATTCCCATCTGCTGCTGGTCACCCCCGACCTTTTTACGCATTTCCTCTATCTCGGGACGCAACGCTTTCATTTTAGCGCCGCTGAGATAGCTGCTATATACAAGAGGAGAAGTGATCAAACGGATGAATAAGGTCAGCAACAGGATAGCAATACCATAACTGGCAATATGCGACTTGAAAAAATTAAAGACCGGACGGATAATATAAACATTCACCGGGCGTACAAAAGAATACATCCCCCTGCCAAGATCGATGATATGCGTCATTCCCGGAGCCTGCTTGTCCAGGATATCAAAATCATTGGGGCCATAATACAGCTGGAAAGGCAGCGTGGCCGATGCCGCAGCAGGTACCTTCGCCTGCATGCTCACATCCACGCGGGATATCGTATTAGATGAATCGGCCGTCTCTTTCTGTACACGAATAGAGCCCGAACTGAAACTGTTTTTAGCGATCAGCGTCGTATTAAAGAATTGCTGTGACAAAGACAACCACTGCACCGGCTTTTCAAACGTCTTTTCCGTTCCCCGGAACATATAATCGAATTGATTATCCTCGTAATAACCGATACTAGCAATGCTTCTTTCGATAGTCACATTATTCTGCGTCTTCTCCAGGTTGGAATGCCAGGTCAGGTTAAAATTATTCTGCGTGAACAGCTTGTCAGGATTTCCAACATTCACATTCCAGGCGAGAGAATAATCATTCGCAGCAAGGATGAATTCATGTTCCAGTGACTCCCCCGCCGGCGTCGGCAAACGGAAACGAACCGTCTGGCTGCCATCTGCATTCTTCGTCACCTGCCCCGCTTCGAAATACAGATCGGATATCTGCGCAGCTTGATTGGGCGCGGTGTTCACAGAATAGCTGATCCGGTCCTCGGACCCGGGCCTTACCAGCCTGACCTGCGTACTGTCATAGGATTTGAACTTCTTCAGCTGTACATCGACCGGCTGACCGCCTTTATTGCTGAATACGATCTTTACAAGGTCATTCTCTACGGTAACCAGTTGTTCGGTACTTTTAAGGGCCTTACCAAATCCAGTGGGATCAGCCGTTGTCGTGTCTGCAACAACAGTAGCCGTATCCTTTGCCTTTGCAGCAGCAGCCTTACGTGCATTTACAAAAGCGATCGAGTCCTGGGCCCGCTTCTGCTGGACCTCAAGCTCGTGGCTATTTTTCGTGGAAGTAAAAATGTAGATGAAAAGTAAGACCCCCAGCAGCACAAAACCAATTACCGTATTGCGATCCATTCCCATGATGCTTTTTTTTTAGGAAATGCAAATATAGCCTCCCCCTGGCACGCCGCCAAACAAATACCCTCCAACGGACGGACCGTTCACGGTAAAACCCACTAATCCAACGGTGAACCCACCAGAGCCGGCCGCCAGGCCTAAATCATTTCACTCTGCAGCAGCGGATTCTTCACCGCACTCTTCGCGTCCGCAAACTCCTTCGCCGCCTTCACAAAGTGAACAAAAATAGGTTGCGGGTTCTCCACTGTGCTCTTCAGCTCCGGATGATATTGTACCCCAATAAAAAATGGATGATTTGGCAATTCGATTATCTCAACCAGCCCGCTTTCCGGGTTGGAACCGCTGGGAACCATCCCAGCCTCCTCAAACTGCTGGAGATACGCATTATTGAACTCCCAACGATGACGATGCCTTTCCGTTATCTCCGGCTTGCCATCATAAATGACAGACGCCAGCGACCTTTCCTTCAAAACACAGGGATAAGACCCCAGACGCATCGTACCACCCTTCGCCGTCACCTTCTTCTGCTCCTCCATCAGGTCTATCACCGGATGAGGCGTGTGTACGTCCATTTCCGTGGAATGTGCATCCTTCAGGCCCAGTACATTACGGGCATATTCGATCACCGCCATCTGCATTCCAAGACATATTCCAAAGAAAGGTAATTTATTCTCCCTGGCATACTTTACAGCAATGATCTTTCCCTCCACTCCACGATGACCAAAACCAGGCGCAACCAGCAATCCATCCAGGTTTCCCAGCTTCTCGGCTACATTCTCATCGGTGATGAACTCGCTGTGTACATTAACCACCTGGATCTTGCATTCATTCATCGCTCCGGCATGAACGAACGACTCCAATATCGATTTATATGCATCCTGCAGCTCGATATATTTTCCGATAAGACCGATCGTAACCCTGCTCTTGGGATACTTCAGCTTGTCCAGGAACTCCTTCCATTTTCCCAGCTCCGGCTCATGATAATGCGTAATATTCATCTTCTTCAGGCAGATCACATCCAGTTTCTCCCGCATCATCGTCAGCGGCACCTCATAAATGGTAGGCATATCGGCTGCTTCGATCACCGCCTCAGGTTTTACATTACAGAACAAAGCTATCTTCTTACGGATATCCGGCGATAATGGCTCTTCCGTCCGGCAGACAATGATGTCCGGATGAACACCTTCCTGGCTTAATAATCTGACACTATGCTGGGTAGGTTTTGTTTTCAGTTCCTTCGCAGCCTTCAGATAAGGGATCAGCGTAAGATGGATCACCAGGCAATCCTCCTCCGGCATTTCCCATTGCAGCTGACGCACCGCCTCTATAAATGGCAATGACTCGATGTCCCCTACCGTCCCGCCCAGCTCCGTAATAATAATATCATATTTGTTACCCGCCCCCAGCAACAACATCCTTCTCTTGATCTCATCCGTTATATGAGGAACAACCTGAACCGTCTTCCCAAGATATGCACCCTCTCTTTCCTTGTTGATCACGGTCTGATAGATCTTTCCCGTCGTCACATTATTGGCCTGGGAAGTAAATATATTTAAGAACCGCTCATAGTGACCAAGATCCAGATCCGTCTCGGCGCCATCCTCCGTCACAAAACACTCCCCATGCTCATAGGGGTTCAAAGTCCCCGGATCTACATTGATATACGGATCAAACTTCTGAATGGTTACCCTTAGTCCCCTGGCCTGCAACAACTTGGCGAGCGAGGCCGCTATAATTCCCTTACCCAGCGAAGAGGTTACACCACCTGTAACAAAAATATACTTAGCCATATAATGGTCAATTAATTTATTATTAAATGCGTTGTTGTGTTGTTGGCGACAGGCGAAAAACAATAACTTAGCATCATCGATCCCGCACTACAAGTCTCAATAAGACCTCCGGCTCTGGCTTCATTATTTTTGAGCCAGGCCGCTAGTTTGACCTGCCGAAAAGTGATAGAAAAAAATTCCCAGGAGGTCATGCAAAGTTACATCAAAATATAGTCCCGGAAAAATACGTGTGGATAAAATGCGCATATGTATTTGATTGCCCCAGCAGCTAAGAAATCAAAAAGGCCAGCTACTTTTCACATAGCTGGCCCTTTTTATCATTTCTGTTACATAGTTGAATTTCTTACTTGAACACCGCCAGGGAATAGGTCGACTTCGACCGGGTATCAGGTTGCTCCGAATTTACGTTTTTGGAAAGCTCTTTGCCGGCAGATTTGTGATTGATCTTAACAGCATGCAGGACAGTGATTGATACGATCTCAAGAACTAACACAAGGGCTGTAAGGGTTTTTCCTTTCTTCATGGTATAAATGGATTGGATTTACGGTTTTTCTTGGTACTGGATTTTATTTCTAGCCTTAAAGGACAAAACGTTACGACATTTTTTGTCTTTGCGGGCGCAAAATACATCCGGTTGACTTCAAACGCAAGATAATATCTCTTTATTTTACCCGCAACCGTAAAAATTCTGCCTTTTTCCCTGCGAGCTTTACGAGTTTTATATTCGCAGCTACCATCCTTAACCTACTAACAATCACTTATATATATAATTAATAACAATTCATTTCCAGGAGATTTTTTGCTACTTTGTACCCATATCCAGTTTAACTATGAAAACAAGCCTTCTTGTCGCCTGTGGTCTTTTCTTTTATCTATTTGCCCCGGCTCAGGTTAAATCTCCATCTCTTTCCGGACTGCCCTCCATAACCATCCGGCTAAATCAGGACGCTTCCTCACAAAATAATTCCAATAGTCTGTTCAGCCATTTTGAGGTCATCGATCAACGCCCCGACACCGCGAGGATCGGCCTTCATATAAATAAAAGCGCCGCCGCCGGTCATGCCAGCGACCGCCAGCTGGTCTTTGCCCGGCCCGCGGCCACAGAAATAGCAAACTGGCTAAACCAGCATTTCACCAGACCCGACGCCCCTTACTCAGGGCTTATCGTCCTGCGAACTCTCTGGCTGTCAGACGCCAACTATCCCATGGAAGATCTGAAACGGGATCCCAATAAAAAACAGGAAAGGACTCATATTCGCCTCAAAGCCGAAGTCTATGCAGGTAGAGACAGCAACTATATGCCCGTTTTTCGTTTCGACACCCTATTCTATACTATGAAGTCAGTCTATTCCGTCCATAGCCCCTACTCCGATTGGGAAAGAGACCTCGTGGAAATCCTTGGCGATCTCGCAGACAGCGCTTCCTTCCTGGCTGATCAGAAACACGGCCATAGCCGGCAGATCCCCCTCACGGCTATTCACCAGTTCAATCAATCCCGTTTCGTTTCACCCATTGATAACAACCCTACCCCTACGCGCGGAGTCTATGCCAGCTTCGAAGAGTTCAAAAATAACACCCCCTCTATTCAAAACTTTGAGATAAAAATGGATGGCGCCAGCATCCTGCTCTATATTAAAGAACCCAACGGTAAGTCATACTACTCCCATGACGCCTGGGGATATTGTGATGGGAAAGATGTCTTTGTAATGAGAGATGGCGCATTACGCATCGCCTGGAGAGAAGGTAAGGCGTTTTACTTTTTGTCCTCCTCCTCCACCCGATCGGGTGGTAAGCCAATGGACCTGCCGGGTTTCGTCCCGTTGGGGATAGCTGCACCGGGTGCAGCTATTACATCCAATATGAACTTTACCAATCGCAGCCGTTATATCTATACGATCGATATGGACACGGGATCGATATATTGATCCTTACAACAAATTTCGTCTTATTAATCCTTCGCGATCTTATCATAGCTGGCCACCAACCCCTTTATCAGGGAAGAGCTGAAACCCCGGTGTTCCATCTCATTGAGTCCGGCAATGGTGCAACCTTTTGGTGTGGTCACCTTGTCGATCTCCTGCTCCGGATGCGAACCCTTTTTCAGCAAAAGCTCCGCCGCCCCCTTCACCGTTTGCGCCGCGATCAGGTTGGCAGTGGCTGCGTCAAAACCGATCTCGATCCCTCCCTGGATATTCGCCCGGATATACCGCATGGCAAACGCCGTTCCGCAAGCCCCCAGCACCGTCGCCGCATCCATCAGCTTCTCATCGATCCTGACCACACTACCCAGCTGATCAAAAATATCCATGACATACTGAAGCTGTTCCTCCGGTGTATTCCGGGAAGCTGCAATGCAGGTCATGCTTTCCTGGATGGCTATCGCCGTATTCGGCATCGCACGAACGACAGGGACCTTATTACCCAGACAACCTGCTATCTGATCTATGACGATCCCCGTCACCACAGAGACCAATAGCTGCCCATCCTTGAACTCGCCCTTTAAAGAAGACAAAATATCATTTACCTGGAATGGCTTTACAGCCAGAATTACAAGATCAGCGTATCGGACAGCATCCTCGTTCTTATCGCTGACCAGCACACCCTTTCGCTCCAGGTGATTCAGGGTCTGTATATTTCTTTTGGTAATAAGAATGTGTTTGGGCGAAACAAAACCGCTTTGTATCAGTCCCTCGGCAATGGCCGTCCCCAGATTGCCGCCCCCAATGATGCCGATCTTCTTATTCATAAAACTTTCCTTTTGACAAATAATTCCGGACATAATCGTCCACACCATCTTCAAGGGAATAGAACGCCTCCCCGTAACCCGCCTTCCGTAGCTTCTCCATCTTCGCCTCCGTAAAATACTGGTATTTATCCCGGATGTCCTCAGGCATATCGATATAGTGGATATTGGCCGGCTGATCCAACCCCGCATAGGTGGCTTTTACCAGGTCTTCAAAAGACCTCGCCTTTCCCGTTCCCAGGTTATAGATACCTGACTCCGGACGAGCTTCCATCAACCAGTAACAGACCTTGATCACATCCTTCACATAAACAAAATCCCTCAGCTGCTGTCGAAAAGAATGAAAGATCACGCTGGCCATTCTCGCCTTATGATATTCATTCGGGCCGTAGACATTAAAGAACTTCAACCCCGCCCAAAAAGGAGGAGCCCCAGCCTGCGCCAGCGCCCATTTATCAAATTCATTCTTGGAAACCCCATAAGGATTCAATGGCTTCAGCTCCTTCTCCAATCCATGCCGGTCATCATACCCCTTCTCCCCCGCACCATATGTCGCAGCAGAAGAAGCATAGACAAGACCAATACTTTTAGCCACACAATATGCCCATATCTTTTTGGAATACTCTACATTGAGATGCTCATGGATGGAATAATCGAATTCCGTCGTATCCGTTCGCGCTCCTATATGGAACACAAAGGCAATCCTGGGATCATTCTCCTTCAGCCAATCAAAGAATGACTCCCTTTCCACCTGGTAAGCAAATTCCTTCCCTTCCAGGTTTGGCGCCTTCTCCACCTCTCCAAATTCATCCACAAGTATCAGGTCACGATACCCCCGCTGATTGAGATATCCGGTAAGACAGCTACCAATAAACCCCGCCGCGCCGGTAACAACGATATATTCTTTTTGCGCCATATTTAATCCATTTCTACCAGCTTAGCCATATAATTTTCCAGGCTGTGATCATATTTGTCCTTCCATTCAGCGACCATACCCCATTCCATTCCATCCACCTCAAAACTCCCCGCCGTAACAAAACCCAGTTCTGTAGCCGGGAAATTCCCCAGTGCTTTTTTAAAGCCTTCGACAGATGCCGCAGCAACACTCACCACCACCCTGCTCTGTGACTCCCCGAACCAATACGCATCCTTGCGGATCTTTGCATCGGAAGCCACTACATCGAATCCAAGTCCCCGTGGGAACGCAGATTCCGCCAGAGTGACAAAAAGCCCGCCTTCGCTGACATCATGAGCGCTGCGGACCAGTTTTTTCTGGATCAGCTCAGCCACCTTCTGCTGCAGCCGCGCTTCTTCCTCAATGTCGAAATGAGGTGCCGGGCTGAACTCTATCTTCTTTATCTTATGCAAATACTCCGAAGAGTTGATGTCGTCATTGCTAACCCCCAACAGGAAGATCAGATCGCCTTCTTCTTTAAAATCCAGCGTCATCTTGTCCTTTACACTTTCCAGCAATCCTACCATCCCGATCGTCGGCGTGGGATATACGGCGCCGTCAGGATTCTGATTGTAAAAGCTGACATTCCCGCCTGTTACTGGCGTATCGAATCGGCGGCAGGCTTCCCCCATCCCTTTGATCGCATTTACAAACTGGAAATAGACACCCGGGTCATAAGGATTACCAAAATTCAGACAGTTGGTTACTCCCAATGGTTGCCCGCCGCTGACCACTATGTTACGCGCAGCTTCCGCCACAGCGATCATTGCGCCTTTATAAGGATCCGCATAAACATAACGGCTATTACAATCCGTAGTTACGGCCAAAGCCTTCCCGCCTGTACCCTTAGCCAGCACAACAGCTGCATCACTGGGCTCATTCGTAGAAGAATTGGCCGCGCCAACCGTACTGTCATATTGTACAGCCACCCATTTCTTAGAAGCGATATTCGGCAGCGAGATCAACTGTTCTGCTACTTCCCGAAGATCATCCGGCACCTCTACTGAAGCCGGATCGAAGGCCTTCACCTTGGCCAGGTAGGCCGGCTCACTATAAGGCCGGTCATACTGTGGAGCGCCACCTCCTAATACCAGCTCATAGGCAGGGATCTCGGCTTCCAGCTTTCCATTCATATAGAACTTCAACAACCCATCACCGGTAACTTCACCGATCGTGGCCGCAGGCAGATCCCACTTTTCAAATATTTTGATGACTTCCGCTTCTTTCCCTTTTTCAACCACCATCAGCATCCGCTCCTGGCTTTCGCTAAGCAAAAGCTCCCATGCCTTCATGTCCTTCTGACGGACAGGTACCTTGTCCAGATCGACCCGCATCCCGGATTCTCCCTTGGCGCTCATCTCCGCAGTAGAACAAATGATCCCTGCCGCACCCATATCCTGCATGCCAACGACGGCACCCGTCTTTATCACTTCCAGACAGGCTTCGAGCAGCTTCTTCTCCTGGAAAGGATCACCCACCTGGACGGCCGGTAATTCCTTCGTGCTTTCTCCTGTGATATTCGCTGAAGCAAAAGAGGCTCCGCCAATACCATCTTTACCGGTGGCGCTGCCTACAAAGATCACCGGGTTGCCAACACCGGTAGCCGTTGCCGATATAGTCTCCCCATTCTTCAGAATGCCTACGCTCATGGCATTCACCAGGGGATTGGTATGATAACAATCTTCGAAATAGATCTCTCCGCCTACCGTCGGTACCCCGAAACAATTCCCATAATGCCCGATGCCATGGACGACCCCGGAAAGAAGGTGCTGTGTTTTAGCAGCCGAAATATTACCAAACCGGAGAGAGTTCAGCGAGGCAATGGGCCGCGCCCCCATCGTAAAAATATCCCGGTGGATCCCGCCGACCCCTGTAGCTGCCCCCTGAAAAGGTTCCAGCGCAGAAGGATGATTGTGTGATTCTATCTTAAAAACAACCCCATGCCCATTGCCGATATCCATTAAACCGGCATTCTCTTCCCCGGCCTTGACAAGCATTTTCCTGCCCTCCCGGGGTAGCGTTTTGAGCCACTTGATCGAGTTCTTATAACTGCAATGCTCGCTCCACATGGCGCTGAAAGCACATAATTCGGTGAAATTAGGAGTACGCCCGAGTTTCTGCTGGATCGATTCAAATTCCTCTGCTGTAAGACGGAGCTGTTCGGCTGTTTTTACGCTTATTTCCATAATATTATCAAAGCGCAAAAGTACGAACCCCATCCCAATCTTTCTGCTTTACCTATCCCAATATTTCCCCTTTATTTTCACCTCCGGCGCCACACCTCTTATTATTTTAAGATTTTCAGTAGGTTTGCTGCCCATGGCCTCCAAACAAAAGATTGCTTTTGTAGCGAATACCAGCTGGAGTATCTACAAATTCAGGCTATATCTTATTGAGAAATTGATCGAAAAAGGGTTTGCTATCTTTGTGCTGGCGCCTCGTGACCCCTATTCGGCCAAATTCGAGTCCCTTCCCGGACTGACCTACATCGAATTGGAGCATTTTAAGGGAAAAAGCATCTCCCCTTTCGGAGATTTCCTCCTTTACCGGGAACTCCTCCGCCACTACCGCACTATCCGGCCGGACCTGATCTTTCACTACACGATAAAAGCCAATCTTTTCGGCACCCGCGCCGCAGCCCGCGCCGGGATCAGCTCTGTCAGCGTGATCACTGGCCTGGGGTATGCCTTTTCCGGGAATGGATGGCTGCAATCCATCGCCAAATTCCTGTACAAAAAGGAGCTGCGCAACAGCACGGAAGTTTGGTTTCTCAATGAGGACGACCGCCATATCTTCATCAGCCAGCAGCTTATCCGGCCCGAAAAGACTTTCTTACTACCCGGAGAAGGAGTAGATACGCAGGCCTTTTATCCCGCTCCCTATATTGTCCGGAACTCCGCCGCCGCTGCAAAAGACGTCACCTTCCTGCTAATTGGCCGAATCATCCGGCATAAAGGCATTTACGAGTTTATCCAGGCGATCCAACTACTGAAACATCAGGGCCTGGCCATCCGCTGCCAGC
>Ga0310811_10006298_pt1 | contig 15159 bp, 16 predicted proteins | sample YCmetagenome_FD_207642 | JGI IMG/M metagenome (GOLD analysis project Ga0310811, IMG submission 207642) | Soil microbial communities from experimental microcosm in Duke University, North Carolina, United States - YC | ecosystem: Engineered > Artificial ecosystem > Soil microcosm > Unclassified ...
CAATCCCGACGGTTACTAGGTGGTCATTTGGTGCCGACGAAACTACATCCGATCCGGATGTAACTCACCGCGACGTTCGGAATTGTTCAACGGTTTCAGGGATAGCTCCGGACCGGATCTAACTCTGAAAGTATCTCCACTTCGGAACTATCGGTAGTTCGATGCGGGTCAGCGCCTCTTGCGCGCCATCGTCCGCGCCGGCGACCTTGTGGACAACGCCGCCTCGCTTTCGGACCGTGACGCCTCCCGAGCGTGCGGGTCCCCGGGGTCGATGTAGTCGGGGCTCGATGTCCCGTAGCCGCCAAGATGCTTGAACCTGCCGATGCGGTCGAGGATCTCACGGCCGCATTCTTGGTTCACGCGGTCGATGACCGCGCGCTCGACGTAGAGCGACACCGGCAGGCCCTGATCGCGCGCCTGCCGCGTCATCTGCGCGAAAAGGTCCGGGTGGACGCGGAACGAGAACCGCAGCGAGCGAAGGTCGAGCGGATCCTTCGGCGGCCGGCCGGGTCCGCGTCTCGCCGTTCTGGGCTTGCTAACCATGATCCCGTCGAATCCTTGCAAGGCTGCGCCGGATGGCGCTTATCGTAGATTTATGTCATCCTCAAATAGCCATACGACACCAGCCGGTACGTCACCACGATTCGCCGACGATCACAACGCTCATTGCGTAAACCGGATACAGGCCGCCCACGACTGGTGGCTCGACCGGATCCTTGAGGACCGGGGCGAGAGCGCCGTGCCACCGCCGGCGCTGCGCGTCGGGGAGCCTATCGATGAGTAAGGACGCCGAAATAATCTCCGAACAGGTGCGCGCGCTGCCGAGCATCGCCGAGCCGGAGGGGTGGGCCCGCACGCCCATCCTCGACGGCTGGGCGTGGCAAAGGAGCGGCGAGGATGACGTCGTCATAGTCGGCGGGATCTACGGCCACGGAGTCGTCGGAGACGGCAAGCCGTGGTGCACCGAAGAAATCACCGGCCTCGAGCGGAAAGGACGGTTCGTCGAGGATCTCGGAAAGTGCGTCTACATGCTGGGCTGGCCGCGCTTCGTGCAACTCACCGGCGAGCCGCTCTGGCCGCCCGTCCTGCACGTTGCGGCTCAGAGCATCCTGCCCAGTGCCGTCGATACGGTGGTGCGGTTCACCGGCACGCACACGCTGCCGGCCGATCTGCTAACGTTTATCGACGCTACCTATCTGCTGAGGGCATCGCCGAAGGAGCGGCGCGACGATGCCGAGCGCGTGGCGGAAGCGCTCTTTCGGCAGAACCGGAACAATGTTGCGGCGGCGTGGATGTGTGTCGCCACCGACCTCGGCGACAGCATTTCGCGCTGCACGACGGCGGCATCGATCGATTGGGCCGTCCGGGACGTCGAGAAGGAGAAGCAGCGCGAGTGCACCACCGCCGAGACGCGGGCGCGGAACGGCTGGGATCTGCTGTCCGCGATGGAGGACGAACAGGTCGGCCGGCTGATCTCGACAGCCCAGCTCGACCGCAACGACCAGATCGCGGCCGCGCACGCCGTCGCGCAGATCGCCGAGGCGATGCCGAAGAAGGCCGTCAAAAGTGTCGCCTCCACCATTCTCGACGACGAGCCCATCATCCGCGAGGTCGACGCGGGCGACGGACTGGTCGTGGTGCTGCGCGAGGTCGGCTTCGACAAGACCGAGCGCGGCCGCGAGGTCGTGCGCGCGCTGTCCGCTGTCGTCGGCAAGCCGCTGCGGCTGGTCAAAGTCCCCGATCTGGAAGTGGTTGGCCGCACGCTGCGCGCCGAGTTTCCGTATGCCGCCGAGCAGATCGAAGTGCTGCTGTCAGACCTGATCGGCGCGCCGTTCTGCCGCCTGCGCCCGACATGTTTTTCGGGGCCTCCTGGCTGCGGCAAGTCGAGGCTCTCGGAGAGGATGGCTTCTGTCCTGCAGCTGAAGGCGACCAGCTACGCTGCTGGCGCCGTCGCAGACTCGTCGTTCGGCGGGACGGACCGGCGGTGGGCGACCGGCGCGCCGAGCGTGCCGCTGCGGGCGATGGTCGCGGCGGGGTCGCCGACCGCGGCGGTGCTCATCGACGAGATAGAGAAGGCGGGAACGTCGTCGCACAACGGCAATTTCGCGCACTCGCTGCTCGGGTTCCTCGAACTCAATCAGACCGCTTCCCGGTACCCGGACCCCTATGCCGACGCACCGGTGAATTGCTCGTTCATCACCTATCTGGCGACGGCGAACGACCCGATGCTGATGCCGGACATGCTGCGCGATCGCTTCCGGCTTCTCCGCATTCCGCCGCCGCGGCGTGAGGACCTGCCGGCTCTGGCGCGGACCATCGTCGACGAGCTGGCGCGCGAGAGCGGCAGTGACCCGCGCTGGTATCCCGAACTCGATCCGGATGAAATCGACATGGCCGACCAGCTGTGGCGACGAAGCAAGGCGATGTCGCTGCGCCGTCTCCGGGAGATCGTGAGCCGAATCCTTGTTCACCGCGCAGACGCGCCGAGGCACTAAGCCATGACCGTACGTTATCCCGTACCTTGCGCCGCCGATGTACGCCAAAACGGACGGGGAGGCGGGCAGTGATCCGCATTCGCATCGACATCTGGCCGGGCGGCGACCAGCGCCGCGCGTATACGCAAGCGGCGGCGGTGATCTGCTGCGCGCGGGGGCAGGGCCGTGTCTGCGATTACAACGTGCACGCCGGCGAGAGCCAGAACGAGGCGGCGCAGAAGCAGGACTGGTCGTCGCGCGGGCACATCCTCAAGCATGACCGGCGGGCCAGCATCTGGGCGCTCGTCGCCAAGGTGGCCACCTGGGCTGCGGCGGAGGCGGAGAAGCAGTGACGGTCGAGGAACTGATCGAGATATTGCAGGAGATCGCGACCGCGCGTCCCGGCGCCGAGGTAGTAGCCGTCGACGTCTCGCCGTGCGGCGAGGAGACGGCGCGGCCTCCGATCATCGTGGCGTCATTCGGCAGGATGGAGATCAGATGAAGCTCTGGACGATCAGCGACTGGGATCTGAACCGCCGGCTGTCATGGCAGCCGGTGCAGCCCGAGGAGTACGACGTGCTGGTCGTCGCCGGCGACGTCGACAGCGACCTCGCGCGCCATCGAGTGCGTGGCGATGATCGCCGACGGCATGCCGTGCGTCTACGTCGCCGGCAACCACGAGGTCGCCGCGGCGGCCAACGATCCTGTGATGGCGTCGGCCGCGAGTGTCGTCGCTGCTGAGTACGGCGTCACGTGGCTTGAGAACACGGCGGCCGAGATCGGCGGCGTGCGCTTCGCGGGCGCCACGCTGTGGGAGCATGGCGACCTGCGCCATCAGCCCTACCCGCCGGTGCCGTCGTTCTCCTTCAAGGTCCTGCCCGAAGGCGGGCTCTGGATCTCGGGGCATCACCACGGTCCCCGCGACATCACCGTCGCGGAGCCGATCGCGTGGCCGGGGATCGCCGATCTCGTCATCGAGTGGCCGTAACAAATCTCCCGCAAATCTCTTACAGCGTGCCGTCCGTTGACAGCCGCCGGCGGCAGCTCGGACAGTGAGAGTCGCGCTTTGCGCGGGTGAACTTGAATAGACCCTCCGCGCTTGCGCGGGTCGCATGCCGAGGGGCCGCCGGGAGGCGGCCTTTCGCGTTACGGCACGCTCTCCCTGATGCGACTAAGGCCACTTCGCTCCCAAGAGGCGGCGGCGCACATACGCCGCAAATCGGCGGAATGAGTTATATTGCGACCCGCCGGCCATGTGCATTAAAGCGCACATCCGCGCCGGGTGTGCGTCTTACCGCACATCCTCAGATGTGTTACATATAACACAAATCAGCGGAATGTGTCGTATATAACACGCGGATCACTCCCCAGCCTCGTCGAGACCGTCGTCGCCGGCGACGGCACGCTCCCACGGCAGCGGCGCATTGCGCTTGCGTGCTCGATCGCCCGCCGCCATCCCGCATCCTTGTCTCACTTGCGATAGATGCCCCCGCGTATCCGTGTGACGTAGTTGTCGCGCAGCGCGAGATCCGCGGCGCGTGTCTCAGCCTCGCAGGCGTCGAGGAACTCCAGCCATTCCCGCATCATTTGCCGCTTCCGCACCAGCATCGGCGACGTGTTGTAGTGCTGGGCGGTGACGTCGGCCGGCTCGAATCCTTCGAGGTGGTCTAGGATCATCTTTGCGTCCGACTGACGCCAACCGAGCTGCTCGGGGCCGTAACCGGCAAACCCGTCGCGGACGGTGCGGGTTCGGGTCCATACCCGGCAGCCCGCCGAACAGCTTCTTGACCCAGTTTGGATTCACGTGTTGCGCCTTCGGCGCGACGTCGAGGTTGCGCGGACGGACGGGCAGCACCCACTCGCCCTCAAAGCCGTTGTAGAGACGCCGCAGGGCCGCCGCCGCCCAGCCGACGAGCGGGACGTGGTGCGAGCTGCGCGGGCGCTTCTTCGGCGATGGCTTGCGGAAGTAGCGGCAGCGACCACAGCGTCTCGTCATCGAAGCGCCGCAAGTCGGCCCGCGCGTATGCCGGCGACCGGCCTGCGACGCTGCGCGCTGCCGGGCATGATACCGCTGGCCTGGCGGCGCTCGGGCCGGCCGAGGTGGATTCACATCGACGACAGCACCCGCCGCACGTGCTCGGATGAGGTTCGGCCCGGGCGTGTATCGCGGCCGCGGCGGCCCACGACGACTACCGTTCGATCCTTGACAACACGCCCGAGTTCCGGCGACTCGATGGGCGTGCCCTCCATGCGATCACCCCGGAGACGTCGGCGAACTGCTGGCCGGGACCGTGAGGAACAGGCGCTTGGCCGCCGCCCAGTCGAGCGCCTCTCTCTCGCGCCTGATCTCCTCAACCGTCCGCTGCTCGGGGCGCCACGGCTGCGGGTCGGATCCTGCCGCTCGCGCAGCATCGTCCGAACCTTGTTCGCCCAATAGCTCGCGCGCTACCTCGAACATTCTGCCGCCGTCGCCGGCGACAGCTCCACGTCGTCAAGGGCGTCGCCGATCGAGACCTAGCCGACAGCAACCGCTTGGTCGTCAGCAGAGGTCGTCGTCTTCGGGCATAGGCGACGTGATCGCCTGGTGAGTACCGGTTGGGTGGATCTGAATCCGGACCACCATCGTGCTTGACCCTTATTCACCGCACCGTCGCCTTTCGGAGAGGGTCGGAGGCGCGGATCAAGATCGTCTGCCCCGGCCGTGCCGTCGGCCAGAAAGAGCCGCGTACTTCGCGATGAACTGTCCGATTCGGGCTTGGACCTTCGGGTCGCTAAAGGGGTCGTCCAGATCCCGCGGGGCGTTCTCGCCCACGCATATCACCAGCCCAGCAGCCGCAGGCATCTGCGGCTGGCGCGATTTCAGCAGGGTACGGCCCAAGCGGCGCGGCGACTTCGAACAGGTTTTTGCGCCGGCCTCCTCGGCCAGATCAATTATGGTCTGCTGCGACCGTGGGCTCATGTGCAACAGCCTGCCGACGACGTCGCGGCGCGTCTAGCGAAACCCGGATTGATAGTAAAGACCGCGATTTAACGCACGTATCCTCCACCATATCGTTGCTGGATTGATGCCCCGTCCGCGACGTCTCTGCAGTAAAAGACCGGTTCCCACATTTCTGTTTACATTTGCAAGGGCTGCCAGTCCGAAGGCTGCGAGAGCCAGGGTATACGCGGCCCTTCGCAAAGATTCTGATTCATCGCCTCAATCGTGGCCTCAACACGCGGCGGCCTTGATTCAATTTCCACGCAGGCCTCATTCTCTGGACCATAAATTGATCTTTATCAGTTTTCGATTCTGCCAATGTCCAATGATGAAGCGGGCCAGTAAGGGATGGCGGTCACTTCGCCCGAGTGTCGTAAGGGTCCGCGAACGTGGCGTCTGTTAGAACGAGACATCCCCCGAATAGGTCTTGTGCTGACGGAGACTGAATTTTTGGTCAAGATATCGTGGCCTAATCGGCTCAAGCTCGACTCCGACCCGTGTATGGCGGCGCACTGATCGCTGCGGTGTTCAATGAGCGCGGTCGGGACCCGATCGGGCTAATTCAATCTCCTCCCACCACTCTCAACGCGATGACTGAACATCGATGAAGGTCGCTACCGGCGCCTGTGGATCAACGGCGGCCATCTAAAGGTCCCGCGGACGCTTGTAAATCCAGCCCGATCCGTCCCATCTACGAGATACGACGCCCCATACGCAGCTTCCTGTAATGGAGCGCCGGGGCAGGAGCAGCACCGAGCGGTGCCATACCTCTATCGAACTGAAACGGGCAGCGGCCCTATAAAGCCGACGGACATTCGTGGACGTCGGAGCCGAAAGCGAAATTCGGCTTTGCCGGGGACTGGTTCTCATCGCATCACCATCATGGAAGGGCAACTCGGGCGCCGGTCGGCGAGGGCAGGCGTCGTCCCTGCGTCTCTGCTCAAAGCCGTGTCCCCTCCTGACAGCTCTCCTCTTTCTCGGCCTAAGGTTAGATCGTGAGCACAACCGTCCTGAGCGTGGTGTGCACTTCATAGCGCTTGCCCCGTCGGCGCCAGGACGTCCTGACGCCGAACGGGATCATGGGAACAGGGAAATGCCTTGCAAGGTCGAACACGGCGGGCTTCTCTCGGCCCTCTGAAGCCAGGCAGCAAGGCAATCATCGCGATGTGAGCTGAGATGCTTTGCGACGGCGGCGAAGCAGAGCGAGCCCTGCGAGCCCCGCTCCCATCAAGCCGAAGGTTGCGGGCTCAGGAACCTGCACTTGATTGCTCACGAGCTCGAAAGCAATCTTGGGCGTGATATTCCAATCGGTCGCATTGTAGAGAAAGATTTCGAGGGACTGGCCGGCCAATGCCGGATTGAGTGCTCCGAGCGATTTGAACAACGTGATCGATCCGTCAAACGTGTTCGACGCGCCGGTCCACACCACGCAATCCGTCTCGCCAGAAGCGGGGGACCTTCCGTCGCCAACTGCACACGAGAGCTCGCTCCCCGTGTATTTCGCTGTAAAGGTCGCAGTTTGGGTGAACGTCGGAATGGTAACCCCGAGAATGCTCAAATTGCTGAAAGTGACGGTCAACAGATCCGTCTCGATATGATTGCTGCAGCCACTACCGAAACAGAAGTTATTAGGGCTCGCTGTAAAGAAGTTCATCGCCGATGTTGGCGTGCCGGCCGACAGGTTTATGTTGAAGGGATCAGAAAAATTATACGCGATGGACGGCCCACCCTGGCTTGCCGTGTAATGCTCTGAAATCGAGTAACTTCCTGTCAATGGCGTCGCAAACGCGGGCACCGCACCCAACGAGGCTGCAACTGCAACGATCGCGATTTGATAAATACGCATGTTATCCCCCTGTACTCATTTGCACTCATGTTCCTCAGGGCAAGCAGAATCCATGCCAAATGATCTGCCGTTGACAACAAAAGAGAATTGACGCTGTTAACCATCCCAGCTTGTGAAAATTTGTCAATTTTTTTTACATTTCGCGGTCCAAGCGACGCCTCCGTCCTCCGATTGCTGTGCGCGTCGCTACCTACGCGCGACACAGGGTAAATCGGCATGACATGCGCCCACATTTGTGGGACGCACCGTGGCGCCGCACGCGAGCCGGTATGTGGTCGCCACGCTGGGGGCTGGCTGCCGGAAATCGGTGGCCGGTCAGGCTGCTCGAAGTCTGTCTGCTGAGAAAAGCAGGATGCGCATTCCGTGGCCGTTGGGACAACCTTCGCCATGTTGGAGCTTGGTTAACCAGAATGGCTTACTTGTCGACCTGCTTTGCCGGGCAGATGGAGGCCGGAATGCCTGTCGCGGTCAAGGAGTTCTGTCCAGTCTCGGTGAGCCTTCTCGGTCGGATGTTTCGGAGTAGCCCGGAAGGTCTGGCCGTCCTGGTGAAAACCGTGCCGAGTCAGACTCGCGCTGCCCTCGCCGTCTATTGTTCGAGGCAAGCAAGTCTGGTTGGTCTCGCAGTCGCCATCGCCGCAGCTTGCACCGAGAGTGAACTATCTGCGCAGGCAGGTGATGCGGGCCGGCGACTATTTGCTGCGGCGACGCAGGCTGATGCGGCGTTCAACGAGCGCCCGCGGAAAGAAGCTGAAGCTTAACTGTTCTCAGAGCGAAACGCCGCGTTTCGAGCGGCGCTGCATAAGCCTTAACAGAAAAACACGGGCTGCCCGAAATCCATCGCAACTAGTCCTGTGGAACGGGGCTGTTGGCTGCAAGTCGGGTCTGTTGCGAGATGCCCCGGTCGGGCCTGTTTTCCGACCGGGGCCAGTCCAATCAAGGTAGAGGTTACGCAGAACTGATTTCCCACCGTGACCGCCTATGGTTAGGAAAGTGTAAAGCGAGCGCTATGTACCCCAAGACCGAGCTCGTCAGCGGTACGCAAGGCCGTCGCCGCCAATGGACCGCGTCGCCGCTGAGTGGCCGAAAGTCCGCTCAGCTTAGTCGATTGCGGGGGGATTGCCTGAGACGAGCGAGGTTCATCCCGCAATAGTGGCTTGGTGCGATGGAATGCCTCCTGTCAGCGCCGGTTGAAGTTGGTCCGACAGGCGCGTTATCGACGAGGTCCGGATGGGCTTTCTTTGACAGTAAATGTGGCGCAGCTTCGGGGGTTGAGTTGCTATATTTTGCAGTCGGCGACATTCATGGCATGTCCCGCAAACTGAATTGCTTGATCGACCGTTGCACGCGTTATGCGGACGGCCGCCAGCATCGCTTTGTTTTTCTCGGAGACTACATTGACAGGGGAGACGACAGCCGTGGAGTGTTAGAGCAGCTGATCAATCTTCAAAACAGCACCAGCGACTCTGTTTTCATTAGAGGCAATCACGAGCAGATGCTGCTTGACGCTCTTGAATCACCAGTAGCCGAGCTGCACTGGACCATGAACGGCGGGTCATTTACCCTCGAAAGTTATGGAGCAGTGGATGCATCTCAGATCCCGGACGAACATATTCACTGGATTCAATCTCTTGAGATGATGTTTGATGATGGTCTTCGACTTTACGTCCACGCGGGCATTCACCCATGGCGCAGACGCCAAAGCGCCAAACACCTTCTGTGGATTCGTAAGCCATTCTTGGATTCCGGACGCGACTTCGGCCGGCTCGTCGTACATGGTCATACTCCAACCAAATCTGGTGGTCCCGAGCTCCTCCCCAACCGACTAAATCTAGACACCGGGGCCGTATATGGCGGCCCCCTGACGGCGGCCGTGTTCAATGAGTCCGAGAGAGACCCGATAGGATTTATTGAATCGCGCACATAAGCGGTGTGACGCTATTTGCGTGATTTATCGGCGAGCCGGGTGGTGAGGTCGTCGGCCTCCACGGTGACACTGGTCAATACGCTAAACAACTGGCGCTCCTAATGGCATTAATGCGCAGCAGGGCCACCCGTCGTTTCGTTTGAGCCGACGCCCATCCCAGCGTGTGCGCGCAACCAAGGCGGACCGCATGAGTAGCTTCGGCTTCTTGTCCGGACGGGTAGCCCTCTTTCCAGGCAGTCTATTATTATCGGCGCTGCCGAGATCCCGTTCGCCATCGTACTGGCCGCAGGGTCCCTTGGCCGCACGGGGCTGGAACTTTCTGCGGTCCTCGCGTGTTTCTTTCTGGAACAGAGAAGGCCGTCAGGCGGGAGGTCAGATAAGGCGGAGGGGTGTCGCTGCAGAGAGGTTTGTTATGACCCGTGTCAGGCAGTTTAGTGGCAACAAAGCACCTCAGCGCGGCTCAAGAAGGGCTGTATTTCCAGCCCCGGGCTCAGACGCAAAGAGCGTGCTTATTACTCCGCGATCAAACGGATTATACGGAAATACAGTCTGGGACGTTTGTCGGCACGGCGGATCTTCGGGCGTGTTAGCCTCTGCATTCGGAGGCTTGGACGCGTATAAAAAGCCTGCCCAAGCTCCTAGGCTGGCTGGCCGAAGCCGTCGGACAAGAATTGCACCGCGCCATGGTGCCAGGGGGCGGGAAGGCATGCGCCCCGTGAAGGGTTCAGCGCCGCAAATCGAAACCGATTTCACCTTTCTCATCGGCGTCACAAACCTTTTTGCTTTTGAGGTAACGGCGTTTATGGCACTTTTGCTTTTTTGGTACTTAGCAATAGCCTGAACGAGATGATGGCGCTTTGACTGGAACGGCGGATCCGTGCGGCTTGCACGCGACCGGGGTCAACGGCGGCACGGCCACTGCGCCAAATAGGTGCCGCATCTGCTGCCACCACGGTCTGTCGGGCTGTTGGTCGTGCTGTTTGCGCCTGGGCCCATGGGCGTGCCGGCGCAAGCCAGCGCAGTCCTCATGGCGTTTTCCGCTTCCTGTTGTGACCTGTAGCCATCGTCCCCTACAGTTTTATTCATCGTCCCGGGCAATGGCTGCTGGTTCATGATCGTGCACCGGTGGGTACTTCGGTCTTCGATCACGTAAAAGTCGGCGTACGCAGAACGGGCCAACGTGACCGTCATAACGGTGGCTAGCAAGACATGCGTTCTCATTGCATACCTGTCACGTGGACGATGCCCGCACGGGCCCTTAGCACTGATAGCTCATTCTGGCTTCGAATGCGACGCGGGAGAAGCGAATTCGGAATCCGCCCGAAGCGGCGCATGCGAACACAGGGTCTTGAATAAAGTAAAGAATAGGACTTTGATCAGACGCGCACTCGGATCATGGATCTGAACGAGGTCGCCGGTGGGTCGTTAGAGCGTCCTCTCATGCAACTTAGCTTCGGGCTGTCATCGCGTTAGCAGTTCATCCAGGTCCGCGGCCGCGACCAATTGCTCTGCAAAAGACAGGATGGCGGCCCGGTGCCTCTTAACCAATTGCCGCGCCAAACTGTGCATTCGCACTGTGCGTTCTGACTGGACGTGGGCGTGACCGAGTTCGAGCTCGCATGACAGACGGTGGTGTTCGTCGTCGCCGAGGCAGACTCCAATGATCTCGCGTTCTGCCTCTGCGCCGGCGATACGTGCGATGATTTTACGGCGCCAGAATGCACCATCGGCTGCATGGCGTTCGGCGTGGACCTGATTCCACTCGAAGGCCTGCATTGCATCAAGGATGAAGTCGGCCGCCGAGACTTCATCACAGTTGGAACTAAGGTTGGCGTATGCCGAAGTCACGCCCAGAATTCGGGCAATGACGGCGTGCCCTGCTTCATGAACGGCGTCGTGCCAAAGCTTATCCGGGGTGTGTCTCAAGCGTCCTCCTAGGTTGCAACGGAAATCGCCTCCGGCGGGTTCCAAAGAACCTGTTCCACTGAGCATCCTCGGTGCTGATTGGGAAAGAATTGGACGGCGATCGGTTAACAAACAGGCAACGCGGAGCGCTACAAAGATGTGTCGGCGCGGTCGACTTGTTGATCAACATTCGATGCTTCGGTCGGGGCAAGAATCGTCCGCTAATGCATGATCTTCGTCGCTCGCGAGAAAGCGATATGTTGCGCCCGTCGCAGTCACATGGACACCGAGCACAAGTTCGAGGACGGAATGCGGATGCCGAATTCGCGGCGAGGTCATCCCCAAACCAGACCGACTGAGTCGACAAGTCTCGAACCGGTGTGTCATTGGACGGGTGGCCGTGGCGCCGCGCGGAAAAATCATCGATGCTCGCGAATGCCACCCGCAAGGATTGGCCTGGTTGGGGAGGCAAATGGTCGAGTCGCAGGGCAATCTGGCGGTAAAGCGGAGGGTGCGAGAGCGAGGTTCATTCGGCATAACACAATCGCCCTGTTCACCTCCGCGAGAATGAACTGGCGAAACGGCTCGACACTGCCACTTACAGGCACGATGACTTTGCGTGAATGCAGCCTGTATTTAGAACGTTTTGGCAGCGCCAGCTGCGAGGCGGAAGGGGTCTCAAGGGCCAAGAGGAGAAGGCTTGCGCCCGTTCAATTGGCGAGAGTTTTCGAACTGGCCTGCACCCGGTTTGGATGACACCGACTTAAGTGAAGCCGGCCCTGCGCTCGAACTCCATAGGGCTTAGATAACCGATCGTCGAGTGCCGCCGCTTCGCATTGTAGAAGCGCTCGATGTAGTCGAACACGTCGGCCTTCGCCTCGTCTCTGCTCCGGTACGTCTTCGCCGCCGTGCGCTCGGTCTTGAGCGAAGAGAAGAAGCTCTCCATCGCCGCGTTGTCCCAGACGTTGCCAGAGCGGCTCATCGAACAGACGACACCGTTGTCGGCCATCAGCCGCTGGAACTGCTCGCTGCTGTACTGGCTGCCGCGATCGGAGTGATGCACCAGAGCGTCGGGCTTGCCGCGACGCCAGATCGCCATCACCAGCGCATCGGTGACGAGCTGCGCGGTCATCGCCGCGCTCATCGACCAGCCGACGACACGGCGTGAGAAGAGATCGACGACCGCTGCGACGTAGAGCCAGCCTTCCGCTGTCCAGATGTACGTGAAGTCTGCGATCCAGCGACGGTTGGGCGCGGCAGCCACGAAGGCACGATCGATCACGTTCGGAGCGACGGCGGAGGCCTGCCGCTCACCGAGGTCCGGCGGCAGCCGACGCCGGCGCGGGCGTGCTTTAAGCCCGTGGCTCCGCATCAATCGCTCGATCCGATGCGCCCGCAGTCCATGCCTTCCGCCAGCAGATCGTGCCAGACCCGCCTGGCACCGTACGTCCGGTCGCTGCCGATGAAGCTCGCCCGCACCTTGGTCGAGAGCGCCTCGTCGGTTCGGCTGCGCTCGCTCGGCGGACGCTTGAGCCATGCATAGAACCCGCCACGCGAGACACCGAGCGCCCCGCATATCCAATCCGCCGGCCAGATCCCCCGGTGCTTCGCGATGAAGGAGAACTTCACGTCGATTCCTTCGCGAAGTAGGCCGCGGCTTTTTTTAGAATGTCGCGTTCGGCTTTGAGCTTGATGACTTCGCGCTTGAGCTGCGCAATCTCCAACTGCTCCGGCTTCATCTGTCCGTGGCCGGGGAAGGAATGCTGGGGATCCTCAGCGAACTTCTTCGCCCAGTCCCGCAGCTGCGACTGATGTACACCCAGGTCTTGCGAGGCCTGTGTATACGACACGCCTCGCTCTCTGATCAGGCGCACAGCCTCAAGCTTGAACTCCCGCGTAAACTTCCGACGCTCCATGACCCACCTCCGGTCCCATTGTCACACCAAACTGGGTGTCTTCGGAACCGGGTGCAGGCCAGGTAGCTACCCGCGGCCGAAAACATCTCCTAGTATATTTGTGCTGTTGCGAGCGGGCGTGGGCCCCGTTGCGGCGCCCGAGTGCGAGGAAATGTCATGCCGGCTGGGGATGACTATCGGCAGCGAGCTCAAGCCTTTGAACGTCTGGCCGAACGTCAGGGAGATGATGAACTCAAGGCGCGACTTAAGGATCTCGCGAGAGATGGTGCCAAGGTCGCCGCGGCCATGCAGCGCAATCCGGAGCTTGCGGTACTTCACGACATAAGCCTGACCGACCAGCTCCAATAGCAGTGGCACCTCGCCCTTTTCATTTTGGGGGCGGGACTGGATCAGCGCGGGTGCTGGGTTGCGGTCTAGAGCCCTGCGGCAATACGGGGGGTATTTCGTTCATCTCGCCCGCGGTGGACCCAGTCGCGTCAACCGGAGATTTGGGCGCCCCCGAAGTGGCGAGCTCACCGAACCGGGACTATCGATTCGTCTTCTTGGCATGGCCGGAGCGACCGAATCAGGTATTACCGGAAGCAGGTGCCCGGCGAGACGGGCGCTGAACCGGCGAAATCCGACTCGGAAGGACTATGTTCGGAGGCAGCCGAATGGACTCTGGTCGCTCGAGGGCCGATCCAAACATATCGAGATGGTGCCAAGTCTTGACTGTGGCTGCGGCAGCCCACGCGTGCGGCGCGCTCGGCGCCGTGCATGCCGACACGCTCGATGGCGCGCTGGCACTGGCCTACCGGAACAATCCCGGTCTGAACGCCCAGCGGGCGGGCACCCGCGCGACGGACGAGAACGTGCCGCAGGCGCTCGCCGGATACCGCCCGAAAGTCAACATCACGGCGACCGGCGGGGAGCAATCGCTGTCGACGACGCTCAAACAAGCGGCGGGCAGCACGCCGCCCTATCTCACCGCGAGCGGCTACAATTCGCCGTTCTCCGTCGGCCTCACCATGACGCAGACTTTGTTCAATGGCTTTCAGACCGCCAACAAGACGCGCCAGGCCGAGGCGCAGGTCCTTGTCGCGCGGGCGACCTTGGCCGCCACGGTGCAGAACGTGCTGCTCAACGCCGTCACGGCCTACATGAACCTGCTGCGCGACGGCGCCGTCCTCGATTTGCAGAAGCACAACGTCGAGGTGCTGCAGGAGCAGTTGCGGCAGACTCGCGATCGCTTCAATGTCGGCGAGGTGACGCGCACCGATGTCGCGCAGGCCGAATCGAGCTTGGCGGCCGGCCGGTCGCAGGTATTGACGGCACAGGCCAATTTCGCGGCCTCGCAGGCGACCTATCGCCAGGTCATCGGCGTCAATCCCGGCAAGCTCGGACCCGGCATGCCGGTTGACCGATTTTCGCCGAAGACTTTGTCTGGCGCTGTTGCGCTCGGCGTCGCTGCCAATCCGTCGGTTGCCGCCGCGCAGTACAGCGTCGACGTCGCGCTGCGTCAGGTGAAGGTCGCGGAAGGCGCGCTGCTGCCGAATGTGTCGGTGCAGGGAAACGTGCAGAAGAACTGGCTCGGCGTCGGCTTGCTGTCGACGATGGAGAGCTATAATGCCTCCGTTCTCGGAACGCTGACGATTCCCGTCTATCAGGGTGGCGCTGAGTACTCGCTCATCCGTCAAGCCAAGGAGACCTTGGGACAGCAGCGGCTGAGCCTCGACGTCGCCCGCGACCAAGCGCGGCAAAACGTGGTTCAGACGTGGGGCCAGTTACAGGCCGCCAAGGCCAATATCGAGGCGACACAGGCGCAGGTGCAAGCGGCCGAAATCGCGCTCAACGGCGTCCGCATGGAGGCGCGGGTCGGACAGCGCACCACCTTCGACGTGTTGACCGCGCAGCAGACTTTGGTCAATGCGCGCGTGTCCTTGGTGACAGCGCAGCATGACCGCGTGGTCGCGTCGTACACCTTGCTGGCAGCGGTGGGCCGGCTCAGTCCCGAAGTGCTTGGCCTGCCGGTGCCGGTCTACCGGCCACAGGTGCATTACGAGCAGGTGCGCGACGCTTGGGCCGGTGCGCGTACGACTGGCGGTCAGTGAGCAGGCTGCGGCTGCATCGTCAAA
>Ga0310811_10006299_pt1 | contig 15158 bp, 13 predicted proteins | sample YCmetagenome_FD_207642 | JGI IMG/M metagenome (GOLD analysis project Ga0310811, IMG submission 207642) | Soil microbial communities from experimental microcosm in Duke University, North Carolina, United States - YC | ecosystem: Engineered > Artificial ecosystem > Soil microcosm > Unclassified ...
CTACCCTCATTTTCCGCACTTCTGGCGTCATCGCCCTCTCGATTACATCTCCGATTTGGTTCGCCGTATTCGTCCTAGCGACGTGGCCCGTACTTGCCGCCAATGATATTCACATTTCTCACCTGAGGATCTGGATCATAAAACAAGTCTTACCTCAGGCTGCGGGTTCCATTATCTCTCATGTCTAACCTGTGTTATCTCATTGCAGGGACTTTCTGTGGCGCGATACGCGTACATTTGGTATATGGTGTTTTGCAAGTTGATTCATGTGATACCCGTTTCCTCCTGGATAGGCCCACAAAATTTGACAGCTCTAGATCTGGGATTGACATTCCTAGCGCGAGGCTTGTCTATCTTTTCTACGTAATCCACAAAAATGTACTACTATAGCCTCCCCGCCTTTCTTAAGTACCAGCATGCCGAATTCTGTGATAATATCATCATCAAGTTGTTATAAGGTGTGGAGGCTTTACTACCAGGAGCGCTTACATGTCATGATACAACTCGTACGGGCTGAGATCGGAGTCAGAATCAAGGACTGAATCGCCAAGTTTGACTCCCAATAATAGTACTTACAACACTGGCATGCGCTTACTTTTCGTTTCACAATCAACGTTCTACGATAGTCGCGTCCCCTATCACGCGAATTGGCGAAAAAACACTGTCGAAGATTTGCGAAAGTAGTTGCAATGAACTCCTACCTAAATACGATAAGGTTATTGCTTGAAGGCATGTTTGGATGGAAAAAAGCTTTCGTTCGGCAGGTTTCTAACTTGCGCGGGCCAAGAGAAACAGATTTTGATTCTGCTGTGAGAACCACTTGGCTAAGACCAGTTGGGAGGAGCATCTGAGAAAACCATCCATGAGTGAATGTTAAGGTGTATTCGGATAGAAAAAACACTTGATTTCAGCAGGTTTCGATCCTGCGCAGTGCAGCAGACGCAGATTTTAAGTCTGGTTGGCCGTGGCCTACTTGCCCAAGACCAGTTAAAAAACTCCTCCAAGGAACTGTCTGTAAGTGTCTCCTCAAGGGTTCTGAAAGAGAAAAAACTTTATTCTCAGCAGGTTTCGAACCTGCACTGGCACAGTCAAAGAGACAGATTTAGATTCTGTAGTACCCGCGTTGGCCAGAGCAACTTGAGATCAATATACGAGGAGACCATCCACGACCGAATCTTCAAGGCGTATTCTGATAGAAAAAAGTGGCTGTCGACAGGTTTCTAACCTGCGGAGTATAGGAGAAACAGATTTCAATTCCGTTGTGGTAACCACTTGTCTAAGACCAGTTACGATGCTCTTTAAACGAAACCATCCATGTGAATGACATTGACTTCAAGGTGTGTTCAAATAGAAAAAACCTTGGCGGCAGGTTTCGAACCTGTGCAGCCCAACAGAAACAGATTTCGATTCTGTTACGGTGATCATTTTCCTAAGACCAGTCCACACGAAACTCCAAGGATACCATCCATATAAGCGAATCTTCAAAGCGTGTTCTGATAGGAAAAAATCTCGTCGGAGGCAAGTTTCAAACCTGCCCAACCGAACCTTTTCATCAGCAAGTTTCGAACCTGCGCAGTCCAAGGGAAACAGATTTTAATTCTGTTGAGGTGACTGCCTGTCTAAGACCAGTTGAGATAAGCCTACATATGATGGAACCCTCATGAGTAAATGGCACGGCGTCTTCCAATAGAGCAAAACCTCGTTGTTGGCAGGTTTCGCACATCCGTAGTCCGAGTGAACCATATTTTGGTTCTGTTGCAATAGTCACTTGCTCAAGACCAACTAAGATGAAACCTGGACGAAATCATGTCATAATTCCTGGAACGTTGAATTGTTGAGTATTGCATGCGATGTGCCGATAATAAACAATAATAAATATCAATAGACCATCAGTCCCGAATGTGGACCAATGTAGGTAGAATCAAATATACGCCGATCTTTCCTGGCCAACCGCGCAGTGATAGTGAATGCTGTCATCATCAATCGGCATTTAAACAAACAAGGTGTCAATATTAATCGGCACCGCCGATCCCTAGTTTCCAGGTATGATATGATGCGTTAGCTGTCACATCTAACTATATCAGGTACGTGGGAACATCAGGTGAGTCAGTGGATCTAAACTTATGTAAAGTGCTTGTCTAAAACACAAAAACGCATACTATCCATCCGTCGAAAAATTATATTTTCATGTGGATGTGCTGCGCTGCTAGAGTTCTAGATGTTTTCCAAAAATGCGCGAACTCTAGTGGACATTTAGTATACTTTTTGTCGATTTCTGCCACGAGGCCAATCACTCCTTTCTACCTCCTACACTAACCCGGATGATAGTATAACTTTGAACTTTCTCACCAGACCCTTGATCGGCGTCCACCAGCCAGCCGCTCAAGCGCTCATACATGGAATCATCTAGAATATAACAAGACATATGTAACTTTCATTGTAAGTTTGCAGTCTATTGAGTCTTTGTCTGATTTAATCTCGAAATGCACAGTGCCTGCCGAGTCAGTTGTTCCCTCTCAATAATGCAGTGTATAATTGCTGGTGAGCACAGAGCAATGGGTTTCGTGTGGAAATAAAGAGCGGTTAGCGTAAGCATCGGACAACTATTTGAAAAAGAAAAAGCTATACGTTGCATATCAGAGATCTTCGTAACAGTTTGCGGTGCACTCAGCACTGTCCGACGTTGCAACTCCTACATATGACCTACGGTGTTAGATTTGGGGCTGTGACTGACCGTATTAAATGGCATGCCGCAGGTGAAAGTTAGCACACCAGGAATATTTTCATCTTCGCCATGTCAGCTACGACTATAGGTTATCAGACGGCACAGGTGAATCCATCGCTTTCTAGCTCGTAGTACAAATACTCATGTTTAATTGTCTTTGCATATCGATAGTATTTTACAGGTACGCACTTCAACTACTAGCACTAATATTTCCTGTCTGACGATGGAGATAGTTGGGGCGATGGCAGCAGTGGTGATTATCTGAACTGCGATCATCTTTAATGATCTCCTCATCTTTGAACCCAGGTCTTCGACTACTGCTTGACGATTCCACAAGAGGTTTGTGGCCCTGTTTGAGTCCGATGCACGCTAAGTTAGCTCGCAGGTCCAGTTGATCTGGGGAAGGAAGTGGGACGTCATTAGAGTCTCGTTCACCCTCACTCGTTATGCTACCTTGATGGGCACTGCCATGACCACGTATGGTAGGTTGCAAGACCTTGCATTATGTATCATGCCTTGACGATATTCAAGCTGCGGTGACTGACCGGTCTAACTACAGAAGCGTTCGTGAACTCGTGGTTTGAATTAGACTCTCACTGACTGTTCCTACAGTGTGCAACTTTCAACGCTGTCTCATATAGTAAGCAACACTAGGACAGGCCCTAATTTAGCGTGGACATTGAATGCTCATTAAGGTTTACATCTGATAAGTATCATCGCTGCAGAAGGTCGGGCTGATGGCGCTTTCATCGTGCTGTACCAGTACTCGTATGCTTATCTACTACTCTACAGGCCTGCTTATTTTTCGCACATATGCCTTTTGGCATCAGAGCAAGAAATTGCTGGTGTTTCTTCTCATTTTTGCTGGGGTAAGCGCAACTTGATGATCCACCGATCAAACTTAAATTTTTATTTGGACAGTTTTCTATTGCAGGGGCTGTTGGGGTTTCAGAAGTTGTGAGCATCCTCCGTCTTATTAACTCTCCAGGTACCCGCGCTTTATGATATCGAGTGACCCCTTTTACTAACCTATCGTAGGGTATGACCCGACAGGTTGTGTATTTGGAAGTGGAAGGCGTAGCGCCATACAGTATGGTTTTTTGATCCTTTATGAGCTAGGTAACTCAAGTTGATGCTACTAAATGCGGGAGCTGTTAACCTGAGATGTCACAGTGCTCATGATCCTTACGATATACAAGAGACTCAACTTCTATAAAGGTATTCGAAGTCGCCTCGTCTCCACCCTTTATCGCGATGGGATGATATACATGACCTGCATCACAAGTACGTCCTCTTGTTTATGAACTCATGCAGGTCCAACAATAGTCATCCAGTGGTATCATTCGCAAATATTATTATCGCCCTGGTTGTTCCTGTGAGGTTTTAGGCATTTGGATCCACAGGACTTACTAAAATGCTCGACCTGTAGGGCACGTACACTAACATCCTGGATGCGTCGGTACATTCCTTTATCTCACAAGTTCTCCTGCTGACTTCTCTCAGACCGCAACTCGTGATCCACGGAGTGCTAGCCTCTCGTATCTTGTTTAATCTGCGGCAAAGCCGTGAGTCTGATTCTATTATCATTGACAGAATATTTCCACTTGCGGATACGCGTCGCTCTCCTGGAAGCCGTAGTGTCGTATTTGTCAATATAAACTCAAGGACCGTAGAAGGGTAGTTTTGTATTTTCGGTGAATCGGATTCCTAGCCCCCACAAATGTATCCATTCACACTTCTTTTTATATTATTTTTGCCTGTTCTACTTCCATCAGCGAACATGCATGAAGTTTACTTTTTCAGATTGTACTAAGATGATCTTATGTTTGGTGTTACATATTTTTTATAGAAAGTCGAGACGTCTCTAAATGTCGTGAACATGAGACCATGTACAAATAAACACCTGATGATTCAAGTACTGGCATGCCGCACAATACCCATCTATACTATACGCTGACGATCAACTTTGCAGTCTCAAGTACCGCTACTTAATGAGAAGCTCGCGACCAGGCCCGTTGAGAGAAAGCACTGTATAACGTCTTGGTCTACTAGTAGAACCGTCTACTCTTTGACAACATCAAAGTTTCGATACTTTCTACACAGGCCCGGGGCCCCGTGTTCCTACTTCACTATCTTCATTTCCGGAGCATCGTACTCGTACACTTGCAGTACGCATTGCGCGGGTCCTCCTTAAGTACTGCCCGTTCATCCACCCTGGCACACGCAACCATTCTTTTCATGTCCTTCACTCTGGCTCGCCCACCACTCCACGCCGGCATGGATAATGCCCGATGGTCATCTTACTTTTCGACAGCTTACCATGACTAATGCTGCCCGCGTACTCTGGGGATGTATTGGAATATTTCGATCCTGCATCTGTTTACAACGGGACCTGGGAGCTGGACTATTTGTGTTCATCATGATTATTGATGTGATGAGCTTGGCAGGTTCAAATCTATGATATGGCTGGTTCCTGCTGGTTCCCAGGAGCACGGAATGATTTTCTCACTATTGTAAGCTCGTTGCTTACCTGAGTTCCCATAATCAACATAAATACTGTCCGCGATAATCAAGCATGAGCTTTGATTATCACTGCCTTTTGGCGTAACTGTTAAGGGACGACAGTCTTAACTACTTACAACTATATCGGTTACGCCCAAAGCGGCAGTTGGTGACGTATGTAGCCGACAATAAATTAGGGAGGCTCAAAGTAGCCGCCTAACTTCGCCTACGCCTAACCATCATACTAGGCGGTCTGTGTACTAATTAGTATCTCCTACCATCCCTTCCCGACTATCGCTCTACCTTCTCTACCCCGCCAGCAAACAAGACAAATATAGCTTTTGCATTCGGTCTTGGCCACCTTCATCGCCATGCGGGAAGGATGCATTCGTATGTTCATCTCCTGGTTGAGGCCCATCATCAATACAACTACATTTCGATCGTATAAGCGTCTTCTCTCTATTCTTCTGCGAGTGATCCGACACTGTCGATCTCTCATAAATGAAAAGGAAGGAGATTTTCGAGAGCGGCCTACTCTAGCATTGAGCTCTCAGCCAGTAGCCAACCAACCCAAGCCAAGTCTTGCAGTGCCATTACTTGAAGCACCTATACAAGCTCGAGGGTCCCACACTGGAACGAATGTTCAATTGCCAATTCCTGAGCCTCGTGAAGATACGAATATCAATGTCTCAGCTTATGATACACAATCTCCCCAGAGCCCCGCTGCGTCGTCCACACCAATCCCTATGCCCGTGCCCAGCATCCCCGTGGTTATCGCCACACCACCACCTACGAAGCCAGGAAATACCGTTGATATCATTCTAACTCCCATTGTACCCGAACCACAGGTCAAACGATACGACAGGGATGTTCGAGTGTACGTAAATTATACTATGTCGAGCGAGTTGCCGTTTTAATCCATACTCACAGTGATAACAAATACAAGCCGTTTAAGGTGAAGAAAGGTCTTATGGACTGTTCAGAGTAAGCACGTTGGTGAGAGAGCCAGTGACGAGATTAAGATGTTCTCGTAGGGAGCTTGTTGTAGAAGGAGGATGGCAGCCTCTCACGCACCCAGAAGGAGCTTTGTTCTTCTATGAGCCATATAAAGTATGTCTACTGCCTGTTCCCAGTGCATGACTTTACTCAAGTCACACACCAGAGAGTTTTCACCGATGCCGATGTTCGAATTCCTGCAACTACAGACAAAATAAACCAAGCTGTCGACAAAGCGTACGAAAAAGCGCGTAACGCAAACATCCCCTTGGATTTGCTTGTCGAGCTAGGGTTAGAGCTCATGATGAGAGATGGAAAAGAAATGTGGGGCTACTACTTTGTCGACCACAAAAGACGTGTGATTTTCTGGTTCAAAGACTACGAATCCTCTGACCTTATGAAGAACATTCGAGGTGTAGAGAGCAAAAGCCACGTCAGTAAGTTCTTTTCGTGGAATATGCTCGTCTCGAACTCTTGTAATTGTGTCGCTCTCAGAGTATGCATTACATTCTCAGTATTGGTTCGTATGACCTCCAGATGTACGCATGTTCCCTCACTCAACCAAAGTAAATGTACTCACACTTTGTTGTAGCCCTTTTCATCTCCGATGATTTACATACGTTGGCAGGAGACACATTGAGCTATTTCCAAACAAACGCATCCTTCCGAAAGACACTGTCGTGGCACTAAAAGAAATTGTGATGCATGCTCATGCAGGTAATTAAAGATCAATAAGAGTTTCGCGTTGTACACGATTGACTTCTGATAGAAAACATCACTTCTGAAACGTGCCTAGCACCTTTTGCTCCAGATGAGGTTGCAAGCATGCTTGACCTTGTGGATCATCTCGAGGGTGAATCAGTCCCTGATGCGGGTGGGGCTGTTATTGATAGTCTTTTCAGACAGTACTAACAAGGAGCGTGAGCACTCTGTGTGGATCACTGGTAAGTCTGATCGGAATGTCAGTTGATTGCTTCTGATACGTTTACTCACTTCAGCTCGACTTATGAGGCTTTTCAGTGAGTTTTGGCTAGTAATCCGCGATCTACATTTCCTGATTACTTTGCTAGGCAACGCAAAGTTTGTCAATTTCTGTGGACAATCAGGCGCCCGACTTGACGTAGATCAATCGTTGTATGGGGACCATGATAATCACTCGAAAAATATCGCTCTTCGTATCATGAATGTTATTCTGTTTGGATCCCCAAATGCTCAAAGCAGGGCAATTCGCAAGATATGGGTCGATGAAATCATCGTTCAACCGCGATCGAAGAATTTTTTTGATAGGCTCACCACTGAATGGAACGGATATACAATATTTGTAGGTCACGCTTTCGTTTTATATTGCCATACAAGTAATGACTATCTCAGTCTACTGTGATGCTCGCTGTTGATATCAGTTTTCTCGCGGTCCCAGCTGTCGCGACTCAAACTCCCGCGATCGTTCTAGCATATCTGTCTTCCCTCTGCGCTTTGGGCTCCTTAATGGTCTCATTGATCTTGGCTGGACAGGTTAATGACCGCCGACGAGGCTCTGCTGCAGACGTGGTAAGTTTCTTTTTTCGAATGTATTGCCTACATCATTTATGTCTGTAGGCCTCTTTCATGGTAGGGATGTCGCGGTCCATACTCGGCCTCGAAAGCCTTGCGCTAATGCTCAGCCTGCCGTTTGCACTTCTGATTTGGGGGTCAGTTTCTGAGTTACATTTCATGGATTAGTGGCTCATTGTTTGACAGAATGGCGTTCTTTGCCGGAGCATTGTCTACCCTCATTTTCCGCACTTCTGGCGTCATCGCCCTCTCGATTACATCTCCGATTTGGTTCGCCGTATTCGTCCTAGCGACGTGGCCCGTACTTGCCGCCAATGATATTCACATTTCTCACCTGAGGATCTGGATCATAAAACAAGTTTTACCCCAGGCTGCGGGTCCCGTTATCTCCCATGTCTAATCTGTGTTATTTGATTGCAGGGACATTCTGTGGCGCGATACACGTACATTTTGGTATATGGTGTTTTGCAAGTTGATTCATGTGATACCCGTTTCCTCCTGGATAGGCCCACAAAATTTGACAGCTCTAGATCTGGGATTGACATTCCTAGCGCAAGGCTTGTCCATCTCTTTTACGTAACCCACAAAAATGTAGGACAATAGCCTCCCCGCCTTTCCTAAGTACCAGTATGCCGAGTTCTGTAATAATAATATTATCAAGTTGTTACAAGGTGTGGAGGCTTTACTACCAGGAGCGCTTACATGTTATGATACAACTCGTACGGGCTGAGATCGGAGTCAGAATCAAGGACTGAATCGCCAAGTTTGACTCCCAATAAATAATACTTACAACACTGGCATGCGCTTACTTTTCGTTTCACAATCAACGTTCTACGATAGTCGCGTCCCCTATCACGCGAATTGGTGTCAAAACACTGTCAAAGATTTGCGAAAGTAGTTGCAATGAACTTTTACCTGGATATGATAAGGTAACTACTTAAAGGTATGTTTAGATAGAAAAAAGCTCGTTCGGCAGGTTTCTAACTTGCACGGGCCAACGGAAACAGATTTTGATTCTGCTGTGATAACCACTTGGCTAAGACCAGTTAGAAGGAGCATCTGAGGAAATCATCCATGAGTGAATATCAAGGTGTATTCGGATAGAGAAAAACTTGATATCAGCAGGTTTCGATCCTGCGCAGTGCAGCAGTCACAGATTTTAAGTCTGGTTGGCCGTGGCCGCTTGCTCAAGACCAGTTAAGAAACACCTCCGAGGAACTGTCTGTAAGTGTATCCTCAAGGCGTGTTCTGAAAGAGAAAAACTTCATTCTCGGCAGGTTTCGAACCTGCACTGGCACAGTCAAACAGACAGATTTAGATTCTGTTGTAGTACCCACTTTGGCCAGAACAATTTGAGATCAACCTATGGGGAAACCGTGCATGACCGAATCTTCAGGGCGTGTTCTGATAAAAAAAAAAGTGGCTGTCGACAGGTTTCTAACCTGCGTAGTCTAGGAGAAACAGATTTCAATTCCGTTGTGGTAACCACTTGTCCAGGACCAGTTACGATGCTCCTTAAGCGAAACCATCCATGTGAATAACATTGACTTCAAGGTGTGTTCAAGTAGAAAAAACCTTGGCAGCAGGTTTCGAACCTGTGCAGCCCTACAGAAACAGATTTCGATTCTGTCATGGGGACCATTTGCCTAAGACCAGTCGACACGAATCTTCATGGATACTATCCATAGGCGGATCTTAAAAGCATGTTCTGATAGAAAAAAATCCCGTCAGAGGCAAGTTTCAAACTTGCCCATTCGAAGCTTTTCATCAGCAGGTTTCGAACCTGCGCAGTCCAAGGGAAACAGATTTTAATTCTGTTGAGGTAACTGCCTGTCTAAGACCACTGAATTGAGATAAACCTACATATGATGGAACCATCATCATGAGTGAATGACTTGGCGTCTTCCAACACCTTGGTGTCGGCCGGATGCACTAGAATCGCAATACTAGTTCGCATGACCCCGAGTACGCACGTAGCCTCACTTGGCCTGAAAGTAAACGAGCTCATCTCATTTTGCAGCAACTCTTTTGATCGTAGGGACTTTCTGTGGCGCGTGCGGCTATAACACAATATCCATCGATTTATGCCATACGGCACCTCCTTCCTCTCGAACACTCATGCACAGGATGTAAATATCAGCTCCGGGTTTACCGTGACTGCCTCGTTCTCTTCTTGAAGCCGGTTCCGTGGCGGTGTTAAGAAGCACGACTGAAGCGGTGTAAAGCTAAAATCACGAGGCCTCATCCCGGGTCACGGGGCATATATGTCCGTCACGGTGTCCACCGCCTTATGCAGAAAATACTTGAACTATGGATGACAGCGTTTAGTTTGCCGAGGACCGGATGATCTACATTGTGTAGATCATGCTTGAGTCAGTCTTGGCATGGACATGTCATGTCGTGCTACCGATTCCTTGTCGTGGCTCACGTGGAACGCGTGAATGATTTTGTTATAACATTCAAGGTAACATTGTCAAATGACGATTTTGCCAATTGAGACTGGTGCAGGTAATTGGCACTGCATGCTGGCAGCGCTGTAGTAGAATGTCGTCGATCCGACACATCAAGACATGAAATAAATCACAGGCTCACGTACACTGATCATCGCATAGATCGACACAGGATTATTTACGGCGGGTGGGGTGGGGTAACATATGTGTCAAAAGCATCACGGGTGCAGGGTGAATTCATGAATGATCCGTAAGATTCATCCAGCGAGTCTTTTCAAATTCATGTGAGAGTCAAAATCTCACGGAAGGTGACGTAGTTTCATTGAAGGTTCTAAGGAGAGTCTGCCACATGCATAAAACTTGTGCAGACTTTCGCAATCACAGGATATAAGTGGCGATGACCATTTGTCCCCTACGAACCCAATGCTGTGCGATTCCGAAGACCCCAGTGGGAACGTAGTAGGTCATCACTATCGGCTGTCTGGCATGATCCGGAATCCAGTGAACGTTAACAATCATTTAATCATCATAACAGTCAATTGCGCGAGCCACGTGGAGTGTTGTACTCGGATATAAATGTGCTGTGGCACGACTGATTGGGCAGGTTGACGCCGGTAGCTGACTGGTTCATAGCGGAGTGGTACGATTTAATTTTTTCAAGTACCGTAGCTGAAGAAGCATCGGCTAGCTACCGAACATCGTACGAGTTCGATCTTGAAGTCCAGGGACGAGAGATTAGCAAGGATTACGAACGATATAACGTACTTGAACGTTGTTATCATCATATGCGGCCGCGGAGTGGGAGTAGCTTTGGCAGAGTCTGGGTAGATAACAGGAAGGTATAGCTTGGCTACTACCTAAAAAGGTGGCAAGTGGTGGTTCGCCCTGAACATGAGAGCGACAAAAAGCATTGCTGTGGACTCGGAGTGGTATTAGCAAGGCTATCAGTGATGTCTTGTCGCCCAAGGAAGCATAGCCAGTGATATATGATGCTTGGACGTGTGTGTGTAAAGCGGAAGGATGATTGAAGGAGGTTGTCATCAAGCTATGTTGGGAAGCCTCTTACAAGCGCCGTGTCTATATAATGAATTCTGCAGGAACGTGAAAGTTTGCTGTGTTGGTATCGAGATAAGTTGTTCGGTTGGGGAGATACGGAGGAGAACAGTGGGTAATATGGGCGCATGCCAATGTGTGCGCATGGTACAGTCAGTCTAGACGTTTCGTGTTATCAACATTCAATTCTGAAATACACTTATTGTTTCAGATTGAGACAGTAGATAAGTACGTGGTAAACTATAACTTGTTTCCGGTATTGTGTGAGACTGTGCCGCATCATCATCAGTTTGCTTCCGGATCTCCTCAAATTACCGTTGAGACCCCAAAGTATAATGGTAGATGAGCTGGCTCTCAGTGACGAGTACACTCCAACGTTGGCAACGACTATGTGGCGCTTAATCACGTTGGAGGAATGGAGCGAGGAAAGCGGGCATTTAACTCAATCAGATATCTCAATCCGGGTCTGTCGCGAACTCGGGTCCAAGCTGAAGATAAAGGACCGGACAAAGTGAAGAGCAGTGCGACCAAGGGACGAAAGAGAACCGAACCGACTTGGGAAGTGATCGGGGTCTTGCCAGGCCATAATTAGCCGATTACATTACCGCAGGTAATGTAAATAAAAAGTGAGAAATGACCGTCGTACCATTCCCTTGTCCCTTTACAATTCTTGTAAGGCCTCTCATTTTATTGAGACTGGCTAAATCTTCTGCCGCCATTACACAAGGCAGTCCACTCCGACACTAGCTCATCGCGACTTCCTTCGAGCGTGTCGTCCTTTACGGTCAGTACCCAACACTGCTTAGTCTCGTTTCACTTCGTATCCAATTACTGACCGGTTTCGGGTTCTTTTTTATAGCTTCGGACGCGTTAAGTATCATTTCCCATCCATCCCACCTTTCAGTCTCTCTAGGTCACCACAATGCGCTCCATTCTCCAGCCTCTCGCTGGGCGCACTGTGTTTGCACCAATTGAAACAATCGTCTTCTTCGCCATCGTCGGAACTCTCGCTTACTTCCAGGTCCTTTCAGCAATTAAACATTCTTCATTCTTCGCTCCATCCGTTCCTTCAACCGTCCGTCCAGCCCATGCATTACTCCGTGATGGCGAGTGGGTTGGCGTCGATGAAGACTGGTATTTGAAACGCGTCAAAACAGCAGATGCCCGTCCATTGGAATTACAACAATTAATATTTTCGTTAGATTCTGCTCAGTCTTCGGTCACAGTTAGTATCTGTCCCATTTTATTTTTACCATCATCGTCGTAACACGTCACCTTTGCCAGGTCACTGCAGACTCGGCACCTGTCGACCTCGTATCATTATCACAATCTATTGACAATATTACTCACCATATAGCTCATGAGCTCTCCACGCCATCAGGCGAGACATATACGTCGCTATGCTATTATCCAGTGTCCGCTGAATCCTCGGCTTCATGTTTTACTACCGCATCTCTCCAGACCTCCCGCTCGAAGATGGTCACCCTGTCTTTTGCTCCTGGTGCAAGCGATGCATTTGTAGACGCGTTAAATCATAAACCCACTTTTGCAGCTGATGAATTTGGAGTAAGATACCAAATAGAGACCCACGTCACGGAGACCATCGGCGAAATGAAAGGTGGTAAATGGATGGCTTATGCTGCACGAGCCCTTATTGTGCGATTCTGGGAGCTTACCAAGGTTAGTAGTACGAAGCTTATTATGTCATGTTCTCGTCATACTCACCTTCAATCTAGAAAGCAGATTCATTGGACATCTTGCTTGTCATCGTTGGCTACATCCTCATGCACGCGTCATTTATTCGCTTGTTCTTCTCAGCTCGCGCACTTGGTTCAAACTTGAAGCTTAGCATTGCAATCTTGTCATCATCCATCCTCGCATTTATGCTCGCTCTCCCCATCTCGCATTACCTTGAGATACCTTTGGATCCAATTAGTCTCACCGAAGCTCTGCCCTTCTTTGTCTGCACAGTTGGCTTCGATAAGCCCCTCCGTCTTGCAGCTGCAGTGTTCAACCACCCTCATCTGTTATCTCCCGTTAAAGAGGGCAGGTGGCGTGGCCAGATGAAACCCGCTGGCGAAGTAGTCATGGAAGCGATCGAAAATAGCGGCAATGCCATCTTGCGCGATTATGCACTCGAGATCGCCGTTCTTTCTATGGGAGCGAAAAGCAAAGTTGGTGGTCTGAAGGAGTTCTGCGCGCTTGCAGCACTGACCCTGACATTGGATTGTGTTCTATTCGGCACCTTCTACGCCGCAATGTTGGCAATTATGGTCGAGGTTAGTGGTCATGTGATCTCCTTTTTTGTACCAATTGGGTTAGGGTCGACATGACTCTTTCTCTGATTGTTCTCCAGAACATTGCTTATGGTGCCCAATTGTCTTAGGTTCGGAGGATCAAAGCTGCTCGTGACATGACAAGATCCCGGAGCTCAAACAATTTGACTGAACGTAAACCAAGTGCTCTCGTTCGTTCATCTCCCCAAGCCCAGGACGCCAGCCTTAGCCGACAGCTCTCAGAGTCCCTATTGGGTGTCAAGGGCTCTATGCTCAGACAGAAGAACAGCCCACCGCCAGAAGTTAAGGAAGAGAACCCCCTCGCACGTCTTAAGCTTCTTCTGGTACGTCATTGTTGTAATTATTTTATTCTCCTAACACTGATGTCTGATCGCATAGATCGCATCTTTCCTGACCCTGCACATTCTGAACTTCGCAACGACGCTTACGCCCGCAACTATCTCCAGATACCAGACTCAGACCTTGATCGACTCTGTAGTACGCGAGACCTCGGTGTCACATAAAGTCGACATTACTTCTCCTGCCATCGCCAGTGTGCTTGCCAACCTTGCCGCTATCGATTCAACTCTTCAGGTAGAAGCAGACTCCAACGTATCTGTACCTGCCGATCTCCTTGTCAAGATTGCCCCACCCTTGTACATCCGCGTCACGCCACCAGGTCCAGTTCGTCCCCGCGCATTATTCAGATCTACCGAGGCGGTTGAGAACTTTATGACTGGTTGGACAACACTCGTCGGCGATCCCGTTTTATCAAAGTGGATCGTCCTTGTTCTCGCTGTCAGCGTCGCACTCAACGGTTACCTTCTCAAGGGTATCGCTGAGGGTGCCATGCGTGGACTGCAGCCCAACAATGTGCGCTTCAGGTCGGTCGTTGCTGAGAAACGCGAGAAGGATGACGAGGAGATTGTAACCCCTGGGGTTAAGGCTGCTGGTGCACGTCGACGGTCGTCCTTCGTGGTTGGTGATTCCAAGCCGCCTTCACCAAGTTCTTCAGATTCCGAGAGGCCTATCATCCGTCCCATTGCCGTCCGCCCCATGCGCGTCGTTGCACCCATTGCAATTCCCGCTTCTACTGGCGTGTCTGCACACATGCTTGACATGAAGCTCCGCGCACAAGCTCCACCTCCACCCAGAGAGGACCAGCCGCTTCAGTTCCCTGTCCGGTCTTTGGAGCAGTGCATTGAGGTGTTTGAGAATGGACCCCGTCCTGCATCAGCAGCTCTTGCGACGCTCAATGACGAGGAGGTTATCATGCTTGCACAAAACGGAAAGATTGCTGCGTATGCGTTGGAGAAGGTGCTTGGTGATCTTGAGCGGGCAGTGACTATTCGTCGTGCATTGATCTGTGAGTCTTTTTTCACATGTCAGGGATATCGGTGCTCATACGACACCTAGCTCGTGCAACTGATACCAGATCGCTTGAGTATTCGGATGTCCCCATGCACAACTACGATTATTCTCGTGTCCTTGGCGCGTGCTGCGAGAACGTTGTTGGTTACATCCCTATCCCTCTTGGTATCGCCGGTCCTCTTAACATCGATGGCGAGCTCGTTCACATTCCTATGGCTACTGCTGAGGGTACAC
>Ga0310811_10006300_pt1 | contig 15157 bp, 16 predicted proteins | sample YCmetagenome_FD_207642 | JGI IMG/M metagenome (GOLD analysis project Ga0310811, IMG submission 207642) | Soil microbial communities from experimental microcosm in Duke University, North Carolina, United States - YC | ecosystem: Engineered > Artificial ecosystem > Soil microcosm > Unclassified ...
TCCTCCGGATTCGCGTGGCGACCGAGCGGGATCGACTCGTTGACGCGCTCGAGCATCTCCGGCGTGTACTCCGCCTTCTGCATCGGCGTCAGCACGTAGCCGGGGCACACGGCGTTCACGCGCACCGTCGGCGCGAGCTCGAGCGCCATCGTCCGCGCGAGCAGGATCACTCCTGCCTTCGAGGCGTTGTAGTCGGCGTAGTACTCGTGCCCCGTCAGGCCGTTCGTGGACGCGGTCATCAGGATCACACCGCCGTCGCCGGCCGCCATCCGCCGTGCCGCCTGCTGCGCGCAGTGGAAGACGCCGGTGAGGTTCACGTCGAGCACGCGGCGCCAGTCCGCCTCCTCGATCTCGAGGAAGGGCTTGCGGACCGAGATACCCGCGTTCGCGACGAGCACGTCGACGCCGCCGAGCAGCTCGTCCACCTTCGCGAACGCCGCGACGACCTCGGAGTCGTCGGCGACGTCGCAGCGGAGCGCCGCCGCGAGCCCCGGGAGCCGCTCCGGAGCCGTCGCAACCTCCTCCTCGCCGAACGCGATCGCGACCACACGCGCGCCCTCGTCGAGGAAGCGCCGGCTCGTCGCCTCGCCGATCCCACTCGTGCCGCCGGTCACGACGACCCGCTTGCCCTCGAGGCCCTTCATGAGGCGACAATCTAACCGTGAGCGTTTTCCGACCCGCCGTGCGGGTGACGGCTCCCGACGGCAGGGAGTGGGAGATCTACGCCTACAAGCTCCGGCTGCAGCCCGCTCGCAGCGAAGGCACGGTCCGGTTCCGGGCGCTCCGCCGGCTCCTCGAGCTCGCCGTCGCGGCCGCCGGCTCGCTGCGCTCCGACATGTGGACGATCGAGGCGCTGAGCTTCCTGCCACAGCCGCAGCGCTGTGCCTGGACGACGACGCGCGAGTTCCGCGGCCAGGTGCTCGCACAGGTCGAAGGCCGGCTCGCCGGCGGCGACCTGCCCTCGCGGCTGCCGAATGCCACCTATCTCGGCTGGAGCCGCTCCGCGAGATAGCGCAACGCGAGCGGATAGCGGTACTCGATGCTGCTGTGCGTCCCGTCGAAGAGCTCGAAGTAGACGTCCGTGACCCCGATCCTCTCGAGAGCCCGCTTGAACGCCGTTGCTCCGATGTCGAGGAAGAACTGGTCGCGCGTACCCGAGTCGATGTAGATCGCGCTCAGTCCGCGTAGCGCATCGGCGTGCCCGTCGACCATGCGCACCGGGTCCCAGGCGAGCCAGCGCGCCCACACGTCGTCTCGCAGCCGACCGGTCTCGATATCGAACGGCAGGTCGATCGAGCCGTCCTCGTTCGCCGAGTAGCACGCCGCCATCGCCCAGGTGTTGAGGAGAGTTGCGTCGCTGCTCTTCGCGAACGCGGGCCGCGAGTGGAAGTCGTGCCAGAAGCGGTCGAACGAGCCCTCGTAGTCGTCGCGCAGCGCGCGCACCGTGTCGCGGAAATCGGGCAGATAGCAGTGCTCGAAGAGCGCGTCGCCGGCGTGGGTGGCGAGGCCGCCGAAGAGGTCGGGCCGGAGCATCGGCGTCACCATCGCGCCGTAGCCGCCGCTCGACTTGCCGGCAATGCCCCGGTGCGCGGCGCTCGCGAGCGTCCGGTAGCGCGAGTCGACGAACGGGACGATCTCGTCGCAGAGATACGTGTGGTAGTTGCCGACACCGGGCGAGTCGAGGAACTGCGAGCCTCCGTAGGACGTCCAGGCGTCGACGAATGCGACCACCGCCGGCGGGCACCCCTCGTCGGCGAAGAGCGCGTCGACGAGCTCGAGCACGTTCGGCCGGAACGCGGAACGGTTCCGCCACATGTCGAGCTGGCCGGTGAGCCCCTGGATCAGGTAGATCGACGGGAAATGCCGGTCCTGCTCGGAGGCATAGGCGGGCGGCGTGTAGACCCAGAGCGGGCGGACGTGCGGGTCGCCGAGCCGGTTGCCCCGGAGGGCGGCGCTCTCGAGCTCGTGCTCGTCGAAGCTGCCCGCGTATTCGCGTGACCACGGCCGCACGGCGGCGATTCTTCCACCGCGGGGGCGTCGCGCGCCGGAGTTACAGTCGCCTCGTGGCCGCGAAGCTGGGAGTGCTGGTCGCCGTCTGCGCGCTCGCGGCCGGCTGCGGCGTGCGGAGCTCGAAGCCCTTCACGGCCAAGGGCTCGGCGTCGTGCCTGAGCTCCCACGGCTTCACCCGCGTCACGACGAATCCGGGCGCCGTGGGTTTCATCGCCGGCTTCGCCGACCACGGCGGCCTCCGCGCGGCCTCGCCCTCCGGGAACATCCTCACGATCGCGTTCACCGAGAGCCCGGACGCCGTCGCCTCGACCGAGGAGGCCTTCCGCTCGCACGCGCCGAAGAGCCTGCGGTCGCACATGTCGGACATCATGTCGGCCAACCGGAACGCGGTCCTCGTCTGGACGATCACGCCGGATCCCGGCGAGCTCGATACCGCGGACCGGTGCCTCAGGCCGTAGATACACTTTCGGAGATGGCCGAGTACGGGACGATGCGGGTGAAGAGCGGCCTCGCCGAGATGCTCAAGGGCGGCGTGATCATGGACGTCGTCAACGCCGAGCACGCGAAGATCGCGGAGTCGGCGGGCGCGGTCGCGGTGATGGCGCTCGAGCGCGTCCCGGCCGACATCAGGGTCGAGGGCGGCGTCGCGCGGATGTCCGATCCGGAGATGATCCGCGAGATCCAGGAGTCGGTGACGATCCCGGTGATGGCGAAATGCCGCATCGGGCATTTCGTCGAGGCGCAGATCCTCCAGTCCCTCGAGATCGACTACATCGACGAGTCAGAGGTCCTGACTCCTGCCGATCTCGAGCACCACGTCGACAAGTGGACGTTCACCGTCCCGTTCGTGTGCGGTGCGACGAATCTCGGTGAGGCGCTGCGCCGCATCGGCGAGGGGGCCGCGATGATCCGCACGAAGGGCGAGGCGGGGACCGGCGACATCGTCAACGCCGTCACCCACATGCGGGCGGTCTTCGGGCACATCCGCAAGCTGAGCTCGCTCGCCCCCGAGGAGCTCTACTCCGAGGCGAAGAACGTGCAGGCGCCGTACGAGCTCGTCCGCTGGGTGGCCGAGCACGGGCGGCTGCCGGTCGTCACGTTCACCGCGGGCGGAATCGCGACGCCCGCCGACGCCGCCCTCTGCATGCAGCTCGGCGCCGACGGTGTCTTCGTCGGCTCGGGCATCTTCAAGTCGGGGAACCCGATCGAGCGCGCGAAGGCGATCGTCGAGGCGACGACGCACTTCAACGACCCCGAGATCCTGGCGCGGGTCTCCGGCGGCCTCGGCGAAGCGATGGTCGGCATCTCGACGGCGACGCTCGATCCGAGCGAGCTGCTCGAGAGTCGCGGCTGGTAACAGCCGATACCGCCCCTAGCCTCTGCGGCATGGACGTGCGCAAGCCGTCGTGGACGACGTCGTCGTTCCTGATCTACGCGGGCGGCCTCATCGTGCTCGGAGCGGCGGTCGGCGCGCTCGGGTACCTCGCGAGCCCGTACGGCAAGGGTGCGTTCGCCGGCTGGGCGCTGCTCGTGCTCGCCGTGCTGTACGCGATCGCGCACATCCTGAAGCGTCGCGGCAGCTGGCTCGCGGCGGGCATCTTCGCCTTCGCCTCCGTCGTCGCCTGGGCCGTCTTCGTCGGAGCGCTCTGGGTGTGGTTCGGCTGGCTCTCCCCGAGTGACGGCACACGGTTCCCCTTCCACGGCTTCTCGGTCGCGCGGCTGTCGCTCGAGCTGCTCGTGCTCGCGTCGGTCTTCGACGACCTGCGCCGGTTCCGCTTCCCGTTCATCGCGGCGATCGGCGTCGTCTTCGGCTGGCTCTTCCTCACGGATCTCGTCTCCGGCGGCGGCAGCTGGTCGGCGGTCGTGACGCTCCTCGTCGGGCTCGCGTACCTCGCGGCCGGCAGCGCGAGCAACCGTCCGTCCGCGTTCTGGCTGCAGCTCGCGGCGGGCGCGCTGATCGGCGGCAGCCTTCTCTACTGGTGGCATTCGGGCGACCTCGAGTGGTCGCTCGTCGCGATCGCCGCCGTCGTCTACGTCGCCGTCGCGCACCGAACCGGGCGGTCGAGCTGGGCGGTGCTCGGCGCCGTCGGCCTCGTGCTCGCGGGCGGGCACTTCGCGATCGAGTGGACGAGGGTGGGCATCCCGTTCCTCTTCTCCGGCGCGAGCCCCTCGAGCGGGCCGCGAGGCTACGTGCCCTCGCTCGTCTTCGCCTTCGTCGGCTTCCTGCTCGTGGCGCTCGGGCTCGTCACCGCCAACCGGCGCGGCCGGCTCCAGCCCGAATAGCGCCTCTACACTTCGCGTCGTGGAGCAGTCGCTTCGGATCGGCGTCCTCGCCGTGCAGGGGAACTTCCGCGAGCACGCGGCAGTGCTGCGGCGGCTCGGCGCCGAGCCGGTCGAGGTGCGCCTGCCCGAGCAGCTCGAGGGGCTCGACGGGCTGATCGTCCCGGGGGGCGAGTCGACCGCGATCACGCGGCTGATGGCGCTCTACGGGCTCGACGAGGCGCTTCGCGGCTTCGGCGCGCCGATCTTCGGCACCTGCGCCGGCATGATCGTCCTCGACCGGGACCATCTCGGCCTCGTCGACATCCGCGTGCAGCGGAACGCGTTCGGCCGGCAGGTGAAGAGCTTCGAGACCGATCTCGACATCGGCCACGGCGACGAGCCCGTGCGCGGGGTCTTCATCCGGGCCCCGTGGATCGAGCTCGCCGGCCCGGACGTCGAGGTGCTCGCCGAGGTCGACGGCCACCCGGTGCTGGCCCGACAGGGGCGGATCCTCGTCGCCGCCTTCCACCCGGAGCTCACGGACGACACGCGAATTCACGAGCTGTTCCTGCGTCAGGTACGGGAGGAGACGAGTGTCCGGGCATAGCAAGTGGTCGACGATCAAGCACAAGAAGGGCGCCGCCGACGCGAAGCGGGGCAAGCTGTTCTCGAAGCTGACGCGCGCGATCATCGTCGCCGCGAAGGAGGGCGGCGGCGACCCGGCCGCGAACCTCGCGCTGCAGAACGCGGTCGAGAAGGCGCGCTCGTACTCCATGCCGAAGGACAACATCGACCGCGCGATCGCGAAGGGCTCGGGCGCCGACGCCGACGCCAGCCAGTTCGAGACCGTCGTGTACGAGGGGTACGGCCCGAGCGGCGTCGCGGTGATCGTCGAGGCGCTGACCGACAACCGGAACCGCACGGCGAGCGACGTGCGGCACACCTTCACGAAGAACGACGGCAATCTCGGCGGCTCCGGTGCGGTCTCGTGGCTGTTCGAGCGGCGGGGCCTCGTGCTCGTCGCGGCCGACGGGGTCGACGAGGACGAGCTGACGCTCGCTGCCGCGGAGGGCGGGGCGGACGACGTCGAGCGCGACGGCTCTTCCTACCAGGTGACGGTCGCTCCCGAGCTGCTCTCGTCCGTCCGCGAGGCGATCGAGGCGGCGGGCTACACCGTCGACTCGGCCGAGCTGACGATGGTCCCGAAGACCACCGTCGAGGTCGCGGACGAGAGCGACGCGAAGAAGGTCCTCCGCCTCATCGACCAGCTCGAGGACAACGACGACGTCCAGGACGTGTACGCGAACTTCGACATCCCCGAGCGGGTGCTCGAGGCGGTCGCGGGCTAGGGAGCCGCCGGGGAGGAGTTGTCCGACCTCGCGCCTAACGTGTCGGCGTGAAGGTATTGGGCATCGACCCCGGGACGGCGAATTGCGGGTACGGCATCGTCCACGAAAGCGGCGGCCGCCTCCAGGCCGTCGGCCACGGCTCGTGGTCGACACCCGCTGGCGACCGCCTGGAGCAGCGGCTGAAGACGATCTTCGACGGCGTGGCGGGCCTCATCGCGGAGCACGTACCGGATGCGGTCGCCATCGAGGAGTCCTTCGTCGGCGTCGACGCCCGCACCGCGCTCTCCGTCGGGCAGGCGCGCGGCGCCGTGCTCGTCGCGGCCGCGCTGCAGGGCGTGGCCTGCACCGAATATGCGCCCGCGCGGGTCAAGCAGGCGGTCTGCGGCTACGGGCGCGCCGAGAAGGCCCAGGTGCAGCGGATGGTCAAGGCGATCCTCGGCCTGCAGGCGCTGCCGACGCCGAACCACGCCGCCGATGCGCTCGCGGTCGCGATCTGCCACGCGCTCGCGCCGCCGCTCCTCCGGATGGCGGGCTAGGTGACGAGGTGATCGCGCGCCTCCGCGGCAAGCCCGTCGCCTCGACGCCAGAGGGCCTCGTCCTCGACGTGGCCGGCGTCGGCTATCTCGTCGCGGCGACGCCGAGCGCGGTCCGGAAGGCCGAAGGGGCGGAGGAGGTGACCGTCGAGACGTACCTCCACGTCCGCGAGGACGCTCTGCACCTCTACGGCTTCGCCGAGCGCGCCGAGCGCGAGCTCTTCGTCCAGCTCCTGAGCGTCAACGGCGTCGGCCCGAAGGTGGCGCTCGCGATCGTCTCGGGCTCGCCCGCCGAGGAGCTGCGCCGCGCGATCGTCCGCGAGGACGCGGCCCGCTTCCAGGCGATCCCCGGGATCGGCAAGAAGACGGCCGAGCGGATCGTGCTCGAGCTGAAGGAGAAGCTCGCGACGACGCCGCTCGCGCCCGTCGCCGCGGCCGGCCTCGACGACCACGTCGTGGCGCGGAACGCCCTCGTCGAGCTCGGCTACAGCCTCGCCGACGCCGAGCGCGCGCTCGCCGAGACGGATGCGGACGCGGCTCCCGAGGAGCGCGTCCGGCAGGCCTTGCGGAGGGCCGCATGAGCTCGTTCGTCGCCCCGGTGCTCCAGGAGGACGAGGAGCAAGCCGACCTGACGCTGAGGCCGCGCCGGCTCGACGACTTCGTCGGGCAGGAGCGGGTCAAGGAGCAGCTCGAGATCGCGCTCGCCGCGGCGAAGGCGCGGGGAGAGGCGCTCGACCACGTGCTGCTCGCGGGGCCGCCGGGGCTCGGCAAGACGAGCCTCGCCTACATCGTCCGCGAGGAGCTCGGCGTCGGCATCCGGACGATCGCAGGCCCCGCGGTCGAGAAGAAGGACATCGCCGCCATCCTCACCTCGCTCGAGGAGCGCGACGTCCTCTTCGTCGACGAGATCCACCGGATGAGCCGGACGGCGGAGGAGATCCTCTACCCGGCGCTCGAGGACTTCCGCATCGACATCGTGATGGGGGAGGGTGCGGCGGCGCGAACGCTGACGCTCGACCTGCCGCCGTTCACGCTGATCGGCGCCACGACGCGAACCGGCCTCCTGACGACGCCGCTCCGCGACCGGTTCGGGCTCACCTTCCGCCTCGACTACTACGACCCGGCGGAGCTCGGCTCGATCGTCCATCGCTCGGCCCGCATCCTGGGGGTCGAGATCGCCCCGGAGCCGGCCGAGGAGATCGCGCTCCGCGCGCGCGGCACGCCGCGCATCGCGAACCGGATTCTGCGGCGAGTGCGCGACGTGGCGCAGGTGCGGCACGAAGGCTCGATCACGACCGCGATCGCACGGGAAGCGCTGACGCTGCTCGAGATCGACGAGCAGGGTCTCGACCGCGAGGCGCGCGAGCTGCTGCTGTCGATCGTCGAGAAGTTCGACGGCGGGCCGGTCGGGCTCTCGACGCTCGCGGCGTCGCTCGGCGAGGAGCAGGAGACGATCGAGGACGTCTACGAGCCGTACCTCCTCCAGCTCGGCTTCATCCAGCGCACGCCGCGCGGGCGCACGATCACGAAGCGCGGCCGCGCGCACGTCGGAGCTCCGACCGCCGCGGAGGCAAAGCTCTTCTGAGCGGCATCTGGACGCCGGTCGCCGACGGGCCGCACGAGGCGTTCGTCGAACGGTTGCACCGCGTGCTGACGGCGTTCGCCGAGGAGCACGGGGTCGAGACGCCGGTGGTCGACCTCGAGCTCGCGGACGGCGCCCGCTTCGTGCTCGTGAAGATCGACCCGGAGCCCGGCTACGGAATGGTGACGGTCTCGGTGCGCGCCGTCGACGGCGACGACGACGCGCCGGACGCGCTGATCATCCCGATCGGCTCGATCCGCCGGCTCGAGCTGCGGAAGGCGCCCGAGGCACGCGTGGCGAGCTTCGGCTTCAACCTGCCCGCCGCGTAGACGAGCCGCGGCGCGACGAGCAGCGCCATCACGTCGAACCAGACGTACCCGCTGGCAACCCCGCTCGGCGGGTTGCCGTCGGGGATGCCGAGCCCGGGCAGCTCGGCAGCCCAGCGCCAGGTTCCGATCGACGTCCCGTAGAGCTCGAGAGCGGCGACGACGAGGAAGACGCCCGCGTAGACGGCACGAGACCGTGAGCGCCAGAGGAAGAGGACGAGGAGCGGCACGCCGAAGGCGCCGGCGAGGTCGAGGCGCGGCAGCACGGTTACGCCGGCGAGGCCCCAGCCGAGCGAGCCGATCGCGGCCGCGCAGACGAGCCACCGCGTCCGCACGACGCCGACGAGCGCGAGGCCGCTCAGGTAGACGAGCCCGTGTGCGGGCGGAATGAAGAGCGGCAGGTTGTGCAGCCGGTAGCGGTAGACGCCCCAGACGAGCGAGCCCGTCACCTCGCCGACCGTCGCGAAGGCGACGACGGCGAGCGCCTGGGCGCGCGCGAGCGGCCGCAGCGGCCGCAGCGCGGCGAAGAGCACGAGCCACGTCGCGCCGCCGAGCACGAGCTGCAGGTGCAGGCCGCACTGCGTGTCGACGGCGAGCAGCACCGCGAGGTACGCGGGTCCCGCGACGGCGTACCGGCGCGGCACGCTCACCGGCGGTACTGCAGCTCGTGCCAGCTCGGCGTCGGCAGAAGCTCGAGCAGCGCGCGGCCGCCGTGCGGGTCGCGATACGAGAACTCCGCGTTGCCCTCGTCGAAGCCCACCTCGAGCTTGCCCGCCTTGACGCGATGGTCGAGCCACGCGCCGCGGAAGACGAGGCGCTTCAGCCAGTAGACGAGCGACTCGCCGTCGACGAGGGAGATGTCGCCCCAGTGTCGAACGAGATAGCGGCCGAGCGAGCTGCGGGGCTCCTCGATCGAGTCCCGCTCGACGAGCTCGACCAGGTCGGCCGTCTCGTCGTCGTCGAGCTCGTTCCCCGCGAGGAGCCCGAGCTTGACGGCGGCCGCCGTGACGCGCTGCTCGAAGTCGTTCGCGTTGAAGCTGTAGCGGTAGCCGAGGAACTCGACCACGTAGTCGTCGCCGGAGTGGTAGTTGCCAACCCCGTCCACGACCCGAAGCGTACCCTTGCCACGTGCGCGTGCTCCGCATCCCGGTCGCTCTCGCCGCGGTCGCGGCGATGGTGGCGTTCACCGCCTGGTTCATGGGCTGGCCGCTCGAGCGGGCCGTCTACCTGGCGCCCGTGATCGTGATCGGGTTCGCGGCGCTCGCGGGCCTCCTGATCCTCTGGGTCAAGGTGGCGATCCAGCAGCTTCGCGAGACCCGCCGGCCGAGGCTGGTCGCGGCGCTCTGGCTGCTTGGGCTCGGGCTGCTCGCGCTGCTCAGCGTGCTCGGGATCGAGTTGCCGCGCGAAGGCTGAGCGGCAGAGCCTCGAGCAGCCGCTCCACGTCCTCCCATTTCGTGTAGGAGGCGATCGAGATACGAAGCAGGTCGTCTCGTCGCGGGCCCATCGTCGGGATCTCGATTCGATGCTCGTCGAAGAGACGGCGCGACAGGTCGGGATCGGCGGCCGGGAGCCGCACGCTCGCCATCTGCCGGATCGACTCGTCCGGCGCGAGCGGCTCGCTGCCGAGCAGCGCGCAGAGCTCCCGGCGCGCCGCGCGGGCGAGCTCGACGCAGCGCTCGCGCACGTCGTTCCCGCGCTGGAACGCGATCGCCTCGGGAACGGCGAGATATGCCGCGGAGTCGCGCGTCGCCTGGCGCTCGGTGCGCGAGAGGAACGTCGCCGGGTCGTCGTACCCCCAGCTCACGATCGTCCCGTCGACCCGCTCCTGCCACTCGGGACGCACATGCAGGAAGCCGGCGCCTTTCGGGGCGCACAACCACTTGTGACAGTTCCCGGCGTAGAAGTCCGCGCCGAGCCGGTCGAGGTCGAGATCGAGCTGCGCGACTGCATGCGCGCCGTCGACGATCGTCGTGAGCCCGTCGGCGCGGGCGCGCGCGACGATCTCTTCGACCGGCAGCAGCAGCGCCGTCTCGGAGGTGATGTGCGAGACGAACACGGCGCGGGTCCGCTCGGTGACCTGCGCGAGGAGCCCGTCGACGGGCGCGCGCACGTAGCGGGCTCCCGCTCTGGCGCAGAGGTGCTCCCACGTGAGGTCGCAGCCGCCGTACTCGAGGTCGGTGCCGAGTACCTCGTCGCCCTCGCGCAGGTCGAGCGCGCGCGCGGCGATGTTCACGCCGGTCGTCGCGTTCGGGACGAAGGTCAGGTCGTCGGACGAAGCGCCGACGAAGGCGGCGAGCTCGGCCCGCGCCGCCGCGAGCAGCTCGGGTAGACGCGTCATGTAGAGGACCGGCTCGCGCTCCAGCTCGACCTGCCAGGCCTGGTAGCGCTCGAACACGGGTCTCGGACAGGCGCCGTACGAGCCGTGGTTCAGATAGACGACCTCGGGGTCGAGGAGGAAGTGCTCCCGCACACCGCCGAGTATGTCGTCCGGCGGCCTCCCTACCGTGACTCCACCATGAACGAGGGCACCTGGACAGTTCGTCCGTGCCCGCACCGGCTGCAGACCGGCCTCGCCCAGGAGCTCGGGATCAGCGAGTTGACGGCAAGCGTCCTCGTCCGGCGCGGGACCACCGACCCCGAGGAGGCGCGGGCCTTCCTCGACGGTGTCGATCCGCGCCACGACCCGTTCCGCCTCGGCGACATGGCGCGCGCGTGCGAGCGGATCCGCGCCGCGGTCGCCGAGGGCCGCCGCATCTGCGTGCACGGCGACTACGACGTCGACGGCATCGCCGCGACGACGCTCGCCGTCCTCCTGCTTCGCGAGCTCGGGGCCGACGTCGTCTGGCACCTGCCGAGCCGCTTCGACGAGGGCTACGGCGTGCGCGGCGAGACGCTCTCGCGCCTCGCCGACGAAGGCTGCGGGCTCGTGCTGACGGTCGACTGCGGCATCACCGCCGTCGACGAGGTCGCCGAAGCGCAGGCGCGGGGCCTGGAGGTGATCGTCACCGACCATCATCGTCCCGGCGACCGGTTGCCGGATTGCCCGATCGTCGCGACGCGTCCTTCCGACTACCCGTTCCCCGAGCTCTGCGGCACGGGCGTCGTCCACAAGCTCGGCCAGGCGCTCTTCGGCGTCGACTCCGAGATCCCGAAGCGCCACCTCGACCTCGTCGCGCTCGCGACGATCGCCGACGTCGTGCCGCTCGCGGACGAGAACCGGGCGCTCGCGATCGCCGGGCTGCGCTCGCTCGCGCGCACGCAGAAGCCGGGGCTGCAGGCGTTGATGCGGGCTGCGGGCGTCGATCCCGCGACGGTCGACGCGGGGGCTTGCGGCTTCCGGCTCGGCCCGCGCATCAACGCGGCCGGGCGGCTCGGTCATCCGCGTGCCGCGCTCGAGCTGCTCCTGACGGACGACCCGGCCGAGGCGCGCCGGCTCGCGAACGAGCTCGAGGAGCTGAACCGCGAGCGCCAGGGCGTCGAGGCGCGCATCTTCCGCGAGGCCGCCGCCCAGGTCGACGCGTGGCCGGAGGCGTGGAAGCGCCGCCGCGCCTACGTCGTCGCAGGCGAGGGCTGGCACGAGGGCGTGATCGGCATCGTCGCGTCGCGGCTCGTCGAGCGTTTCAACCGGCCGGTGGTCTTGCTCGCCGGCACGGACGGCGACTGGAAGGGGTCGGGCCGGTCGATCCCGTCGTTCGACCTGCACGGCGGGCTCGGCGCGTGCTCCTCGCTGCTCGAGCGGTGGGGCGGCCACCGCGCCGCGGCCGGCCTGTCGATCAAGCCGGAGAACGTCGAGACGTTCGCGGAGGCGTTCGCCGAGCATGCGGCGGGCCTCCTCCTCGAGGAGGACCTCCGGCCGGTGACGTACATCGACGCAGTCGTGCCGCGCGGGATGCGGCTGACGCTCGAGCTGTGCGCGGAGCTCGGGAGGCTCGCGCCGTTCGGTATCGGCAATCCCGAGGTGACGCTGCTGGCGCCGGGCTGCGAGCTCGGCGAGCTCTCGACGGTCGGTGAGGGAAAACATCTCCGCTTTCGCGTCCGCCGCGACGGCCTCGATGCGGGCGCCGCGATCGCGTTCGGCGCCGGAACGCGGCTCGACGGCTACCGGCGGGAGGGGCGCTGGAACGTCGCGTTCCGCCTCCAGGAGAACCACTGGAACGGCACCGTGTCGCCGCAGCTCGTCGTCCGTCGGATCTACGCCGCCGAGGCGCGCTTCGACGAGCTGCGCGATTGGCTCGTCGCCGAGTACCGGAAGCCCGCGGGGGCGCGCGACGGCGAGGCGAGCGCGATCTTCGCGGAGCTCGAGATCGAGTCGGCGGGGCTCGGCCGCCGGCATCTGCTCGAGTCCGAGCGGTTCCGGGCGTTGCTCGCCGGCGGGCCCGCGCTCGCCCAGGCCGCCTGACTGCGACTAGGAGAGCGACAGCTTCGTGACGCGCTTGCGCGCCGTCGGCGCGACACGTGCCTGCTCGAGTGCTACGAGCGCGCGTGCGAGCTTCGCCACCTTACGGGCGTTGCTGCGACGGATCTTCCTCACGGGACCCCGATACTTCGCGCGGGGCCCGTCCGTTCCTTCCGCAGAGGAACGCATCCGGAGGCCGGGAGTACACTGAAACCGTGGCAATCGTCGAGAGTGGAGAGAAGCATCAGGGGCTCCTCGATGGGCTGCTCGAGGCGGTTGCCGAGTACGGGGGCGCGGTCGATCGCGAGCTCGTGACGCGCGCATTCCGGTTCGCCGCAACCGCGCACGAGGGCCAGCAGCGCCGCTCCGGCTCCGCCTTCATCGAGCATCCGGTCGGCGCGGCGCAGATCTGCGCGCAGCTCCATCTCGACGAGCAGACGCTCGCCGCCGCGCTCCTGCACGACGTGGTCGAGGACACCGAGACCCACATCGAGGACGTACGTGCCGAGTTCGGCGAGGAGATCGCTCGGCTCGTCGAGGGCGTCACGAAGCTGACACGGATCCAGTTCCAGAGCCGCGAGCAGGCCGAGGCGGAGAACTACCGCAAGATGATCGTCGCGATGTCCGTGGACTTCCGCGTGATCCTGATCAAGCTCGCCGACCGGCTGCACAACATGCGAACGATCGAGTATCTCGGCAAGCAGAAGCAGATCCAGAAGGCGAAGGAGACGCTCGAGGTCTACGCGCCGCTCGCCCACCGGCTCGGCATTCACGCGCTCAAGTGGGAGCTCGAGGACCTCGCCTTCCAGACGCTGCATCCGCGCAAGTACGAGGAGATCTCGACGATGGTCGCCGAGCGGCGCGCCGACCGCGAAGGCCACGTCGCGGAAGCGTCGGACGTGTTGACGCGCGAGCTCGACAAGGTGGACATCCCGGCCGAGATCTCCGGGCGTGCGAAGCACTTCTATTCGATCTACGACAAGATGGCCAAGAAGGGCCGGGAGTTCAACGAGATCTACGACCTCACGGCGATGCGCGTGATCGTCGAGCGTGACGGCGAAGAGGGGACGCGCGACTGCTACGGCGCACTCGGGCTGATCCACTCCCTCTGGAAGCCGATGCCGGGTCGTTTCAAGGACTACGTGGCGATGCCGAAGTTCAACGGCTACCGCTCGCTGCACACGACGGTGATCGGTCCGGCCGGCCGGCCGCTCGAGATCCAGGTGCGGACGCGCGAGATGCACGAGACCGCCGAGCTCGGAGTCGCTGCACACTGGTTCTCCTACAAGCACCGCGGCTCGAAGCCCGGCCAGGAATGGCTCGACTGGGTTCGCCAGCTGATGGACGCCCACGAGGAGGAGCCGGACTCTCACGAGTTCATGAAGTCGTTTCGCACCCACCTCTTCGACGAGGAGGTGTTCGTCTTCACGCCGAAGGGCGAGGTCAAGACCCTCCCCGCCGGCGCGACGCCGATCGACTTCGCGTACGCCGTCCACACCGACGTGGGTCACCGCACGGTGGGTGCGAAGGTGAACGGGCGGATCGTCCCGCTCCACTACAAGCTCGCGAACGGCGACCGGGTCGAGATCCTCACGTCGAAGGCGGGGCGGGGGCCGTCGCGCGACTGGCTGTCGCTTGCCGCCTCGTCGCGCGCGCGGAACAAGATCCGCCAGTTCTTCTCGCGCGAGCAGAAGGAGGATCTCGAGGCGAAGGGCCGCGAGTCGCTCGAGCGGGCGCTCAAGGCGCAGAACCTCCCGTACCGCAAGCTTGCAGGCTCCGCGGTGCTCGCGGGCGTGATCCGCGAGTCCGGCTTCAAGAAGGCCGAAGACTTCTACCTCGCGCTCGGCTCCGGGAAGCTCACCGCCGGAACGATCGTCAACAAGGTCCTCCAGAAGCTGAAGGTCGAGCAGGTCGCAGAGGAAGAGGCGGTCCTGCCGCGCAAGACGCCGAAGGCCCGCGATGCGATGGCGAGCAACGCGTACGGCATCAACGTGGTCGGCGTCGAGGACGTGCTCGTCCGGATCGCGAAATGCTGCACGCCCGTGCCGGGTGACCAGATCGTGGGCTACATCTCGCTCGGCAAGGGGATCACCGTGCATCGCGGCGACTGCCCGAACGTCCGCGCGCTGATGCGGAACCCGGAGCGCTTCACGCCGGTCGAGTGGGACGGGGGCACCTCGCAGAGCTTCCGTGTGCAGATCGCCGTCGACTCGTGGGACCGGCCGCGCCTCCTCGAGGACGTGGCGCGGACGTTCGCGGAGCACGGCGCGAACATCGTCTCCTACGGCGGCACGGTCGAGGATCAGATGGCGAAGAACTGGTACGTGGCGCAGGTCGGTGACGTGAAGGCGCTGCGGGCTCTGTTGACGGCGCTCCGGAACGTCGACGCCGTCTTCGACGCGTACCGCGTCACCCCCTCGTAATCCGTCCGCCTCACTCGGTCGAGCGTCACTCGACCGGTGGGCGCGGGGTACCTCGAACGGGTGATCCGCGAGCCGAGCGCGCTCGTGGAGCCGAGCCGTTCCCTCGAACGGGGGATTGGGCGCCCGCGCACGGGAACCCTGGATCGAGGGATCGACAGCCGCCCGGTGTCGATTAGAACAAGAGTGGGGAGAGGGCAAAAAGGCTGCGGCGCCCGGTCGTCGAGGACATGACCGGGCGCGCGGCACAGAGCCCGCGACTGCTTCCTACGGTTCCCA
>Ga0310811_10006301_pt1 | contig 15157 bp, 10 predicted proteins | sample YCmetagenome_FD_207642 | JGI IMG/M metagenome (GOLD analysis project Ga0310811, IMG submission 207642) | Soil microbial communities from experimental microcosm in Duke University, North Carolina, United States - YC | ecosystem: Engineered > Artificial ecosystem > Soil microcosm > Unclassified ...
AACTCTGATAAGCTTTCCGGTCTTGGCGTCCAAGACGTACCAATAGTCTTGCAGGTTCGAACCGACCACCAGGGTCTTGCCGTCGGACGAGACCTGCGGACGCTCACAGCACTTGCCGTCGAGGGTGGTGGTCCAGACCATCTTGTCGGTCGCCAGGTCGAGCGCGCCCAGCCGGCCGCGGGCCGACAGGTACAGCATGTTGGTGGCGGGACTGGCGGCAACGCCGGAAATATCCTCCGGCGCCATGCTGCCAGCATAGTCCCAGAGATGGATGCGTTTGACGAAGGCATAGTTGTTGTCGGCGTCGAGCACGACAATGCCGGTACCGTTGGGCCACATCGGCCGTTCCAACGAGCCCGGCAGGGTCACATAGAGAAGATGGCGGCTGTGAATGGTGAAGTCCCCGCGCGGCCGCGCGGGTGCGCGACCGGGGCGCGGCGCCGGCGGTGGCATGACGATCGGGCCGCTGCCCACGACATTGGCGTTGGCGGGAAGTGCGACGTCGCTGGATTGGGCCGCGGCGGCGCCCGGGCGGGGCGTGGTCGCGGTCTGGGCCAGTGCGATGGTGCAAGTGCTGACAAGGAACGCGCCGGCAAGCTTCAGAAACACAGTTTTCATCGACATCCTCGTTCAGAAATTCTTGTCGGTTTCAGGCGACCAGGAACGGCTTGAGATAGGTGTTCAGCGCCGTGCGAATCTCGGCCTTGTGCGCCTCGGTGATCGGCCCTGCCCGGCGGCGGCCACCGCCAGCACCCGGCGCCGGCGGATTGCTGCGCATGATCGCATCTTCCGGAAACACGCCGCGCGCCTTCATCACATAGTCGTTGGAATGCGGCAGGGAGTTGAACGCCAGGAAGCGGCCGAAGATGTCATAAGCATCGCGCTTCTTGCCGGCGCGGTAGGCGTTGAAACAGGCCTGCAGCACGTCGGCCAGGCCGGTATAGGGGCAAGTCCCCAGGAAGCCGAGTTCGAGTTCGGCAAAGAAAGTGTAGCCGCCACCGCCGGAAAAATCTTCCAGCTTGCCGTGGGTCTTGGCGAGAAGATCGGGCGCGCGCTCCAAGGGATCGCCCGCCTCGTCCTTCACCGCGACGATGCTCGGAATTGCCGCCGCCAGCGCCACCAACTGGTCCACACTGACATCGCCAACGGCCTGCACCATGATCGGCAGGTTGCTGGCATCCGCCAGCGCCTTGAAATAGGCGATCCTGTCCGCATCGCTCGCGTTGGGCGGCACAAGGGAGATGATGCCGTCCGCATTCAAGCTCTTGGCTTTTTTGGCATAGGCCTGCGAGTTGGCGACATTGAAGCCGGCGGTCTGCACGCCCAGCACCAGGGCGGTTTGCCCCTTGACGGAGGCAAGCGCCTCGGCGCCCGCGTTCCATTCCGCCGCGGAAAGGCTTTGCCAGCCGCTGGCATTCTGCGGCCAGGCCATGCCCGCCACCTTGCCGCGATTGAGGAACTGCTGCTGGCGAACCATCGCGTCCGCATCGAAGCTGTTGTCCGGCTTGCAAGGCGTCCAGCCGATGGGAAAGACGCCGGCCAGGGGTTTGCCGTTGGGAGATTTGACGATCTGTCCGGCCGCGGCGAAGGCGGCAGTGCCACCCATGCTGAGGGCGGCCAGCGATACGCCCGCGCCCTGCAGGAACGAACGGCGGTTCTTTGTCATCTCGGTACCCTTCTTGATCATGGATGTTTCCAGGGATCCTGTTTTTCTGCTCTTTTCTAACAAATCACCGTTGCCACGGCATCCGCCGCGATACCGGCCTTCTCAGAAAGTGAGACCCTATGTCAATGGGTCACTCTTTCATAAACCGGGAAGATCTTTCTGCTGATCGCGTCGGCCGCCGAGAGCAGATGCCCCGACACTTCCTCTTCCCAGCTACGGCAGACATTGCTGGCAGCGTCAGCAAAGGAGATCGCGGCAATGGTATTGCCCAGAGGATCGCGAACGGGAGCGCCCACACAGGCGATGGTCTGGAAAACTTCCCGGTCGTCCACCGCGTAGCCCCGCTGACGCACCGCAGCAAGCTCCGATCTGAGACTGGCCACGGTGGTGATGGTTTGCGGCGTCAGCGCGACGAAATCGCCGTCATAAAGAAAATCTTCCAACGCCTGGGCCGGCATTCCCGCCAGGAGAACTTTTCCCAAGGCGCTGCAATAGGCTTCCTGCTGCGCGCCGACCCGGCTGGGGATCGGCACCCGCACCGGCTCACCGAACTTGGCGGCATAGCTGACCATGGTGCTGCTGAGTACGCCGACATGAACCACACCATTGAGACGGCCGGCCAGGCCGGCGAGAAGATCTTCCGATGTGGCGCGGATCAGGTCTCCCACCGCCACATCCTTGGACAGCGTGGCCAGCACCATGCCTGGCCGATAGCAACCGCGCCGATCGCGCACCACCGCGCCGATCTCCTCCAGCGTTTTCATCAACCGGTGTGCGCAGGCCTCCGAGAGACCCGTGCGGCGGCTGAGTTCGGCATTGGTGACCCATTCCTCCGCGCCGCGGAAAGAACGCAGCAAGGCAAAGGCTTTCTGTACGGATTGGTTCTTAGGCGTCGCCACCCCGATCTCCCCTCATCGAGCTCTCGTTGGTCGGGTCGCCTCAAAGCGGCTCTACCGCGCAGCGCGGTCGACCAGTCTCATTATTTAAACTGATAGCAGGGAATATGAGACAAAGCAAGAAACCGCGCAAAATTGGCAGCGCCGCCATAGTGCAGCGCAGCAAGCCGGAAAAGCCCGCGGATGCTGCTCAATACGTGGTCCGGCCGCCGGAAATATCGAAGGTCGCGGCGGTGGAAAAAGAGCATTCCTCGCTGGCGAGCCAGCAGACCAGCGCGGCGCATTCCTCCCCCAGGCCCAGCCGGCCCATCGGAATGCGCGAGCGCATGTAATCGATCTGGCTTTGCGGCAATTGATCCAGGATGGGACTTTCGAAGGTGGCAGGGGTTATGGAATTGACCAGGATGCCGCTGGTCGCCAGTTCCTTGCCCAGCGACTTGGTGAAGCCGATCACCGCCGCTTTCGACGCGGAATAGGCCGACGCCTTGGGATTGCCTTCCTTGCCGGCCACCGAGGCGATGTTGACGATGCGCCCATAGCCATTTTCCAGCATCCGCGGCACGATCTCGCGGCAGCAATAGAAAGTGCCGTTCAGGTTGACATTGACCACCTGAAGCCAGCTTTCCACGGGGAAATCCTGCACCGGCACCGTTGCGCCGGTAATGCCGGCGCAATTGACCAGAATGTCTATCCTGCCCAGCGCGTCCCTGCTCGCCCGTGCTGCCTGGACGACCTCGTCATAGCTGCCCACATCGATGCGGACGACATGGACATCTTCCCCCAGCACGGCCTTCGCCTTCTCCAAGGTGGCGGTGTTAAGATCCCAGATCGAGACCCGTCCCCCCTCCTGTTTGATGCGTTGGGCGGTCAACAGGCCCAGTCCCGAAGCGCCGCCGGTGATGACAGCGGTGCGGCCGGAAAAGCGGCCGGGAAAAATGCGGCCTTCATGCTTCTGGTTTTGAGATGCGGCGGACGACGACCCTGTCCGCTCGGCCGGCCCGGCGCCAGCCGTGCCCGCCTCCAGGCGGGTGCCGGAATGACGCGTACTTGCTTCGGTGCGATTGGACAAAACGCCCCCTGCTAAAACTTCCAACAATTCATTCGAGGCGCGAGACCCCGCCGCTTTGGCGGCGGGGTCATTCCCGCAAATCGGATCAGAACTGCTTGCGCAGGCTGAACACGGTGTACCGGCCCAGGGTAGAGCCGCTCGCCACGATATAGGCGCCGCCATTGTTCGGCTTGGCCGGACCGCCCGAGAGATAGATTGGCGGGCTGTCATCACCGATATTGTTCATCGTGACGCTGGCTTCCGTATCGCTCAACCACGGAGCCAGGCCACTCATGTCATAGGCGACATACACATTGACCGGGTGGAATGATGGGATGCGCGACTGCCCATACAGGGACAAGGACTGGTTAAGTACAGGCGAAACGTTGAAGCCCGGGCTGTAATTCACCCACGCCCGGCCTGTCACCGGACCAACCACGGCCTGGATGAACGCGGTGCCGTTCCAGAGCGGAACGCTGTACTGCTGGAGATTGATAGCGGCCAAGCCCGGCGCAGGCGTATTCACGTTGGTCGAGTTGATAGTGGCCGAAAATCCGCCCGACAGGGTGCCAAAACCTTCGATATCCGTCACATAGTTCGCCGCGATATCAAAGCCCTCGATCAACGCCTCGCCGAGGTTGTTGCGGCGCAGGTCATAGAGGATATAGGGCGTATTCACGCCCGGCGTATTGAAGGCCGAGGCCAGATCCGGTCCGGGGAACCCGGTGGTGGCGACCAGTGCAGTTCCGTTCGCGGCAAAATTGGTGGGATAGCGAGCTTGGACCTGCGCCAGGGTGGGATTGAGAATATAATATTGATTGTAGGATCCGCTGAAAAGAACCTGAGGGTTGTTGAGGATCAGGCCCTGCTGATGTTCGAACTTGGTATGGAAAGCCGTGAGGCTGAGATCAAGTCCGGTCAGGTCCAGGCCAAACTCGGTGGTGGGATGGAAATCGCCGCCGATCGACCAGGTCCTGCCGGTTTCCGGCCCCAGGAGCGGATTGCCGCCCGGTGTGCTGATGGAGGGCCGCAGCGCGTCGGCAGCCGACGTGCCCGGCGGCACGTTGGTGTTCGCAGAGGTACGCTGGGGGGTATAGGTGAAACGCGTATCCGGCGCCGAGGTGTCGGCAAGGCTGGGTGCGTCGAACGAGGTGCCGTTGGTGGCGCGGATGGTCAGAGCCGCGAAGGGTTCATAGGTCACGCCCAGCTTGTAATTGGCCGTGTTGCCGAAGTCGCTATAGCTGTCGAGACGGCCCGAGGCATTGAAAGTGAGGGCGTGCACGAAGGGCAGTTCATTATCCTTGCCGACAATCGGGACGTTGATTTCGGCAAAGCCCGTATTGGTAATACGGTGCGGCCTGGCAACCGCCATCTGCGCGCCGGGCGGCGGGGCCCCGCCGGCTGAACCGATCGGCGCATTGGTGTTCCAATTGGCGACATAGTCTTCAAAGGCCCACTGGCCGCCGAGCGATGCCTTGACCGAACCGCCGGGCAGATCGAACAGCGTGCCGTTCGCCGAACCGCCGTACTGGATCTGATGCTGGATGGCCTTGCCGTACGACCCGGTGTTCAGAATATTGTCGAGAACCAGCGGATTGCCGGCGTTGAGATTGTAGGGATCTACCGCATTGCCGGCGAGAGTGTTGCTGGCGACCAGCGCCGGCGACAGAACGCCGGAGACGACCTGCTGGCGCATCGATTGAGCCAACAGGCCCGTATTGACCGATCTCTGGAAGCCAGTGGTATTGCTGCGGCCATAATTGAAGGTCGCGGTCGCCTGCCAGTCGCCGAACGGCAGATCTACCGTCAGCTTGGGCGTGATCATGAATACTTGGATGTTGTTGTAATCGGTGACGTTGCTGCCGCCCAGGAACGGGCTGAAGTCGAAGGAGACGTTCTGGGTGGTTTCGCCGTTGATGGACTGGAAATAGGGGTTGGTGGTGTCGATCGTCACATTTGTGGCGGTCAACTGGGGATCCTTCGCCGAATCCAGCCGGGTGGACCAAAGGAATTTGGTCGAGAATTGGACGCCGGGCATGATCTGCTGGTGGAACTGGCCGAAGAACGAATTCTGCTCTTCCCTGGGGAAAAGCGAGGAGTAGGAATTGGTGTCGCAACGATTGAGCGAACCCGCATTGGTGGTTGCGTTCAAATTGGGGAACGGACCTGTGGCCGCGGCCTTGAGAGATCCGGGCGCGGTGCTCACCGTATTGGACGTCAATGCGTAGTTGTTGGGTTGGGCGCCGGGCACGGTGATGTTCGCCAGAGGGCATGAGGTACCGCGCGAGTCGCGACCGCCGATACCCGTCAGATTCATCTGGGTATAGGCCCGGGAGTTGGCCATCAGGTAGGTATTGTCTTTGTGTTCGAACGCCAGATACGCGCCGCCACTGCCCCAATCGGTGCCGGCCATCATGCTGGCGTTGAAGGCGCTGTAACCGTCGGCCACGCCGACCGAGGCATTGGCCTGGAAGCCCTGATAGTTTTCGCGCGTCACGAAGTTGATGACGCCGGCGATCGCGTTGGCGCCATAGATCGACGAGGCGCCGTCGGGCAGAACGTCGACCCGTTGCAGTACGATGGTGGGGATGACGCCCGCGTCCGGCGTGGTCGCCAGCCCGCTGACGCCCACCATGTTATGCCCGTCCAGCAGGAGCAGGGTCGATGACGTGCCGAGAATGGTCTGGGCGGGGTTATAACGGATCGAAGGCCGCACGCCGCCGATATTGATCGCGGTGGGCGAGACCGCCTGAGTGTTGAAGGTGTTGGCGAGCTGGGGGATCTGCCCCAGGACTTCTTCGGTCGTCACCGCGCCGGTAGCCTTGATGGCGCCGGAATCGACCGTGATCAGGTTCGTACCCACCGGAGCGATACCTTTGATCGACGTGCCGGTGGCGGTGACGGTCACCGCTTCGGTGTCAGGCTGATCGGCCGGCTGGGCGCCGGCAGGGCCGGCGATCACCGTGGCTAGAGCGCCCAGCGAGGCGCCGCACAACAGCTTCTTGACCACGCGCTTGTCGAATCCGGAATTGAAGAACATCGGTTCTTTCCCCTGTGCAAAATGTTTGGGCCCCCGCGCTGAGCGCGGGGCTTTATTTGGCGGCAACTTGCCGAGGGGTCCAAAAACTGTCAAGCAAGTGTTGAACACGCTTCTCGCATTTTGAGACTAACGGAAAGGCCGGCGATACGGTGGTTTCTGGTGGTCACGACCGCGCTTTTTTCCGCTGTAATCAAGGCCTCAGCGCCAGGAAGCAATCCAAACCGTACGCGGAGAATAGCATGCGCAAGATCCTTCTCGCCTTTGCCGCCGCGTCGTTTTCCTGGTTTGGTGACTTTGCTGCAACAGCCGCGCCGACCGGCTGGCAAGGGACTTGGGGACATCCACCAACAGCTTATAACGAGCAGCCGCCGCTCACGCGCCCGGGCGGCGGCACATCGCGTCCCGTTTATGCACCGTTGCCGCCTTACAAGGATACGACGGTGCGCGAAGTGGTGCGCATCAACGCCGCGGCACGCACGCTACGCCTGCGACTGACCAATGAGTTCGGCACCGAAAGTCTTCACATCGGCACGGTGCATATTGCCGAGGCTGCTGAGAATGGGGCGATCGTTCCCGGAACGGATCATGTCGTCACCTTCGCCGGTCAGTCCTCGGTGGAAATACCGGCCGGCGCGCCGTTGCTCAGCGATCCGCTTGCCTGGTCCCTGCCCGCCTTCGTCAGGCTTTCCGTCAGCGTTTATTATCCAGCCGAGACGGTGCCGCCCGCACATACCCTGTTCACCCTGAATGCCTGGCAGACGACAGGCGAGCATGCCGCAGACACGACCCTGCCCTCGCCGGCACCGGCACGCAGCGGCATCCATCTGTCGGAAATAGACATCGTGCCGCGAGAGCCGGGCCGCACGCTCGTGACCTTCGGCGACTCCATCACCGAAGGCGTGGTTTCGACTCCGGGCGCGTTTCGCAGTTGGCCGGACAGGCTGGCCGAACGATTGCAGGCCAGTGCCGCAACACGCGACTGGACGGTGGTCAATGCCGGCATCGGCTCCAACCGCCTGCTGCGCGACACGCCGTCGACCAACGCCCTCTCCCGCTTCGACCGCGACGTGCTTTCGGTTCCGGGCGTGAAGGCGGTGATCGTGCTCCTGGGCATCAACGATATCCAATACAGCCATCGTAACGCCGCCGAGGCCGCGCATGCGCCGCAAGAAATCGCCGCCTTCCGCCAGTTGATCGATCGCGCGCATGCCGCGGGCCTGAAGATCTATGGCGCCACCATCACGCCTTTCGAAGGTTCGCCCGACTATACGCCGGAAGGAGAAGCCGACCGGCAGGCGATCAACGTTTTCATCCGCTCCGGCGCCTTCGATGGCGTGGTGGATTTCGATGCGGCCCTGCGCGACCCCAGCCGTCCGACGCATTTGCGCACGGACACCGAAAGCAGCGGCCACCTTCATCCCAATGACGCGGGCTATCGCGTCATGGGCGACAGTATCGACCTGGCGTTTTTCAAATAGCTATTTATAGCCCAGCGCAAACGCCCACAGGATCTGTCCGTCCATACCGGCGATATACTGGCGGCCATTGACCATGTAGGTCATGGGCGTGGCCCGCCAGCTATCGTTGGTGCGGAAGCGATAGACCGTCTTGCCGGTCTTGGCATCCACCGCGGCGAAATCGCCGCCCACTTCGCCATGGAACAACAGGCCGCCGTCAGTGGTGAGGACACCGGTGTAATCGGTTTCCTGCGGGCCCGGCATGGGTTTTTCCCAGACGATATCGCCGGTCTCGATGTTCAGCGCCCGCACCAGACGCAGACCGGTTTCGGACGGATCGGGATTGTTGCCGAAGACCCGGCCCTTGCTGCGATAGATGCCGCAATCCTCTGCAGCCATCACATAGAACAATCCGGTCTGCGGATTATAAGAAGACGGATACCAGTTGGTGGCGCCCCGCACGCCGGGACAGGTCTTGGTCCCCTCCACGGTCGGTGTGTTGCCCGGCAGCAGATGCGGCGCACCGGTCTTGGGATCGAAGCGGTCTACCCAGGTGATGTTGCGGATGAAGGGCTTGGCCAGCAGGAATTCGCCAGTGGTGCGGTCCAGCACATAGAAGACGCCGCTGCGCTGGGCAGACATCAACAGCTTGCGCGGCTTGCCCTTCCACATGGCATCGGCCAGCACCACGGGCTCGGTGGCATCCCAGTCATGGGTGTCATAAGGCGTGAACTGATAGTGCCATTTGAACTTGCCGGTCTTGGCGTCCAGCGCCACCACGGAGTTGGTGTAGAGATTGGTGCCACCGCGCTCGGACGGATCGGTGTCGGGATACGGATTGCCGACCGTCCAATAGAGCGTTCCGGTCTCCGGATCGTAAGAACCGGTCTCCCAGGTGGCGCCGCCGCCGGTTTCCAGCGCCCGGCCGATCCATGTTTCCGAAAGCGGCTCGCCCGGCTTGGGGATGGTGTAGAAGCGCCAGGCTTCCTTGCCGGTATTGGCATGGTAGGCGACGATGAAGCCGCGCATCGGGCTGTCGCCGCCGGCAATCCCGGTGATCACCAGATCGTTCACCACCATGACCGAGGCGGAGGTGTAGACCTGGCCCTTCTCCGACGGCTCGGCGAGGGCTTGCGACCACATCACCGCACCGGTCAACCGGTTCAGGCAGACGATGTAGGCGTCATCGGACGTGTAAAAGAGCCGGTCGCCCAGGATGGCAACGCCGCGATTCGGGCCGGCCGCCGCAGGTGCCTGGGTGCGGAACGGCCCACCGCCGCGTGCGCCCGGCATGCGCTGCACGCCAAGACCGTTGGTGCGCGGCGTACACCAGATGCTGAGGCCGGTCTTGGCATCCAGGGCGCAAACCTGCGGCCCGCCGGTGATGTACATGATGCCGTCCACGACGATCGGCTCGCCTTCCAGGCCCACGCCGCCCGGCACGAAGGCCCATTGCGGCTGCAGCTGCTTGACGTTCTTGAGATTGATCTGGGCAAGAGGACTGTGGTGGTTGCCGTCGCGCTTGCCGTTATAGGTCGCCCAGTCGCCCGGCTTGGGATGCATCACCGCATTGATCTCGGCCTGGGTCACCGGCGCCACATCATGCTGCAACGGCCCCGGATTGATGCCACCGAGGGTACCCAGATAGGCAAGCAGGTCGCGGCGCTGGTTCGCATCGCCATGGAAGACCGGCATGAAGGAGGTCTTCTGCTGGGTGATGGCGGTGATCTGGTCTTCGGACAGCATGCGGAATTTGCCGTCCAGGGTCTGCAGCGCCACTTCATGCTCGGTGCGCCGGCGGGCAAAGCCGCGCAGCTTTTCGCCGGACTTGAGAGTCACATCCTGCAGCGCCCATTGGAAGTCGGCGCAGAAAGCCCAGCCCGGGCAGATGTTCAACGACTTGGTGCCCATAAGCGAGGTGGGATTGTCCAGCCAGCGTTCCATCTCAGGCCTGGTGGAATGGGCCGCGATGGCGGACAGGTCGGGCCCATTGGAGCCGCCGCGGCCGCGCACCATGTGGCAGCCCGAGCAGCCGCCGGCGCCATAGAAATAAGCCTCGCCTGCCGCGACCTGCTCCGGCGGCGCGGCCTGAAGCCCGGACATATTCTCCGAGTGCAGCCAGGTGGCGATCCGCGTCAGCTCCGCCGCAGGCAGATTGGGGAATGGCGGCATGGCGCGCTGGCCGGTGCGGATGATGTTCGTGATGCCCGCCACATCCAGGGCGCGCAGATGCGCATTGCCGATCAGCGACGGCGCCCGGTCACCGCCCCCCGCATTCTCGCCATGGCAGGCGGCGCAGGTGCCGTTGAAATCGCTCTTGGCCTGCGCCACCTCGGCCGGGCTGATGGCGGCGCCGGCCTGCTCCTGGGCGGACACCTGCACGCTGATCTGGAAAACCACGAACGCGGCGGCACAGGCGGCCAACAGGGCCAGGGCAAATTTCTTCACAAGACTCTCCACTCTGGCGCGCCCCTAAGACAGGCTGGGCTGGTCCGGCGACCGCTTCACCCACTTATAGGCCGCAACCGAATTCTTCCAGAAGTACTTCTCCGCGGCCTGGCGGCTCTTTCCTGAGAAATATTCCCGCACCAGCGCCACTGTGTCCGGCACTTCCGAGACCCCGACCGCATTGGGCCAGTCGCTACCGAAGACAACCCGGTCTTCGCCGAAGATGCCCATCAGCATATCGAGCCGGGCGCGGTGGGGGGCCAGGCCCCGCTCGATCAGTGGGGGCGATGCCGGGGTGCCGGGTGCCGGATGCGGCCCTGTACGGACCGGATGGACGATTTCCGACAGCTTGGTCCAGATATTCTTGCGCTGGGACATCTCCTTGAGCACGGCGTCGTAAGCGGCCTGGTTTTCCGGCGTCGGGTCCAGCGCGGGCAGATGATCCAGCACAATCCGCAATTCAGGCACCTTGTCGCTCACGCGCACCGCTGCCTCGAGCAGGGCCACGTTCTGATTGGCCGTCTCCAGCACCAAATCATGCTGGGCCAGAAGCTTCAGGCCGTCGATGAAGGCGGGATTGTCCACCTCGCGCACCATGTCATAGCCCCACAGATTGCCGTAACGGATGCCGCGATAGAGCGGGTTCTTGGCGAAGCGTTCCAGATATTCGCCGAACTCCGGCTTTTCGGGACGCAGATTGCCGACCGTACCGACCATGATCGGTTCGGGCTGGATGGTTTCCAGCACCCAGAGATTGTCTTCCAGCCAAGGACTGGCATCCACCTCGATTACGCCAACGATGCCCAGCGGTTTGGCGACCTTGGCGTACATGGATGGCAGCGCCACGCCGCCCGGAAAAGCGCGACCGCCCTTGTAAGGGGCGCCTTGCGGCCGGGTGCCATCAAAAAGATGGATGTGACAGTCGATGATGGGAATGTCGTCTACCTTGGCGGCACTGGCCGGAGTTGCCGCTGACAGCGCCGTCGCCGTGCTTGCGGCGAGAAAATGTCTGCGGTCCATGGTCAACTCCTTGTGTACAACAACGGAACGTTTGCGCCGTACCGGTATCTGTCAATGCGACGAACGGCGAACCGCTCTCAGATACTGAGAGGGCCCTGCAATAGTTTGGCCGAAGCTTGCCGCCACGGAAAGGTTGCTGCTCAGCGATCCACGGCGATCCGTAACGGTGCCGGCGGTTCGCCGCGCGCGGCCCGTGCCTGCATCTCGCCATAAGCGGCTTCGATGCCGCGCACGAAGCGGCTCATATCGAACAAGGGTCCGGTACGGCGCGCCTCGGCGAGTTTCTGTTTCACCGCCGCCAGCCGGCCGCGATCCTGGGCGAGCGTGCGCGCGATCTTTTCATATTGCACCAGATCGGACGCGATCAGCTCATCAAGCCCCAGAGCGGACAGAAAGCTGGCCGACACGCGGGAAACAAAACTCTCGCCCCGCAGGGTTACAACCGGAAGTCCCGCCCAAAGCGCATCGCTGGCGGTGGCATGCGCGTTATACGGCCAGGTATCCAGAAAAAGATCGGCTTGTGCCTGGCGGCCCAGATGGCGCGCGAAACTTGGCACACGCCCGGCGAAATACAGGCGCGATGGTTCGATGCCGCGGCTTTGCGCCTGGCGGCGGAAGCGCTCGTTCATGGCGGGATAGCCTTCCCGAATCCACAGGAGACTGCCGGGGACAACCGTCAGCAGCCGCATCCAGGCATCGAAGACCGCCGGCCTTATCTTGTGGTTGGAATTGAAACAGCAGAAGACAAAGGCGTCCTCGGGAAGTCCCAATTCGGCGCGGCTGACGGGTTCGGGCTCCGGCAGGCCGGGATCGCTGGGCCAGAAGCAGTCCGGCAGTTGCACGATCTTCTCCGCCATGGCGGGCGCCATCTCGAAAGGCGTTACCTGCGGATCGCCGACGATATAGTCCACGAAGTCCGCGCCCATGGTGCCGGCATATCCCAGATAGGTCGCGATCACCGGCGCAGGCCGGTATTTCAGGATCGCCGGCCGCCAGCCCATGGTCTGGCCGTTGAGATCCACCAATATGTCGATCTGTGCCTCGCGGATTTGGGCGGCGGCTTCGCCGGCCCCGGTCCCGCCTATATAAAAGAAACGGTCGCAAGCCTTGACGATCCGCTTGTGGCGGGTGCTGCCATCGTCGCGGCCTGTGAAAAATCCGAACACCTCAAAACGGGCACGGTCATGCCGTTCCAGCAGCGCCACGATCTGCGCCGCGACCGGATGGTCGCCAAAGTCCGACGACAGATAGCCGATGCGGATCCTGGGATGATCATACGCCTTTTGTGCCATCACCGGTGTGCTGTGGCCCACTGCGCTGTCGGCCAAGGTCCGTTGCAGGTTGAGTTCCGAACAGCGTCGCTGCAGCAAACCATCATCGGAAAGCGCCAGCATGGTCAGCGGCGGCGCCACCAGCCGGCCTTCCCTGACCTTGGCGGTCAGCACGGGCAGAAGATTGTCGAGTGCCGGCCAGTCACAGGCGCGCAAGGCTGCCGATACCAGAAGTCCCAATGTGTCGGAACGATTGGGATCGAGCTGGAATGCGCGGCCCAATATCTGCTCGGCCTCGTCAAAGCGATTCAATGTCAGCAACAAGGCGCCTGCATTGTAAAAGGAGCGCGCGTCCGACGGCTTGAGTTGCAAGACCGGTTTCAGACTTTCCAGCGCTTCTTCCCGGCGGCCCAGCGCATGCAGAACGCCGGACCGGTTGTTCCACGCCTCTGCCATGCCCGGATATTTCCTGACCAGCGCATCCAGACTTTCCAGCGCATCCTGCCAGCGTTGAAGCTGTATCAGCGCGGTGGCCCGGTTGTAGAGCGCAGGCGCGCTTTTGGGATCGAGCGCCAGGCAGCGATCGTAAGCGCCAATGGCCTCCTCCACGCGGCGCAGCATGGCAAGGCTGTTGGCACGGCCATAGTGGAGCATGGCCGCGTGCGGGCTGGCCTGGAGCCCGGCGTCATAAGCCGCCAGCGCGCCGGCAAAGTCGCCCACGTCATAAAGGGCGCTGGCCCTGCGATAATGTTGTTCCGCGGTGTTTTCCATGTTCCCGCAACAATGGACTGGACGGCAAATTTCCGGCATGACCTACTAGCATCTGGCAGATGCCCATCACAGAGGACTGCGGGGTCCCGCGGAAGAGTCATGAAGAAGTTTTATCTTGCAGCGGCATGTTTGATCCTCGCGCAGCCGGCATTGGCCGGTGCGCGCGAAGATGCGCGAGCGGCCGAGCAACGCTGTTCGGCATTTCAGGACGATCGCACCTGGCTGGAATGCAGTTATGGCGCGCTGCAGGTCATGCGGGCCAAGCTAGGGCTTCAGCCGGCGCCCGAATATCAACAGCGCCTTGTGCCACCGGCATCCCAGGCTTATGCGCCCGCACCCCAGGCTTATGCGCCAGCCCCGGTATCCGGCGCCGCTCTCACCTCGGCACCTCTACCCATGCCTGCAACCGCCGCCGGGCCGCGCACGGCCACCGCTACACCCGCACCCACGCACCGGCGCGGCAGTTTCATGCAGATCCTGGGAGGCACCGCACCGCCCGTGGCAGTCTCCGCTCTGGCGGCGGTGCGCTATGACAATCAGGGTGCGTTCATCGTGACTTTGGAGAACGGTCAGGTCTGGCGGCAGACCGACACGGAGACCACCACGAAGCCGCACTTCCGTGTCGGCGAAAAGATCACAATCCTGCCCGGCGCCTTGTGGTCCTACAACCTCAAGAGCGAAAGCAATTCCCACACTTATAAAGTCGGACGCACCTCCTGACCGGCCTGAGCCTGAATGTGGATGAGGCGGCATTGCGTGGTATCGCGTCGATCGGACCGCCGCCGCCGTGACTTGGCCGCCGATCCATAATATGAAACGCCCTTCAGGATCTCGGTGGGGATAGAGAATGCCGATCGTATCGCACGAAGTTTACCCGATGTTCGTGGAACCCTATTTCCGCGCCAATATCGCCGGTTCGATCACGCCCGAGCAGATCGAATACATCAAGAACCTCAAGATGACGCACAATCCGGAGAATATGATCTCCGAGAATCTCTACATCTTCGAAGAGCCCGAGCTCAAAAGCGTCAAGGATGCGGTGCAGGAGGTTCTTGATATCTATGCGCGCGAGGTTCTGTGCATTCCCCAGAGGATCTATGTCACGCAGTCCTGGTCGCTGATCTGCATGCCCAAGGCGGGGATGCATGGCCATTCGCATTCCAATTCCATTCTTTCCGGCTCGCTTTATTACTGCGATCTGCCCGATCCGCCGGCGAGCATGATCTTTACCCGTCACACCACCTATCAGCAGATCGAGCTGCTGCCGGAAAAAGACAAGCGCAATATCTACAATTCTCCGATCAACCGGATCACACCAAGACCGAATGACGTGCTGCTGTTCTCGTCGCGCCTGACACATCTGGTCGAGCCGAACGCGTCCGGCCAGCCGCGCCACTCGATCGCCTTCAACACTTTTGTGAAAGGTCAGTTGGGCGACTACCGGGCGGTAACCGAACTCAAGCTCTGAGTTAACAGCGCTTCCGGACCCGCAAGATTGAGCCCCTCTCATCCTATGAGAGCGGCTTTACGGCCCCATTTT
>Ga0310811_10006302_pt1 | contig 15155 bp, 14 predicted proteins | sample YCmetagenome_FD_207642 | JGI IMG/M metagenome (GOLD analysis project Ga0310811, IMG submission 207642) | Soil microbial communities from experimental microcosm in Duke University, North Carolina, United States - YC | ecosystem: Engineered > Artificial ecosystem > Soil microcosm > Unclassified ...
CAGCATCGCGCCGCGCTCGCGTCCGGCACCCGAGCGTCCGCCGGTCGAGATCTGTGTGATCATGCCCGGGCAGTGGCGCCGGATGCCCTCCAGAACCTCCGCGAATCGCTCGGGATCCGACGTCGGCGACCCGTCGTCGCGACGCACGTGGATGTGCACCAGCGTCGCGCCGGCCTCGAACGCCTCGTGCGTCGATTCGATCTGCTCGGCGACCGCAATGGGAACGGCCGGATTGTCCTTCTTGCCTGGCAACGACCCGGTGATGGCGACGGTAACGATGCAGGGATTGCGCATGGCGTGCTCGCTCGATGAAGGCTAGCCTGGCGCGAGCGCCTGGCTGCGCAGGCGCTCGTACTCCGCTTTCTCGCCCGGCACGGCGTGGGGCGTGCCAAGGTGGTGAGATGACTACTTTCCGCTCGCGACCGCGGAAAGGCAATCGTTCGCATTCCCTGACCATCGAAGCACTCGCACACATCGGCAGCCGCGTGCAAGACCTGATCGAGTTCCATCCGCGACCGTAGCGCTATCGCGCAACGCATTTACGGCCGCGCGCGAGCGCAAGGCCCCACTCGGAATTGGCTCCCGGAGCGATACCGGCCGCAAGGGTTTCGGACGCCGCAAGCGCAGCGCGAGCGGCATCGGCATCGCCTGCGCGCTGCTCGATTTCGGCGCGAATCGCGAGGATGATGCCAAGGCTTTCCGAATCGGAAACCGCGCGTACCAGCGCCTCACCGGCGTCGAGACACCGGCGCGCATCGGTGAACGCGTCGCGGCGGCCGTGAACCCGGCCCAGATACCCGAGCACCTGCCCTTCCGAGCGCCGGTGCCCAAGCTCGCGCGCGATGTCGAGCGCACGCTCGAGATCGGCTCGGGCATCGTCCAGGTCGTCCAGATTCTCGTGCACGATCCCCAGATTGCACAGGGTCACGCATTCCAGATGCGCATTGCCGACCTCGCGCGACACGGACAAGGCCGCCTCGAGCTGGTCGCGTGCTTCGGTGGAGTACCCTTCGAGAAAAAGAAACAGCCCGATATTGCAGAGGGTATTGCCTTCCACCTTGCGGTCGCCCGCCTCCTGCGCGGCCTGCAGCGCGGCCTCGTAGTATCGACGAGCCTGCTCCGGCGCGCCCATGTCGGCGTGCAGCATGCCGAGGTTACCCAGTACGCCCGATTCCATGCGCCTGTCGCTACCGCGCCGGCTCAGAAGCAGCGCCTGCTCATAGTGATTGCAGGCCTCGGCCAGCCGGCCATTGCCGACCTCGAGGCTACCCAGGTTGTTGCGCGCCCTGCCTTGCAGACTTGCGTCGTCCAGCGCGGTCGCGAGCGCCAGCGCAGTGTCGAGTTCGATGCGGCTCGCTTCCAGGTCGCCGATCTCGCGCAGGCAGCCGCCGAGAGCGATGCGTGCGCTGCATTCGCCAACGCGGTCGCCTACCGCGTGCGCCGCCTCGATCGCCGCTTGCAGGCGTTCGCACGCGTCCGCATATCGACCGCACGCATCCAGCGCGCCACCGGCAACCCGGTTCACGCGCGCAGCTGCCGCGAGATCGGATTGCGCGATTGGTTCGACTACCGATGCCAGCTCGATCCCGGCGCGAAAGGGCCCGCGCAGTCTAAGCGCCGACCACGCTCGCTCGAGCGCTCTCGCCGCCACGTCGACGTCTCCGCGGGCGGCAGCGCGGCGGCATGCGGCAACCAGATTGCCGAGATCCGCACAGGCGTGCGCCGTCGCAGCCTGCTCGTCGAGATCGGCGAAATACACTCCGTGCCGTGCTTCCGCCGCGCGCTGCGCCACCGCCCCGCTGCCCGCGTAGCGCTGCTCGGTGCGCAGGTGTTCGGCGGCATACTCCTGCACGCTGACCAGCAGCTCGAAGCGATCGTGCGGCGCGTTGCGGACGAGCGATTTCTGCACGAGCGACTGCAACACATCGAGAACCCAAGGCGCGTTTTCGACGGCGGAGAAATCGAGCACGGCCTCGACCGCTTCGAGGGAGAATCCGCCCTCGAAGACGGACAGTTGCGCCAGCGCCGCCTTCTCCGCCAGCGACAGCAGGTCCCACGACCAATCGAACACCGCACGCAGCGTGGCCTGCCGGTCGATGCGCCCGCCCGACGATGCCAGTACCTTGAATCGCTCGGACATGCGCGCAAGCAGCGTCCGCGGCGGCACCACGCGAATGCGCGCCGCTGCAAGCTCGATCGCGAGCGGCAAGCCGTCCAGGAGGCGGACGAGGCGCGCGATCGCCGCGGCATCTTCGGCATTGGGCTCGAATCCCGGTTTTGCGACGCGCGCACGCTGCGCAAACAACTCGATCGCCTCGTCGGGCGCAAGCGGAGCCAGTGCGAGAATTCCTTCGCCGGGCAGCCCCAGCACTTCTCGCGTGGTCACGAGGAATCGCGCGTCGCTCGCGCGGCTCAGCCATCGACCGAGCGTGGGCTCGGCGTAGCGCGTGACCTGCTCGAAGTTGTCGAGAATGACCAGGCAATGCCCGCGCGCCGCGATGGCAAAACCGAGCTGCGCTACGGGGTCGTCCTTGCCGAGCGGTACGTCGAGGCCATGCGCCACTGCGTGCAGCACGCCATCCAGACCACGCGCCGTCGTCAGGTCGCAAAACCACACACCACCGGCGAAGTGCTGCAACGCGGCCCAACCGAAGCGGGTTACGAGCCGGGTCTTGCCGCTGCCGCCGATGCCCAACACCGACACCAGCCGCGCCCCGGCCGCGAAACGTCGTTCGAGCTCGACGAGCGCATCGCTGCGACCGACGAATGCGTCGTTCTCCGCCGGCAGGCTGCGCCCCTGCGACGCCAGCGGCGGAAATTCCGCACGCAATCCCGCCGCGACGACCTGCACCAACCGCTCGGGATTGGCGAGACCCTTGAGCGGATGCTCTCCCATCTCGCGCAGCGTGACGCCCTCCGGCAAGTCCCCGCGGACGAGTTCGGCGGTGGCCGCCGAAAGCAGAATCTGCTCGCCGTGCGCGACCGACATGATGCGCGCTGCACGATTGACGGCAGTACCGAAATAGTCGCCGTCACGGGCGTCCGCGACGCCGGTGTGAAGCCCCATGCGCACCTTGAGCGTAACCGGCGCACGTGCGTCCGATGCCGCCGCGACGTGGTTTGACACCATGCCGTGCAGCGCATGCTGCGCGGCGAGCGATGCAGCAAGCGCCTGTTTCGCATCGGCGAAGACGGCGACCAGCCCATCGCCCATCGTCTTCACGACGTGCCCGCACGACGATGCGATCGCCTCGCGCAGCAAGCGGTCGTGGCGCTCGAGCGCTGCGCGCATCGCTACCGCGCGCTGTTCCCAGAGTGTCGTGCTCCCTTCCACGTCCGTGAACAGGAAGGTCACCGTGCCCGTCGGCAGGTTCATGTTCATGCGCTTGCGGGACGAAGGTGCGTCGTCTCCGAGTTGGGCCGTCTGGAGTCTTTCCAGCGGCAACGATTATCGCCGCATGCCGGCTACTGAATCACCTCGTCCGCGAGCTGCAACACCGACTGCGGGACCGCAATGCCGAGTGCCTGCGCGGTCTTGAGGTTGATCACCAGCTCGAACTTGGTAGGCTGCTCGACGGGCAGGTCACCTGGCTTCGTACCCTTCAGAAGCCTGTCCACGAACGTGGCCGCGCGGCGAAACATCACGGGAAAGCTCGCCGCATAGGACATGAGACCGCCGGCCACCACGTGCTCCCTGAAGCCGAACATCGAGGGCAAGCGATGTTTCGCGGCCAGATCCGCCATCAGTTGCGTGTGACGCACGAAGATGATGTCCGCCGGAACGAATAGCGCGCGCGCGTGCTCTCGCGCCATCGCCGCGAATGCGGCCTCGAACTCGTCGGGGCCTCGCGCTTCGAGAAGTTGCAGCCGCAGCCCCATGGTGCGGGCCGCAGACTCGGTCTGTCCCAGTGCTGCCGCTTGCCACACCGGGTTCGCCGGATTCCAAAGGACAGCCACCGGGGAGGCATTCGGCACCGTCTCCTTGAGAAGCGCCAGTTGTTTCGCAGAAGCCTCCGCAAGCATCGAGGACGGCCCGGTAACGTTGCCGCCCGGGCGCGCGAGGCTCGCCACGAGCCCGCTGCCCAAAGGATCTCCTACGCCGACCATGACGATGGGAATCGTCGCGGTCGCCCGCTTGGCGGCCAGCGATGCCTGCGTCACCGACGCTACGATGACATCCACCTTCAGCTGCACCAGTTCCACCGCGAGAGCGGGGAGCCGCTCGAACCGGCCCTCCGCCCACCGTGGCTCGATGGCGATGTTCTGCCCCACCGCCCAGCCGAGCTCCCGCAAGCCGTCGCGGAAGGATGCGAGGAACGTTTCGTCCGACGCGGCAGAGCCGGGCGATAGCCAGCCCACTCGCGGCACTTTCGCCGTCTGCTGGGCACGGGCGGCAAGCGGTAACGCCGCTGCGCTGCCGAGCACCCTCATGAAGTGGCGTCGTCTCATGGAATCACCTCGTGGATGTACTCGTACTTCATGTAGTGCACCGGCGAGCGACGCGATGTCGCCATCGGTGCCTTCGCGACCGCCGTCGCCAGGGGATTCGAGCGGCGTAGGAGCGCTGAAGCGTTCGTGTCACTTCGTGCACCGAAACCGGGGATTCTTGCCGACCTATAGCGTGCTCCCGGGCGCGCCGTTGTGACGGCGCGCCCGGCCGCTGTCCGCAAGCCTGGCGTTCGTCGGGTAGGCACGGCGGTTGCGTACGCTGGGGCATCAAGGCTTGGGAAGATTACAACTTCGCAAGCCAGGAGGCTTTATCGCGAAGCGTCGGCATCGGGGGCATGGCGGTCGAACCGCGACGCGAAACCGGAGCTGTGACGTGCGTCTTCTGCCGGTTGTGCTCGCTGCATGCGTATCGCTACCCGCTTGGGGAGCGACCACGAGTGCTCCCTCGGCCGAGCTGTACTTCGGGCTTATGAACTGGGCCGTGCGTTTGTCGAGCTACCCCGCGCCGCGGACGATGCCGACAATCCAATACGTTTCGCAGCGGTTCTTCGACGACGAGGCGTGCGGCGGCCATCGCTGCCGCGTCTGGGGCTGGTATCCGAACACCGGCAAGAACGTGGTCTACGTTCACGAGAAGGTGCGCGACCTTCTGAACGACGGCTCGGATCCGCGCAGCACGCTGGCCGCGTCGATCATCGTGCACGAGTTCGTTCATTACCTCCAGGCGGCGGACCGCGGCTTCGCGGCGTACGACTGCAACGAAGCGCTGCAGCTCGAACGCGAGGCGTACCAGGCACAGAGTGCGTATCTCGTGAGCTTCGGGCGATACACGCCGGTCGGCGTGTCGATGCATACGGCGAGCTGCGCAGGAAGCGCGAGTCACGCGCGGATTCGCTAGCGGCTTTCCGCTCGCCGCACGTCGTGTATGCCGCGATTGCTCCGGCCGGATACGCCGAGCGCACTGCTGCTCTACTCGATGAAGAGACGGCAGCCTGCCGCACGGACGTCGTTTGACAGGCTCGCCGTCGGCTGGCTCGTCCCCTATTGCATCAGGCGCAAAGCACGCTCGAAGAAATCGACATCGCCGAAGTTGCCGGACTTGAGCGCCAGAACGATCGAATCGGCATAGAGCACTGGAACCCCCGGGGAGATCTCCGGCCCGATGTCCAGCGCATCGAACCCCAGCGCCGAGACGACGGCGCCCGACGTTTCTCCGCCTGCCACGATCAGGCGTTGCACGCCCGACGCCGCCAGCGCCGCGGCCGCGTCCGAAAAGAATTGCTCGAGCGCGTGCGCCACCACCGCCGCGCCTCGTCGCTGCTGCACGGCGGCAACTTCTGTCGGACTTGCGCTCGAATAAGCGATCACCGTGTCGTCGGCGTGACGCTGCGCAAAGCTCACGACATCGTGCGGCGACACGCGTCCATCGAGAACCGCATCGGGGTCGATCGCGATGCCCGGGTGACTCTGCAGATAGCTCCGAATCTGCTCGAGCGTGCGCGCCGAACAACTGCCGGAGAGTATCGACGCGCGGCCACCGACGTGCCGCGGACGCCGCTGCGCGCGGTGCAGAACGCCGAGGCGCGCGAAGTTCGCCGGCAACCCAAGCGCGATGCCCGATCCGCCCGTCAGCAACGGCGCATCCGCGCACGCGGTGCCGATTGCGGTGAGATTCGCGTCCGACACCGCGTCCACGATCACCAGCCGTTCGCCACGTTGTGCGCACGCACCGAGCGCCTCCGCGATCGCATCGGCGCCCTGCACCACGACGGCCAGCGGGACGAGGCCAACCGGATCCTGCGTTTGCATTCGCAGCCAGCGACGCAGGTCGGCATCGGTCATCGGATTGAGCGGATGATGGCGCAGACTCGATTCGTTGAGCAGGCGGTCTCCGACGAAGAGATGACCCTGGTACACCGTTCGGCCGGTGGTCGGGAAAGCCGGACACGCCACCACGCCTTTCACATTCAGGCGGCGAGCGATTGCCTCGCCTACCGGTCCGATATTGCCCGCCGGCGTCGAGTCGAACGTCGAGCAATACTTGAACACGATCTGCCGCGCACCTTGAGCGAGCAGCCATTCGAGCGCGCGCAACGACTGCGCGACGGCGTGGTCGCTTGCGATCGAGCGCGACTTGAGCGCCACGACACCGGCTTCGCAGCTGGTGGCGGCCGGGGAGGCAGGAACTCCGAGAAACTGCGTCGCGGCCATTCCGCCGCGAGCCAGTGTGTTGGCGATGTCGCTCGCACCAGTGAAATCGTCCGCAACGACACCGAGCAGCATGCAGACGCTTTACTTGCCGGCCGTGAGCCCTACGATCGTCTGGAAGCCACCCCAGAACATCCGCTTGCCGTCGAAGGGCATCTTCGAAGGATCCATCGATTCCTTGAGCTGCGGATCCTCCATGACCGCCTTGCTTATGCGGTCGCGATCCTCCTTGTTCCGATACACGACCCATGCCAATGCGATCACTTCGCCGTCCTTGAGCTGCACCGCCTGCGGAAACGACGTTACCTTGCCGGGCTGAACATCGTCGCTGATCGAGTCGGAGTAATACAGCGCACCGTGGCGCAGGTGCGCGTTGCCCCATTCGCTGGACATGCGCTTGTACGTGTCGAGGTTGGCACGGGGAACGGGAATGACGATGGCGTCGATGTAGGGCGACATGAGACCTCCGTTGGTGTAAACATTCGTTCGACCGATTCGCGTCCGCCGCCGTTCCCGTTGCCTCAACTGCCTGACGGCTCCGTGTCAATCGCCGTCGTCGCCGTCCAGAGCCGCGGCGTGAATCGCCTTGCCGTGCCTGGTCTGCAGGAACTCGTCGGTAAAGCGGAGAACCTGAAAACCGCCGGCATCACCGACGATCCAGAGATTCAGCTCGTGCCCTTTCCCGTCGGCGGCAGGAACCTTCACGAAGCGCGCCAAACCGGCCTGCTTTTCGACGGTTCGATCGACGGTCGGCGACCAGCTGCCTGATCCGGGCAGGAAGGCGGTCCGCGGCGCCGGTCCCTTCCAATACGCGATTTCCGCGGGATGAAGAGGATCGCGAATGTCGTAGACGCGCGTGCCCGTACCTCTCGAGCCGCACGCGGCCAGCGTCGGATTGATCGAACGATCCACGGCGCACCTTTCAGTGGAATAGTCGAGATTCCCGCCTCCGACTTCCGGCGGCTCGGTAAGGAATTTCGTGCAGTTCGCGGGGTCGTGCACTTCGAGCATTATCTTGGACACGATCCTGGGGTTCGTCTCGTCGGTGATGTCGATCACGTTCGAATAACCATACGGCGACGCACCGCGGTCACATGCCGCCTTCAATCCACCAACGCCTGCCTGCCCACCGGACTCGTCCGTGCTGATGAGATACGAGCGTCCGTGCGAGAAAAACGGAAGCATCTGCTCCGCTTGTCCCTGGTCATTCCAGAAGAGCCTGCTGACGATCCGGATCTGCGGATTGGACAGACGCAACTGAATGTCGCTCACGTCGAGGATCACCAGCCCGTCCGGCCCGAACGAAGAATTGTTGGGCGCAACGCCGAAGTTGCCGGGTTGTCCCGCGTACAACCGGGTGCCGTCCTTATTGGTGGAGAGATCGTGGGGCCGGCCATCGCCGTTGAACGTCCACGTGGTGAGCACCTTCGCATCGTACGGGTCGGAGACATCGACGATGGGCAGGATGCCGCCGACGCCGCGAAATTGCTGGCCGATGTAGTACGTCTTGCCGTCCTCGGCCCAGCCGCCCATGTGACCCCGGCTTTTCGGGACGTTGATGTTGGACGCGAGTTTCGGGTGAGCGCAGTCCTGGTTCAGGTCATAAACCGCGAAATTCGGCCCGTTGCTCTCGGCGAGCCCGAGAAGCCCGCGCGCCTGGTTCACCTTGATGTTCTCGTGCGGGTTGCGACCCGCCGCCGTCTCGGCGAGGTACTCGGTCGCCTTCGGATGCTTGGGATCGGATACATCGATCACCACGATACCGGGATGCGTCTGCATCGGGTCGTTTTCCGTCGCCATGTAGGCGCAGTGACTGAAGTACGCCGGCCCGTCCTGCGAAAAGGCGCCTTCCCCTCGGAACTGGCCGACGAGTTCGAGATTGCAGTTGTAGCCGAGCTCCGAGTCGCCGCTTTCGCGTTCCTGCTTCGTGGTCTGTCCCTGCAATCCGCTCTCAGTGTGATCGGAAGGGCCGCATTCGGCCTTGGGCACCGGTCCCAGGGATCCGACGTCGTTGGCGCGCCTGCCCCCGTTGCCGAGGCCGGCCGAAAGGATCGAACTGCTCACCAAGAGACCCGCCAGGGAAATCGTCGCAATTGCGAATGCGCTGACCGAGCGCTGCTTGTTCATTCTTGTCCTCCTCGTGTAACGCGTTGAGCGTATTGCCGGCACGACGTTGCACAAATCCGCAGTGGCGCCGGGGAGAAAAGTATGTCCGCGCGGCTCGTGTTTCGCAATGCTTCTCCGGGGAGCCCGACATCCGAATCGGACGGCGTCCGACTTCCTTTCCTGTGGAAGCCGGCTAGTCTCTGCAGAAAGTTTCGGTGTCGGCAACTCGGATCAAGACACCTCTCGCGCCGTCTCGTCGAAGCCGGATGGAGGCCATCATGTTCGAAAAATCTGCAAAGTCCGTTCTCGTTGTCGCGATCCTCGCGGCCTCGGGCTGTGCGTCGTTTCCTGAACGCGACCCCGCGCTCGATAGCGCGCGGTTGTCGCTGGACGCGGCACGACACAATCCGCAGGTCGTGACGTACGCATCCGTCGAGCTCGAGCAGGCGGCAGCCAGCCTGCGCCAGGCCGACGATCTTGCGGCCGATGGCGGGCGGTACAACGACGTACATTCGCTGGCCCTGCTGGCGAGCCAGCGTGTTGCCGCAGCGCAGGACGTGGCGCGCGTTCGTAGCGAGCAGGCGGCGCTCGCCGCGCAACGCAGTGCGACGGATGCGCGCATGCAGGCCGACGCCGCACAGCTTCGTGCCGCCGAAGCGCAGCGCCAAGCCGACGAAGCGCAGCGCCTCGCTGCCTCTGCCGCGCCGGGCGGCTATGACTTCAGGCGCCGGCAGGGCGAAGCCCTCTACGAGGCGCCCGTTACGGCAGTGCGTGCCGTTGTGGGCCCACCGCAGCAGCGCTGCTGGGTGGAGCGCCAAGTCATCGATAGCGGTGCTGGCGGCGTCAACGTCCCAGGCGCCATCGTCGGAGGCGTGGTCGGCGGCATACTCGGTCATCAGATCGGCAGCGGTCGGGGACAAGATGTTGCCACCGGTATCGGCGCTGCCGGCGGTGCAGTCGTCGGCGCCAATGTTGGCCGCGCGCCCGGCACTGTATACACGCAGGATGTGCAGCGTTGCGAGAACGTAGGCTCCGCCGGATCGCTCGATTACTGGGACGTCACGTACACTTTCCGCGGATACGAGCACCACGTGCAAACGACGAGCCCGCCGGGCCGAACGATCCTGGTCAACGCGGAGGGAGAGCCGCGGATTTGAGGCGCGCGAATCAATTTCCGATGCCTTAACGTACTCAGCATCGCAGCCGATATCTCTGATTCGCCGTGCTTGAGGAGTTCTCGGCTGCGTCGACCCCATGGCGAAAGAACCGTGGCATGCGGTAAGCGTCGTTCCCGGTACCGATGCGTGCCCACCGTCGGTTGAGCTGCGTGCCCAACGCGTGCTCTCGAAGGATGCACCGACATTGCCTCTTTCGAGGTGTACGTGGGCCTGGAAATGCCGGTGCACATATCGTCATTACGCCGATCGCCGCGCTGCGCCACGCAGGGCGGCTGAGCTTGGTCGCCCCGAACGCATGGTGTTGACTGATCGACGCCAGCGGCGCGGGCGACGAGCGGACGATCTTTGGGGTCGCTGAAAGCGGCACGTGAGGCATGGCGATCACGCCGCCACTGGGATCCAGGCGCGCGAAGTCAGGAGCGCGACTGTCGAGCGAGGTTCCAATCGGCCGATAGCGGGTGGTCAGCGTTCTCGCTGAGAGCCGGAATCCCGCCGCGAGGTTAAGATTCCCGCCTTGCAGATGGAAAGGCAACGGGGGACATCATGTCTGGATTCGTCTCACGCACGCTCTTGCTCGTAACCTTCGTTCTGGCGAGTCTGGCCGTGTCATCGGCTGGATTCGCGCAGGGGCCAGCGGCTGAGCCAGGAAAAGTCAAGGTCGAATGGTTGGGCCACGAGTTCTATCGCCTGACTTCCCCCAAAGGCGTCGTAATCATTACCAGTCCGTGGCTGGCCAACCCGGATGGACCGGTTGCCCTCAACGATCTTGCTCGGACTGATTTTGTTCTCGTCCCAAATGCTCACACCGATGACATGGGAAATCCGATCGAAATCGCCGCGCTGTCGGGTGCAACGGTCATCGCCCCGGCTCCATTGGGACGCTGGCTCATCGGCAACGGACTCAAGCAGGAACAGTTCCGCCGCGCGGGTATCGGCGATCAGTTTGTCTTGAAAGGGATCACGTTCAAGATTGCGCCCAGCGCCCATGACAACACCCTCGCAACGGGCGCGGATGGCGGCCCCGCCGCCTCGTTCTTCATTAGCTTCGAAAATGGCTTCACCGTGTTTTTCAACGGTCATTCCACGCTGATCGCAGATCTCGCGCTCTATGCTTCGGTCTACCAGCCTGATTTGGCGATACTGGGACTTGCCGGGGATCCACCGGAGTTTGCGCAAGTGGCCCGCCTTCTGGCGACGAACAATCCGAAGCTGCGCACGGTGATTCCGAGCCATGTGCGTCCAGGTGCGCCGATTCTCGCCGACGGAAAGCGCGAGTTGGATCGTTTGCGTATTGCCGGATTGTTGTTCGTGCCAGAGTTGAGAAAGGCATACGAGTACTGATCGGATCGGACAAACTTCCATGCGATGGGAGCGCAGCCGTCAGTCCGGTCTTGATTACCCTCCCGAGGATGAACGGCATAAAGACTACTCCGACCGCGCACGCATCTGTGCCCCGCCGATTCCTTTTGGAGACACTGGAGTTACTGTCGAAGCCGAGGAGAAACCGATGACACGATTTGCGGCCGTAATCGCTGCGCTGCTCGCTGGGTACGGAATCTATGCGCTCGCGCAGGACCGCTCGCCGTTGATACGCTCGGCGGTCGCGACGCTGACGCCCATTACCAGTTCATCGTCTGGAGACGTTTCCTTCGCGTGGTTTTACGACGCCGCAAACCACCGGGTCTACGTGTGTCGCGCGTCGGCAACCAAGGTGACCGTGGATTGCAACGCGAGGGCCGATTTGCCGTAGCCTCACGGAACACCGAGGGCGTTGAATCTCCCGAAAATGGAACGTACAGACTCGTCCTTTAGCAGGGTCTCCCCAACGCCAACCTCTTCGGCGAGGCCCTTCAGTCCATACAGAGGAGTAGAACCACGATTGAGGCAACTCCAACTCCTCCCGTTTTCGCCAGCCTTGGCGACGGACATGGTCGAACGGAGCTCGGAAGGATAGTTGCCACGACTCGCATTCGTGTTCGCGAAAAGCATCGCATGTCCATTGCTTCTCGCGACGTGTCATACCGGGTGGTTTCGTCGCGGCGTTGATCCGGGTCAAGGCAGTCGCTCGTCCAGGCGTTATCGTCCGCTACATGCTTCCGCGCAATCGCTGGTTCGTCGCGGCATCGCTCGCCTATGCGCTGCTCGGCGGACTGGTCGGGCTCATGTGGGTCGCATTTCCGGGCGCGCTTCCAACGGCGGCCTTGCGTGCGCATGCGCATCTGATGCTCGCAGGATTCGTGGGCATGATGGTCTTCGGCATAGGCCTGCACGTACTGCCGCGCTTCACTGGACGCGTGCTCTTTTCGGAGCGTGTGGCGGACGCGCAGTTCGTCCTCGTCAACGTGGGGCTGATCTCCATGGTTTACGGCTGGCTTGCCGGCATTCGCATCGCGACTGCGGCTGGCGGTGCGCTGTTGTGGACCGGGTTCGTGCTCTTCGCCGTGAACGTTGTCGGGACCGTGCGGCCGTGGGCGCGACGAGGATAGCGAATGGCCGAGTACAGCGGCTGCGAGCTACCCGAGGATCTCTGGTACGACCTCGATTACCTGTGGGCGCGTCCGAATGCCGACGGTACGTTCACGCTAGGATTGACCGACCCGGCGCAGACGATGGCCGGACGCGTGGTGGCCGCGACCTTTCGCAAACTCGGCACACACCGTCAAGCCGGACGTAGCGTAGCCACGCTGGAGTCCGGAAAATGGGTGGGGGGCGTCCCGGCGCCTTTCGACGCGACGCTCGAGGCGATCAATCCCGCTGTCGCGAACGATCCGGGCCTCGTCAACGTCGCACCGTACACCGACGCGTGGTTGGTCGTGGTGCGGCCCGATGACATGCAGGCCGCGTACGACCGTCTCCGGCGCGGTCCAGAAGCGATCGACGCACTCAAGGCCTGGATCGACAAGTACGCAATTCAGTGCATGCGCTGCACGCAATGACGATCAAGGTGCAGTTGCTGGTCTCCGAGTGGTGTGCGCCGTGCCGCAGCGCGGAAGAGGTGTGGCGTGGCGTTGCACAGAAGAAGACGATTGCGTTCGAGGTGCTGGACGTCGGTCAGCCGGAGGGCCGTGCGATCGTCACCCGTCTGGGTATCAAGACGATTCCGTCGACCGTGGTCGACGGCGAGCTCAGGTGTCTCGGCGTGCCTTCGTCCAAGGAAGCGATGGAACTCGTGGCGGCTGCTCCCGATTTCGCGGCAGGCGGGATGCGCGCTCACTACGTCGGCCTTACCTTCGAATCGACGAGTGGCTGGGCGATCGCTTCTGCCGCGATCTATCTCGCGCTTGCGGGCGCCGCGCTCGTACTCGGCGGCGGTATGACGGGAGACGCGCCGTGGCGCGCCGCCGCGCTTCACGCATTCGGCCTCGGCTTCGCTGCGTTGATGATCTTCGGCCTCGGCGAGCACCTGTTGCCGCGCTTCACCGGCACGCCGATACTTGGCGGGTGGTTGGCCTGGGTGCAGTTCGGGCTTGCGCACGCCGGGGTCGCGCTGCTCATCGCGGGATTCGCGGCGGATCGCCGCACCGTCGAACTTGCGGGCGGCGTGCTCGCGTGGGCCGCGGTCGCGCTCTTCGCGACACGCCTTGCGCCAGTGCTCCTGCGTCGCGCACCTACGGACGCGGCGTTGTAACTTTCGCGGCCGACGGTCGTGTCCGGGGGTCTGACCTCCGCGTCTAATCCGCTGCGCCATTCTCACTCGCCGGCAACAGCGGAGCCGTCCGGGTGTGAAGTCGCCTGAGCGTTATCCGGATTGCCCCCGCGGCCGCGAGAATGCCCGCGAGCCAGAAGAGCGCGACGGCCATCCCCATGAGGCTGGGCCGGGGCCACGGCGCGTTCAGCAACGTCTCTCCACGGTCGAGCATCCAATGCCACCCGGTGTGGGCGATGAGCGCAGACATGACGATCATTCCGACCCGTCCCGGAAGCACGTAGCGGCGAATCAGCACGAGCGCCGGCAGCATCAAGGCGAGCACGAGCAGCTGGCCGATCTCGATACCGATGTTGAACGCAAACAGCGAAACCAGCAGGTGCGTGCCGGCGAACTGAAGATTTTCCTGCAGTCCGTAGGAGAAGCCGAACCCGTGCACGAGCCCGAACAGCGCGGTGATGAGCACGCGACGGCCGAAGTCGATGCCCATGATGTTTTCAAGCGCCATGTACACGATCGACGCGGCGATCGTCGCTTCGACAAACGGCGGGAACCACGCTCCCGAGGGCGAAAGTTGAAAGGCCGAGCCGATCAAGGTGAACGAGTGCGCAACAGTGAAGACACTGATGACCGTAGCGATCTGGCGCCAGCCGCGCAGCGGAATCATCAAACACAACAGGAAGAGCAGATGGTCATAGCCGGTGAGGATGTGGCCGATGCCCAGGCCCACGAACCCGCCGGCTGCGCGCCACCACACGGGATTGAGCGCCACGGTTCCTTTCGTCGAATTCGTGATCAAAGTACGCGGCGCGCCCTGCATCGGGCGATAACGGATCGTGACCTTGAGTGCATCGCCCAACTCCGGCGCTGCTGTGGTGCGGAATGAAATCTCGCCGTTCGAGGACTGCAAGGGATAGATGATGTGAGCGTCGACATATCCCTGGTCCACATAGATTTCGGTGTCGGATGAAAGCGGCTCGTTGACATGTCCAAGTGCCGAGTCGTAGGTATCGAACGACCTGTCGGACGGCAGCGACAGACGCCCTGCCGCGCTCGACGCGCTCAGCTCGCGGCCGTCCTCGAAAAGCACCAAGTCTCGCTTCAGCCCCATCAACGCACGCCGCATCGCTTCATCCGAGCGCGGGATGTCTATCTGCGCGTTGCGAATCGGGAACTTCGCCGATTTGAACAGATACAGCGGCGTTCGCACCACCAGATGCGCTTCGCCCGGCTCGACGGTGACAAACGCGTTGATCACCATGTCGAGCTTGAATTCGTGCGCGTACGCGCAGGCGCCCCAGATTGCGAGGCCGATTGCGACCGCGAAAGACAAAACACCTCGCCCGCATTGCTTCATATGAGCCTGTCCTGCTCTTGGACCGACGGGTGCGTCTCGCCTGAGGCGGTGCCGGCAAACGGAGCTCGGGCGTTTTTCAGCGCCATAGCGGCAAAGAATGAACGGCCGGAGACAGTCGCCCCCGGCCGTATTTCTCACGTCTTAACTGCAGTTACCCTGGCCGTTGCCTCGGCCGTTACCGTTGTTGCATTCGACGTGCACGAACTTCTGT
>Ga0310811_10006303_pt1 | contig 15155 bp, 15 predicted proteins | sample YCmetagenome_FD_207642 | JGI IMG/M metagenome (GOLD analysis project Ga0310811, IMG submission 207642) | Soil microbial communities from experimental microcosm in Duke University, North Carolina, United States - YC | ecosystem: Engineered > Artificial ecosystem > Soil microcosm > Unclassified ...
GGATAAAATAGCCCGGACCGTTTATGACCGCCTGCAGCGGTATCAGCTGAAAGGCAGGACCATCACGCTTAAGATCAAATACAGCGACTTTAAACAGATCACCCGGAGCCGGTCCTTTCCGGAGCCGGTGGATGACCTTTCAACCATTGCCCGGACGGCCGCCGGGCTCCTGGAAGCAACGGAGCTGGAAAACAAGAAAATACGCTTGTTAGGAATTACGATTTCGAATTTTGAAGAGGGAAAAACGAGGCAAGGCCCCCCATCCGGGCAATTGGAGCTGTTTTGATATTTAAAATTGTGTATTTTTATCCCTTATTGACTAACCCGTAAATATTTAACTATGAACAAAGCTGAATTGATCGAAAAGATTGCCGGAGACGCTGAGATCTCCAAAAAACAAGCGAATGCTGCCCTTGACTCCTTTACAGAAGCAGTAGCAAAGACCCTGAAGAAAGGGGATAAAGTAACTCTGGTTGGTTTTGGTACATTCTCGGTTTCCAAGAGAGCTGCCCGTACCGGACGTAATCCGCAAACAGGAGCTACGATCAAGATCAAGGCCAAAAAAGTGGCGAAGTTTAAAGCTGGCGCTACCCTGTCTTCCAAAGTGTAAGACCGGTAAAGAAAAGCTACAAGAAATGATCCTGCTGGTAATCCCAACAGGATTTTTCTTTTATAAAAAAAAGCCTCTGTTAACAGAGGCTTTTTTTTGTATGAATTACTGCAGCAGCACTATGCTTTTTTGGGAGCTGCTTTCTTTTTGGCGGCCTTTTTTGGAGCGGCCTTTTTAGCGGCTTTCTTGGGAGCTGCCTTCTTTACTGCTTTTTTCGGAGCCGCTTTCTTTGCTGCTTTCTTGGGAGCGGCCTTTTTTGCCGCTTTTTTTGCTTTTGCCATCATTTGGAATTTATGGTTAGTAAAAAATAAAAAATGTTAGTAAGCAACTACAAATATAGGTAGTTTGACAAACATACAAGGCATTATTAATGTATAGGCTCTTTCTTCTCAGTTTAGATTGGCTGTTTTATTTAACTGATCGTGCAGGGATGTCTCTAATTGCAGTGCTTTGGGGATGAGCACCTCGTCTTCGATGTGGGCGTGTACGCAGAGGTCTTGTTCGAAAGCCTGTAATTGCGCCAGCAGGATGCGGTAAAGGGATGCATTGGTAGTAGGAGGTTCATATAGACGAATGGTGTCGCGTATATCTCTTAGTTCATCTTCCGTGTCATGATGATCGGTGAGGAACCTGGAAATGGAATATTCCTGGCAGGCGAGAATATATTCGGAAAAATAACCGGTTTCATTGGCTGCGCGATGCATCAGGGCAATATGGGGCAGCAGTTTTGTTTCCTCCGCCTGGATATGCGTTGTAAGGTCCTGGCAATAGCGATGAAAGAAATTCTGCAAGGCCGCAAGGATGGGATGATGAGAAGTATACAGACCGGAAAGCAAAAGAATGCTTTGTTCTATTTCGGGTAATTTTTTTTGCAGATAAAATATATGCGTACGTTTTATATAGTCCACGATCAGCCCGATGGGGAAAACGTCAAAATCGGCAGCACAAAATGGTTTCTCCTCAAATGCCCGAAGTAATGCGGCCATAAACTGAGGGTTTACGTCGGTGTCGGACATAGGGGGGTATATCGCGTAACGTTGCATGACCTGTGGGAAGAAATCACTATGTTCGGGCATGGCTTCCTGATTTATAAATTAGAAGACAAATTTATTGAAAATCCGGCAGAATCCGGACAAACATAAATAAGCTCCGGATAGATCCGGACGAAGGGTAAACTCTTAGCTATTCCAACTTATTTCCAATAAGGTATGCTCGACCTGCAGCTCGCTGACTTAGCGGTTTTTATGCCAGCGATCCAGCGGGATAAACCAGATATTGGCCGCGCCGGTTTCCCAGGCACTGCGACGCAATGCCTCCCTGGTGACGGCGGTATCGGTGGGATAGGTCGTGGAGGGAATATATCCGCTGGAAAAATATAAAGTGCGCTGATCCGCGCTGAGCCTGGCTTCGTTGCAGTAAGAAGGGATCAGATCTGATCCCATATCGACCGGTTCCCCCCATTTACCATTTATCCGGGAAACGTAGAAAAGCTCCATTTTTTTGGCAGGCGGGCGACGGGAGCAGAAGATCATAAAAGATTCGTCAGGGGCCACCGCACAATCCACATCGCTGATCGTATCGGCTGCACTGAAGGGAACAGGCGCCGGCGATTCGAAGGAGCCATTACGATATTCGCATCGGTAGATATGAAATTTACCGGTATCGGCTACCGGCTTCATAAAATACAGGCTGCCATTTGTAGTAATGGCGGGAGAGAAGATGGAAGAGTCACTATTGATCACGTCCGGCAGCCGGTGGGGTTCTCCCCAACCATCGCCTTTCCGGTCAACCCGCCACAAATTGCCTCCGCCCTGCGGATAGTGCTGCCCGTTCCAGCATCCGTTCAATGCCTTGCCATCCGGGGTAGTAGGCCGGTTGGAGGCAAAGATCATAAAGGATCCATCGGGAGCGATAGTTGGCTCGATATCAGACCAACGACCTGAAAAAGATGTAATCTCCGGCTGGGACCATCGCCCTTTTTTCCAGTGAGAGACCAGGATAACTCCCAGCGTTGAACTGCTTCGATGGAAGTATACCGTTTTCCCATCCGGCATAAAAGCTGGAGCCGCATCGTTTACCGGGCCGGAAATAATGCCCGGAGCGAATACTTCAGGCTTTACTGTTTGTCCCGGAGAGTTATAGACACGGGTCATGGCAAGGGTCATCAGGATGAGTGAATGTAGCTTCATGACATAAATCTCCGAACAGGTTTGTTATCCTGAAAATTAATTCAGCGACTCCCCTGTTATTGTCAATGGATGCACCCTGGAATTCAATAATACCTGGCAGTACCCCCTAATTTAATTATACCCCGGTGTTTGCTTAAAATTCGTATTGTTAAAACTTTTAGCGATGTCTATCTCCGCCTGCGGTACCGGCCATAAAGTATCGCGAAGAGGAAAGGTACGGAGGGGTCCGTTGGTGGGAGTGGTGCCGGGATCATGGATCGTAGGAAGGATCACCCGGTCCAGTTGCCATCTTTTCAGATCGAAATATCGCTGGCCTTCCATGGCAAGCTCGATCCTTCTTTCATGACGGATGCGCGTGCGCATGGAATCCTGGGTCAGCCCGGCAGGAATATCGGGCATATTGACCCGTTCACGAACGGCATTGATGGCGCTGTACACCGTTCCATCGGGGCCCACCGCCTCATTCTGCGCCTCCGCATACATCAGTAATATTTCTGCATAGCGCAGGTACACCCAGTCCTGGTCACTTTGTGTCTGTATCACGGTGGCCCGGGTAGAGTCCACTCCCTTTTTATTGAGGAAACCGGAAGCTGATCCTGCCTGTGCGGCCTTAAAGACAATACCCCCTTTATACAATACGCCTGGGGTCAATACGGTCGCCAGCAGACGGGGATCCCGGTTATTATAGGGATTGCCGGGATCATACAGGGAAGATTGGCTTATCGGCAGACCGTCCGTACACTCGTAGTCGTTGACCAGGTTAGGTAATGGCTGGAAGCTGGCGCTATAGGTAGACAGGTAATCCGCGGGACCATAGGCGGCAGGGATCGAGTAACGCCCGGAGAACATGATCTCGGGATTATTGTTTTGCGCCCCTACAGCCCCCGACTTCAGGAATAGGCCCCGGTATCCCGCCGACCCGGTATACAAGCTGAATTTATGGCTGTTCATAATGGTTAGAGCCGTAGCCGCCGCATCCTGCCAGCGCCGTTGAGCCATATACACTTTTGCCAGATAGCCCAGCGCGGTCCCTTTTACGGCATGCCCGGAATAAGCGGAATCCGGGAGATTGGCCACGGCAAAATTCAGGTCGCTTATAATTGAATCCATCACAACGGCCTTGGAGGTCCTGGGCAATTGATAACCGCTGGAATCCTTACCTAAGGGTCGTAAGGTCAATACTACATCCCCGTATACCTGTGCGAGGATAAAATAGTAATAAGCCCGTATGAACTTTACTTCTCCGATATAACGATTCATGCTATTTGCATCCAGGGGAATATGAACGACGTTGTCCAGGAACTTGTTGCAGGCCTCTATCACCCGATAGGGCGTCAGCCAGGCATCGGACTGGATATTACCGCTGGTTGCCTCTATCGCTCCGGCGGCAGTCGGTGAAAAAGCTCCGCTGAAAGCATTGTCAGAAAGGGTTTCCCAATAGATCGTACCCGACCCCCACCCCTGCCCCGTATTGGTGGAGCTGGTATAGTCATATCCCTGGATCAGGTAACTGTAGATGCCCGTGAGCGCCAGGTCGGCGTCGGCCTGTGTCTTCCAGAATGTTCCGGCGGCCAGCTGGTCCGGTGGGTTCTTGTCCAGAAAATTTTTATTACAACCGCATAACCAGGCGAGAGCCAGCAGGGGAAGGAAGATATATTTTAAAATAGCATGTTTCATATTGCAGAACATTGAATAGTTAAAAAATGGCTTTTACTCCGAAAGAGAATATTTTATTTTGCGGATGCACGACAAACCTTGGATTAGAGGCGACTCTTTCCGGATCCAGGCCCGGGAATTTACTAAAGGTCACCAGGTTGTCACCGGCAAAATAGACCCGCAGGCTGCTCATGGCGATACGTTTGGCGATGCCCTCGGGAAGATTATAACCTACCTGCACGTTCTTGATCCGCAAAAAAGAAGCGTCTTTCAGATAATAAGTGGAGAAGGTGCTGATATTTTTGCTGGCATTGTTGGCGCCCGTTCCCGTAGTTAAATATAAGAGTGGCATGGTTTGGCTATGATTGGCCGGTGTCCAGGCATTCACCCAATCCGAAGTGGGCGGAGATCCCTGGTCGAAGGGTTGTATTCCCCATCCATTGACAAATTGCTTTTGACCATAAGAGCCATAAAGGAAAACACTGACGTCAAAATGCTTCCACGATGCGCTGGCATTGAAGGAGTAATCGAATTTGGGATAAATTCCGGGAGTGACGGTCTGGTCATTGGCATCTACGACACTGTCTCCATTGAGGTCTTTAAACTTCATATAACCGGGCTGTGGACTGAATTGCTGTTTGGGAGATTTATTGATCTCATCGGTCGACTGGAAGATGCCCGCAAACTGGTACATATAGAAGCTGCCATAGGGCTGCCCTTCTTTGTTAATGGTCCCGTTGGCGGCATCGATAGCGGGAGGGCCATATTTTACCAGGGTATTTTTGTTGACCTGTATATTACCTCCCAGAGAATACTTCACCTCTCCGATCTTATCGGAATACTGAACCGAAGCTTCGATACCCGTATTCTTCATCTTACCCTTATTGATGGTAGGATTGGCGAGCCCCATATATTGGGGAATGGCCACTGAGCCCAGGATGTCATAGGTAAATTTATTATACCAGTCGACCGTCAGGAACAGCTTATTGAAGAGGGTGATATCCGTACCGACGTCGAATACCCGGGTGCTTTCCCACTTGATGTTGGCGTCTTTCAGGGCGTTCTGCGCCACGCCGGGGCTCACCGTGGATCCGGAGAACGGATAGGCGTAGGGGCTGTTGGCGTTGTTGTTGTTATAAAGCGTTAAATAGTTATAGACATCCTGGTAAGGATAGGTGCCGATGTTCTGATTGCCTAAGATCCCCCAGGAGCCGCGCAGTTTCAGGTTGCTGAGCCAGGAGATGTTCTCCAGGAATTTTTCTTTGGTAGCTACCCAGCCGGCGGATACCGATGGGAACAGCCCCCATTTATTCCCTGGAGGGAAGCGGGAGGAGGCATCATAACGGGCATTCGCTTCCAGCAGATATTTTTCTTTGTAATCATAGTTCAATCTCCCGTAGAAGGATTCCAGCGCCCATTCGGTGGACGTGCCCGAGTTGGCCTGGGAGCCGGAGGGGCCTGCATTCAGTTCCTGGGTAACATTGGAAGGGAAGGGGGTGTTGCGGGTGCCGCTTAAGGATTGGGATTTATTATATTCCGCCTGTGTTCCGGCCAGCAGTTTGAGATTATGCCCGCCAAAGGACCTGGTATAGGTCAGCTGGGTGTAACCTACCGGGTAAATACTGTTGTTATCGGTCACGACCATACCCTGCCCGTTTACGTCCAGGCTGCGCTCCGGCGGGTCATTCGGTCCGGCAAACCAGTTATATTGATAGATGACCGGTTTGAAATCGCTGATCTTTTGGAAGTCGAAATTAAAACCGCCGCTGGTTCTCCATTCCAGGCCCTTCAATATTTTGACATTCAGAAAGACGTTGCTTTGAACATAGTAGTCGTTATTGGTCACCGCCGCATTCTGGGCGATGGCAACCGAATTCTTATTGGGTCCCAGGACGAGAGGGTAGACAGAGTTGACATAACGCCCGCTGCCGTCTGGTAGCGTGGGCCGGTACATGGGCTGCTGGGACAGCGTTGACAGGAACTGGTCCTGGCTGCCCCGGGAAGCATATACTCTTTTCCCATAATTAAAGGTCAGGCTGGAACCGAACGTCACATTATCATTGATCTTTGAATTCAGGTTGAACTGCAGGTTATATTTTTTATAGGAGAAGCCCAGCATGATATCAGGTTGGTCTACCAGGCCGACGCCTACGTTATAGGTAGTGCCGTTTCGTCCGCCTGTAAAACCCAGGTGATGCGTCTGTACGACCACATTCCGCATGATGGCATGCAGCCAGTTGAAATTGGGGTAGAGATTCTTGTCCGTCGCATTGGCATATGCGCTGATCTGCGCGGGGGAGAAGACGGCTCCCACGCCGGAATGAGCCGCCGCCGTATCATAGAGGGTCATATATTCCGCCGAGTTATAGACGAGGTTATTAGGCAGGGCCGTCGGAGAGGTGAAACCGATATTATAATCATAGCTAAGTTGAAATTTTCCATTGTTACCCTGTTTGGTCGTGACGAGGATAACGCCGTTGGCCGCCCGCGTGCCATAAATGGCCGCCGAGGCTGCATCCTTTAATAAGGTGACGGATTCGATATTTTGCGGATCTAAATTGGTAAGGCTCCCGGGCAGCCCGTCTACGATGACAAAAGGATCGATGCCTGCTCCGCTATAAGTACCCTGGCCCCTGACCCGCAGGACCAGGCCTTCGTTGCCCGCTTCTCCGGAAGTCTGTGCGATGGCAAGCCCGGGCAGCTTACCCTGTAATAGCTGGGTGGGATTCGTCACCACTCTTTTAGTAAGCTCTGCGCCGGAGACCGTGGCGATGGCGCCGGTGAGGTCCGCCTTCTTTTGCGTGCCATAGCCCACCACGATGACGTTGTTCAATTCGGTTGCTTTTTCCTGTAAAATGATCCGGAAGGCGTCTTTCCCGTCTATCTTTTCTTCCACCGTTCCATAGCCTATATTGGAGATCAGGAGGGTGCCCCGGATTGGGGCTTTGAGGGTGAATTTTCCATTGGCATCGGTACGTGTACTGATGTTGGCTCCTTTGACGGAGACGCTGGCTCCTGCTACGGGTTCTCCGTTTCCATTCAGGATAGTCCCGGTGATGGTATTGTCCTGGGCCGATAGGGAAGAGGGTGATAACCAATGAACCAGCAGGATCATGGCAAACAGGAGTAGTTTGCGAAGAGAGGGAGAGGCATTCATGGTGAAGAGTATTTTGGATAGTAAGTAAGCCCGATTTTCAATGGCTGAGTTCAGCGCAATTGTCCTAGTTTTCTGTTTTATTAGCATAATGCTTTGAAACTGCTGTTAATGGCTACAGTTTTTAGAGCTGGTAAGGCAAAAAGTGATATCTTGCGACGAATTAAAAATCAGCTCCGTACGTTTGCAATGTTTTACCTGGAAATGTGCCGCATTGCAAACCAGCACCATTTTGCGTCGCGATATGGGGATAAAGACGGATTTTTATTACAAAAGGGGGTAAAAAGGCTTATTCTGGGTCCATAGTATACGCTGTGGGCTTTTTTATACAGGTTCTTTAACCTTTTCTTAACCCGAAGGGGAATACATTTGCCATCAGATCATTAAAAGACATTATTTACAAGTGAAATTATGAAGAAGCATTTTGTAACTGCAATAGCTTTTCTGGCCACAACTGCTGCTTTCGCTCAAAACAAGGATTCCGTCGTTACCACTGCTCCCATCGTCAAAAAGCCTGTCTCCACCACCACTACCCCTGTTAAAAAGGAGAAGAAGGATTGGAGTAAGATAGACCTCGGCAAAAGGGCCAACGACCATTTCATGTTCCAGCTGGGCTATGACAATTGGGCAGCGACACCGGATAGTATTCATATCAGTGGCTTTAACCGCAGTGCCAACTTCTATTTCATGTTTGATTTTCCGTTCAAGACAGACCCCCGTTTTAGCATCGGGGCTGGCCTCGGGATCGGCAGCAGCAATATCTTCTTTCATCAACAGCAGGTTATGGTGGCGGCACAGGGCAATCAAACCCTGGCCTTCCCGGATGAGTCCGGTAGCAACCATTTCAAGAAATTCAAGCTGGTCACCACCTACCTGGAGGTTCCCCTGGAATTACGGTTTGCCCTTGACCCGGAGAATACCAACAAATCCTGGAAGTTCGCGGTGGGCGCCAAGGCGGGGCTTATGCTCAGCGCTTATACCAAAGGCAAGACCTGGCAGAACAGTGCGGGACAGACCATTGGCAATTTTACCGAGAAAGAAAGCTCCAAACAATATTTTAACAGCACCAAGCTGGCGTTTACCGGCAGGATCAGCAAAGGCGTCGTGGGGGTGTTTGGCCAGTTCCAGGTTAACAGCCTGATCAAGACCAGCGCCGGACCTTCTGTTTTCCCCTTTTCCTTTGGTATCGTGCTGAGTGGATTGTAAAAACGACGGCCAGGGGGCCGGGCAGACATTCCACGATGTTTCCGGTCCAGCGAGACGAAGCGTCCCGAAAAACTTTCGGGACGCTTTTTTTTACCTTTTTACCTCAATCTATACTTTACCTTTGCCCTCCAAATGAGCATAATTTGTTAGATAAGAAAAACAGTATACAGAAAGAAGAAAAGGCCATCCTGGTAGGGTTGGTGCATAAGGAACAGACGGAAGAGCAGTCCCAGGAATACCTGGACGAGCTGGCTTTCCTGGCGGAGACGGCAGGGGCGGTGACGCTGAAGCGGTTTACCCAGAAACTGCAACATCCTGATAGTAAGACTTTTGTGGGGAAGGGTAAGTTAGAGGAGATCAAGACCTATATTATCTTAAAGGAGATCCAACTGGTGATCTTTGATGATGAGCTATCCGGATCGCAGATCTCCAACATCGAAAAGATCCTGGATACAAAGGTCATCGATCGGTCCGACCTTATCCTGGATATTTTTGCCAGCCGCGCCAAGACGGCTCAGGCGAAATTACAGGTAGAACTAGCTCAGTATCAATATATTTTGCCCAGGCTGCGAGGTATGTGGAAACACCTGGAACGGTTGGGCGGCGGCATCGGGACCAGGGGTCCCGGGGAAACGGAGATCGAGACGGACCGTCGTATCGTAAAGGATAAGATCTCTCTGTTGCGCAAGCGGCTGCAGGAGATCGACAAACAGGCTTTTACCCAGCGGAAGGACCGGGGTGAATTCATCCGGGTGGCCCTCGTTGGATATACCAATGTAGGGAAGTCCACCCTGATGACTCTCCTGAGTAAGAGTGAGGTTTTCGCGGAAAATAAGCTGTTTGCCACCCTGGATACGACAACCCGGAAAGTTGTCTTTGAAGCGACGCCGTTTTTGCTGAGCGATACCGTGGGATTTATCCGCAAATTGCCCCATCACCTGGTAGAAAGCTTCAAAAGCACCCTGGATGAGGTGCGGGAGGCGGATATTTTAATGCATGTGGTGGATATCTCGCATCCGGGTTATGAAGAACAGCTGGGGGTGGTGAATAAAACCTTGCAGGAGCTGAATGCCTTTGAGAAGCCTACCATCGTAATCTTTAATAAGATCGATCAATATGAGCTGAAAACCTTCGATCCCTGGCTGGAGGAGGGGGTGAAAAGGGAGATTATGAGTGAGCTGAAGGAGCGATGGGAGCGAGAGACGAATGGCCATTGTGTCTTTGTTTCTGCCACGGAGCGCCGGAATATCGACGAGCTTCGACAGACCATCCTGGAAAAGGTGAGGGAGTTATATAAGATCCGTTATCCATATAAATCCGAATTTCTATACTAATGGGCTTTAAGAAACTCAAATGGCATAAGATAGCTGACAAGGAGAGTGATATTCAGTGGACGCCGGGGGATGTCGGACTAGTGGAAGTCCATGGCAAAAAGATCTGTATTGGCCGGGGAAAAGACGGGTGGTTTGGCTTTGCCGACACCTGTCCCCATGCAGGCGCGCCCATGATAGACAGCTATATGACCGGCGGCTGCCAGGTGGTATGCCCGGTTCATCAGCTCAAATTCAACCTGAAGAATGGACGTGATGTCAATGGGGGAGGGTATATGTTGAAGACCTATCCCGTGGAGGTGAGGCCCGATGGAATTTTTGTGGGGTTGGAAGAAGGTGGGTTGTTTAAGTGGTTTTAGGCGCGCACCGGCTGTTTACCGCGTGGCACTGCCCGGCCGGTGAGCCGCTGGCAGCCTGAAAAAAAATCACAGCAATTTTTTAAATACCAGCGTTTTAAAAAGCAAAAATCCCTTATTTTTGCAACCCCTTTTGGGGATATTCCTCCTTAGCTCAGTTGGTTAGAGCATCTGACTGTTAATCAGAGGGTCGCTGGTTCAAGTCCAGCAGGGGGAGCTGAGATACAATCATTTAGAAAGGCCGCGTAAGCGGCCTTTTATCATTTTTGCCCAGTAAATTTTTTGTCCTGAGCGGGCTTTTCTTCTTCTTTTTGTTGATCAGGTAGGCGGGCATTGATCACCGATTCCAGCTGCAGCACTTATTGCTGCGCTTTTTTTGAGATGGTTATTCGGAATCAATGATATATCGAAAACAGCATAGGCTATTTAGCTCAGCCGCCTGGTCCACCAAGTCAAGAGCTGTGAAACATTTGCTCCTTTCTTAATCGAGAAATAAAATGCCCGGAAAATGTCCGGGAACGTTAACTCCAAACGTCTTAGTTATGTAGCGTGAAGGATTCACGTGTAATTTCTCAACATTAAAAAGAAAAATAATGAATGAATTGCAAGACAAAATCGCAGTGATCTATGGGGCAGGCGGCGGAATCGGCGGCGCTGTCGCACGTGCTTTCGCACGCGAAGGAGCCAGGCTTTTTCTTACCGGGCACCGCTTGGCGTCTGTGGAAGCGGTTGCCAAAGACATCGTGTCTGCTGGCGGCGATGCCGAGGCCGCGGAGGTTAATGCCCTTGATGAGCAGGCTATCGATAAGCATCTGCAGTCTGTAGTGGATAAGGCAGGCCGTATCGATATTTCGTTCAATGCGATGGGGAACTCGCCAACCAAGTATCTGGGACCATCGCTGGTCGATATGGATCTTAAACAATTCTCCATGCCGATCACGAGCTATACCACATCATACTTTCTGACTGCGCGTTTAGCGGCCAGACGCATGCTCCCGAATAAATCCGGTGTGATCATGACCGTTACTGCGCCTCCCGCAAGAATAGGCACGCCAAACGGAGGTTATGGTCCGTCACAGGCTGCCAAGGAGGCGCTTACCCGATACCTGTCGAAGGAGCTCGCGCCTCAGGGCATCCGCGTGGTCGGTCTGCAGCCGCACGGCATGCCGGAGACGGAGACAATAAGGGAAATATTTGAAAGTAGGGCCAAGACAGCGGGCGTAACCTGGGAACAGTTCACGGGTTATCTTGCAGGCATGAACCATCCCAAACGCTTCATGACACTCGCAGAGATGGCTAATGCAGCGGCCTTTGTGGCTTCCGATAAGGCAAGCGTGATGATGGGAACGACCGTCAATCTGACCATGGGAGCCCTGGACGACTAGTATCTGGTGACAAAAACCTATATAATATAAACATCAATATAAAGGAAACTACTATGACTGAATTTGTATACTTCTATCGAGGTTACGAACTACCTGCATCTCCTGAGGAAATGCAGAAGAAAACGGCCAAATGGATGACCTGGCTTAAGGATCTCAGTGACAAAGGCCTTGTGAAATCACTCGGAGAGCCTTTGCAACCTGACGGCAAGGTAGTTAAAGGCACAAAAAAGCAGGTCATTGACGGCCCCTATGCCGAAGCTAAAGACGTGGTCGGAGGTTATAGTATCATTGTGGCCAGGGATATCGATCAGGCTGTGGAGTTTTCCCTGGGATGCCCAATTTTCGAGGATGGCGGTTCTGTAGAGGTACGTCCAATCGGACAACTAGAATTAAGCGATGGATATTGAGGAACATTTTTTCCGGCATGAATTCGGAAGAATTGTTGCCACGCTTACCCGGCTTTTCGGAGTCCGTAACTTCGCATTGGCAGAAGACGTCGCTCAGGACGCCTTCTGCCGTGCGATGGAGACGTGGAAGTTACGCGGTCTGCCGAAAAATCCTTCCGCATGGCTGATGGCCATTGCCAAGAACCGTGCCTTGGATATTTTGCGCCGGGAGCGCACGGCTAGAGTGTCCGAACCAGAACTAACGCGGTTTCTTGAATCGGAATGGACGCTGGTTCCGACGATAGAGGAGGCGTTTAGTACGTACGCTGTGAAAGATTCCCAGCTACGTATGATGTTTTCCTGCTGCCATCCCCGCCTCTCTGAAGAGGCTCAAATTGCACTTATATTGCACATACTATGCGGATTCAGTGTAAAGGAGATTGCACAGGCCTTCGTGAGCAGTCATGCCGCTATTGAAAAACGCATCACCCGGGCAAAGAAAATATTGGCGGAATCCGCGAAGCTTTTTGATCTCGCCGATGCGGATTTTCCCTCCAGGCTTTCCTCCGTTCTGCAAGCATTATATTTGCTTTTCAACGAAGGATATCATGGATCTTCACCTGAGGCGGCAGTGCGAATGGAGCTTTGTCAGGAAGCCATGCTGCTTATGAATTTACTCATCGAACAACCTGCTTTAGTAACCCCCCAATCATATGCGCTTGCTGCGTTGATGTATCTCAACGCGGCCCGTCTGCCAACTCGTTTAAATGGTTCGGGTAATCTTGTTTCGTTCTTTGAGCAGGATCGGTCTTTATGGAATCATAACCTCATAGCAGAAGGCCAAGCGCTTCTTAACCTTTCTGCCTCTGGTACAGAACTGACAAAATATCATATTGAAGCGGCTATTGCTTCAATGCATACCAGTACCGCTAGAACCGAGGATACCGATTGGAAACAGATAGTATCGCTTTATGATATGCTTATGGCTATCCATCCTTCTCCGGTCATTGCACTTAACCGTGCGATTGCCATCGCACAGCTGGATGGCCCAGAACGGGGATTGCAGGAGATACGCGTTATACATGACCTTCATCGCCTTTCTTCTTACCCGTTTTACCCGGCTACGCTTGGTGAACTTGAACTCCGTCGAGGAAATTACCCGGTTGCGAAAGCGCACTTCTCCACAGCGCTTTCGTTGGCACGCAATCTTATGGAACGTAATTTCTTGCAACGGCGTATAGATACATGCAAAGAAAGCCAACCAGGGAGTTAATGGATGAAGGGATCGGATCGCAACTCGATAAGATCACGATCAGGTCCATTTTAGCATTGATTGTTTTGCTGAAAAACCTCAATTACACCGCTTCTGATATAAGTTGTAATATCTATTCAAATTAAAAATTAGAAATCATGGAAAATAAAAATTCTGGGAACCCGTCTTCTTTGATGTCCGAAAACAAATCTAATAATAGCCGAGTCGGCTTTTTTACCTCGCCAGTGACATTAATTCGCCTCAGTTCTATTCTATTTGTTTTTTTAACGATCGGACATACATCGGCATACCCTTGGACCTCGAACAACGTCCCTCAGGAAAAACAGCTCGCCGGTTCGATGAAATCTGTCGACCTTGTATTCTTTGGAGAGCGTTCAAGCTATTGGAGCCTTTATTTTGGATGGGGCCTCTTCGTCGCTGTTCTTCTGCTCACATTGGCAATTATCCTTTGGCTATTGTCAGATATTGCTCGTCTTGCCCCACGACGCGTAGGTGTCATTACAGGAATAATCTCCGCGACCTGCCTGGTCGGCGCTTATTTCTCTTTTCGATTTTTCTATACCCCGCCGTTTATAATGCTGTCGGTTATGTTCGTAATTCTACTGACGGCAGCCTTGCAACTACAGAGACAGACCTACTCCACGGCAGCAAAGCAGCCCATGAACGCCTGGGTATAGACGGCAACCTTCTGCTAAATATGCCTAAACCGCAAGCTATTTACCCATTCAACACACTCGACTTCCCCAAATACCTCTTCGAAGGATAATAAATAAAAAAGCAGGTCCCGTCTTTGATTGCCGGTATAATCTCATTCGTCAGCTCCGCAGGAATAGCCGGGCAACCGAAAGTCGTTCCCATCACCCCATATTTATGAAGGATCCGCTCGCTGACATAAGGCGCCCCATGAATGACAATATTCCGCTGGTTGGCGCGGCTGTTAAAGCCCCGGTCTAACCCGTCGATCCGAAGGGAAAGCCCATTACCGCCATAATAGGTGCCGCGGGTTACATAGAAGCCCAGGCTGCTTTTGTGCGATTCGGCGACATTGGAGAAAGAGTTGGCATATTCTGAGCCGGAGTTGATGCCATGGGCGACATAGGTGCGATAAAGCACCTTCCTGTTTTGTACGTCGATCACATACATCCTTTTAAGGCTGGACGACTGGCTGAAGTCGCAGATGGACAATACATCGGTCCGGTGAAGAACGCCTTTTTTCAAAAGATGGTGGTATCCGATCAAAGCATATTCCAATGCTTTTTCGTTTAATCCGGAGTCTTCCAGCTGCATCTCCCGGAACATGTCCAGCGCTTCCAGGCTGATCATCTTTAGTTCGGCTTTCCGGGCGATGGCTCTTGCCCGGGCAAGGCGGTTAGCGGCCAGGGTGGCGGTAGAAGTTTTTACAGATATGGCTTTATTATCAGGAGCAGCATGATCGAAGGCATAAGAAGACGGCCAGGAAGAGAGAATAATAAAAAAGGAAAAACAGCAGCATTTACCGAAAGAAAAAGGCAGGTGAATTCCAATGAAGGTTTTCATGTTGGGTACGTTTAGCGTGTTTAGGAATACGGCGTAATTACCAGCTGTACAGGTAGTACATAGCTATTGGAGG
>Ga0310811_10006306_pt1 | contig 15153 bp, 17 predicted proteins | sample YCmetagenome_FD_207642 | JGI IMG/M metagenome (GOLD analysis project Ga0310811, IMG submission 207642) | Soil microbial communities from experimental microcosm in Duke University, North Carolina, United States - YC | ecosystem: Engineered > Artificial ecosystem > Soil microcosm > Unclassified ...
CATAAGATCCTCAAATCGGGCTGCAAAGCAGAGGACTCAAAATTGCGAACTGCTGAGCGTCTGGTCAATCTGATCGCGGTCTTCTGCATTGTGAGTTGGCGCGTGTTCTGGATGACGATGCTCAATCGCTCCTCGCCGAATGCCATACCGCAAACGGCGCTGACGGATCCCGAAATCAAGCTTCTTGATCATTTGGTGAAAGACCGGGGTGGTAATTGCTCTCGACGAAGCACGCTCTCGTACTATGTCGTCAAGATCGCGCGGCTCGGAGGATACTTGGCCCGAGCCAACGATCCGCCTCCAGGAAGTACCGTGATCTGGCGCGGACTCTCGCGGCTGAACGACATCGAACTTGGAGCCGCAATCGAGGCAACAACTATGGGTAATTGAAAGGAGTTAGCTTGCTAATGGTCTACGGCTTGAAATGGATAATCGAGCGAAGGAACTCGGGCATCTCAGGGCGCGTGGGACACGCATACTCAGTCGGTGGGGCGCCATCCTTGAAACCCAAGCCATAGCGGAAGGCGATGACGAGGTGTGCGGCATAATTCGTTAGTTCTTCAGTGCTGAATACCTGGGCTTTGGTCAGAGATCGCTTTTTCGAGCGAAGGTGAAAGACGAAGTCGTCGCCTTCATACTCCCCAGCGATAGAGTGAACGACGTTATTTCTGACGTACTGGATGCCTTTTAGTATTGGCCTTAGTTCATCGAAAGCCTTCTGCGCTGGGGCCGGTAATTCGGAAAGCTTCGACAGCTGGTGAATCTTTTCCGCCCGCTGGTCTGCACTCAGGGTGAAAACGACTATTACTGCTTCATCATCGGTGAGGCGAAGAATGACTTTCAGGCAATTTCCCAGGATGTGCTCGATGTGGGACCAGCGCAAAGCCAGGACGCCGAGCTTGGCGTACTCAGCATCCGTGAGGGCTGGCTCAAAATTATAGGGTGTGGGGATCATGACGTCGCCCTGTTAAGACGCGGCCTTAGCCGCAAATTCGCTTTCTGGTCCATGCATGATCAGCGTTGCGCCTCTGCAAACCATCGCCCAGTTCTCGGTGCTGGAAAAGCCTGGTGCAGAAATCTTTATGGTCGCGTCGAATCTGGCGGGCGCTGGCGCGTTCTGAACGTGAACGATTCCGGCCGCAGGTTGACGGTCACCAAAGCCTCATCTGCTGGCGCGCCCCGTTATGGCGGTACAGCCCAAGCGCCAAGCGGCTTGGTTGCTGCGCGTATGAAATCGATCTACGACGGTCATTCCTCGAAAGGCCTCGATGTGAATGAGGCAACAGCTATGATCAAGGAAGGGCGCAAAGCCTACCGCGACTACCATCTCGATAGGCACCGCTTTCTGCAATACGGTCAGGACGTCATTGTATTTCCTTGGTCAGGTGCACGCCTCGCTCAGACAATGGTGCTGGCTTTACGTCGAGAGGGCGCAAAGGCTTCGATCGAAAACTTTGCCGTCTTTGTCGAAAAAACATCTGCGGCCGACCTTAAGGACCTCCTGGTCGCAATCAAGGAACAAGGCCTACCTGAAACGGACGAGCTGGCGCGCGAGGCACGCCAACTTCAATCTGACCGCTTCGATCGATATCTAATTCCCTACCATCAGCGCCTGGCATTTAGCCGGCGCTTTCTTGTACGAGAGGGCTTTGCCGAGCTGATCGATGACCTGCTTGCTGCGGATGCCGTAACGGTGGGCTAGCCTCAGAGTTTGTGAACGAGTGCTGCACCGGAGCTTGACCCAACTATCCGATCCACCCCCGCGAAAACTGAGGCGCACGTCTGCTGGGCGGATGATCTTCGCCCGAGTCGGGGCGACGCAACGGCGATCAGTTGTTAATCCACGGCATCACGAGGCAGATTTGATTAGAATCATATTGGTAGCGGCTCCGCTTGTGATCACCGCGCCTGCGAATGCCGTTTACTTCACTTACTTCCGATGGGAGTCGTTACCTGCGCAGATCCGCGCTGCCTACATGGCCGGTTTCTACGACGCGCTGATTAGCGTTGCCTCTGACGAGCAAGATGCCAAGGCAGGCACGCATTATCAATTGCATTTCGAAGAGCAAAATGACAAACGTCCAGCTCGCAGACAATGTTCGCGCATTTGCTTCGACCCGTCCTAACCTTCAGACCGCAGGAGTTGGGGGAGCTCTAATCAATTATCTGATTGAGTTCTGTGGAAAGCCCCAATAGATATGAAGGTGGACCGATTGATCGCGGCGTCGATTAGAAAGATTGACCTGGATCGCCTTATCGAGGGCTATCTTGAGCACGACGATGAAGCATAAAGGCGTCTCTGAAGTCGCGCTCGGGGCACTAGTGGCTACTGCCTTCTGGTTGATAGTAGGCCTACTGGTGGGCGATCCTGCACGCTTCAAAGACTTCGCCGGCCCGGCCGCAACGGTCTTCGCTGCAATTACTGCTGGCTGGATTGCCTACCGGCTTGGTCAGAGCCAAATCGCGGTCGCCAAGGTTCAAGCGGATATCGCAGAACGAAATTGGAAAACATCGAACGAAAAGATAGTGCTTGATCTCTTTGATAAGCGGCTCGCCATTTTCGAGGAGATTAGAGGGATAGTCGGTGAGGCATGCCGTAGCGGCACCGCTCCTGACGAGCTATTCTTTCGGTACGGACGAGCGATCGATCGCGTGCCCTATTTCTTCGGCGAGGACGTTCAGAAATACCTGGAAAAGATCCGTCTGCATCTAATCAACCTAAACCTCGCCAACTCGATGATGCAAAATCTCATCGATCCGGAGCGTCCGACATGGGTCAAAAAGCGCGGAGACGAGTTCATGGCGATAACCAAGTTCTACGAAGAAGCTCCACGCCTTTTCGGACCGTACATGAAAGCCCATCAGACAGCTTAATCGCGCAGAACGCGGGCAGCCGACGGCCTCGGTGCGCTACCTGGGACGATCCTCCAGAAGATCGAGGTACATGCAGGGTCACATAGCCCTTGGCACCGTCTAGGAGCACCTTGACTTGGGTGGCAGTCGCTCCCGGTCCAAGGATGACCCCTTTCCGGCCACTGAGGCGAGGCCCTGCTGACAGGGCAACGACTATCCGGCGACCAGCAAATAGCTCGTCTTTGGCAACCAACAGAGATCTGCCGAATTCGGCAGGGTACGGTTTGTGTTCCGCGGCATCGCCCGTCATATCGCAAGTCCGTTGCTGCGGAAAGCGAGATCTAGTGCGCTACGGCTTGCGCTCGCGCTTTGGTTGCGATTGAATGATCGCCGCCAAGGGGGGCACCGGTGGCTACATTTTTGAAGGTTGTTTCGGGGGTCTATTTGTTTGTCGTGTGGCTCGTCTTTGTTGGCGCGCTTCGCACTCCAGCACCACCGACCATAGGTTCAGACCTACTATTCCACTTGGGAGTATTCCTGGCTGCGGTGTGCTTCTCGATCCCAGCTGTCATCCTGTTCGCATTCGGTCAGATGGTCGGTGAGCTTCGTTCGATCCGGCACTACTCCCGCCAGCAGGCAGAGCATCTGAAGGCGATGCGGGCGTACTACGAGCCGCATGGGGGTTAGTTAGTGCAATGCATCGCCCCCGCCGCATAGAATTCGTAGTCATCGCGCGCGGCTGCAGCTACTTCAGGGACAGATAAGGGATCATGTACGAATGACGGTTCGCCTTTTTCGTCACGCTCGTTCGCCTTTTTGGGGACTGCACCGGCAGAAAGCGCACCGACGTTCGCCTTCTGGTCATCCAAAGGCTCACCATTGTTCGCCTTCTGGTCAGAAGAAGGCGAACCCACATTCGCCTCTTCGAGAAGAAGGCGATAGGCATTGACGTAGGTCCCGCCTTCCTTGACCTCGAACTTGAGGTAGCCGAACTCGGCTAACCGTCCGAGGCTCAACTGCACGCCGCGGACGCCCTTCTTCCCAAGATCTTTAGCGATGGTGGCCTGCTTGCGGCGGGCTAGATCGGTCTCGTGATCGATCGCATCGGCGATATACCAAAGCACCCGGAAGTCTTGATCGGTAATGCGTAGATCGCCATTTGCGCGCGTTAACAGATGGAGCTTTCGCCGGGTCCGGTCCTTGTCGAGAATTGCACTCACGGCCGCACCATCTTCCGCGCCAGGGCAGCGGCGAAGGCAGCTTGCATGGCGGTTCCGGATTGCGGCTCGGGAGACTGGGTGCTAAATTCGAGGCTACTGGACTTTTGATTGCGATCTGGGGCTGCCTTAGCCGAGGCGGCCCTTCGCATTTTTGGCCCACCATCCGGCGGCTTTTGATTGCCAGTGCGCGAAAAAGCGCTTGCGGATCAATCTTGCCCGAACGGGCGGTTTGCCAATCTAAGCCATTGATACCGGCTGATGTGCTTGTTCTGCTGGGATCACCAATTATTTCAATAACTTAGTCCGCATTTGTTCGTCGACATCGTGTTGCGCCTGTTGCGCAAAATTACCCGATAATTCCAGCGATTGCCAACAACTCCCGGCTGCTCGGCGCGACATGGCCCGCGACAGAAAGGGCTGTGAACAGGTCGTAGCACGCTCCCCCATTTCTCGCCGATTGTGTGCACAATTGGCGCGCGCCGAATCGGGCCGACGGGGAGGTCGAGCGCTACCGTCTTGCCGAATGGCTTCAAAAAAAGAGAGTTGACAATAATCCGCAATTAAAGGGCCGATTGACAGAAGAGTTTTAAGCGCAACAAGCGCGACCCGTTGATGAGGCCTCGATCCGCGATCTCCATCAGGGCGAGCGGCCATGCTATCGGTCGCAATGATAGGCCGTATACATGAACGCACCCGACCGATATCCAAATTGCTGCTGAAATCCCTTGCATCCGCGCGGCCGTCTATACATGAATCTCTCGATGAAGCCGTTCTGCATCGGCTTTCCCGGCGCGATGAAGTGCCAGTCGATGACCGTGTCCTTGCTCCAGGCCAGCATGGCGTTGCAGGTGAACTCGGTGCCATGGTCGGACGCGATCATTCCTGGCTTGCCGCGTCGCTCAACGATTTCCTTCAGTTCGCGGGCCACCCGCCGCCCCGGATTGACGTCTCCGGAATGGCGCCCAGGTATTCCTTAGTGACGTCGTCGACGATGTTGAGAATGCGGAAGCGCCGGCCGTTGGCGAACTGGTCGTGGACGTGCAGTCTCAGGGCGGTGTCGCTCATGCTCGCTCCATCGGGCGGCGGCGTTGCGTCGGATCGGGCCGACGGCAGCGCGCGCACGCCGCCGCCTCCTGCGCGTTCAGGCCGGCGCGCGCTGGCCTCCCCTCACAGCGTCGCTGCGGTAGCGGCTGGTCGAGGTCCGGTAGTACTGCACGCGGATGGCCGCCATGGCCTCGATCAATGGTCCCCACGGCGCGGGAAAGCGTTCTTCCGCCATCACCCGGTGCAGCATGCGCGTATGGCCGGCCAGCTCGTCGTTGAGGAACTCCACCACAGGCATAGCTGGATAGCGCTGCAGCAGCAAGATCACCGCGTTGTCGGCCTCGCCGGCCGACCTGTCCTTGTCGCATCCATGCAGATCGTTCTGCAGACGCCCTATCGCGGAGATGAGCCGCAGGACCTGGCGAAACGCCGGACGCGCGCGCAAGGTCGCCATATCCAGCCCCCACAGCAAGGACAGGCAACAGAACACGTTCGCGTAGGCGATCGAATCGATGCCGTTGTGCAGGTACTCAGCGTAGGACCAGCGTTCCGCCGCTACCGCCTGCGCGTGTCCGGCGCGCAGCGCCGCGGAGTAGCACCGGGTATCGTCGAGAAGCTGAGCATAATCGCGACGATCGTAGGCGAGCGTGGCCAGCGAAGCGCGCAGCACAGCGCAACCCTCGAATCCGGGGAGCGCGCACGGCACGCCCTGCCCCAGCGCTTGCTCCACCGCGGCGAGCTGTTCCGGCGAGATCAGGCCAAGGTCGTTGCAATCGTCGAGCCAGAACAGCAGCGCCAGTTCGCGATAGAACGTCACTATCAGCGTTTCGTCCTGCGGATCGCGACCGGTGCGGGCGCTGGTGCCGCGCAGGCTCGGGTGGATGCGCTGCAGGATGTACTGGCCGCCCCTGACCGCTTCCACGGCATGCTCGTCGGCGAATCCGGTCAGGGAACGTCCCCACTCCAGCACCTGCTGCACCGCGCGTTCAGTCTGGATCATGGCGCCGCTCCTGCCCCCTCGGCCAGGACGCGCCGCCCCCAACGAAGCGCCAGCCACAACCCGGCGAGTTCGGCCACGCGCACGACCCGAGTGGGGCAATACAGTTCCTTGCCGATCCACAGCGGCGTCTGCGGCAATCCATGCGCCGCATGGCGGGCGAGCATCCACTCCAGCGCACGCGCCACCACCTGCGCGATGCGCCGGCGCCCTGTCGCCTCTTCGCTCCCATCCATCACGTGCAACGCAAACAGCGCATAGGCGGTTTCCTCGAACGTGGACCCGCGACCCGCGCCCCAGCCACCGTCGTCGCGCTGCGCCTGCAGCAGCGCCGCCAGCGCGCGCTCATCTCGCCACTGGGGCTTGCCTTGCGCCAGCGCAGCGACCGCATGCGCGGTGGGATACAGCCACGAAACGTGCCATTTTTCGTTGTCCCATAGACCGTGCGGGTTGCGATTGGCCTCGACGTACGCGCTGGCGCCCGCGGCGGGCTTTCCCAACAGTCGCAACGCATGCAGGGCATGAATGTTGGTCGACACCGAGGCATTGCGTTCGCCGGGGAAGGTGACGAACAGCTCGCCGATTTCGAAATGGCGCAACGCATCGACCGCCGGGTCACGGCCTGCAAGGTGCAGGACGCACAACGCAACGGCGGTGTCGTCCGCATCAGCCGCGAAGTGCAAGGCCGGGCCCAGACCGTGCACGCCCAGACGGGCGTCGAGCTGCGCGACGATCACGCGAACCGCCTCCGCGAGCGCGGGATGCGCGAAAAGCCCGGCCAGATGCAGGGTGTACAGCGACCAGCATGGCTCGAACACATTGATCGGCCAGACGTTGGGAAAGACACCTTCGATGCCGCTGCGCGTCGCCCGCGATGCCATCTGCAGATACGCATCGGCGCGCCCGACCTGCGGCGTGCTCCCCCGTGTCACGGCCTGGGCACGCCACGCGGCGGTGGCCGCCGGACTGATGCCGATGCTGCCGTCGTCATCCGGGCATGCGGTGGTCGGCGACGTCCCCCAGGCTTCCCAGGAGTGTAGCAACGGATGGCCGCTCGGCAACATCGCCACCGCCCCCAGCTTGACCAGGCACGCTTGCCGCAATGGCAACAGCGCAGGATGGCGCGGAAACGCTACGCCACCCAGCAAGGATGCGGCCTCACCGCAAAACTGCGGCAGGATCAGCTCCGCGCCGATCGGCGCGTCTTCTGGCACCGCATGTGCGTAGGGATCGGGCTGGCGCTGGAGGAACCTCGTTGCAGTCTGGACTGCGTCCGCAGCTCCGGGAAGAGGATCGGCACGCTGCAATGCCAGTAACGCCGCCCACGTGGGCGCATGGCGGAACAGCGGGAAGTCCGCGCTTCCCCATCCGCCGTCGGCCTGTTGCTGCGCGATGAGCCACGCGTATGCGTCCTGCCGACCGGTGACGTTGCCGTGGAAGCGCAGCGCCTGCGCCGTGTCGTAGACGGACGGACCGACGCTGCCGCCATCGCTCATTTCGCTCAGCAGGCGGCGCAATTCGGAAAGGATATGTTCGGACAGCGCGTTCACGCGGGATGTTCCGTTTGCAGAAACGTGCGCCGCGGCGGGCAACCGCTGCGATCGGCGCCGCGGACTCGGACACAGTGCAGGATGCACTCTGCCGCCGGCCGATCGCAGCGGCACAGGGGCGACTCGATGCGGACGGGCGCGCTCATGCGCGTGGCGCGTGTTTGAACAGATACGCGTTGGCCCACTGTATGAGTTGCGCCAACCGTTCCGCACGCGGCCCCAGCGGCGCGATGGCCTCGCCGGCATCGCGCAACAGATCCAGCGCGAACTGGCGTGCTTCCTGCAGTCCCATGATCGACGCGCAGGTCGGCTTCTGCGCCGCCGCGTCCTTGCCGGGGGTCTTGCCCAGCGCCGCGGTATCCGCTGTCACGTCGAGAATGTCGTCGATCACCTGTAACGCCAGGCCGAAACAGGCGCTGTAGTGATCCAGCGCACAGTAAAGTGCAGCGTGCGCGGCATTCACGCCGACAGCGCATAGCGCGCCCATGCGAACGGACGCGCGCACTAGCGCTCCGCTCTTCATCCGGTGCATCGCCACGATCCTGTCCAGCTCGACGTGCTTTCCAACCAGCGACAGATCTATGGCCTGCCCGCCTGCGGCCCCCTCGGCGGACACCGCCTGCGCCAGTTCGCGCACGAGCGCGATAGGGGTGTCGCCCGGCGCATTCAGGCTCGCCAGGGTCAGGAAGGCGTGCGCCTGCAGCGCATCGCCGACCAGGATCGCGGTGGCTTCGCCGAACTTGACGTGCACGGTCGGAAGGCCGCGGCGAAGCACGTCGTCGTCCATCGCGGGCAGATCGTCGTGGACCAACGTACAGGCGTGCATCATCTCGATGGCGGCACCGACGTCATCGAGCATGTGCGCCGGCGTGTCGGCCAGTGCGCCGGCAGCCAAACAGAGCAAGGCGCGGGTGCGCTTGCCGCCATGCAAGGTGGCGTAGCGCATCGCCGCCATCAGCTCGGTCTCACCGTCGTCTTCGGCGCAGAGAAGACGCGCCAGCGCCTCTTCGACCCGCTTTGCGCCGTCCTGCATCCAGATCTCGGGCAGCAGCCTGCCGGATGCGCCGCGCGCCTGCGCGCCCAATATGCCGTTCGCGGAAACGCCAGCTCGGTCGTCGTGTGGCGTGGAACCAGTCTGCATGTTGTTCATGTCCTTGTACCTGCCAGGAGACGGCCACGGCGAGCGGCGAGCCGCCGCGGTGTTGCCGGCCTCGCACCGAGCGCGCGCGCCGAGTGCAGCAATGCCGCGCGTCGCCGGCGCCGCTGCCTCACCACACGGGGCATGCGATGCCAGCTCATGAGAATCCGATGCGGATAGTCATGGACGGATGTGCGGTCGGGTAATAGCGCCGGCCTTTTTCGACGCCGCTCAGCAACCGCGGCCGCACCCCGGCCTCGTGCATGGTCAGCGCCAAGGCGATACAGAACTGCACCAGTTCCAGCCATACCAGGTGGTAGCCCATGCAGAAGTGTGGGCCGGTACCGAACTGCAGCATGTCCACCGGCCGGATCGGCTCGGTGCGTTGAAGCCACCGCGCCAGCCGAAACTGATCAGGCGCCTCGTGCAGCAGCGCCGAGGTCGAGAAATGCAGCAGCGGGATGCACAGATCGGTGCCCGTAGGAATGCGCTGTTGGCCGAGTCGCAATTCACGCAGTGCGCGACGCACTAGGAGCGGCGTCGCCGGATGCACGCGCAGCGTCTCGCGGAACAGCGCCTCGGCGACCGGACACTGCGCCAGGTCCGCGTGCCGAGTCGGCACCGCGCCTACGCGTTGCGCCTCCTCGACCAGGGCGTCCCACAGCCCAGGCTGCCGCGCTAGCTCGATCACCATCCAGGCCATCGTCGAGGCGGTGGTGTCGTGACCACCAAGCAGCAGCAAGCGAATATTGGCGACCAGGACGTCATCGGAAAGCGCATCGTCGCTGCGATCGAAGGCGCTCACCATGTCGTTGATCAACCCGGTGCGCGAGGCATGTTCGCGCGCGGCGCGGACGAACTCGCGCAACCGCGCATCGATCCAGTCGCGGGCGGCGCGGCCCCGCCGCAAGGGCAGTCCGGGCAGGTCGACCGGGGGCGCGACGATCAACTGCAGCAGTTGCCGGTACTTGCGATGCCATCCCGGCAGGTCCTGCGCGGGGATTCCCATGAGACTGAAGATGAGCTTGAGCATTAGATCGCCGGTTTCGCGCAGGATGGTGACGTCGCCCCGTTCCCGCCACCTCTGCACGCGCGCCCGGATGACGGGCGCGAACAGCTCGCCGATGCCGGCCAGGGTCAGCCCCTTGGGCAGAAGCGCCGCCTGGATCGCATCGCGCGCCTGCCGGTGCGCGATGCCGTCCTGGGCGACCAACGTTCCGCCAAACAATTCGGGCGCGATGTCTTCGATCAGCGCCGAGGACACGTCCTTGTGCCGGAGCAGTGCGAGAGCATCCGGATCCAGACTGGTCATCAGGTGTCCGGCAGGGCCGAAATCTAGCCAGAAGTGGCTGCCCAGCGTCCGTTCCGCACGCCGCAGCAGGCGCGGCAGGTCGCAGACGACGGCGGGAAGATGCCCGACCAAGGGAAAAGCGCCGGGCACGACCGGGATGTCGTGCCGCAGCCGATGCCGACGGTTCAGCGGGTTGAGCAGCATGTCCATCAGCAGCGCGGCGCCGCGTCCGCTTCTGCGGTCTCGCCGGCAGGCCGCGCGGCGCGGCTGTTGCCACCGTCGGCGTATGTCGGCACATGCGCCAGCATGCCGCCGTCGATGCACACGACCTGGCCAGTGATGAACGCAGCATCGTCGGAGAGCAGGAACGCCACCAGCGCGGCCACGTCCTCGGGGCGGCCGATGCGCGGCAGGAGCTGGTGACGGCGCAGATGGGTTTGCATGCACGCGTCCAGCTTGGCGAGGAGTCGCTCGGTCATGATGAGACCCGGCGCAACCGCATTGCAGCGGATCTGCGCATGACCGTACTGGGTGGCAAGTGAGGACGACAGCATGTTCATCGCCGCCTTCGACGCGGCGTAGGATGTCAGTGCGGTATCACCACTGAGCCCCTGGCACGACGACATGTTGACGATCGCGCCACCGCCGCGGGCGATCATCCGGGGGATGGCCTGCCGGCAGCAGAGCAACGTGCCACGCAGATTGGTCGCCATGGTCTGATCCCAGACCGCTAGCTCCAGCTCGAGGATCGCGCGGTCGCGCGGGGTCAGATGCATCGCGCTCGCGTTGTTCACCAGCAGGTCGACCCCGCCGAAGTGCCGCTCCGCCGTCTCGAACAGCGCTGCCACCGCCTGCGCATCGGCGATGTCGATCGCCAGGGCGAGCGCGTGGCCCGCTTCGGCCGCGATCTGCGCGGTGCAGGCGATAGCCGCCGAGCCATCAATGTCGGCCACCACCACTCTGCCGCCCTCGCGCGCGATGGCGAGGGCGCATGCCTTGCCGATGCCGGCGCCGGCGCCGGTCACCACGGCCACTTTGCCTTCAAACCGTCCCATCGTGTCATCCTAGATTGTGCTGGTCTTTCGCGGCATGCCGCTCGGCCTCCGCTGGAGAAGGCGCAGGGTCGGCGCTGGCGGGCTCGCCATCGCCAGCGTCGCTTTCGATGACCCGAATGGCGGCGACCGGGCACTGGCTGGCCGCGAGCCGCACGGCGGCGTGCAGCGCATGCGGGACCGTCGCCACGCACACTTCGGCCACGCCGTCCGGTTCGCGCTGGCGAAAGGTGCCCGGCAGCGTCAGCACGCACTGCCCGCTGGTTCCGCACAGATCCTGGTCGACCATGACGCGCATCTCAGCTCCCCTGCGCATGCAGCCGCACCGGCAGCGCGCGGAACGTCCGAAGGAACGCCGAGGGCTCCCGGGTCGGCTGCCCGGCAAATGCCAGCGTGGGGAAGCGGGCCTGGATCCGCGGCAGGCTCTCGGCCAACTGCACCCGGGCCAGTTGCGCACCGAGGCAGAAGTGAATGCCGTGGCCGAAGCTCAGCATGATCTTCCCGTCGGTCGACATGCCTGGACTGGTGCCGTAGAACCGCGCGGGATCGAAGCGATCGGGATCGGCGAAGGCGTCCGGGTCGCGATTGCCGGACGCGATCAGCACGCGCACGTCCGCGTTCTTCGGAATCACCACGCCGCCCAGTTCGATGTCGCGCTGGGCGATACGCGGGATGGAGCTGAACATAACGGGCGCGTCGCAGCGCAGGACTTCTTCGACGAATGCCTTCACCCCCACGGCGTCTCCCTGCAGCCAGTGCCGCTGTTCGGGATACGCCAGCATCGCCAGGACCGCATGGTCGATGCTCGCAGCAGTGGTGACGAAACCGCCCAGCAGCATGCCCCACAGCATGCTGATCAACTCCGCATCCGACAGTGTGTCGGCATCGTCGTCATGTGCGCCGACCAGCATCGACACGATGTCGCGGCGGGGATCGGTGCGCTTGCGCTGTATGAGGTCGCCGAAGTAGGCCCGCACCCTGGCGCTGGCCACGTCCGCCGCGGCGAGCTGGGGATCGCTGGCGTGTGGGCCCAGGCCTTCCAGAATGGCGCCGATGCCGGCAGCGAGCTCGAACATGTCGTCTTGGGGCATGCCGAACAGTTCGGCGAAAACCAGCATGGGCAAGGCCAGCGCGAATTCCCGATGCAGGTCCACCGGCTCCCCGCGCTCCAGCGCGGGCGTTATGCCGTCCAGGCGCGCTGCGACGATGCGCGCGATGCTCGGCCGCAGGTTGTCGATCTGGCCCATGGTGAAATCGCGCGAGATCAGCCGGCGCAGACGCGTATGCGTCGGTGGGTCCTTCATCGCTAGCGTGGACGCCAACAGATTGAGCGACGGGCTGGTCGCCGCACGCGAGAAATAGCGCGCCAGTTCGCCGGGCGCCGGACCCCGAAACGCATCGCCCGTGGCCTTGAGCGCCCAGTAGATGTCGGCGTGGCGGCTCAACAAAAAGAGGCCCGACGCCGCGCGATGCACCGGATCGTGCTCGCGCAACCATCGCATGAACGGATACGGGTCGTGGATGCACGCTGGCGACGCCAGTTCGGCGAAGGCGTCCCGGCATGCTGCCGTGGTTTCTTGCACGTCCATCCTGGTTACCTGTTGGCGGGCTGATCTGACCGGCGCGCGGCAGATTCCGGAGAAGATCGAGATCGCCCGTGGCGTCCGCGACATCACCAGAGCACCGGGAACTGCTCGAACCCGCCCGTGATGATCTCCTTGCGCAACTTCAGTTGTTCCGGCGCCACGGCCAGGCGCAGCGCGGGAAGGCGCTGGAAGATCGAACCGAACACCACCTTGAGCTCCAGCCTGGCCAGCGCCACGCCGATGCACGCGTGCGGCCCGTAGGAAAAAGCCAGGTGCGGCTTTTCCTGGCGTTCGATATCGAAGATTTCCGGGTCGTCGAAATGGTGCGGATCGAACGACGTTGCCGGCAGGCCGACCAGCACCTTGCTCTCCGCGGGAATATGCTCGCCCGCGATGGTCACGTCGGTCCTCGGATAGCGCATGATGCCATCCCAGCCCGCGCCCGGCGGGTACATGCGCAGGATTTCCTCTACCGCCTTGTCGACCAGGGACGGATCGCCGACCAGGCGTTCGCGCTGTTGCGGATGGCGGAACATGGCTAGCAGGCCGAATTCGATCTGTGCGACGGTGCTCTCGTGCCCCGCCACCAGCATGCCCGCCGCCAGGCCAACCGCCTCTTCCTCGCTCGCCTTGCCCTGGTCGACCGCAGCGAGCAGATCCGTCAGCAGGTTGTCGTCCGGATCCTGGCGCTTGTCGCGCATCTTGCCGCGAATGTAGGCGCGCAGTTCTTCCCAGGCCAGGCGGGACGCGCTGCGCGGGCCGCTTTCATGCTGGTGCGTCATCACCTCATCGGACAGCCCGGCGAAAAAGGCGTGATCCTCGTAGAGCACGCCCATCAGCGCGCTGATGACCATGGCCGGAAGCGGAAAGGAGAGGTGGCGCCGCAGGTCGGCGGGCTGGGGCTGGGCCGCCAGCGTCTCGAACAAGTGCGCGGCGATCGCTTCGACCTGCGGCACGAGCAGCTTCACCCTGCGGTTACTGAAGGCCGGCGCCACGATCGCGCGTAGCCGGGCATGCTCGCGCCCCTCGTGCGAGACCAGCCACCCCGGCGAACCGAGAATCACCGAATCCGGGGTGAATGCCGCCGGCGGCATTCCCGCGGGCCGGAACGCCGCGTCGGACAGCACCGCCTTGGCCTCGTCATAGCCTGTCACCCACCAGCCTTCGTGCCCGGAGGGGAAGCGCACGCGGTGGATCGGACCGCTGGCGCGTAGCGCCAACATCTCGGGCGAGGGCTCGATGTGATCGACGCGCCACATCGGCAGCGTCGGCAAGGGTTGTTGTTCGGACATGGTGGCACTTCACTCTCTAAGCGATGGAAGGGCGGAAGGTGACCGGCAGGCGCTGCGGGCAGCGAATGACGTAAGACGGCATGTAGACGACGTCCTCCGCGGCGATGGTCAGCGCCAGATGCTCCAGCCGCACGAACAGCGCGGGGAAGGCGCAGCCCAATTCTAGACGCGCCAGCGCTGCGCCCAGGCAGAAATGCGGCCCCTGGCCGAACGACAGGTGCGGGTTGCGCCGCCGGGTGACATCGAACCTGTCGGCATCGCCATAGATCGACTGACCGTACGGATTGGTGAAGGAGGTTCGACCGTGCCCCCGATGTGTCCGCCAATATAGCCTCCGGACCAGTCCCACACCGTGAACAGAGCAAATCGCGTGCCGAAGTGAATTCGCAGGCTCAGCAGGCACTACATAGCTGCGCGTAGTGTCAGGTTTCTGGCATTCAGTCTCAATGCCGACAACGGGCGCAGCAAGTGCCCGACAAAGGCCTGCTCTCGCGCTGAATGTGCGGGGCAGCCCTTGCGCGAAATTTCAAGCATCTGGATTGGCTGCAGCAGGTGTGGTTCGCCGGAAACCACTCCGATGCCGCCGGGGTCATCGAACGCGATCGCGTCAGCCTGTCCGGAGGGCAAGACCTCGCCGCCTTCGTGGCTCTGGTTACCTAGATGCGGAAGCTCGGGGACGGGGCGCGGTCGCAGCGTCACGATGCCGGGAGTGGACTGAGCGCGAGCTAGATAAGGCGATTCAAGCTATCCTTGAGGGGGTGCCGGCAGCGAAGTTGAAGGACAAGATCGGCACTCTGGAAGCACGCAAGCATGAGCGTCTGCTCAAGGCCGTGCAGCAGCGCCTTGATGCAAACACAGAGGCGATGCGCCAGCATCGCGAGACAGTCGAGCATCCGTTCGGCACGATAAGGCTCGCATGGGAGCGACGCAATTCTTGAACCAAACGCTTCCAAAAGTAGCTACGGAGATGCCTCTCGGTTCTGGCCTTTAGCGTAGGGCGCATTAGGGTCTGTACCTAAATAGCGCCACGTGATTCTCTTGCCTACGTGTTGATTCGGGGGCGAGAGAATGCGCGCTGGTTTGTTTTGGCTGAACGACAGGCAATGGGCGCGTATCGAACCGCATCTGCC
>Ga0310811_10006307_pt1 | contig 15152 bp, 24 predicted proteins | sample YCmetagenome_FD_207642 | JGI IMG/M metagenome (GOLD analysis project Ga0310811, IMG submission 207642) | Soil microbial communities from experimental microcosm in Duke University, North Carolina, United States - YC | ecosystem: Engineered > Artificial ecosystem > Soil microcosm > Unclassified ...
TCTAGGGGGAAAGACGTAGGCCGCCCAACGGCGCTTCTCCAGGTGCTGGGCGTGAAATATGCATGTGGAAAGGTTTAAGGTTGCTGCGCCTTTGTCCGACAAAAAAGGCCGGGATCACTCCCGGCCTTGTCGTCAATATCCCTCAACCGGCCACTTGCCGATTACAAGCGGCGGTGGCTTTGGCCGGCGCCCGGGTTTCCTCGTCGGCGGATTATTCGCCCCCAAAAAGACAGGCATCTCAGGCGGTTTCTCGGGCGGTTTTTCGCCAGGTCTGAGGAAGCTACGCATTGAGCGTCTCCCCACGGTAAGCCGCCTCGAGCATGGCTTTGATTTCGTCGCGCCGTGCGGCGTTGTCGATGGCAATTTGACACGGCCAGGAGCAAGGGCACGGGGGGAGAAGACTGCAAACGGCGTTCGAGGCGCGGGGGCGCGGCGCCCGTTGGGTCTGGCTGTTCATCGTGGCACCTCTGGAAACGCTACTTCGCAGAGCCCTTGCAGCCCCTCGTTCAGTGCCACGCCTAACTCCGCGGCGACGATCGGCAGACAGCCACGCACCATCCGGCGCAGTGCGACCATCTCGGCCTTAAAGTCGAAGCCTTCCTCTTGGTCGTTCGCCGCCAGGTCTTCAGCCTTGTCATCTATGAGCTTGAGCATGGCGAGAACGTCGCCCATGTCGCGAGGCTTCAGGAGCGATGCCGATCGAGCAATGTGCTCCTGATACTCCCAGAGAAGCCGCTGGTGACCGTCATTTAGCCTCCGCTCCAAGTGGGCGTCCTCGGGCATTGCCGCTTGCTGCTCGTCCAGGTCGGTGCAAGCATCACGGGCCTGTTCAATCAACCGATACATGCCTGCGGTTGATAGGCCGGGATGCACTGGCACAGGCGACGGCTCGTGTCTGCCTTCATTGATGCGGATCAGATCGTTGAGCAGGTCCCACGCCCAGGCTGCAGAGTAGCCGTCCGGCCGCACCACTCCATCCGGGTTCGTTGCCTCGACCTTGGCCGCTCTGGCCTTGGCAAGCATGCCGGCAATTGTCTGCGGCTCCGCGTCACAGATCGCTTCCCGTGTCCGCTCATAGGCATGCCAGAGGGGGTCTTCTTTAAACTTCGGATCGGGTGACTCCTGGTCATTGTAGGCGTGAAAATTTGCGATGTGCTCGGCACAAAGTGCGATCAACGCGGCGTCAGGGCATTGGACGATACCGATCGCCGGCACCGCAACGGGCTTTCTCATGTCATTCATAGTTAGCTCCATGGTTTGGTTAGGTCGGTGCCGGCCGGCGACAGCACCCGCTAATTCATATGAACCATATCATTGATATGGCACAACAAGATTCCTTGTCAATATCTTTCATATGAATTATATCGTTCGTATGGAGACTTCGTACCCCGTTAAGAAAGCCCTGCAATTCACCGCGGAACAGTGGGAAAAGGTTCGCGCCTTTCGCTTCGATCAGAAGATTGGAACCGAGGCCGAAGCCGTGCGAACGCTGATCGAGCTGGGGTTAGAGAAGGCAAAGGCACAGGGGAAATAACGCACCGATAGATTGACTCGAATGGTGCCATTGTTCACCGTTGCTGAACTAAATCAGAAATAGGAGAACGTTAATGACCGGCGACAGCGGATATACCCCTGCGAAACTTGTGAGAGATCTGGCAAGCGCTATCGCCTTTGCCGAGGGGAAGAACGTGAATTGGAGCGGATCTGGGGGAATCACGGGCACTGGCGTCGATCGAGCCTATCTTTTGCAGCTCTTCGAAGATGCGGCCAAAGTCGTTCGGGAAATTAATTGGCGGAACGTCTGATCGCCCCGCGCGCGCATCTCCGCGGGCTGCCAGGATTGCGCAGAAGCTGAGGCGCCGATCCGGACTATCGAGGAAAGAGCTATCTCGACACGAGATCACCGGCGCGTTAGGTTTGCTGCCAAAACCATAATGCGAGCGAGCCATGAACTGTTATTCCCTGACGCTAGCCTTTAGCCTGCTGGCCTCACCAGCGATGGCCCTAAATCTCTACCAATCCCAGGACGCTGCGCAAGCTCATTGTCGCTCTGACATGGTCGTCTGGCTCAACACCAACTCTGGCGTCTATCACTTCCAGGGGGAACGTTGGTACGGGCGGACGAAGCACGGCGCATATGTTTGCGAGAAGGATGCTGACGCGGCAGGGGACCGCGCTACAGAGAATGGGCAGTGAAGCGGATCATTTTCGCCTTATCAAGTTCATTTCGCTGATATCAACGAATAATCGGACGCCCGGGTGAGGCTTAGGAAAGAAACGCCATGACAGAAAACCCTGCGATCAAGCTATCTGCCGCACTTACGGTCGAGGCCGTAGCGTGGGCCAATCTCAGCGGGCAATAGCTATCAGGGGCTGGCACCAGATCTCGTCTCCAGTGGACAATCTCCTCGTTGAGCAGTTACGATCAAGAAAAGTTATTCTGATTAAGAAAACGGAGCTTGGCATGTCTGAAACAACGTCTACGGGAGAACAGCTTTTTGAAATTGCGCGATTTCAGGTCCTTGCTGCCGCGCATACCTCAGGGGCAAAGGACGCGCTACCAAATGCATATATATACGCCTGGGAAAACCGTATTTATCCATCCTTCATTCAAACCCCTGGCCTGCATCAGAAGTTCGCTGGGTACTTCGATGTAACTGAAGAGATGATCGACGAGCTGTCGGACCTCTTAGACCGTCGTTGGCGCGCTAAAAACACCCCAACTTTTTATGAATTGGAAGATCATTTCAACGCCCGCAGGGGGAGTGAAAGGTGGGACAGGAGCGCTCTGATTAGAACTTGCCGATACATGTTTCTTTCGGAACTATTCGATCAAGCGTTCTGGGGTACGCTACTTACGCCGATGGAGCATCCGTCAGAAGCCGGTGGGATTACCAGACACTACATCATCGAAAATATTGTGTAAGTAGCGGAAAATGAACACACCATGGACTAAGCCGATGGTCTCGGTCTGGCTTAGCCGTTGCCACGGTATCGAGCTGCTTCCTGCCATCGCTTCGCAGCCGATCCGGGGCTGCGATCTTCACAAGAAAACGTTTCACCCGAATAGATGCCGGTGGCCACCCACACGCTTTTTGATTTCTGAGTAACGAGGATCTCAATATCCTGCCCCCAGACCTTTACGATATCCCGAACCTGCACTCGACTAACCATGCTCTTAGCATACTATCAATTTTCTAACCCCCGCCAGAAAAATTATAGCTATCCCACCCAATTCGTAGGCGACCAACGCGAAACGCTTGTCATCCCGTCCCCCAGCCAGACAAAAAAAGGGAGGTACGAAATGAAGCGACTACTGCTTGCGGCGGCATCTATTGCGGCGATGCCCGGTCTGGTAATGGCTAAAACCTTTCCCTTCGGGCCTACCGTTCAGTGCTCAACGCCAGCGACACAGAGTTTTATCTCGAAAGAGATGACAGGGATGTTTCCCGCCGGGACGAACGGTTTTAGGCGCTTAATGGCAGTTCCTCAGCAACAGTCGCCAAGCGCGTGCCTAATCACCTGGAAGGATTCAGTCGGTGCCATCCGCGTAGGAACATTCACCTATGAATACGACCCTGCTGCCGAACTTCAGAACTTGCCGCTGCGGTTAATCCTAAACTACCAAGACGGCTAACCCCCGAATTCGCCACATCCGCCCCACCCGACACTCACATTGCTCCACCAAGAAAATTCCGCGGCGACCAACACACTGCCGTCGTCAGCCAAACACCACCCGAGTTCGGCCAGGCCGTAATGACGACCGTTATGGCGCGCTGGACGAGGAGGGGCATGGGTGGTTACTTCTTTTCATATCCGAGCCAAAAACTCTGCACTAAAGCGCATCATCGGCTTGGCCTGCGAAACCATCCGCAACGCACCTGCGGCCGCGTTGGCGACATCATCGTGTCCATTGGGTGCATGGTCGATGCTGTCTTTGCCGGATCGCGCTGTGCGCCGCTCCAGGCCGCAGAGCTGCTGCACCAGGCGCGGGCTATCCAGAAGCGAGCACCTGTGCGCGTTCAGCAACGGGAGCAGTTCGCGATACATGTCGCTCTTGGGCAACGCGCTCGGCACGACGGTAATGCCCTGCTTGCGGAAGGCTTCTCCCACCCAGTCGCCGCCCCACTTGTCTGATTCGGCCTTGATGATCTTGTAGGATTTCATCAGCGCCGCGAATTCAGTCACGACATCATCGGGCGAGAACGGCGGCTTGCGTTCGCGGATGGCATCTAGGACCGGGATGCCGTCTTCCTTATGGGCGATCGCAATCGTCATTGAGTCTGTTCCCGACCCACCCGCAGCATCAATGAAGGCGCTATACTGCCCGGCGGCTGCGACACGGGGTCGCTCATGTATGCCAGGATCAATGCAAGCCTCTACCACGCCCCGGGACACGAAATCCGCAATGTCACTGCGGAACTCAGCCCCGTACTCGCTGGCGGCGCTCTCCGGATCTTCCTCGTAGGCTTCAGCGATGATGGCCGGGTCGATTTTCGGGTTGGCCTCGGATGTGGAGGCTTTGACAACCAACACGCGGGCGTCGTCTTTGCCGTAATGGCGCTGGAAGGTGGTCCAAAGCAGGCCGGCGCGGCGGTACGGGCTCGAGGCATTGAGAAGAATCGCGCCCGGGATCGTTGAGAGGCCGGGACGCAGCGCCCGGAAGATCTCGGTGTCGGGGTTGGCGCCGCTTTCGTCCCGGAAATAAGCGGTTTCGTCGGCAAGGACCGCGGCGAAGGTATAGCCGCGCGTCACGCGGAAGCTGGCGGTCGCGATCTCGATCACCACTCGGTTCTTCAGCGTGATGATCTCCGCGTTTTCGTCCTCCACAAGCGCGGCCAGTGCCGGTGCCGCACCAAGGAAGCCTTTCACATAGCGGAAGATCGAGCGAGCCTGCTTTCGGTCTGCGGCGATGATGGCGATCGTCGCCACTTCGCCCGCGGCCAGGTGCGGCGCGTAGTCGAAAAACGTCGCAAGATATGCGGCGATAAGCGCGAGGATGCGGCTCTTGCCTCCGCGGCGCCCGATCACCAGCTCGGCTTCCTTGAAAGGCTCGCTCGGCGGGGTTTGGCGCCCCGTGTGGTGCCGATACAGTGCGAGTTCGTCGTCACCCATCGGGAGGGCGAACAGCGCCTTCAGGAACATGCGCCAGAACTTCCAGGATTCGCCTTTGAAGTGCGATCCGAAGAAGATCGGGCTGTCCATCGCTTCGATGATGGTGGGGATCTGACGATCAGTCATTTCGGGACGACCTCCGCACGAGCCCGTACAAGCTCCAATTCGGCCGCCCGGACGCTCGCTTCGGCCTTATGGGTGACATCTGCCGGAACAGCCTCACCAGCGGCGGCGAGACTATCCAGGGCATGTCGGCGCTCGATTGCCGCAGCCTGCTGGGCAAGCGTCCGAACCGGCTCTGCGGGCGCGGTAAATGCCCACGTGCCGCCCGTCTCAGTTGCCGCCCATCCGTATTGCGGAGACGGCGTGATGGCGCTTACATCCGAAGTCCATCTCATCGGTGTAGCAACCGGGAAAATCGCCGCGCTGAGCTGGCAGACGCGCGAATTCGGGTCGATGAGCGCATAAAGGGCCATTACGAATACTCCCACACGACGCAAAGGCCGTTGGCACCATCACCGCCCGTGGCAGCAGGGCCGGATAAAAGCGCCAAAGCCCCGGCGCCACCAGCGCCCGGCCCAAAAGCGGACGTGCCGTTGTTAGAGTTATTGTTTGCGCCGCCGCCGCACCCGAACAGAGTGTTTGCGCCGGCACCTGAGAAGCCAACGCCTAGCGAAGCCACGAAACCTATTGGCGAGACCGCCCCTACTCCGGGGACTATATTGCCGCCGGATGACAGGGCGCCGGTAAAGCCATTTCCCGCCGTAAGCGGCGGAGCGGTTGGGCCCGACCTCAACCCGCCCGCGCCGCCGGCAGCAGTCACGAGCGAGCCAAAACTGGTTGTTCCGCCAGCGGTACCGGCGGCGCCAACGACGCCCGCGCCACCCAATCCGATCGTGACCGTTTGTTCTGACAAATTGGAGATTAGCGCGAGGCCTAGCGCGCCGGCATTGCCACCAGCTCCAAGCGAAATTTGCGCCGACGAGGTCGCGGCGGCACCGCCGCCAGCCCCACCAGCGCCGAGGACCAGGACCAGCGCCTTTGTCGCGCCCGGCGTTGGAGTATAGGTGCCGCTTGCGTTGAACACTTGGACGTTGAGGAGGCGGCCGCCAAATGCGGATATCCACCCGGCCCCTCCCGAATCTGGATTTGTCGTGTTGTTATCAGCAAGGGACATCCAGAACTTGCCCGGCGTCACGGCTGATTGGACGATAGCCCCGTTCGGATACCCGCCAATCTCAGTCTGGAAGGCCGCATCGTACGTGATCGGGGCGCCGGCTTGCTGCCACTGCTGCCAGGCAGTGATAAGCTGAAGAATCCCGTTGAAATCCTGGCCAAACGGCGGAACACCGCCAGCAGCTACGGGAGAAAAGCAGTTTGGCGGGAAGCCATCTGTGAAGGACGCGGCACCGTTCTGAATGCCGATCTGCGACGCAACGGGCGGCGTCCGGATAAACGACGCGCCAGCATCCGCGCCCCATACCTTTTGGTATTTGGCCGGAATTCCAGAATCCTGCATTTTTATCTCGCTTAAATCTGATTACGCAACAAAGACGGCGCCGCTGCTATTCCAGAGCTGGTTAGTTCCTGGCCCGGGATTGCTAGTCGGAAGGTTCGCGCCACCAAGCGCCAGAAGATCGAAACTGTTGATCTGCCCGAAAATAACCGGGGCCGCTGACGGGTTTGGTGTTGTCGTTCCTGCGACGCACACGACGCCGCCGTTGCTATACAGAGAGCCGTTAGATAGGCCGGCCGGCGACGTTGGATATCCATCTGGCGCGCTAATTAGGGCCAGAACGCCACCGTCGTTGAAAAGATTATGCGAGACCGGAACTGTCTGTATTTCAGAGACTTCCATTGTATTATCCTTGAAATTTCGTTGCGATATCCGGCAGCACCGCGTTAGCGTCGCTGCGCAGTGCAGCGATGGCCTGCGACCACGCCGCTGTCGGGGCGGATGGGGGAAAGCCCCAACTCACCGGGAGCTGCTGGAGGCGAGTCAACGCCCGTTTGGCGGGCGAGAATTCGCTCACAAGGGGGGCCGTCTGAACGTTAGCCTCATCCAGGCCGTTTTCCCGCGAGAGCAGCATCAGCACGGCGCCCGATTCCCATAAGGCGGCCTGTAGCCTCTCGACCTCGGCCAGCACTGCAGCGACTTCAGGGCTTGCGCGGAGAAGCGCTTGGATCGCGGTCGTTACGTGCCCCTCTTTCCACCTGAGCTCAGTTTCCGCGGGGCCGATCTTAGACTGAAGGATCGCAAGCGCCGATTTTGCGGCCTCGAGCTCATCGCGGGCTGTCTGCTCATCCCTGCGCGCGTCCGCAATCGACGTCGCCGGGGGCGTGCCGGCGTCTGAAGCTTGTTCCACCAAATACACGGCGGCAGCCTGCCGGGCTTGTTCAATGGCTTCAGGGGCCGCCGCGAGCTTGGCTTCGGCTTTCCTCACTGCGACCCGCGCCGGGGCATCCCAGGAACCTGCGGCACGCTGTACCGCATCCAGATCGGCCCTGGCCGTATCACGTATGGCGATCGCGTCGGCCAGGGCTTTGCGTTCAGCGCTAGTCTGACGGGATTTAAACATGGTGTCTTTCATGCGGTTTGGTTGAGGCGGCTGGCGTCGGGAAAACGGCTGGCGAAGTCGATACGCTCCTGCGCGGATTGTGGCTTGCTGGCTTTGGCAATTGGCGCGCCATGGGCGACCGTGCCGACCCCGAGACGTCCAGCGTTGGGATAGCGGGCGGCAAAGTCTGCCTGCGCCCTGGCGGATACGTCGGTGGCCATCGTCTTGCCAGCGAGGATGTTATGCGCGGCCAATTTGGCGTCCATTGCTACACGAGCGCTCTGGCGCTTGCGGGAAATACCGGCATCCATGCCAAACACTCCGACACTGCCAATGGCAGCCTCAACCTTGGTGAGGGCGTCCTCGGATAGTTCACTACGCAGCAGATCAAGGATCTGTTTCTTTTCTTCTACTGAAATCATGTTTGATACTTTCGTGTTTTGAGAATTGGTCCCTGCCACCGGGGCAGTCGCCCCGGCAGCTAAGCGGCCTCATCGATCGCATAGACGCCAAGCCTGCGAAGCAGTGATCCGACGCGCCGGCCATAGATTTCGTAATCCAAGGAATCTTGCTGGCTCAGGCTCTCACCCGGGCCGCGACGGGCGTCGATGATATCCAGATTGGCGAGGGTAAGACGCAGGTCTTCAATGGTTCGGACGTAATTGGGGTTGCGGTTGATCTCGTCGCCCATTGCCGCTTTGACGGCTTCGATTGTCGTCCTAAAGGGAAGCTGGGAGGCAAGGAATACGCGCGTCGATGAATAACGCGAGATAGGGACGATCTCGTATCGGGCTGGCGTGATATGGTTCATTGGGTTTTGCCTTTGTGAAAGCGCCCGCCACGGGGCGACGGATACACGCCCCCGCGGGCTGTCGTCGTTTTTCTTATCCGGCACACTGTACGACTTGCACCGACGCCCCGGCGAAAGGGGCATGACGGACTGCTTGGCCGCCGATTGGGTGATGGTATTCACGCTGCTGGCTCCTTGGAGGCCGCCCAGAGTTCGGCGGGCGTTGGGGCGCGGCTGGGGGCGGCTTTGATGCCCAGAGCCAGCAGGTGCCTCCGGTATGTATTTTGGTAGGCCAGAAACGCCTTGGTATCGTGCAAACTTAGGGCGCCGCGTTCGTCACGACGCAACTTCATCGCCTCGATTTCGGATGCGATCTCGATCGCTGCGTCAATCAGGCATGTCTGCGTGACGGTTGCATTACCGCCCAAGTGCCCGAGCAGAGCCTGGCGTAAGCGCTTGCGGAAGATGCTCTGCCACGACCGGCCGTCATGCGATGGCACTTTGCCGCGTGACAGCGGGCTGACTGGCAATGGAAGCTTGGGTGAGGTGGTATCGAGTTCCATAGACCAGTTTATGCGGGCTGGAATCGGTGTTTAGCAAGTAATTTGTGGGATGGTATGCGGTACTGTGCACGCCTGTGCGGACTTCGCAATTTAAGCTTGGTTTTTTCGAAATGATTGGCGGATATCCCATCCGCCGCGTCGGATTCGAGACCGATCGGCGCTGAATTATTTTTCTGACTGATACCTCAGAAAATACGGCGTTTCAGGCGGAAAAATGAACGCACCCAAAAATTCGTAGAAAGTTTTTGTCTTTCGGACTGCTGCGCGTGCATTTTTGCCCGAAAAAGCCCTGGAAAAACAAGCGCGGAAGTATTTATTTCTCCAAAACACATAGTTTTTTGCGAGGTTTTTGAAGGGCTGGCACACCGCGCTTCAACTGCGCCCCCCTTCATTACGCAAGCGCGCCGACCCTAAAGGGGCGCGCAGCGTATAGGGGTATGGGGGGACCACCTACGCACCCTACGCAGAACCGACGCACCACTCTTTTCAACGGTTTACTGAGACCTACGCAGACCGACGCATGAACCTACGCAGAGACCGACGCAACCAATGATTTCAATGACTTACGGGAGACCGACGCAACCGACGCAACCAACACATGCACCGACGCATGGTTAGACTTCGCCATGTTCGGTTTCCTCGAAAGCCGGGGCTCGGACAATGTGGCGGTGCTGGTCCCCGGCCCGCCCGTAAGTCTCGACAACTATCCGACCGTCCGAGAAGAGCCGCTCCAGTGCGGCAACGAAATCCTTTTTCGAATACCCTTCCCGGTGTGGGGATTTGGAAAAAAGGGTCGGTCCATAATTCCCGGAATTTCGCGATTCCGATACGTGCCGGCCTGATCGAATGGCCTCGTCCAAGAGGGTCAGGAAGATCGCCTCCACATTTGCGCGGCTGACGGTCCCTTGCATGCCTCCATGGCCTTGGACGGGCACCAGAACGCCCCGTTGCCAGCGCATTTTGATGTCCACACCCTTAGCGGCGTAATTGGCCTTGCGCCTCGTCAGGATGCGCTCATCCGTATCGGCGGGCGTGTCGTCATCCCTTGGCCTGGTTAATGACCACCGCGACCGCACGGTATTGCTCCACGCCGTTGAACCGCCGTCGAGATCGCCCGTTGCACTCAAGCCCGAACGGGAGGGATGGGCACATAGAAGGACAGCGCCGCCGATGTCTCGAGCCAGCTTGTTGAGGGCGGTGCCGATGAACTGTCTGACCTGGCCTCGGTCGTTCTCATTGCCGCCGAACGTGTCGGCCGCCGTGTCGATGATGACGAGCTTTGCCCCGAACTGCTTAACCGCAGCGGTTAACTCTTCAAGGCGATCGGTTCGAAACCCTTGCCCATCCCGCTCGAATGTCATCAGGAGGTTGTTTGCCCCCACTCCTGAAACCCACCGCATATTGCCAAGATCGCTGAAGTTGATCCCGTACTGGCAGTTTATCGCGTCCTGGCGGCGATGCAGCTCGTCCTCGTCATCTTCGCAGAACAGCCCGAAGACCTTGCATGGTTCAACGGCGAGGCCAAGCCAAGGGCGCTCCGTCGCGCAAGATGTCATGAGTTGCTGGACGACAAGCGTCTTTCCTAGGCCGCCGTCGCCATAGAGCGCTGTCGTGTAGCCAACCGGCAGCCACTCCAGCACGATCCACTTTCTATCCGGAACAGGAATGCCGAATAGAGAGCAAGGATCGATGACCGCGAGCGGCTTATATTCTTCGGCTTTCTTGAGCTCCTTCTTCGCCTGAGGCGGCATATCGGGCACCGACACGTTGTTTTGCGGCTCCGGCACGAAGTCTTTGCGGTTAACCTCCAATTAGCGCTCCTCCACCAAAGGGAGCCCCCGCCCGCGTTCCAGACCCCACAAGACCGTTTTTTCAGCCTTGGCCTCACGCCCTAAGCCTGAGGCATCCATCAGCCATCCGATGGCATCATTATCGCTGAAGCCGGCTTGGGTCTGGATGCCACCAAGCAGCCGCGCGCTTGCCCGAATTCTATTGTGCAAGCTTCCATCGCCGGCCTCGCGGACCTTCTGGATGGCGTTTTGGCGCGTCCGCTCGAGCGCCTGCTCGGATAACGCGCCATGATTAGCCGAAGCGCGTGAGATCGGCAGCCGCTCGGGCCAGAATACATGGCTGAGCCAGCGGGGCCACGGTGCGGGCGGTGCGTGGTCCAGGCACTCGAAACCTTCCGCAAACCAGTAAATTATGTAGCCACCCTGGCCGCGGACATCGACGCCATCGATGGGTTTGCCCTCGGAGTTCTTTACCTGCGGCGCATGCTGAAAATAGCAGTGAATGCCGCCGCTCCTCGTCCGGTAGATCCGCGTTGCGGGAATGTGGCGCTCGTAACGGCGCCACCAGGCGCAAGCGGCATCGTGCTTGATATCGATGTCGAGGACACTGATGCCAGATGCCTCCCCTGTGCGGATACCGATTAAGGCATCCGGCTTTGAGGCGAAGAGAGCGGCCACCACATCCGGATCGGCTGAGGCATCGTAGAAGCCATGCTGGGTCATTGGCCGCTTGTTGTCACTGCGACAAGGAAACACGTGGTAGCCATTATTGCGAGCGAGATTAATGGCGATCTGGGTATGTTTCATGCTGGCGCTCCTGCCTGCTTCAAGCGGTGAGCGAACAGCGCCGCCGCGCGTCTGTCTTTCTCGCGTTGCGCGGTCTTGAACTCCTCCAGGCGTTGCGCTTCCTCGGCGCGGATCTGCCTGCGAGCGCGGAGCCATTCCTCAGCCTCCATTGCGAGGCTGCGGCCCAGGTCGAGGGCGGTGATGTAGTGATCTTCAACGGGATTTTGAAATTGTGAATACTGACGCATCGTTTTTCCTGTGATGCGCCGCTTGAAGATCCTTGAACTAGCCGCGAAGTTTCGCTACATGACTGGTGCAGCCGTCACGTTACGAATACCGCGCCGCCGCTTCGGGACCATCCGAGCGGCGGTTGTTTTAGGCGGCGCTTTTGCGGGGCTTCTGCGGGCGGATCTGCGCCGCTGGCTGAGATTCAAGCCACGCCAAGCCTTTTTCGATATTGATGAGGGTCCGTGTGCCGACCTTTACAGCCTTCAAGTGGCCATGGCCGAGTGCATCGTATGTGGCGCGCCGCCCCATGCCGGAAAGAAGGCACCATGTATCTATGCCGCCAAACCTCGGCGTAAGGGCCGGCGCCACGGTGGAAGTCGCTTGGTTAATCGTCGTCATCTTTACCTCCGTATGCGGTTGCATGCGGACGTGGATGCCTAAGTATGGCCCGGTATTTCTCGGGTCATTTTTTCTCTTGTTTTTTGCCCCGCCTTTGGGGCTTTGTTTCCCGCTGCGCGCGCTTCCCCTTCAATACGTCGGAAATATTGCTTAACTCCTTTGAGATGCCTAGACCACGAAGCACCTCGCAGACGAACAAGCACATTGGTCCGTCTGGATCGGCCCCTTTGGGGAAGTTCCCGCACTCCCGCCAGCCGTGAACTCCCCAGGCTGAAATCCAGCCGGCGAGATCGCGCCAATCATAGGGGCGTTGTTTTTTTCTCTCATACTTGTCCAAGAGCGCTTTGACCGCATCCTCTGCCGCTTGGATTTTAACGATCCCATCAAGATGCGGGTTTTCGCGAGCTGGCGTCCCGCCCTCCTGGTGATCTAGATACCACCTTGCGATCGTTTCCTTGGCAGCGGGGAGATACTTCAGGAAGTCCCGAGCATGATCTTGTGCCTTACCCAGGATGGGGTCGGAAAATGGTCTTCCAAGTTCGGAAAAGTTCCGTTCCACGCTCTCGGCGATAAAGTCACACGTCTCATCAGAAGGGATGCCATAGCGGGATTTTTTTAGCCGCGAGGTGGTAGAAGCTATTTCAAAGCATTTCTTTATTTTCTGTCCAGTTAGGACATTCGACCCGCAGTTATCCTGAGAAACCAAGGCATTTTCTTGCGCCTCACGGAACCTCATGCCCGGCTCTCCTGCCAAAGCTTCACAACATTCCCGGCTGGCGCCTCAGGCTTCGCGCAAAACGCCGCCCAAGCCTCCATCAGCTTCCGCCGTCGGTCCAGCAGGTCGCCGCGCTGATACGCCGCCACCGTCTTGTCGCCGACCGTATGCGCGAGAGCCGCTTCGGCGATATCCGCCGGCTGCCCCGTCTCGGCCGCCCAATCGCGGAATGTGGACCGGAAGCCGTGCGCGGTCAGGTCATCGCGCTGCATGCGTCGCAGGGTCATCAACAGCGCCATATTCGAAAGTGGCTTATCCTTCTTGCCGCCGGGGAAGACGAACTCGGCATCATCGACGCGGAGCTTCGCGGCTTCTTGCAGGAGCGCCACCGCGTCCTTCGACAAGGGCACCCGATGCTCCACTCCCGCCTTCATTCGTTCCCCTGGGATCGTCCAAACGGCGTGCTGCAGGTCGATCTCGGACCACCGTGCGCCGATGACCTCGCCCGTCCGGGCCGCGGTCAGGATGGCGAATCGGAAAGCCAGCGCGGCCGTGCCTTGCTCAGCGGCGAGCGCCTTCATAAAGGCGCCGCTCTCGCGCCAGGGCAGCGCGGCATGGTGTTCGACCTTCGCGACCTTGGATTTCTTGGGCAGGACGTTTTCCAGATGCCCACGCCAGCGCGCCGGGTTCTCCCCTGCCCTCCAGCCATGCGTCGTGGCGTAACTGAGAACCGATTCTATGCGGCCCCGAACGCGGGATGCCGTCTCTGACTTGGTAGTCCAGATCGGCTCGAGGACGCGGGTCACGTGCCCGGTATCGATCTCCGACACGGCAAGGCCGCCGATGAGCGGATATACATAAGAGGTAAGTGTATTCTCCCACTGGTCGGCATGCTTTTCATTCCGCCAGGCTGCCTTATTCGCGGCGATGTATTTGCCGGCGCAGTCCTTGAAGGTGATGGCCTTGGCCGCCTCCAGCTTCCTCGCCTTGCGCTTGGCGTGCTTGACCTCAAGCGGGTCGATCCCCTCCAGAAGTGCCTTGCGGCACGCCTGTGCCCGATCGCGCGCCTCGGACAAGCCGATGGTGTAAAGCGGCCCCAGCCCCATTTCCCGGGCCTTGCCATCGAGCATGAAGCGAAAGATCCAGGATTTCCCTGTCTTTGTTGGCTTGCCGTTCTCGTCCAGGGCGTTCGGCCCGACATGGAGCCACAAACCGCCGCCATCCCCATACATGCCCGGCTTATTGGCGTTTTTCACCGCCGCGGGCGATAGTTTCTCGACCTTGCGTGCCATTGTCCGCCAAACCTTGATATACGTTCTATCCCACAAATTTAAGTGAGATATACGCGCATAGGGACGCACGGTCAAGCAAATTGATCGCTGTCTATGCTATGGATTCATTGGGTTTTTTGGGTGGCGGCGCACACTGGCGCAAAGGGTTCTGGCGGAGGAGATGGCCACAGAACTGACCGTCATAACGACCTGAATTTACGCGATATTTTTTGATGACATTTTTCAATGTACCCGGAAACATACCCGGATTTTCGTCGGATAGAAGCAGTTCGATTCCCGGCGCCCGATTCTATCATGACTCCGGCCACGCCTCCCACCCATACACCATATCCACCCAGCTTGGGTGATAGAGCAGCGCGCCGCGATGCCCGCACCGCTCGCAAACCAAGCTGCGTCGCAGCACCTCGCCCGACGCATCCGGCCCCCATCGGATCACGAACGGCGCGATGGCCAGCGGCCGGCGGTGATTGCACGCCGGGCATACAGCCCAATGCCAGCCGGGCTCATGCTGCAGGGATTTTAGATCTGGGGCCGACATGGATGGACCGAAGCAGGAACGCGGGAGGGAGTCCAGCCGTACTTTCCACGCGCAGCAATTTTCAAAAAAGCCAATAAAACCCATTACCCATCGCTTGACGGATACGACAAAACGTCGTAATCAATAATCATCCTCGGCGATGGTGTCGGGGATATTCGGAGGACCAAATGATGCCCTTCAGCATCAAACTGGAAATCCGGATTTGGAAGTGGCGGCTTAGGTTGCAACTAAGCCGCCGATAACTTCCAGACTTCCGGAGGGGGTGGCTAGCGCAAGCTAGTCACCTCTCTCCTGGGTAAGTCTTCTGGGCTTAGATTTCAAGGAGGTCGTGATGGGCAACGAAACGGAGATTAAAAGAGGCACGCCAGAAAGCGCGAC